>Ga0179593_1258695_pt1 | contig 18147 bp, 18 predicted proteins | sample CZODoug2_1_08_16_FD_185931 | JGI IMG/M metagenome (GOLD analysis project Ga0179593, IMG submission 185931) | Vadose zone soil fungal communities from Angelo Coast Range Reserve, California, USA - CZODoug2_1_08_16fungal (PacBio error correction) | ecosystem: Environmental > Terrestrial > Soil >... | reverse complement strand
CCCAGCTCCTTTTCAAGCGCTTCTTCTTTAGTGTTCCCTACCCCCCAACTTGTTCCTTCCTTGTCTTTTCTGCTGAGTAGTCCACATGGCCTTGTCCACCTCTGTCGTATCCCCTCCCCCGTTCGCGATTAGTGCCCTTTTTCTCTCCTTCCAGTTACTGTCCCCCCCCCCCTCACCCCTTTTTTAGAGTTCCCCCCCTCTTTTTCAAACATCGGACTCCGACCCACTGACCTCGATGCAAGACACTTGATCGTTAGGAACTCCCTCCTCAAGCGGTGATTGTCCTAAGGTTTGTTTTTTCCCCTTTTGTCGCCTTTCCGCTCGCCCTTTCCTCACCCCTGAACCTGGGCATCGTGTACACGCCCTTCAGTTCCTTCCGTCAACCCTCAACCCCTCCTTTTGCGCGTGAAAGTGAGGTTTGTTTACCCCACTACATCCGGCTCTTGACCATTTCAAAGTCTCCCTTTTTCCCGCACTAAGTCTAGATTTAGTTTCGACCACCCTTCGGTTTCGGATATCCTCTCCCGGCCGATACGCTTCCCGGCTTGGCTTTTTAGCTTTGATGTCTCCTATCTTCTCCCTGGACCGGCCCTCGAAACCCCAACATCTTGTTTAGCTCCTCTTCCTCCCCCCTTAACGCGCAATTTTTGAGTTTTTTTATTGCTTCGCCCCTTCTCTCTTCCCATGACGGCGGACATTCCCCTCAATTTATCCTTTGCGTGGTCCTCTCTCGCCGAGAGTATAAGTCCTCAAGTCTAATTTCCCCCTTGGGCTCTTATTTTCCCCTATCTCTTTGTTGAATCCCAACACGTCTTATTATGACTGGACGCCATGGAAGGACCAGATCCTTTTTGGGTCGCGCGACATGTCGACGGTCCCTTCAGACAATTTTGATTGCTGCCAGGCTCCTTTTTGTTTTATTTGAATCCCACAGGATTCTGTCTAGACCCTTTTTCGCTTCTATCGCCCATCTTATCTCGTCGCCTCTTGACTCGTACTACGACTTCGAGGAGGGATCTGGTCGACACCAAGTTGTGTTGGACTGCTTTTTTGTCCAGTCTTCGCTGTTCCTTTTGCGTGTCCCGAAAACCCCGCACTGCAACGGCCTACTGTACTCTTCCTCTGGGGGCCCTTTTCATGTGCGTCACCCCCGGGTACGCCTTTACCGACAGAGTTAAACTCTTTTGTTTACGCCTCAACGTTTCGCAACAGTTCCCTTTTCCCCCGCCTTCCCTCAAAACGTTGCCTTCCTAGTACCTCTTCTCACGCAGTTAACCGATTTAGAAGAGACGGCCCAAACCCCCTTTTGCTTCTCGTTTGAACCGATGTTGTCTTCTCCAAGTGATTTCTTCCAAATACCTACATTTTCTTTTTTTTTCTTTCATCTTTTCCTTTCCTGGTTGGCTGTGTGAGCTTTCCTTCCCTGCCCGGGATAGCCTTTGGTACACCACTGTTGCCACCGTCCCGTCGCTTCCCTCAGAAAGGGCCTGTTTAACCCGTCTTACCCCCGCTGCCAGTCAGGTATTTCGAATCTTTCTTTCCCCCAAACGGCGATAATTGATCCTTGATAATAGACTCGTCGATTACTTTTCCCGTCACACTTTCTCTGCCCAAAACGCCGAGGCGCGGCCTTCTTTTACCTAAAGTTCAAACCCTTCCCCTCTTCCCCCCCAGACGAAATTCTGCCTAGCCTCCCCTTCGGCACAGCAAGCGACCCCTGCTGAAAGCCTCTTCGTCTTCCCCCCCTCTCTCCCGTCCTTTTCTTTTCCTACTTCTTTTTACAGTCGATTGACGTGAGCTGGTCTTGGACGTCTACTTTACGTTCATCTTCTCCCCTTGACTCTTCCCTTTTTTTGTTGTCTAGAGCTTACCTCCGACTTCCAGAACGGCACGAAACCACTGTGATTCTTTAACATCATAACGTTGCATCCTTGCCGTCCTGAACTTCACCACGTCCCCTCTTTTCTCCCCTCCTGACAACACCCGTTACACTTTTGTCTTTCCTTTTGCCCTCCCGAGCTTATAGATATTCTTTGGGGAAATCATTTTGATCCACTTGCGGTGGGTGCTGTCCCCTTCACTCATAATTTTCTTCCCTGCCACCCTCGATAACTATCCGCGTCGCTATCCTTCTTAAGTATCCGCCTGTGGACCCCCTCCTTTTCCTCCTTCCTTTCCGGGCTCAGTCTCACGTAGTGCCGTCCCCCCTTTTCTGAGGCGAGGTTAGCGAACATGTTCCCCCCCCGGTCTTTACCTTTGCCAGTCCCTTTTGCGTTTCCCGTGACTTCTTCCAGTTTAACAGCCCTTTAAAAAGATTCTGCCCCCTCGCATTATTTTCTTTTTTTCCAGACTCACGTTTCGACTCCCCTCTTCCCTATAATTGTTTATTTTGAGGTCGGCGTCTCACTTTTGTTCGATTTCTCTTTCAGTCACTTGTCGAACGCTTGACTGGACATAAGTTTCGATCCAACCGTTTCTCGGTCTTCCAGCCCTGTGAAACTCCTTTTTCATTCTCGGGTGTCCGCCTTTCCCATGTTCCCCCGCCCTCTTCTTTTCCCCCCGGAAGATCGGTATGATTTTTCCCCCCTCCCCAAAGGACTCGAGGCCTCATCCTCGCATCTCGACAAATTCCCTTTTCTGAGAAATCCAATAGCTCCTCCTATGAGTTCGCTTTATCGCTGTCTCGCGTCTCGAGATGGCGTCGCCACTTAGTATTTTCCTTTTGAGGCAATTCCTGAACGACTCTCATGCAGCCAATCCTGCTTCCAGTTCTTGATTATATACAATTTTACATGTCCCCCCCCACAAGTTTTTGACATCCCTTCGCTTGCTTTTCCCCCTTCTTCCGCCATTCCTTTGAGTTCTGTCGATGTCATCCCCCTCCCCTTCCTTGTTGAACCCTCATTTCTTTTTCTGAATGGCTGCCGGAGAACGCATCGTCGTCTCTGTTTTTTCGGGAGAAGTGTTTCCTCAAGTTCTAGGCCAACGATCAATCTATTGGCGAAATCCTTTTTTCGCCCCAACGTGAACCTCCCCCCCTTTTTCTGTCACGGACCTCCAGAACAGTTCTGATTTTACTATGTCGTCTGTAGGAAATATATTAGTCCATGCCGACCCCCAAGGCGTGCATTTTCTCCCTATCGGCCTTTCTATCGTCCAGTATTTCCGGCCTCGTTTTTTTCGCAACCTCCCTTACTCGTGCGGTAAGCGTTTTTGATACTGAGGTTTCGCGTTTTATTGAGGTCTCTTTTTCCCCTCATTCGCTGAGTAACTCGTTGCACTACTGGGAGCTGTGGCAAACTCTTCCTCCTTCTTTTTACTGAACGGTCTTTCCCTCCCCGATCGACAGCCGCGCCGCGTTCCCCGAACTATTCCCCTCATGAGTTTGGTCCCTGTACTCACCGATTCCCATCTTGTCTTTCTCTCTTTTCCCTTTTTCCGAACTCCCTAGTTTTTTTCAAGCGGTTCCTCGACCCACGTTGTACATTTCCCCCCCGGATGTTTGAATTCTCTCTACCGGTCCCATTCACTTTTTTACCTTGATGCGTCTTTTCGTTGACAAGGGGGCTCTGTTTCTTCTACGCAGCCCGCTTAGGAGACCTTGCACCTACTGTTTTTTACTGTTGCAAACCTCTAGCACCCCTTGTGCCCTCTCGTTTTCTTCTTAACACTCTCCGAGTTTCAGCCGGGACAAGTTTTGATTCTTCTCCGGTTGGAGCCCCGTCCGCGCCCTATTTCTCTATCAATTTCCGTTTTTAACACTGCTGTTGGCGTTATTTCCGTTCTGGGCTCTTCTTCCCTTCAGATATTTTCTGGCAGCTCACTGTAACTTTTTTATTTAGTCAGGGTTATGCTACAACCCGCTTTCCATTTTATTTGTGGTTTTCGTGCTCTGGCGCCCTCCCCCCCCCCCCCACTTGATCGCCGTTATTGTCCCCTCTCTCTTACCCTTCCAACTGACGAGGTTTGCGAGTGGGGTGTGACGAGGCATACCTGTTTTCCTTGTGGCCACGTTCGTTTCCTTTTCCCTTCCATTCCTTTTCCCGAACGGTGAATTGGAATCCCCTGGCGTGTTCTAGACGGTTTGAGCCGCGCATTTTCACCATCGCGAAAGGGTCGGTAAGTAGGTCTGCGACCCTTTTTTCCCAGATTTCACTGCACGCTCCGCCCTCCTTTCCGCCTTTTCCGCTTTTCCGACACAGTACGTCCCATCAGGTCTGCCATTTTTGGTCCCTTTTCACTTTCATTCTACTTGCCCTGCCGAGTCCTCAATAACCTCCCCTTAAGACGTCGTGCTTCCGCTTATCTTCGCCCCCACTCTATAAGCGGGTTTTGGCGCAGCTTTTACACCCCCTACTCTTCCGACCGACCGATACCATTCTCTCAGCAGAATTCAAAGTCTCCCCCCATTACTGTTTCGACCCAAACCTCTCACTCTTTTCCCAGACGTTGGCATCGCCTCCTCTCCTCGTCCCAATACGCAGTACTGACGTTTTGCTGTCCAATCCCGGATGTGTTCTCAATGAGGTCTCTTGGTCTTGCTGCTCATTCTGTCCCTCCCCCCGGCCCCCCCCCCCCCCCCCCCCCCCACCCCCCCACCTCAGGGGCCACGCAATCAAAGCATGGACTTCCCCTCCCTCCGTCCCTTCTCGATATCCCCGTTTCAATCTTTAGGAACCTTGGCCAGTTTTTCTTTACAAACCGAGGAATTTTCCTCGGTCTGCCATTATCCTGAATGTTTTTTCTGTGGGACTGGTTGTCCCGTTCGGACCTTCAAGAACCCTTCCCTCACGCTGCGCGTTTTTTTCCTGCTCTTAACGAAGCTTCGGTTTCGATTTCCTCACGGTGTTAACAAATATCTCCTTAGTTTTAAGTGAGGAACAGTTAGTCTTTTCAGACCTTTTTCCCCTTTAAGTTTTCTGGGCCCAGTATTTCCGTATGTTCGAAGCTTTCCCCCCTTTTTCCCTGTACCTCCTTTAATCCCCCCCCATCATTCTTCTTTTTTCACTTCGGGGTGGCAGTCTGCGGGAGTGAGTGATTCCCCCCTTGGCTTACCTTTGTGGAATCTTCTCTTCCCCCTTTTGGTGTCTTCCACCCTGCTCCCACCTGCCCCTCACATCAACTCTCGCCCCCCCCTCAAACCGGTGCTAGTCATCTGTTTGTCCTGCGCTCAGTGGTGTATCTTCTTCAACCCCTGTTTACGGCATTCCGCCCCATCAGTAGTCTGGACGAACTCACTTTTTTCACCCCCTCTTTCTTTCAACTCCTGCCTCAATACCTCCCTTAGGAGTAGTGTTTTCGACCAACCTTTAGGCCACGATCAACACCTTTCAGCTTCTGAAGCCGCTCCCCAGATCCGTCCCCGTGTTGGATGTTTGCTTCTCCTTCCCCCTTTCCCCTCCCGGAACCTCCTCAAACAAGCATTGAATTCCTGGTCCCCTACGGAAAGCCCCGTAATTATAAACCCCAATCGGTTCTCCCTCCATGCCCTCCTCTCCCCTCGCTTCTTCTTTTTATATGTGATGGTTGTTGCCCAATTCTTCTGTTTTTCTTCTATTAATCAGGCTGGGATTGTTTTTCACGACTTCTTTCGGCAGAGAAATCCTCTCCCGTTTTGCCCACCAAGTGGCCATCCTATGTTTCGCCCCCCTCCGTTGAAATCTTCCCCCCCTTACGGCGTTTCTGTGTGTTTTTATTTTGCTCTCCCGCCCTCAAAATTCCTTTTCTTTCGTGTTTTTTCGGGATGTTTTGAACCCCCTTTCTTTCCTTCCCCCAACCTACAATGCTGCGGCGACCCCCTTTTTCGTTCGTTCATTAGATTATGAACCCAATGTGTGCGCTCCACCCCCTTGCCTATCTATTTTCCAATTACTTCTTCTTCAAACTATTTAGGCGGTCTGTAGGTTATGTGTCAATGGGTGCTTGGCCTAGAGTTTCGCTGATTTTTCGCGGACACCCCCACTCCCTACTCCACTGGGTTTGGCCCCCCCCCCCCCCCCCCCCCCCCCACCCTTCCGCAACGGGCACTTCTGGCGTCGCCTGTCGGCAGTTACTTCACGTGTAGACTTGACTCCCCACCCTGATCGACTGGTTTGGGCTCAACCCCTGGCTACTTCCCCCCCTATAATCCCCCCTCCCGTTTTTTCTTCCCGTAATCGAACTTGAACTCTCTTGGCCCGGTGGAACCCCCTTCCGCCGGGCTTTTTTCCCCCCCCCACTCGCTCCACCCACTTCTTTGTCCCTGTTTTCAAGTCCCCCTTTTCACTCCCCTCCTCTCCACTTTTTTGGAGTTCGACGAGTCCAGGCTTTTGCCCCTGCTCCCCTGAGGTCGTTCGACAAGTAAAACTTTACCTACAACCGTGCTTCTCAATATGATCTCTTTCCAGCTGTCCCTCTTGAGACCGAGGAGCCTCCCGCAGTCAAATTTTTCAACGGCATTTTCCGCCGTAACCTCCCCCCCTTTAGTCTTCCTTAATAAGCTGTTTTCGGCGGCCGCCTCTTTCACCAATGCAGGTCGCATCTCTTCGACGGTGTGCGCCTCACCCCTAGCTTCACGTAAGATTGCATCCAGTTGTTCCCCCCTTGACACCCAACATTTCTTTCCTTGAAGGGTTTGTCTGGTGCGATACGTTTTCCCCCCCAATTCTTGTGACAACTCTCCGATGCTCCACCGTTCACCCGCGTATGGTTCCTGGGTTATATCCTCCCTCCCCGGTCCTTTCCCCCCCTGGGCCGTCTTTCCCCAACTTCGGTAATCTGGCTGAACTTTAAATTCTCCACAGAAAGACTCTCTTGACTCACCCTTTCTCTGTCGGGGACGTTCGCAATTTTCTCTCTCCGACCACGTGCTTAAACACGACGATTCTTTTTAGTGCCCGCAAGTCTCATTGACTTAAGCCCCCCCCGTAAACCGTTTACCCGGTTTCACCCAAGAAATCCCCCTTCCCCCCCCAAGGTCCCTCCCCGCTTCAAACCTCAAGTCTATAAGTTTACCCACTTTCCACCATTGAGTCTTTTCCGTTGCATATTGCCCCCGTTCCTCGATCTCTCTTCCGCTTTATACCCTCCGACTCCCCACATTGATAGCTACGGGGCCATTTTCTCCTCCTGTTCAAGATGATTTCTTTCCAAGTCCTCGCGCCTCGTAACCATCCCCCAGTTTTGCCTTTGGCGACCGGCCTACGATCAATGCCCGCTCACCGTTCTCCCCCAAACTGTTTGCCCATTTTCGTGCTCCTTTCTCTGCTTCGGTCCCGTTCAGCCATTTCTCCGGACCTTTTCCGTCTGCCGATGGTTCTCCGGCCCCAGACATTTCACTTTACCTTCCCCTACGGGTTGACCGTCACTCCTTCAAGGGCGAAACATTCTCCCTCCTTTGTCCAATTTTGGACCCCTTCCCCTTGGGTGGCCATGTCCCGTAATGTGACTGTTCCCTCCCTTCAGAGGGTGCGTGCTGAAGTTGCTTCTCGTGCCCCAAGGATCTTTTTCTTCCTCTGTCCGACTCTCCCCTTTTCCTCTCTCACACGATGCCGCACGTCTAGAATCGTCCTATATGTTGACTCCTGACCCCGACTTCGAGGAATTACTTCTCCTTCGTCCTCCCGATGGCGTTTACCGCCCAATTTCTCAACGGGGTCGTTACTTCACTCTTCCCTGTGTCTGGTTTTCATTGTTCCTTTACACCCGTATTCCTACTTTCCTCACCTTATTTTTTCCACCGAGGCCGTTTGAAGGAGTGCCACTGTTGGATAGCCCCCCCCCCTCCCTTAGGTTCCCCCCCTCCAAGGGGCCCCTTTCCCCCCCCCCCTTTCGTAACTATCTTAGCACGATTGACCCGCTTTTCGCCGCTAACCATGCCCTGTTTGTGAATCTCTTTTGGTTTCGCACGTTTTTCCTTCCCCCCCAACCGACCCTTTGCTGGATTTTTCTCATTTTTCTCTGGTGGCTGTTGTAAGCCTTGGGGCCATTCCTCCAGTCTCAGGAATTGCTGGAAGCCCACATTAGTCACCATGGTTTGGCTTGTTTCCCCTCCTCCCCCGAAAAGCCGTGTGACAACTCCTTTTATCCACTCGCCCCCTTTTTTCCTGGCATTCGTTCTTGAGTGACACCCAGGCGATAAGGATCCGCATCGAAGATGTCCATTTTTATCTGTCCAGCAAACTTTTCCCTCTTCACCCAAACGCATGCTTCCTTATTTTTCCGCACCCTCCCCAAGTGGCTAAACGTACGACCCCACTCCTCAGTCCCTCTTCTAGCATATCGTCTTTTCACCCCACTCCGAAAATTGCGTGCTTTTTTTTCCCTTCTTCGTTTCCCCCTTTTCTTACGTTGCTTGACCGTTTGATTTTAGGTTCTGCTGACTGTGCACATTCCGGGGTTTCTCCCTTCTCTCTTTAATATTTTTCTCCCTCTTTTTTTTTTTTATCGAGTCTTACAAGCCTCCAGACACTGACCCCAACTCCCCCCTTTCTTTTCATCGTCAACAAATTCTGGTCCCGCCTCTCAATCCCCTTTTAATTTATCCTTATGAGGCTTTCTCACGTCTTGACCCCTCGTTCCCTCCTTCCCCTTTTCAGTTATAGTTTCTCTCTATCTCATTCGATCTATTTGTTGAATTCGTACCGTTGATTCCATTTTGATTTCCTCCCGGCCGTCTGCTTTTTTCCCTGCCTCAACCTTGATCCAGATCCTAACTCGCTCTTCGCACGTTATCCTTATAGTAGTGTTTTTTTTTCCCTCCCCCCTAATTTTGATGGTGGATCCTTTCTTTTCCCCCTTCCCATTGCTCTGCTGAGGCCGCCTAAGGGGCCCCTCGTCCCGAGCGACTTGAGCCCTTCATGATAGGTAGGGGGTCCCCTTCACTTCCCCATCCACCGATCTAACTCTCTTTTACAACGCTTCGGTTCTTTGTGCAGACTCACGTTTATTTGCCCACCCCTTCTCCGTTCACGATCCACAGAAGTTGGTTTCACCGTATGCGTTGAGGTTATTTTTAACATCCACTCGTGCTACTCTCTTTTTCAGTGCCTTTTTTCTAACTGGCTTGAAGTGCTAGGTTTCCAGCAAACCGTTTCTCGGCGTCACCTTAGGTGCAACCAAATACAAGGCCGTCCCGGTGTAGTCAAACAGTTGCAACCAGGTCACCAGCCCCCCTCTTTCTGATGTCCGGCCCTTTCTCCCTTTATTTTCTGAGCAACCAACCTGACCTTTTCGATCTCTGACGAGTTTCGCCTCCCTCCTACAATGTTAGCAATATCAATGCGGCGTCTCTTCCTCGTCCCCTTCCTCCTCCTCTCTTCCTCGTGAGCGCGATAGCCTTTTTCAAACTCCCTATTTTTATGCCATAGATCAGGTGCAAGAGACCCCCTTCCAGCCTTTCCCTCAATCCCTGCTGCAGTCTTTCCTTCTTATTCCCTCCCCTTCCCAGGTACCCATTTAAAGTGTCCTCAATATTCCCTTCGTAAGAACTCCTTTTTTGTCCTTCCCCCCTAGCATCTTCGCCTTCTTTCCACGCTTACGGTTTGGAAGGGCTTGTGCGAGATCATAGCTTTCCGAGGGATCCAGTATTTATAGGTTCAACTCTCCCGCCTTGCAAACTCCCCTCCGGGGAACAACAATTTTGCTGAACCAATGCGCTCCTGGTTGGACCTGATTTTCCCTTTCGGCCCCGTTTTTTACAGAAAGTTCTGTGAGCGAGGCGCTATTCTTTGTGTTTTTTTTTTTGGTTTTGTTTAGTGGGTTTTTCTGTTTTTGATTGGGGGTGGTTTGTCCGTTTTTTTGTTTTTTTGTGTGTTTTTGTTGTTTTGTGTTTTTTTTTTTTTTCTTTTTTTTTTTTTTTTTTTTTTTTTTTTTTGTAGGTTGGTGGTTTTTTTTTTTGTTGTTGGGAGAGTTTGGTCGGAAATATCTTTTTTTACTTCCTTCCTGGCCCCCTCCTTTCCTCTAGTATCTTCGGCGGCTATCTCCTTCTATGAATGTTGCACCCGCCTCGGCCCTCTGTGACTTTTCCCTTGTGATTTTTCCGAGGTTTCGGTCTTACTATGCCGATCTTGGGTAAATCCTTCTCTTCCCCCATGGAATTTTTTGTCTCGGTCCTCTCTTTCTTTGCCCCAGATGCTCCGTCGTTTTCTCCCTGTTTTGCGCGATGTTACTTTTGACCGGAATCGGATCCGCTGGCTTGTCAGTCCCTACGATCACCTCTGTTCCCTCCTCTGAAGTTACCCCGTTTTTAACCCTTTTTCTCCTCCACGTTTTCCATTTCCCAGGTACGGAAGGATATTTTACTCATTAAACGTAAAAAAAAAATCGCGGGAATGTGATCTTAGAGGTTTCAACTATCGTCCCTCACTTCCTTCCTCCCCTTCGTGCAGGAAATTTTCTTTTTAACAATTCTCATCATAAACTTCGTGCCCGCTCCGTTCTTTTTTCACCTCCTCTCTTGACAGGAGCCCCTGGTGATAGACGGCCTTCTTGAATATTCTTAATGAATGCCCGATTGGTTTTCTTTCGTCACTCCCCCCTGTGATTATGGAGTTATACGGGCCTCTTTAGACCCTCAGCTTCCTCTTGGTAATTTACTCTCCCTTTTTTGACCCACCTCGCCGGTAAGTATTGGATTTAGATTTGGTTACTTTATCTCCAAGATGTGCTGTGTTTCGCTGGCGCCCTCCCACCTTTTCCCTCCTTTCTTTTCCATTGGTTAGCCAACTTCCCACTACTCGTTTTGTAGGTCTTTTTGGTGGCCCGCATTACCTCTGTGTGTTGGTCATGTTTCACCTTGGAAACTCCTTCAGCCCTTCTGATCAGTTCCCAACGTCATTTCTTGGGAACTCGGTCGGGTTTTTTCGCCTTTTTTTGATTTCCCCCCGTCCACCGTTAAGGCTATTCCCTGACGCCCATAGACCTTGGATACAACCTCCCCACACGCCCTCCCCTTTTCTTCCGCCAGTTAATCCCCATCGTGATCTCGTCATCACATCATTAGACAGCTCTCCAGACTTCCCCCCCGACCCATCCTTATCCCCTTTCTTTTCCTTTCAGCTTCAAATCTCTCTTCCTTTTTGATTGTCACTAAGAACTCTCTCCCCGCCTGCACAACTGTACTATCCCTTGACAATTCCTTATCCAGTACCGGTCCTCACTGAACCAAATGCAGAGCCATCCCCCGCTTCCCCCCTTTCTCTGCCAACGAGATTCTCCTTTTCTCTTACCTCCGGCTGGTTTTTTTGCCCCGCCTGACCCCGATTTGATGGCTCTTTTTCTTTTCCCGCTGCATTGCTGACCGAAACCTGCTTTCCATCATCCAATCCTGATTAAGCGACATCCTCTATTACCTTGGCATCCCGAGATAAAATGGTTATTGCATTATGCCTCGTTCCTTCTGCAGTTTCGTTCCCCCCTTCTTGATTTATTCTTTCCTTTTTTTTATGGTGCCTGGTTGACCGTTGCCACCTATTCCGCAAGCCACATTTCATAACAGATCCTTTTTCCTTCGGCTGCCGGTGGTTGTCCCTCTTTCTCACCGGTGGCGCTTTCTTTTATTTCTACGTGTCATTACCCTTTCGTTTAAGTCAGAAGGATTCCCGACTTATTCCGTTGTGCCAGGAGCGTACGTTATTTTGTGGTTCAATGCCGTACAAGGTGGTCAAGTCTCACCCACAGCTTCGGACCCTATTCACTGCGCTTTTTCCTCCTTTCTCTTTGAGTCGGCCCGTTTTTAGTTGGACTCCTCCTCTTGTTTTTTTGTCTCGACTCCAACCCCGTAACGACCCGCACCCCTCCCTCCACCTCTTACCAAGCGCCGTTGAATATCCATTGGTGTGCCTTTCTTTCTTTTTCTTGTTGATCACTTTCCCCCCCCCCCCCCCCCCCTTTACCCGGAATTTCCATTCCCGTTTTTCTCTCCTTGCCAGGAACATTCGACGTTCCCCTCTTTTTTCAACGACCGTGTCTGCCACCCCAATACCCGTTTCTTCGCGGGTCGAACACGTTAGGCCTCTTTCCCAAACCAACAGCGTTCTTTTGATCCGTTCTTCAAAACCGCGTGGCCAATCTGTTTGATTTCTCTTCTCCCCTATACACGTAACCTGACCCGGCACCATCCTCAACAATTTTCATATGGCAAAGACCTTTCCCAGCCCGTTATCATCCTGGGTGATCCACCCTCACCCACCTTGAACGCACCTCCCCCAACCTAGCGGCTTCCCGCGGTAGAATAGTTCCCCTCCGGCGCTTCGCAAAGGTTATCGTGTTCTTTTTCAGGCGTGTATTTCTGTTTTCACCTCCTTTTTCGTGGAGCTGCTAGAAGCTCTCCTCACTCTGCCACCCAATCCTTAGACACACTTCCGGGATTGCACCCAAAGATTCCCCTAAAATTTTTTTTTCGTTCGTCGCTCCCTCTTTTCCCCCTCACTCCCCGGCGAGGCGTTTCTTCTTATTTTTTTATGAACACAGGTACTGGCCTTGACCACTTCCTTTCTCCTATAGGGTAAGTTGTATACGGGTTTTCTTATTTTTCACCTATTTCTTCTCCCCCCCTTTCTTCTAGGATGCTAAGTAGGCGTCCCCTCAACGACTAGGAGTGCTGTAGGGAGTATGGTCAATGGGGGCGTGAGCGTTCGCCCTTGCCTGTGAGTTACCCTGCAATTCGACCTGTCTTTTTCATTTTAACCTCTTTAATTGATTTTTTATCGTTGAGGGTTGGACTCGTCAACGTTCCTCAACCCTGCTCTCTCCCTTTTTGTCCTTTTTCTGTTCTTCGGCAAGGACTCCCTCTCTCCTTCCACTCCCCCCTTTCCCTTTTTGCTTGAATCCCTATAAGGCTTGTCACTCTTAATTTTTGGTTGCTGTACTGAACACGTAACGACCTCCGTCCAACAAATCGCGACAACAACCTCCCTTCCTTCCCCCCTTGTCCTACCCCTCGCGTCCAATACCCCAGGTTCTTCCTTTTTTGGTCTTTTCCGATTCCGTGTCAGCGCCTCTTCGCTTTTTCTCCCTCCCCCCCCTTCTACCTAAAATTACCTGGCGATTTGAGAGCTCTTCCCTTTTGGCCCCCCGTTTTCCGCCCTTAGTCCCGGTAGAACTACATCAGCACATCTTTTCCTTGGTACCCCTCCTCCTCGGCTTGCCCTGCCTTTTGCCCCCGTGGATTTACCTTGAAGGTCTTCCAGCTCTGGTTTGACTCAAACGCGTTTTCCCGCAGTTGATTGGTGTTCCACCCACAAAATTGTCCCTTTTCCTTTTCCCCGGTGAGGTCCACCTATTTCCTTCAACGCGAAAGTTGCTCCACCTTCCCCCGCTCTTACGTTTTAGTATAAAGCCACTTTTCCCAGCCGCACTTTCCCCACCACACTTTTTGTTCGAGGACCCTGCACCAATCTTCCTTTTCCCTTTTAACCGCCCCCATTACTTCATCGTCGAACTCTCACGCCAGTTTCTGCGTCCTCTGGGCGCGTCGCAGCGTTCGCAATTGCGCCGAACCCTGATTGAAAAGGCAATCGTTTCACGCAAGCTCCTTTCTTCCCCTTTTCCCCGCCCTTCATTGCGCGCCCTGACAAGGCGTCTCCCCTCCCAGTGTTTTTCCCCCCCCCTTTCTAACTCAAGTATCATGTTAAATTGCCCTAAGTCTCGATTTCGTGCGACACCCCGCTGAGTTCGTCTTCCCTCTTTCCGCTATCCTGCCGACCTTGTTTATACCTTGTCCTCGCAGCCTATTTTATCACTCCCAGTCCTTTTCCTCGTACAACTCCCTCTTAGCCTTTGGCCGACGCCCTCTAGTCCACAATTTGACACGCTCACCTTTTTAGAACATTTCTTTCGCGCTTTCCGTTGACTGTGATCGTCCTTCTCTTTTATACAGGCGTTTTCCGCGTCGCCGATTGCGTTCTCCTTCCCAAGCCACTCGCACCCAGTCCCCTCGTTCACCCGATTTCTCTTCGTTCCCTCAATCGATTTTTTAAAAACCTTCCTGATCATCCAGCGAATAATTTCCCCCCCTTTCCAAGGGGGGTCTGATTTTTATTAGTAATGAATCCTAACGCATTCAGTTCCTGTCCCGGATTGCTTCGGGCTTCTCTTGACGATTCTTTTGTCTCTTTACTTGTCCGATTCTCTCCCCCTCCCCTATCTCTTACCTAAGAGGATTTCCTATAATTCGCCGATATGATCTCATCAGACAAGGCATTTGTTTCCTCTCGTCAGGCGCTCCCCCCTCTTTTTAAGGTTGAGTCTTCCCATCAACCCCCTGCAACGTTTCTCTTCCCCCTCCACTATGGGCTGAAATTTTTTAATGTTTGCGTTACACCCGGTACGAATTTTACAGAACTGGTATTTCCACTCCCTTGACGCCGAGCCCTCCCACTTTTTACGCAGTCCTTAGGCCCCCCCCCCTACCCGGATGACCCCCTTTTCAGATCTTATACGGAGGTGTTGAAACCTCTTTTTCAGCGCCCCCACCTGGTCCCACCCCCCCACCTTTTTTGTTTCTCTGCCGGATTCTGAAACCTTTTTTCCCCCACAATCCCCCTCCTGCTTCTTTTTTTGGATGTGTGAGCTTGCTGCCATAACTTGTGGATAAGCCTTGTCTGGACGCCCCTTGTCTTCCGGACTGGTCTGAGGCCCTCGTCCCCGCCCCGTTCTTGCCTTTCCCCAGTGTCGCGCATCATGTGTCTCCTTATTTCTTCCCAAACGGCAGATAAGTCCTGGTTCCCTCCTACGCTTCCTATTTTTCCCTCAACTTGGCCTTACCCCCAAACTCCCAGGGTCCCTTCCGCGTTAAGCCCCCGTCCACTTCCTAAGTACGATTCCCCCACTCGATCCCTCCCTTCTTGTCCTCCGGCGTCCCAAACCCTATCCCCTCTCCTCCCTTGAAACGAGTTGTATTCTCCACGATCGCGATTTGCCTTTTTTTTTTTTGGTTCACAGTTTATTTTGATGCCAGGCCCGGTTTATTGTTCTTTCTGGAATCGGGAGGTAATCTCTCTCTTTCTTCCCCGCGTTGGGAGGAGTCTCTACCTTCCCCTCCTCCCTCACCCGCCACAGCATCGTTTCCACACCCCGTGTACCCCTCCCGATCCCTCCTTCCCCCTTCCCCCATGTAGGATCGAGGGTGAGGACCTCCCATCCCCCCCCCGAAGGCATTTTCGTTGCTAGTTGGGTTCCCGCTATTCTCGATTCAGAATTTTCGCTTGAGTGTTCACTTAGGTACTAGTGTCTCACTTTCGGTTGGCTTCTTGACTTCCCTCCTTCGGAGTTTTTCTTCCCCTTTTGACAGATATCTCGCTGAGCCCTTCCTTATCGCCGTTGTCACCCTCTCCTACAGATTCCTGGATTCCCTTCTGTTTAGCAAGGCCAGCTTTGTCCCACGGGGACAGTTCCCTTCTCAATTTTTCATCACATTCTCTCCTTTCATTTAATGCCGCAGTTTTCCCAGACCCCCCCCACCATTTAAAGAGATCCACATTCCGCATTTTGGATTGTTAATCACCGTTCGACCCTTTCGCGTAAAGTCTCCCTCCCTTTTTTGCGCTGGTGAGGGCGGCGTGCCATCAATCGTTTCTCGTGCTCAAGAGTATTTCGATTTTAAGGCAACTTGGTCCTAACGGAGTGTAAGGACCTAGGCGGGTGACCCCCGTTTCTACGTCCTCCCTTTTCCCCCCCCCCAAGCGTCGCAAATGCCTCCGTGTTTCGCAACAGGATTGTCAAGGCTCACCATCCCCTCGGAGTCTCCAGTAAGCGACCCCTTTGCAGTTATTATTGTTTCCACATGACATCGAGCTCTGACTCTCTCATCTCCCCGACCTTTCTTAGCCACTCCCCTCGCCGGCGCTTCTTTTCTTTCTTCTTATTCGCACGCTAGAGATTTGATATCCATTCTTACCCCTTCCTTCCCGTTCTTGTTCCCACGCAACTCCCCCTTCTCTTTGCAGCAAAGACAGTTTGTTCTACCTTCCCTGGCCCCCAAGTGTCAGGTCCTTCATTTCTGTCTTCCCCTTTCGTTAAGTAAATCGGTTGTCAATCAGCTTCTTTCCCCCCTTTCAATCACGTGTGTTGAAACGCTGGACGGTTTGCGACGGGCTTGTGCGTTTTTTAAACGCCCCATGGCGTCTCTTTTTTTTCCCCGCAGGGAGTCCGGTGTTTTTCCTCCGCCTTTTTCTCCCAAGCTTTTCTCCCCCCTTTTCAGAATTGCGGCTCCGGTGCAGCTGCGGTCGGCCCCGCCGTCAGCCATTTCTTGATGTTTCGAGGCGCTATTGTCGGAAAGGATCGTGTAGATCCTGAAACCTCCCAGACCTTTGCCCCTGTCCGTCTCGACTTGCCCTCTGACTCTCCCTGAATCGGTGTCGCAACGACTAGATCCGCGTAACGTGAGCGCTGGACTTGAGGTTTTCTCTGGTTCCCTTCTTGCCCTTCTTTTTTCACTCCCTTTAGCGTCAAGTCGTTGTCCTGAATTTCTTGCGTTGCCACTATTTTTTTCTTTTTCAGCTGTTAGCGTTCCGACGCGCGAACGCGTTTCCCCGAACTAGGACCCCAGACTTGCGTGAGAGTTTTTCCTACTCTCCCCAGTCTTCCCGTGCCTCTAGTTCGTTCCGATTCCGAGTTTTGCTTTGTTACTCCCCCGTGCCCCCTCTTTCTTCCTCTACTCCCTTCGCGGGTCCACTGTGGATGCTCTTCGTCTTTGGACAAGGCCTCTTTGACCGGTACCCTCCCTCGCCTTTTGGCCTAAGGAACCCTTTTGTCCTATTTGTAAACCCATTCACGCTTGCCTGCTTTTCGTTGTCTGCTCACCCTTCTCCTCTCCGGGGGGGCTTGTTTTTGTGGGGGGATGGATGTGGGGGGGTTCCCGACAGGCGCCCCCTAGCTAAGTCCGTTTCGTTTCCCAAGAAGGGCCCCTTTCTTCCCTGTCAGCCGACCGATTGAGATTTCATGTTTTCACACAATGTGCTGCTTGGCTTTCTACGGGTGCTCTGCTTGTGGTCCTCGGAAGCGTCCTCTGGGTTGCCCGTTACATTCTTCGAAGTGTTACTTCCTTCCTCTTTATTTAGACTCTTTGCTCTCGATCCCCACCTTTGACTTTCCGCCTTTAGCGCTTGTCCTGGTCTTCACCCAGGACATCACTTCCGAAGTTTTTTCGCTGTGGTTGACGAGTGAATCCCTTTCTTTGCACCGGGCCATTATTTCAAGGCCTTTTCCTTATGGGCTCATCAACGGACTTTTTCCTTTTAATTCCTCAATCGATTGTAGTGCCGCGTTGCCTCGCAAGCCTTTCCAGGGTCCGGTAACGGAGGTTTGACCACTTTAGCAGATCCACCGGCATGATACGCCATCTTTCCCCCCCGTCTGGAAAGTTTATTTCACCAGTTCTGCTTTCATTTTGTACCTCTTCCTCCCACTCGCGCACCATTTCCCTTCCCCTCCCGTCTAGTTTAGCTTACAGCAACAATACTTTTGGAGAGCAGTTTTGCACTACGAACCTGTCTGTCCTGACCCTCCTTTCTATCGTTGGCCTGAAGTGGATTGCCTTCATCTCTGTTAATCCAGCTAGCAATACGAGCCTCCTTTTTTTCCACATTTTGACTCATTTTTTAGGATACGCCGGTACGGCGGTTTGTTTGAGTGCCCCCTCTTATTTTCCCCTCCATGCTCTTTTCGAGTTGTATTTCTCGCTTGCCGTCCCTACGTCGGGTCCTCCCTCACGCGACTTAAGCGACATCATTTTCCCGATACCTTGCAAGCGCCGCGCTCACTCGGTATCGCCTCAAGCGCTGAAGCTCTGAGTGTCCTCGCGGGCATTTTTCGACCTTTTATCGTGCGTTACCCTTTTCCTGTCTTTTCATGATTTGGTCCGGTTTGTGGCACGATTCCTGCATTTAATGCTGCCCTCCACGCGCGCTGTTTGACGAGCTTCCGCTGCTTTCTTTTTATTCCTAGGAGAAGGTTCGACCCACTCTCTCCGGAAGTTGTATTGGGAAGTTGCAGGCCCCCGTCTTTTCAGAAATCTACACTCGCCGTGGCCAGTGTCGTCGATCTGGCGCGATGCCGATTAAAAGGGTTTTTTTTTACCTTTCTCACCAAGAATTTGACAAATCTTGCCGGCGTGGCCGTCTTAGTTTCTCTTTTGGCTTCGGTTGCTTACGTCGTGACCGTTCTTCT
>Ga0179593_1443349_pt1 | contig 18149 bp, 21 predicted proteins | sample CZODoug2_1_08_16_FD_185931 | JGI IMG/M metagenome (GOLD analysis project Ga0179593, IMG submission 185931) | Vadose zone soil fungal communities from Angelo Coast Range Reserve, California, USA - CZODoug2_1_08_16fungal (PacBio error correction) | ecosystem: Environmental > Terrestrial > Soil >... | reverse complement strand
TATCTTTGGCGACCGGCCCTCGGGGAGGGGGTATGTCGCCTTTCTTTTTTTTTCGGCCCCTCGTCACTCCCGTCGTGTTGTTTGGAAAGAGGCTTGCTATCGTCCGTGGAGCAGGGGCTAGGCTAGGGAATAAGCCAGTTGGTCTTTGAGCTTTGCTGCTGGTTGGTAGTGTGGTCTCGCAACAACTTCTTCGGCGTGACATCTCCCGCCTGCACCTTCAGACTTTGGGCCGCAGTCTGCCTTTTCTCGCATTCTTGGGTGGTTCTGCTTGTCTTACAGGGACTCGTCTGCCGCTAAACCGCGCCTGCGTGATGTTCTTTTTCTGCCTGCAGCGTGGTTTTGCATACTCCCTTCGCATGTGGTGTCCTGGGTTCATTGACTCCTTCATCTGTTTTAAGATACCCCTTGACTTACCGTGTCCCCTGGTTTGGTTTGACCCTCCGTTAGCGTAGCTCACTTCTTTTTGGTTGGTCTGTATGTCTCGGTCCATCGTCGTGCGTCTATTTTTGGTATTCTGGCTGAAGCAGCTCAGGATCACTCCCCAGATGCTCTGATCACGATGACCACTTCTTCTTCTCCATTTAGCAGGACAGCGCTACCTTAAATCCGTGATTGATCCATTGCTCCCCGAACTTTGGTCGCCTTCCGTTCAGTCTCTATTCATTGGTTTTGGTTCCAAGGTTCGGTTTAGGACTCAGTGTCCGACGTGTCTTCGTGCTGCACACTTCCGGATCATGCCCAGTTACGCCCCTTCCATCGCAACCCACTCAAGTTCTTGTTTTCTACACTGCTGAGAACCGGCTCCCGATGGCCCCGGGCCCGTCTTCCGAATTTCTCTCCCCTTTTTTCCCCCTTCCCTTTCTCCATTATTGGCTGCAGGGTTACTTAAGCATGTCGGTAACCCTGTTAATAGTGCCCGACCTAACCCGTACACTCCCGCTGCGAGTATTCCCTTTGCGCGTGTTTACGCCCCTTGTCGTCTGCTTAGGGTTTCTGTTCTTCAAAGGACATCTCACTCTGACGCGCTTTTTTTACTATGTTCATGTCTCCTTTCGCGCTTTCCTTTACTATGCACAACTATTCAGGCTTGGTTCCCTCCTTATTCAACAGACCCCCCTTTCCTCTTCATTATTTGACCCAGCTTCTAGTTGGCTTAGTCGATAATCAACTCCTGCCCGCACCCCTCGTGCAATCCTGACTATAGGTACACGGCTTCTACTATGATGGGTATTCTCTTTCGCTCCAGGTCGACTCGTGATTCAGCCTCTTCTTCCCCCCCAATTTTGCGGTCGATTTACCCTCTGATTGGAGCCTTTTAATTCGTCCTTCTCCGACTTAGAATCTCATTTTGCGTGCTCGTAGTTGGTCCTGTCCTTTTCGCTTTTTGCTAAATGCCCACGTGATTCCAGCAGCCAATTCTTGCTTTTTATTGACTGTGCCTGATCCTATGTGTTGCTCATTGCGGACGAGGACGGGGCCAACGATCCTGATTCCATCCCCCTTCACTTGCCTGACTCTCGCCTCCAGTGTCAAGAGGCTGGCCACACGGCAAGCCCCTTCTGGTTGATTTGGAAGGCTGACTCACCCCACGATTGAAGACTCCTTGATATCACGTGTAGACTGTCTCCTTCTCCTGTTTTCATCTTGTCACGGCCGGCAGTCTTTGTACATGATTCCCATAGTTTCGCTTCCTTGGCGATTAGGCAGAAAGTTCTCCCTGGAACTGTTTAAAACAGGTTTCCACTAATTCCTCATCCTTGTTTGCTCTCCCCCTCACCCGCTCGTCCGTTTGAGTTAATTGTACTGCATAGTACTCTTTTTTTTTTTTTTTTTTTTTTCTTTTTTTCTCTCTTTTTTTTTTTTTTTTTTTCTTCTTAAATGGACGAGCTTAGTTGCCTGGGCATCATTTTGAGAGTGAACACTTACCCCAGTCGTCTTTACAAGTTTTTCGGAACATTCCTTTTTCTTTCCCTTGCGAGTTTTTACGACTGTAAAGTTCGGCCGGGGGTCCCCCCATCTAAGTTTTTCCCCGTCTCACTTCCCTTCTTTACTCCCGCAATGTGAATGTCTGAGACGCTGGTTTACTACCAGGCCGTCAGTAGCACGTCCCCCGGGCAACTCCTCAGTATCCCATTCCTAGGGGGGGATATTGACGTGTCCACACTTTTCCCGGACTTTCCCCCGTCTTGCAGAGGCCTGGCTTGTTCGACCCCAAGTTCCTTACCTATGATCGGGCCAACTTCACGCGCCCCACAATTTTTCCCCAACCAGTCTCCGAGGATACGATCCCCCTCTTGTACCATTTGGGCGATCTTCCGACGAGCACTTACACCCCCCTTGACCAGCCATCTGCAGTGCCTCGTGTTGATCTTTTTCTCCTATTTTCCCCTGGCGAACTCCGGCTAATACGTTTCGTGCTCTTGTTCGTCTCTTGGCTTGAGTTCATTTTAATTTACAATTCCTTTTTAGAGTTCTCTGATCTTAGGCGATTTGAGACTACCCTTTTTCCAGTCCTTTTCTTACCTCCTCCTGCATGCCACTACCCTTTTCCAACCAGCCTTCGTTTTAGACAATTCTTCGCAACATCCCATAACGGTATAGTTCACCTACTAATAATGAATGCCTTTTCGGCTGATTGTTTGAAATCTCGTCAGACCTGTCACGCCTCTTGAGTTTCTATTCGACCGTTATGTGTTTCCCCCCCTCTCTCTGTTGACTACCCCAATTATGGTTTTCGGGTATCCTTGTTCCTTCAGACCCCCCCCCCTACCACTGGAGATCTTTGTCAAAGCTTTTTTCGTTCCGGCGTGTCCTTTTAACAGGCTGGTCAATATTGACGTGGAGCCACTTTCTTGCCTAGTTACAGTCGCGCGCTCCTTGATTCAGTGGCTGCTCAAACTTGTTTTGTCCCCTGATCTGGGAGTTCCCCATGAGCGCGAAGCATCGATTCTGCGCCAACTCGTAACGGGAACTCGTCCTCTCGTGGCCTTTTTTTTGTTTTGGTAAATCATGTCAGTGTTTGTACGGCAGTTGTCTGGAAAGGAGAACCCCTTTTTTTTCTACTTTCTCACTATGGATTTTCATTTCTTTATAATTTCGTTCCCGCCCTTGTCCACTGTTCGACTTTTGCTACAATCTCCTTTTCTGAACTCGACTTGATTTATCTAGAAGCGGAGAAGGTGTGACTTTTTAGGATCGTTCCTTTGCTTTTTTTGCGCCCTTAGTATAAACCGAACTTAATTCTACAGAAGGTGCTTCTCCCCCACTACCCCCCCCCCCCCCCCCATTTCTCGTGCAAGTCGAACAGCCTGTGCCTTTCCGAAGCGTTTGGACCTCAGCTGCGACTTGTTAGTCTAGTCCACGCTGAACAACATTTTGATTTTCCTTAGCTCTGGCGTATCCAGTATTCTCCTCCGGAGGCCGTCATCTCTCTGACACCCTGGTTTAAAGACTAAACCTTGACCCAAGCGGCGAACACCACAATCTCCTCTTCTCCCACTGACGTCACCCACCCCCATCCTTACTCCTCAGATTCCCTTCATCACTCTCCCTCTTGCCTTTTCCATCACCCTTTTTCACATCCCCTCCTTTCATTCTACCCTACCCTTTCTCAATCCATCCCCCCTCCTATTGTCCTTCTACACCACACATCCTGCCCGTCCCCCCCTCCCGTTTTCCTTCGTCCCCCATCCTTCATACTCGCCTCCTGTGCACCTCCTCCTCCCCCCTTCCCTCTTTTCCTTCACAGTGCCTCTCCTCCCCCGTCCCTTCCCTGCTCTCCCACCCAACCCTTTGCTACCACCTCCCCACATTCTTCCCCACCTTTCTCATCCCCCCCCAACACCCCAACAGTACTGCCTGACGCTACGTGACCTTCCTCCCGGTGATCCGGCCTAACCTGGAGTTCCTTGCCTGCTCTCCATTTCTTTTATACAACGAACTTGCAAAAAATTGACACAATTCCTGCTTTTCTTGAGTATTGCCAACAACCACAGATTCCGGGCTTTTCCTACCTTTCTTTCATAGCTTTCGGAGAGATCAGTCACTTCTGCTCTTTTTCCATCGTTTTCCTCCGTTTAGGCATTTGAAACACAAAATGAGGCCAAGATCCGTTGGGCGGCGATTCCCTCCCCTCCCTCCCTTGTCGATCCCCAACCAACGCAGCAACGAAATCGCAATGTTGAGGTCCTTTCAAGACACTTTTTACCTTCTCTGCCAAGGGAGAGCACTTTGCGTCCCCAGCGGGTGGGGGCCCCTGCGTCTGCCCGATCCTTTAGCGCCACTTACAAATCGGCGGGCTTTTACAATTTCACCTCTGCGGTTCAGTGACCGAGTAGTCGAACCTCCTTTTGGTGTTTTTTAGATCGCTTTTTTCTATATTTCTCCTGCATGTAGTTTTTTGATGCTTATCCCGACTTTCCTTCCGGACTTCGCGTTTTTTGACGATTTTTATTTTCAGTGGTCGCTCGTTGAGGGCTCATAAATGTTTCTTTTTTTGCTTTTGCTGGGTTAGGTGATCGAACCGTGCGGAGTGAGTCATACTACTCCTCCTTTCGTTTGGTAATTTTTCTGTAGCCTTTTTTTTTATCCTTTTGTTTTTTTTCCAATTTTCCCATGTTTCTCCCATGCGCGGGATGGGATCCCGAGGGGTTCTTGCGATAGCTCCCATTCATTTCCTGTTTTTTCCCCCAGTTTGGTCATTTTGTCGCCCGTTTCCAGCACGGTAAGTTTTGCTACTAGTACGTACCTGCATCTGCTTTTTGAACCGTTCTTTTGGTGTTTTTTTTAGGTGGCCCATTGCGTACACCTCCCCGTCTGGCTGACCTTTTCTGCTGTATTTTTGTACTGATAAACATGCAGCGTCGACTCTTCATGACACTGAAGGTTTTTTTAAAGTTTTTGACTCGGCAGTCCTCTCACCCATAAGCGCGACGCCTCACGCTTTTTCTTCTCAACTGAACGGTGGTTCGCCTGCACGAGTCCATGCTTTTCTTTTCCTTCCCTTCGGGTTCTTTCGGGTTTCAAGATTTCGCATCTTTCTTTTCTGCAAAGTCTATCCCAGGACGCAAATGCATCCATCCCCTCTTCCACGCTTCCCCATTCCTTCTGGTCTTCACCAAGGCATTGGCAGCAAGCTTTTTTAACCAGATGGTCCTTGAACCTTGCTTCCCATTTATAGCCGACGTTGTTCACCCCTTCCATCGATTAGTCGGGCCCCTGGGTTGGGTTCGCAGACATTTTTCCGAAGCTGCGCGTACCATGGCAATCGTTCCAGAAAGCCCCCAGTTCCCAGGTCTTCGAGATTCCCGTTGCTTCTTTTTTTAAGCCTTAGCTTCATCCGTAACTGACCAATCGATCCGCGACACCTTTTGAGATGGCATCTCACTTGCTCCCTCTGCTTTTATTCTAGTATTTTCAAATCTATTTTTTTTGACTACGTAGTCTAACGCCTTACTTCATTGGCGAATAGACTTTGAAACAGTTCTTTCCCCTGTTCCTTTTTGTCGTTTCTCCTCCTAGACTTATCTGACCCATCCCAACTCGCTCTTTAGTTTTGTCCTCTCTCCAGCGCGTTTTCTGAATACCTGGTTTGTTCTCGCCGACAGGGTTTTCCTCGATTTCACGCCTCCTCCTTGTCCCTTCTTTGATTTAGAGACACTTGGTTCTGTTATTTGTTTTCTGCCGTCTCCTTGAACGGTGAGATGCTGTAGTTGTAGCTTTCCCCCGCTGACGACCCCCTTGACTTTTTCCCCCACATTTCCTTGTCTAACCGCGATGCTGCCTTTTTTTTTTTTTGCACCAGTATCCGCTTTTGGTCAGTATAGCTGTGCAGGTTCCGACGCGGCTACTTCTTTTCCTCTTCCTCCGTGCTCTTTTTTCTTCCATGAGTTTCAAGCTCAACACTCGTTCGGCGATTGGTCCTTTATTAGCGACAAACGATTCGAAGACTACTGAGCTTCACCTTTCGCATCTCCCCTTTTTTTGTTTTTTTTGTGAACTCTTTTATTTAGTTTATGAAAAACTATTCCCTTTTTTTTTTGATCCGCCTCGCCCCAAGATTTACATTTTCGTGCCGTCTACTGGACCTCCTTTTACTTTCCACCACCTCTCTGTTCTTATAAGTCACGCTTACCGGTCGGTGCTCTGAAGTTTTGTTAGTAAATGCTCCTTACTCTGGCGCTTGACGCGGCGTTTTTTCTGTAGCTGTCGGTAAGTTGCCCTTTCATATCTTTTTTGGTCTTCTCTCTTATCTTTCTTTCTTGTGAGAGATGTCGAGTCCTCAATACTATGTTACTTTCCCGCTCACGTGATTCCCAGGTTCCTCTTTGTACCTGCCATGTTGATCGACAGAGGACGATCATTTTACTCAACAGTCCGAGCACGACCCCCTTTCCTGTCGGTTCGTCTTCCCCTCTATGGATGTCACTTGGACCCCTGTTTTCAAACTACGGCCTACCTGGCCATATTTTCGGTCTATCCCCCCGTTTTGTAGTCGGGTCCCCCTCTTCATTTTCAAACCGTTTATGTTCCCCAGCATCTAGGTCTCGAATTACCCTTTTCTCAGGTGCGGTTTTTCCTTTTTTGGCCCCCGATTTGGCGACTTTGATCCCCAAGTCTTTCAATTCAGGCCTCGTCTTGATTTGGTGGCCAGCCTTCATTTGTCCCCTAGTGCAGAGCCCTTCAAGTTGCTGCGATTACGTTGGTCTCCCTCCGATCGTACCTTTTTGTAAATACTGTTAGCAGTATCGCATCAGCGAGTTCCGATTTTGCGTCGATTTTTTTGAGTCCTTTTTCTTAAGCTAAGCGCTGCTGCCCTTCTTTTTTCTCCTCCCACATTCCTATCATTTTTTTTTCCCCTCCAGAAAATCACTCGACCTCCCAGCATCCCAATGTGACTCCAGAGGCTGATGGCTTCACTCGCTTCATCCCGTTTCTACTTTTTTGTCCACCGGCTTAAGACGTGCTTTTAAGCGACACCTATGATTACCAATAAGTCTCGGTTTGTTATTGCTTTATCCGACGGAACTCCCACTTCAAACTGTTTTTTTTTTTTTCCAAGTTGCTTCGTTAATTCTTTGCCGGCTTTTTCATATGACGGTCATGAGCCTCTGGGCCCTAGCCCCTCGCGCTCCCATCTTTCTCCAGTGAGATGCATCTCACCTTGTCGTTTTTTATCTGCAGTTTAACACTTTTTTTGATCAGCGACGATTTTTCCACGACTGTTGAATCTCTCCAGATCTGTATGGTTTGCTTCGGGGCCGGATGTCAGGTTATACTACCTTCTTCTTTCACCCTGGCCCGTCTTCCCCACCCGTGGCAGATTCATTTCTATGTCTTATTGGTTAAGTTCCCCGTCGGAGGCCGTCATTCAATCTTTGAGTGCGCGCGTTGATCCCCCATGAAGGTGTCATCCTCGCCCTTGATTCCCTTGTTCTCCCCTTATTGATTCAGGGTTTGCTGAGTCAGTTGAAGACCTTGAATGTAGTGCGAAGTCCCCAACTAACTCGTATTGGCGGCTGTCCTGTGCCTCTGTGCTCCGTGCACTTCTACCCGTTTTCTTTTTTCCCCTTTGTTGGACGCGTGATTCTTTTTCTAGCTGGACTGGGGTATTATGCAGGTAAGTGAAACAGTTTCATCGGCGTAAGCGGTCTTTCGTGTCCTCCAGTATTTCCCTCTTGGGTTTCCCCATTAGTCAGTCGCCGAAGAGTGATCATGGGACCTACACCTAAAACATTTTTCCCCCGCGGACGCAACGCGGGTGGTTCACCGTTTCTCCACTTTCTCCTGCCGGTAACCGTTTTTCCTGTAGTAGCTGAACTGCCGCTAAACTTTATGTTCCCCAACCTGAACATTGAATGAGGGTAGTATTTTCCCCCACCACAGATTTATCAGCCTCCCTCAATCCGTCTTCTGTAAGCGCTTGAGAGATTGATATCGGTCATTATCTTCCACGGCCTCTACTTTCTCCAACGCTTAAATTGTTTCTCTAGATGCACCCGACATGCCTCTTTTTCTCTCCTCACCTCCCGCAAAAACCCCATGCCCCTCAGCTTTTTCACGAAGACCGAATGCTCCCATTTTAAGGGTTTTTTTCACTCACGGCGGGTCAAATGAAGAGCTGATTTCATGCGCATTACAATCCTGGAGGGCGGCTCCCCCCCTCCCCATTTTCCTTTTTTTCCTTACCATGGATAATCTCTTTCTATCCCGTTGTGTTTTTGATTCTTATGTTACAGTTCTAGGCTTGAGTTTGCGCACGCCCTGCTTTATGGCTCCCGGTCCGCTTCCGCCATTCCCCTTTTTTTTTTAAAGTCGATTGCTCGCCCCTGCCCTTGGTACAGAGGCGCCTTTCGTTGAGTAGTGATCTTTTTGGTTGGCTTTGATGGGTTAGTTGACGGCGGAGTGCTGTATATCTCACCCACTTCTCCGGTTTCGTTGCTTTTCTCTTCCCCCTTTGCCGTTTTTTTTTTTTGTGGTCTCTCTGTCTTGAAGACCAATTTCTGCCACCTGCGCCTTTTTTCTTTTCTGCTTCGATTTTGTTAGCAGATCGACTCACTCAGGTTGTTGGCCTGCCTCTTCTCGTTCCCCTTTGCCTTCCTCCTTTTGACTGCGGCTCACCTGGTTTTTTTTTAGAAGCCCGTGTTAACCTCTTCTCGTTTCCTTTTTTTGTTGGGCCACTCGTCTGATGAGTGAGGATTCACCGCGAATATGGTCTCCCTGTCCAAGATGCGCTTCCGCCTCTTCCCTCCAGTTTTTTCTCCTTATACCGTCCCTGTCATATCCCCCATCAGTTTCTCTGCTTCCAAAAGGATATTGCTGCACGAGCCCGTTCAATCTTCCTCGTCTTCCTCCGGTCCTTTTTTTCTGTCTAATGGTTTTCCACTATCGTTTTGGACACAACCCCAGGTTTGATCTTTTGACTCACCTGCCTTACCCCTGTAAACTTTCCTATAGGGTCTCACTTATTTGAGACACCGCGCTCCTCCCCCCCTCTGGCCTTTTTTTTCTTCACGTTTAGCCTTTATGTCAACTCCTTTCCCAGTAGGCCTTTTTTTTGGTGCAGGGTCCGGTTTTTAGGTCTAATAGGACCTGACCTCCCCCCCTTCAGTTTCCGCGATCTTTCTCTTTCCTTTTCCACGCATAGTCTGCTTTCGGTCTAGCTGCCCTTTGTTCAACACATGTCCGCAGACAAGTTGGAGAGCATCTCCGCTTCCCTCTGGCGCGCGCTCTCTATGCCCCACTCTCGTCTTCTTTTCCCGTAGATGGCCAAATCTTTACCTCTTCCATCGGCAGTCCTAAACAGATCTTCTCGTTAAGTTTTGGTTTGCTGTCCCTTCCCTCCTTCCCCAACTATACCATCTTGTTTCCTCCCTTCTCTTTTCGTTGTCCTTTTTGATCTGAACAATGATTGATTTTCTTCTATCGGGCTCTCCCGATTTCAGCCTATACGGCACTTCCGTGATTGTTTTAGTTCTCGTACCCTTTATTTGTTTTGGATGCTTCCTTTCCTTGTCCCTGATTTAGAACGTCGATTTTTCTGTTTATGTTGGCCTGGCCTATTAGCTTGAAGCACAAAGTTGAATTCCAAACAAGTTCGGACTTCCGCGCCTTCTCTGATGCGGATTTCCTGTATTGAACCGTATTTTTTTTGATTGTTTCTATCGCATCTTTGCACTTGATAGAGCAATGGAGGGACTTTCGCCCCGTTCTTCTCCAAGTGGACTTAGTTTTCCCCTTCCGATCCCTCTCTTTTTTTGTAAGTTATATGTAGACCTCCCTGAACCCAACTATTTGTTTCCTGTATTGAGTACGGCTTTTGAATTTGATCTTGTTGAAAAATCTTTGTTTTTCAATTTTCCCTTTTTTTTTTAACGTTTTGCATGGTTGGATCGCCCTGACCCCCAATGCCGAGTCGGTTTAAATGAGGACACGGTTTCACGTCAATCTCCTCCTTTTCTCCGGAACGCTTCTTGCCTTTTTTTTTTTCGTGATCTGATCTTTTTATTCTTTCCTACTAGTCTCTTTTAGCCCTACCCTGCTTGGTTTATTGGTTTTGATTTGAATTCCCAATTTCGTCTTTCCCCCCTTTTGTCGGTTTTCATAATCCTCTTGTTGTTTGTTTTTTCTGAGTCGATGTATGAACTCAACGGGGGTAAGGCATATACCGTTATGACCCGGCATCTACCTGCTTCCTTTCCTTTTGAATGCTATGTTTAGATAATTTTCTCCTGCCACGTCTTTCTACCCCCCGGTCCAACTTCTGTTCCATTCAGAACCTATTCTTTTTTTTATTTTTACGTCTTGGGTTCCCCCTGTCCTCCCAGTAACGCGCAATGCTCCATCTGGCTGTTTAAAACACCAAGGACTTCTACCTTTTTTTGTTGGGTTCCCCTGTCATCCGGTCCCACTATGTTCCCCACTCTCCTTGATCTTAATTCTCAACCGTGAGTCTTTCCCCGAAGCGCTGAGATAAGCTTCCCCTGAACACTTCCGCCATCCTGTTGTTGTTTTTTTGCATTCTCCTTCCCCGTGCCCCTGCTCTGCCTATATTGAAAGTTTATAGGGACTCCCTCGCGTTACCAGCCCGTACCCTTCCCACCCCTGTTTAGCCGTCTCCGCCTTGATAGCGCGGTTCGACTGACCTTGTTTGTCTCTTTTTTTCAATTTGAGGCCATGCCCCTCCAGCCTCTTTCCCCCCCACGAACTTTCCGTCAGGTCCTTTCCCTTTTTTTCATCATCCTCCCCCTTTCGGACCACTTTACGATGTGAGTTGAATGAATCGGTCTGCCCCTGTCTTTCCCCTCTAAGCAGACCCATCCTTTCTCGCTTTGTTTGGTCCGGCACTCCCCCAGTTTTTCGTCTGTCCTCTTTCTCTAGGTTGAGGATCTGATTTCCCCCCAAAATTAAATGGAGATTCTATGTTTTTTTCCCCACGTTCTTCGTTTCCTGTTCAGTTCGTCATTCTCTTTGTTCCGTTTCTTCCCTTTTTTGAGCTTTATATTAAAGCTCTGACCTCTTGATCTTATATTTCTCTAACAATGTGGTGCGTTCACTTTTTCTCTTTTTTCTTTAACCCCCTTTCTCCCGTTCTCTCTTTTTGCTGTAAAACCCTTGAGCCGGGATCAATATCGCGGGACTTCTCTTTTCTTACTTGTAACTATTTGCCCCTTGGTAGCCCTCCTTCCCTTTTCCTTTTCACTTTTCACCCACCTGTACAGAATTGCAATTTCTTTCCCTTTTATACTTCTTTTCCCCTCTTGAGATGCTCTGTAATCAGGTGTTTTGTCCGAACCACTCACGTGTGTCCCGTTGAGCTTCTTCCTCAGTTTTTTTTCTCCATTCCTCGCAGTTTGGCGTCTGTAGTGACCTTATTTTAAGGATCTCAAACTTTTTAGGACGCCGGCTGGTCTTCTAGTAGACAGATGTCTTGGTCTTTCGACCCCCCCCCTTCCCTATCCCCATTTATTTCAGACTGTGACCGGCGGTTTGAAAATTTTTTTTGGTCTCGGACGTGGTCTTTTCCAAACACTGCACATTTTTCTCCCGGCAGCGTCATTTTTTCGTTTTCCTTCATTTCTTCCTTGTTGAAGCCTGTCATTTTGCATTCAACGGTGCCCCATAAAACTCCACTTCCCATCCGACGCCTCCTCCTTTTTTTCCCCAAACACTTTCCTTTTTTGTGTTTCCGCAGGCCAGGGATTACCCTTTTCGTTCTGCCCGTGCCGTGCATCCAATGACAACTGCACATGCAGGTCATTTTCTTCATCTGCATAACCACCCCAACTCTTCCCTTCTCCCCCTCCCCGCACGCCTTTTCCTTTTAGTCGATCGTTTTCCTTATCAAGTAGAACACTTCCCCTTTACTTTGACCCTTGGGAGAAACGCAAAACTGCGGCCCAGTCTAAGTGTGATTGTGAGATGCACGACATAAGACCGTTGCGATCACCACCCTTCTCACCAAAAGCGCCCCTATGTTTATTCCTACTGAAGGTTCCTTCCCGGGAGCGTGATGGCGAGCCAATTTCTCTTTTTAAGCACGGCGGAAAATGCGATTTCAGAGGCCGAGCCTTCCCTAGTGTTTTTGCCTACCCCTCTCGGTCAATTCAGACAATCTCGTTTTTGTTTTTCTTTGAGTTAGCATTTTTTTTTGCCCATGAGTTTGGTAGTGCCGCACTCCTCTTTTGCGTCCTTCCTTCACCCGCATTTACTTTTGGTCCCGACTCTTGTCTCTCTGGTTTGGGTTGAATTCTCTTTGTCTCTTGAAAGTTTTGTTTTTTGCTGCTTTTTTTTCATAACACGGCTCGCTTCTTGCCTTAGACTGCACCCCTTTTTTCCTTAAGAGTTGGCCCTCCGTTTTCGTTTCTGTTCAAGGTTTTGCGAGTTCTCTTTTTCTCTTTTTCACTATCTCCACTTCTGCTCAAAGCCCTGAGTTTTTTCTTTGCAAGGAAGAGGGGTTGTTTAGTTTTCAACTAAGCAAGGTTTTTCAGTTGGGTAACTTTTATGTTCTTTTTTTTCCTCCTCCCACTTTTCTTCTAACTACCCTTCTTCTGTTCCCTTGAATTATCAACTGAGATTAACCTTTGAATATTCTGCGTTTGCTTGTAGGTTCTTCTCCCTTAGTCCTTCTGCTTTTGTCGCATGATACTTCTTCTTCCTCCTCGCAATACTGTTACCATCATCCTTCCCAGTTCCGAGTTACCACTCAGGTGTGTAACTATTTTTTGTCCGGAAGCGTCACCCTCCCGCGAGATTATTTTTTTTCCCCCCGCCATTTCCTGACGGTGTTGAGACAGCGACTCTTCCATGCGGAAGATTTGAATTTGGTTTATTCCCTTTTGCCTATTTTTTTTCCTTACATCATTCCCATACGCTGGTCCCTTGTTACAATTTACTAAATGTCGGGCCTCCTTGTTCCCTCGGGCCGCCTAACCCCAGATTTCCTTTTCTGCTCGAAGTTCTTTGTTTTACACCACCCCCTTTGTCAATTCGCCTTGGGGTGGTGTTCTCAGTCAAGGTGAAGAAGACTGTTCCACTTTTTAACGTGGCCCCTCCTTTCAACCTCTCTTTTCCCGCTCTCCTGCTAGATTTATGTTGGTTCCCCAAATTGTATTGCTATCCTTTTCGCGTTTGTTACCAAATCAAACTCTACCCCTTCTGTGTTGACCAGGTTTCGACCCTCTTCCCCCTTATCCAGTCTTTTGTTCGATCTTTTACTCTAAACTATAATCTAGTTGCTGAAAGTTATGGAACCGAATTTTACACTACTTCTTTCTTAAGAATTGAAACGTACCTTTTATCAGTTTTCTTTTTTTTCCTTTTTTTCTTATTCCTCCCCCCCCTCAATAGCCCGCCACATTGCAATCCACTCCTCTACTCGTAGGTGTCCTTTGCCCACTATGCATCTCGAGCATGATGGGGTCTTTATATCTTGCCGACGTTTCATCGTTCCGTCCATGACTATGCCTTTGTGTCCATGGTGGTAGAGTCCCTCTGTTGGCCTTGTAACTTTGCCATGTCCGCCTCTGCCGATTTGTGAGATTGCTTTGGTGCATTTCTTCTTTCCTCCTTTCCCGACAAAGGACACTTTTCCAAACAAGGTCGTCTCTTACCCTCATTGTCTGAACGGGTGTTTTTGTCCGGTTTCTGGTACTCGATTCCCCCCTTTTCTCGCGCTATTTGTCGTTCCGCTTCGTCCTTCTTTTCCGCCCCCCGTGGAATTGTGCCTAAAGATCCCCCATGCATGTCATGCTTTCATGTGCGGTCAGTGCTATTCGAAGCCCCTCTCCCCCCCCTATGTATCTCATGAGATCCTTTTCTTATCTTCCCCTCTTCTTTTTTTGTCTGGGAACTACGTCTTCAGGTTTTCAGAATCACATAGTAGCCTCTGGTTGGATCCCTCCCTTTACCATATTTCCCTTTGGTTCCCCTTCCCTTTTGGAATTCTTTAAACTGTTTCGACCACTCTTTCCTTAACAGTTGAAAGGGTTCGTTATCCCAGGAATTTTGGTCAAGTCATTTGGTTTCATGTCAACTTTCTTCTTTCTACTTAGCATTTTAATCCCAAGTCGCTTGACTAACCAGTCGTCTCACCCCTGAGAGACTTATATCTTTTCCATCCGTTTTTTTTGTTTTGAGAGCGACTTCGCTCTCCACTTTACCTCCGATTTTCCTGCAACCTTCGTCCCCGGTGTCTCCCTCTTCAAGACAATGCTCATCTGGTGTTAACCCTTCCTTCCTTCTCTCACCCGTGGTTTTCCTGAGCTTTTTCCCCTCTATCTTCCTTTCTGTTTTTGTGAGTATGTCCCGCCAACCCCGACGCGATTTTATTGGCGGTCTATAAACAGGACGGCCCTTTTTCTTTTTGGTCCTTTGCCTGTACACTCTCCCCCGCCCTATTCTCTATATCCCACCTGATCTTTCACGGAGTACCTTTCCCCCGTTTGGTCGATTCTTCGCGAGATCCCTCTTCACCGCCATTATTGTGCCAGCTTTCTTGGTTTTCAGCCCCCTAATTCCAAGTTATACCTCATTCTCCCTTACCTAAACCGTATCTGCTCGTAAGTTTTGGCTGCTTTACCCCCCTTCCCTTGATTCCCATTAAACCAATTTTTTTTGACGTATAAGAATCAAGCGCTGAGGAGCTTCTCTACTCCTTTTTTCCGTCCTTTTTCCCGCCCGGGGCCCTGAAACCCTACTCTCATCACAAGCGTCCATTTCCCCTTCCTTCTTTTACCCTCTCCCAGCAATCCACCCTAACATGTATTTTTATCAGCCAGAAATTTGACTTGGCAGAGTTGTTCTGAAATCTATTAACCTGTCTTCTATCTCTTGCCGTCCCCTTTTCGAGTCTCGTGGCCCTTCACACTACCTTGCTTCGAGGGACTCAATCTTTTGTGGATCTTCTCATCTGGTTATTCCACTACCCCAACTTACCCGTGGATTCCGACTTTTTTTTTTCTCTTAGGCTGCTTCCCCGTCAGTGGTCTTCTCATTTTCAGTCAGCACGTGTGGCACGTACTTTAGCGCTGCCCAATCTTGACCTTTTCTTATGCATTTCCAAGGTTTCTTCTCTTCTTTCTTTTCAGTTTTCCCCTTCTTCCGGCTAGCTCACGATTTTTTCAAAACCGCACGGTTCCTTCTTCAAGCTACGGTTTTTTTTGCTTTCTTTTTTAACGATTTTTTTACAGACCCATTATCCCATTTCATGGAACCCCCCACCCTTTTTCCCCCCCGACTTTCCACGCTTTGACTTTCAAGAGGCTATAACTCTTCGTTCTGTAGCCTTTTTCGCTTAGGCTTTTTCCAGGTCCGTGTCAACCCTTTTGTTCTTTTAATAGTTCACCTTCTTTAAGGAGTTTCTCTTTTTGCCATGATTTTTTCTTTTTTTTTCGCAAGCGACTCGTCTCAGTCACCCGCAAGTGTCCTTCCGCTGTTTTCGTGAATAGTCCCCTCCTGCCTCGTGTCAGTTTACACTTTCCTTTGCTCCCCCTTCTTGTTACTCTTTTTTTTTGGCGCTTTGGCATTGGAGCGCCTTGCCAACGGTCCTTTCCCTGAAGTGTTTTCTTATTCATCTCCTTTATGTCTTACTTTCCGTATTTTCGGCTGTACTCCTTATTAGCTCCCGTGGGGGGGTGAAAGTTAATCTTTCCCCCCTCCCCCCCCTGCCCCCCCAACAGTATTAACGCGCACCCTTCTCGGGTTCCCAACCGCTTTCTTTCCCCTGTGCGTTCCTTTGGGCAATTTTTTCTGATGCAACGTTTTTTGAGTCACCTTTTCCACGCACTACCCCCCTGGACAACACTTCCGTTCCAATTGCTGAGTTTTATTTTGATTAAAACCATCGTCCTCAACTTAGACTGAAGGCGCTTGAGCGCCCCCAGTTTCAATATCTTACAACAGGCCTTCCCCTCCCTTCTCATGCCTCCAACTTTCAAACTGCGGTTTCCCCGTTTTACCTGTGTTTGCTTCGTCTCTTCGCACTCTCTACACTTAATCCACGCAAAACTCTGAATTGCGGACTGCCTAACGTCTGCTCAAGTTTTCCCTCTTTCGAGTCCTCCCCCTGCCCCCCTAAACGGCGGTCTGGCCAACCTTCTTTCGGAGTCGTCTGCGTGCCAGGACCCGGGCGTTTGCACCAAACTACATAATGTGCCGTGACCCCCTCACCCCCATCTACTCTAGTGGGTTTTTTCTATTCCTTCTTTTCTAATCGTGTCGACCGGACATGGTGTGTAGTCCGCCCATCTTTTAATGGAGAATTTTTTTCCATAGATGTTACCTCTTTTTGGGTCACGGTAGCCATATTTTTCTTTTTTTTCTTTCTTCCCCTTGCGAAGTGCTCCGCCCCTGTTTTCGTGCGTTTTTTTCTTATGGTTAGTTTTGATCTTCTTGCTTTGCATCCGCTTAAACATTAATCTGTTTCGCAGTTGTTTTCTTCGACCATGCAGCAGTATGGTTGACGTTTTCTTTCAGGTCCCTTCTTTTGCAACTCCTCTTCAATGCTTGATTTGTTCTTTCTGCAGAGTGGGGTCCGCCCTTCAACATTTAAAGTTGTGTGTCCCAGGTGGGTCACTTCCTTGTCGTTTTTTGCCCAGTTGTCGCCTCCTTTTCCTTCCTTTCCCTGCTTTCACCTGAGTAATCGTTTTTTTTCCCCGAGTTGCCGCTGTAGCGTTTTTTCCTGTCTTTGTTTTGGCTGGGAGTTGTCGTCATTCTAGCATGTTTTCCTCCTCTCGATAATGGATTAAGATTTTTGCTTTTACATCCTTTTCGGTCCAGGGCCTTTCCTTCCATTGCTCACCCCATTTCGCTCTGTTCACCCCATTTTTCCCCTTCAAGGTGGTCTTATCTCGCTCGCATAGGCCGCCTTGGGATCCTTTTCTTTTTCTTTTCGGCCTCCTTTTCGCCTACGTTTTCTTTCTTTTCTACTAACCCGACGTCACCCTTACGAATTCCACCCTCTTAACGATTAATCAAAGGTCTGAGTTCACACCTCTTTTCCCCGCGCGCATCTCCCCTCTTTCAGGGACGGCTCCTCCTTTCTTCTCCGACTTCACATCCCCTCTTTCCCCTTTTTTTCACGGGGTCAGGGACGGCTCCTGTCCTTTTTAATGGAAATGTGTCTCCCCCCCGAGCCGTCCTCGATCTGCGATTTTTTCACGTGAGTGTTTTACTCCCTTCTGCTCTTCGGTACGCTTTGACCTTACCAATCAGATTTTTACCCCGTGAGATTATCTCCCTCTAATATGGGTACCGAGTTGAGCTTAATATGACCCCGGTTTTTGGCTCCTGGCCTTCTTCTTTCCCCCCAAAGACTTACAGAAGTCCGTCTCCATCTCATTTCTACGTACTTTTTACGTATGACCCCCCCTCTAACTTCTTGCATCCCCCTCCTATAGTCTTTAGGTTCTTTCCCCCCTAGCCTTCGACTCCCCTTATGGGCCCTTCGCTACCTGGTGTTTTGACTACTTTAAGCAAATCTTTCTTTCACTTTCAAGTGATTTCCAGGTCGAACTTTCTTTTTCTTTGAGTTACATTGTCCCCTTCTTCTTAGACCTTCGATTTTTTTCTCCTTGGGTCTGGAATTGTTGAATAACACTTTTCTCACCCCCAGGCTCGTTCCGATGTCCCTCTTCGTGCTTCCCTCTCCCCTATTCGTTTTCCATGTTCTGAGTCTTTCGCTCAACGTTCCGCATAGCGTCCTACTCTTTCGTATTCTTGATTCGCCAGTTTTGAACTCTCTTCTTTTGCCACCCGCTCATCCCCCCCAAGCTTCCCTGGCATAATGAGGAAGTTCCTTTCTTCGACGCCTCAAACTCTTAGCTTCCTGAGATACGGCGATTTTCGTTTTGTCTGTGGTTTCCCTACCATTTCTTTCCCGGCGGCAGTTTTCTTGACCGTTCAAATATTGTACTGTCCTTGTTGGGACTGGAGACCCACAATGGCAGTCTGCGTCGGTTCTAATTGCTGGGACGTTTCCATTCACATCATTCAGAATTTCTTTACGGACCCTCTCTTTTTGACCCTTGTTTCTGCCGGTGTGAGTACCTTCTTTTTATATGGCTGAATGCCCCCATTTCTTCTTTCTCTTCTAGTTTTTCTCCCAGTGGGTGCTTTAACCAATTCTTTCTTACCATTTCGGACCTCCCTCT
>Ga0179593_1232648_pt1 | contig 18150 bp, 26 predicted proteins | sample CZODoug2_1_08_16_FD_185931 | JGI IMG/M metagenome (GOLD analysis project Ga0179593, IMG submission 185931) | Vadose zone soil fungal communities from Angelo Coast Range Reserve, California, USA - CZODoug2_1_08_16fungal (PacBio error correction) | ecosystem: Environmental > Terrestrial > Soil >... | reverse complement strand
GGTGTTCACAGTCTCTCCCGTTCGTGGGAACCCAAAGTTTCTCCCATGGTAGTTCTTTGGTTCGTGCGAATTTTTTTTTTTTCCTTGTATTTTTCCTCTGTAGGTTTGTGTTGTGGCGGCCTATGAGTCCCCCCCTTTCTCCGCCTTCTTTTTTTCCGTTGGCATCACTTGTGTCTCGTTCTTTGCCCGTTAAACGGCTCGGTCCATTCCTGGTAGTGATAGTTTTTCACCGGCCCCTGTGTGAATCTCTCCCCAGTTCCCCCCCCCTCGTCTTTCTGCGCTTACAGTAGTTTCGCAACTTACTATCCTGGCTTCGAGTTTTTCTTCGCGGGAGTTTCCCTCAGTTGTCAAAGTGTCCCCTTTTGACCTCCGGTTTCCCTTTGCGGCTTGGGTTCCTTGTTTTTTTAGTCCAGCTTGTCTTCTTTTTCTCTTGGGGTCCGGTTCTTTTGTTTTTCCCTATGGTCAATTATTTATCACTTTTCGTCTCCTTGGCTTGGCAACTGATCTCTTCTTCGATTTTATAGGTCCCCCCCCGATGACTGACTTTTCTCTCGCCTTTTGTTTTCCGTCCTCACTTCCTGCCTTGATGATCTTTTGCTCCGCGGCATCTGGTTGTAGTTTTTTCGTCCCCCATCGACCACGTTGTTCTCAGTTTGTCCCCCCTGTTGGTTTTAGAAAGTTTTGATCGACAACCCACCATGGATTTCGGGTGTTTTCCCAGAGATTTAAAACTCCGGTCCCTACTACCTACCTTTTTTTCCCTCCTTGTTTAACTTTTCCCCTGCAAGTGCATGGACCAGTTGGCCTGTTTGGAACTGTGGTAGGCCTTCTTGGATTCGGGGCCTCCCGACCCCGTTTCGTGCCCCTTTTTGCCTTTTTCCTGGAGTGTCACCTTGGGGGTGAACATCCTGCCCCCCTCCATATGTCCACCATTCAAACACCCTGCCTTCTATTGTGCTTTGAAGCTTTGGTTCATTTCGTTTTTTTTTGAAGTCCTTTCCGCTTTTGTCACGGCGGAGTTTTTTTATTGCTTTGGGCCTTTTGGAATGTGCCCCCTTTTTCTTTTCCCGTGCAACTTCCTTGCACTCGTGTTCCTTGGGTTGCGGTGATCTCGTTGTGGGGTTCCCCCGCCGAGGTTGTCGTTTGTTGATCGCTGTTTCAATTATTATTGCATGTTTTTTTCCGGTTTTTTGTATATGACTTCACTGGTGTCTTGGGCTCCAATACCCACTTACCCCCCTCGAGGCCTTGCCTTTCCACCAAATCGTCTTTTCCTCTCGTACACCCCGGTTGTAGCACGCCAACCCCAGATTCGTGCTGACTTTTGGCAACCCCCGTCTTGGCACTTGAATGGTCTCCCCCACAAACCTCTTATGGTGTCGGCCGTCCTATGGATCACGTTTTCCCTTGGGATTCGTATCTTTTTTTACGTCAGGTACCCCTTTACGTCTGATCATCCCCTTTTTTTACGCCTGTCCCCCCCCATTGTGTCCCCCTCCCACCGAGCCAGTTGTGATTGCCAGCATCTTTCTGTTCCGATCATTCTATTTTTCCCAAAGGTCCTTTTCTCCTAGGAATGTGTCTTTCTTTTTTTCCACCGGCGCCCCCCCCCCCCTCAGGTTCCCCCCCCCTTCTCCGTTCCAAATACTGAATGCTTGATTCCGTTGTCTTGATTTCTTTGATCTTGATTTCTTATTTCCCCTTTTCGGCAATGTCATGAAATTCCTTTCGACCTCACGACTTTTTTTTCCCCTTTTTCCAGTCTTTTTGGTCGTGAGTTTTTGTCCTTATTCCTTTTTTTTTCTTGAGGTTGTTAGTGTATGGTTTTTTGGTTTGGCGATTTTCTTCACCGTCCCGGGTGGATTGTAACTGATCCCCTTCAACAGTAAGTAGTCACCGATTCTCCTGTGACGTAACTGACTGTCAACATCGTGCCCTTGATTTTTTTTTTCTTCCCCTTTCCCTCCCACAAAGTTTTTTACATTTTGGGCACATTTTAGCGACCCAGGTGTACCCCATTATTCTCCCTGGGTCTGGGTACTGTTTAGTGAACTTCCCATTTCTTTCCTCCCGTTGGTCCCCTTTTTTCCATTTTCTTCCCGGGATTTCTATTCCTGTCCTACACGACAGAATTGTCCTGAAGTTTGATCCGTTGAACCCCCCTTAGGTCTCGCCCCCCGACGTTCCTTTTCTTAAAGTTGTGCTCCCAGGCCCACAGGGTCCTACCCCCTCAACGGTCATCCCCCCTTATCGTGGCGTCAACACCTTTCCCCTGCCAAACCCTTTTTTTTTTCCCCCCCTCCCCTCCAGTGTGTGCTCCTTCAATTTTCGCGTTTTTCCCCCCCCCGGCCCCCGTTGGCCCGTCTTTGCCCGGATTCATCCGAACGTTCCCTGCTCTCCCGGCGAGTCTCCGTAACGTTTTTTGTGTCAAAAAGTGACGTGGTCCTCCTTTCCCGCACGTTTTAACGGAGGACTGTAGGTTTCCCACCGCGATCCCCCTTTCGAGTGCACGGCTCTCTCGTTAAGTAAGCTCGTTCTTGGCTTTTTTTCGTTCCGGAGTCAGGTGTCAGAGCTTTTGGATGGACTGTGACTCCGATTGTCACCTTGTTGGGGCTCCCTCACCTGCATTTTCCGAGACTTTTCCGGACTTCTCGCTTTTCTATCCTGCGTGCTTTTTTTGACTTTTTGATCTTTGGTCCCAAGGTTCGTCGACAAGGATAGTCAGTCGTTTTTTCTTTTTATCCTCCATTCTTCTTTTTTGCCTTTTTTTAGTTGATTTTTTGGTATCGGTGGGGGGTAGGGTTTTTTGCTTGCGCTAGTTTTTTTTCCTTTCTGTGGTGCCTCAGGCTGTGGTACAAGCGTCCTCCCTAGTCAGGGTTTTTTTCCCCCCTTGCCCGTGCGGCCCATGTCTTGGTTAGTTTTTTTTACCGCCCGAGTCCATTCGCTATCTTTTTAGCCCACCCTTACTCTTTTTTTGGAGTCATCGTACGTTAGTAGTTTTGTTTTCATTGTCCGTCTTCGGCACTGTTCCTCGTTCAGGTCAGTGTGTTCTTCCAAGTTGACTCCGTCCTTTGTAAAGGGCCCCGGTTTAGGGATGGCGACGTCTGCCCTATCTTCCTTCTTTTCCTCCCTCTCTATTGCAAGTCCCTTCTTTCCCGAGATTTTTTCTCCCCCAATTGCTGTTCCCCCTTTCTTTGATCTGTCCATGATGGTTCGCTTCTCGACCTTGTTTTTCAGCTGCTTGGTTCGGTTCTTCCCCAACCGTTTTCCCTTTTTTCTCCCCCCTTTCTTCCCCGTTGTTTTTACCGAGGTGGGCCACCCCTCGGGCCCACACAATAATCTCATTCATGGGATTAGCTCTTTTCTTTTCTACTTCAACAATCCCCCTCACTCGGGCCCCTCCCCCATTCCGGTTGTTTATACTCTCCTTTTTTCCTTTCAACTTCCGTTTGTGTAGTGATAGTCTCTTTCCATCCCCGTTTTGCCTCTTTTCCAGAGTGTTTTTGTTTCGACATCTTTTTTTCCTCGTGTTTCGTGCCGTCTGTGTTTTTCCCCTCTTTCTTTCCTCTTTTTGGTCGTCTTTTTTTTTTCTTTCGCTCCCTGGCCCCACCGTGTGGTCAATTCGAGAGTTTTCCTTTTTTCCTTTTCCCGCCCCTTCCAACTCCTTTTTGTACTTTTTTTTTCCTTCGTGCAAATCATTCCTTTTGGTTTTTCTATGGGGGACCGTTTTCACGTCCGACGAGATTCTTCAAGACTTCCCTTTGCACCCGACCTTTCGTCAAATTTTTTTCCCCCGTTATCCCCTCCCGTTCTTTTGTGACGTCTCTCACTGTTCCCCCCGCAGACGATTCTGTACCCCCGGTCCTCCCCAGTACCTAGTTCTTTACCCTTTTCCCCCCATTGACCAGCGACGATTCTTTTTTCCTTGGCGGTTTGACCCCTTGCCTTGTGCAGTATTTGATTTGTTTTTCCCATTTACCTAGGGATTCCCCCTTGGTCCAAATCGTCGCTGTCGAGGTTTTTCAAGCGCTGCGACTGTATTACTAGGGTTAACATCACCATTTTTTTTTTTTTTCCTCCCCTCGTGCTCTCACCGTTAACACCCCGCCGGGAGGCGGAATTTTCGGACCTTCTTTTTTCCGTACATTTTCAAGGCTTTTCTATCTGGGTCTTGACACATTTCTCCCGTGCCTGGCCGTTTTTTTTTTTCTTGCTGGGTCTTCTGCCAACCCCTGGTTTTTGCGGCATTCAGCCTTGTTCCCCATTTTCCTCGCTTGCACAATCTCTATAGCTTCTATTCGCTCACCCGAGCCTTTTTTTTTTTGCCGCTATGCTCCTTTTTCCTGGGATTTGGATTCCTCACATCTTTTCTGGGTCGTTTTTTTCTTTCCTAACGTTTAAGTTATCAAACTCCTTGTGCCTGTAGCCCTGCCCGTCAGTTTACCGGGTTCTTTTTCTCCCTTTCTCTTTTTGCCCCCTCCGTGTTGGCCCCCCCTTTACACGTTTAGCGGTTAATTGTATTGATCCCAGTCCCACTTGTATGATGGTCCTTTTGCAGGGATTTTTTTTTCTTAACCCCCCCCTGGCCCCCCGTTTTTGTACGACTTTTTTCGTCTCTGGTTTTTTTTTTGAGCCAGTTTCTTCACGTTCGTCTTGTCGGCGTCCTTCTTTCCTTCTCAACCACTTCCCTCCGGAACACCATTGTTCTTGGTTTTTGCGTGCCTCACGGAACTGGATTGAGTGGAAACCGGTCCGCCCTTGCGCATCCTTTTTGATGGTTTTCCTCTTTCCGTCGGTCCCCTCACTTTCCACGCCCCATTTTCCCCCTGTTTGAGTCCTTTTGAGAGATGTGTTTTTTTTTTTTTTTTTTTTTTTTGAACCGTGGTCGGTTTTTTGTGAACTGGAATTTTCTGCCACATGAGTCCTCCTCTTCTCCCACTTTCTGTTCCTTCGACTTCCCCTCCGCTAGGGGTGGGCATGTTTTTCTCATTGCACAAGGACCACCCATCCGTCCCTTTTTTCCATCCACACTTCCTCGGACCCCAAGCCTCGTGCGTCGCTGGCTACGTTGACCACCCGGAGATGTTTTTCCGGATTTTCGCCCCGTTTTCGCCTTTGCTTTTTTACGGCCATCGATTAGCTCACTCCCACGCCTCAACTTCTTCAGTTCCTTTTTCCGGCGTTTCTTTTTACTCGCCTTTGGGCTCAGTTTTGACTCCTTCCCCACCCCCTCGGACAAATGACCTTTTCCACCCTGCCCACTGCTTTTCTGTGGCACCCTGATTTTCAGCCTTCTGCGCGTTTTGTCGTGCATGATTTGGCTTCGGCCCCGTCCTGGTGGCTTCTTTTGCTTATTGTGTTCCCTTTCCTGCACGAAATCACTTTATGACAGTGTTCTCCCAACCCTTTTCCCCACGTTTTTTGAGATAATTCTGCTTACCCAAACTGGTCCCCTGGTTTTGGTTCCCCCCCTGACCGTTATCTCCCGAACGATGGTTTTGGCTCCAGGCGTCAGTCACGCGACACCGGTCTCTGTTTTCAGTTTTGTCCCTTCAGTTTTGGTTCTCTTTTTGTCCCTGGTTTTTCCTCCCCCTTGCCTGCTTTACGATTTTATTTTCCCCCCCACATCTCCCCACTCCAATTTTGACCCCCGACGATTGACCCCTCTTTATCTTCATTTTTTTTTGTGTTTCCGCCCATCAGAGATCTCTTCCTCAACTTGCACCTTTGGAATACGGGCTTTTCCCGCTTGTTGGGCCTCCGACCCCCCCCCCCATCTTTTCTGTTCACTTTTTTCCTTTTGACCAAATAACTGACGGTGTTGTACGATTCTAACGCAAATGGACCAGCCCCCCTTACAACGGAGTTTCTTGTCTGGGTCCTGTGGATGATGTTTCCCACTAAATTTGTTTAACAATGAATTCTTCCTCCCTGGCCCTCACGACCTCTTTCTGCGTTGCCTGGTTTTACACTTTTCAAGACACGATTCCCTCAATACACCTTCCCATTGTCCTGATATTTAGGCTGCTTTCCAGTGACCTGTTTTTCAGGGATTTCTACTTTTCCTTCTTTTTTTTGGGGTTGTCTGGGGGGGGGGTGTGTTTTTGGGTTGGGTTGTTTTGGGTGGGGTTTTTTGGTGGGATTTTTTTTTTTGGGGGGGGGGTTTTTGTTTGGTGGGGTTTGGTGGTTTGGGTGTTGGGGGGCGGGGTTGTTGGGTGGGGTGGGACGGTGTTTTGGTGGGGTGTGATGGGTTTGGGGGTTGTTTGGGTTGTGGGTTGGGGGTTCTTTTGTGTGCTTTTTTTTGTGGGCGTTTGGGGGGGGTGTTGTTGGGGGTGTGTTTTTGGTTTTGTGGTTGTTTTTTGTTTGTTCTTGGTTCGTTTGTGTTTTTTGGTGTTTGGGTTTTGTGTGGGTTTGGGTTTTTGGTGTGTGGGGGTGGGTTGGTGTTTGTGGGGTTTTTTTGTTTGTGGGGGTTTTTTGGTGGGGTGTTTTTGTGGGGGGTGGGGGTGTTGGTTGGGTTTTTTGTTTTTTTTGGGTGGGTGTTTTTGTGGTTGTTTTCTCTTCTTGGGTTTTTTTTTTTGGTTTTTTGGGGTGGTGGTTGTTGTTCTTCTGGGTTTTTTTTGTTTTGTTTTTTGGTTGGTTTTTTTTCTTTTGGGTTTTGTGGGGGGGTTTTTTTTGGGGGTTTTGGGGTTTGGTTTTGGTTTTTTTTGTTTGTTTGGGGGGGGGGTTTTGGGGTTTGTTGTTGGTTTTGTTTGGGTGTGGTGTGTTGTTTTTTGTGGGGTTTTTTTTTTTTTTTTTTTTTGTTGTGGTTTTTTTTGTTTTGTTGTTTTGTTTTTTGGGGGGGTTTTGTTTTGTTGTGTTTTTTGGTGTGGTCTGTCTTTTTTTCCCTGTTTGAAGACCCTGCTGGGTTTTTTGTTTGCGCCGTCCTCCCTGTCGCCTCTTTCAAACTTTGAGCGACCCATATTTGTTTTCATTTGCTGACACTTTCCAAACGATCCTCGCTTTTTTTACCTCCTCAAGTTGAGGTGGTTTTTTGTCTTCGACTGGTTTTTTTTCAGGTCTCTAGTGGTGTCAACCTGGGGGAAGATGTGTTTGACTTTTCCCATCAGACGCCTTCTTTTACAAGATGCTTATAAGTCTGTAATGGCGATCTTCGTCTACCCAAACAGTCAAAAATTCTCCCGAAGACGATTCCTCAGACACCGGAACCCCTGATGACTGGTCCGTCATTCGTGTGCTTTTGGGGGTTTTGGGGGGTTTGGGTTTTTTCTGGTACCAGGCACCCGTCCCGGCTTGTCCTCCCCCCCCTGAAAACGCATTTCTTGTCGGATTTTGAGGGGACCCTTGTCTTTCTAATTAAAGTCCCCTTGTCCCCTGTTTTTTTTTTTTTTCTCGAATTTTTCCCCCCCTCTATAAAGTGTACTTTCCCGCGCTTTTTTGTTCCTAATCCATCCCCCGTGGCGGGTCTTTTTTACATTTCTAAAGGTCGTTCAGGGTTCTCCAGGTCCACTGGACCTCCCTCCCTGGTGCTGTCACGGACAACCTCAGTCTTTTCCCCGGCCCCCGTATCTGGTTTGATGCGTACAAATTTAAGTTTTTCAACTCCATGTTTCATTCTAACTCTTGCTTCCCCTACGGCGTCCCAGGGTATCGTGATGCGAAACAACATTCCTTTTCCATCCCCGCTCTCATTGACTGACAGACCGTGCGTCCTTTCTTTGGCAGATGACTCTCTTCTATTGGTTAGTCCTTCCCTTTTCTTTGTTGTTTTGTTTTCTCTAGATTTTCTCTCCATTTGCTTTGGGATGATTCGGCCTTTTCTAGTTTTTTTCCCTTTTTGCCGTCCTTTTCGCGATTGTCCCCTTTTCTTGAAAGGGGTTGGTTAGCCGGTCGCTGTCTTTTTTATTTTTTTTTTGGGGTCTTCTGTCGTCTCTCTACTTTTCCTCTCTTGGGGCAACAAGGACTTCATTTGCGTTTTGCCCAGCTTTTTCGTATTTTTTATTTGACGATTTGCCCTCTTCCGCCCGGTCAGTTTGCTCACTTGCTTTGGAGGAGGTCAATTCCCCGTTCTTCCAGCCTTTTGCTTGGTCAATGCTGGGCCTTGATTTTGATCGACTCCCCCTTCATCGGCTGGTAATGCGCCCCCTTTTTTCATGTCGGCACCCCCACTCCTGCCCATAATCACATGCTTTGAACTTCGTTTCCTTTGGTCCGCTTTTGCGCTGCCATGCCCACGCCATTCTTTTTATTTTTCCGCGCTTGGTGTATTTTTTTTTTCGGCGGTTTTTGTTTGGACGTTCTTTTTGGTCGATTTTTTCCCTAGGATTTTCCTTGTTGCTTCTTGCTTTTCCGGGTTTTCCACGCTCTCCTTTCCTGCGCTTTATCTTCCCCCCTCTTCGCCCCCCTGTCTTCTTCCCTTTTGACTTGACATTTCTCTTTATTTTGATGCCTTGTAGGTCGTCGTCATAGTTCTTCCCTTCTTCCTGCCCCCCCCATTGCTCACTTTTTGAACGAGGAACCATTTTTCTGGCCATGAAACCCCCCACCCACTTTTTTGGTCTTCCTTCTCTTATGGCCCATAGTGTACTCTCCCCCCCCTCAGTTTGAGCCCCCCGTGACCCATTGTTGAGGCAAACCCATTCCCCTAGGTGGCCTTTGAACCAGGGGGTTTGGTGATTCTTTCCTTCTCGTTCCTTGCCGTCGCCCTGGCCCTCAGGCCATTTTTCGTTCTTTATGCCTGCAGTTAATGTAAGCTCTTTTTCCCCCTTGTTTTCCTCAAGCCCATATTTATCCAGCCACCTAGGGTCGTGGTGGTTGCTTTTTTTTTCGTTGTTTGCCTCTTCGCCCCCTTTCGTTTCCTTGGTCCACGCGTTCTTTTGACCGTTTTTTTTGTCGGGGGCTTGTCAACCTTTGCAGTTTCCCCCCTGCAAGGCATTTCGTGTTCACCTTGGGCTTGTGGGCTCTTTTTGCTGCTGTGCTTTCCCCCCGCCCCCCCTCGTTTTGGCGTGTTATACTATGGTTCCCTGTTTTTCTTTCTCGTGTTTTTCGGTCTCTTGTTTGAAGAGACCCTTTCTGCAAAAAAGGCCTTTTTTGTCGACCCTTCCCAGTGGTTCCCCTCTTTCCCCCCCCGTCTTGTTTGCCACCCTTTTTTTCGCGTACTCCCGGGGTTTTTAGTGAACGCCCCAGGTTCGGGAGGGCCCCCTCCCCCCTTTTTTCATTTTTGTCCCAACCGCTTTTTTGTGGTCTTCTTGCCCGATTAATCTCTCCCCACTTATTTTTGGGGATTCTTCCTCCCCAAGTTTGGCGTCGTCATAGCGCCTTTTGGCCCGTCTCCTGTAAATATTCCCCCCTGCTGGACGACCAAATCTGACCCTCTCACCTCTCATTAAGGGGCCGGATGTTTCAGATTGGTCCCGTCGCTTTTTTTTAGCTTTCAAAACCTTCATTTTTCTGAGCCTTTTGGAGTAGGTCACCTTTTCTGGCCCCCGCGTTCCCCCCACCCTGAGAGTTTTTTTAGTTTCTCTGCATCGCCCATTTATTTTGTCGTTGCTTTTCTGCGCTCTTGACGATTTTTCTCAAGGTATGAATACCCTATCTTTCTCCGTCCTTCCGTCCCGACATCTTGTGGTTCCCGTCTAACTCCTCCTTCCAGTATTCTCTTGTGTTTGAGTTTATTTCCCCCCGTGGGTTAGTTTTTCTTCTGCAGCTGCTTCTGGGAACCCTCCCTTGCTGGGCCGTGGTTTTTCAGTTTTTGGTGACCCTCACCCTCTTTTCCGCCAGGTAAGTCCATTGGCTTCGCCTTCTTTTTGCGGTTTTCAAAAACCCCCTACCCCCAGGGATTTTTTACGTTTCTTCCATTCGCCTGTCCAAACTGTTCTTTCACACCCTTTTCGCGTTTTTTCTTTGGGAAGGTCCGGAGCATTCTGTGCCTTTCGGATCCATCCTCAGTCCCCTCTGATATTCTCACTTTTTTTCGTGCCCCCCCACTTCTCGTCCGATTCCGGCTGCGCAGTTCGCCTACAAGTCCTCCCGTCCCGTGATGTTTGCCCGGCTGCTTCCCTCACCAGCTGTATACCCCTGCGTCACCAAAATTTTTTGCAGCTTGGTTCCGAACATTTTCCAACTTGCCTATTTACCTCCTCCAGTTGATTTCCCTTACCACGACTGCGCTCCCTGTTCCCCCTTGTGCCCGTTGTGTGTTCGGCATTCCCCTTGAAGGACCGGTCGTGCCGTTCCTAATACACGATTTTTAGTCTCCTCTTTTTCCCCGTGATTTTTCTCCCTTCCCCGCGACTTTTTTCTTTTTTCTTGTATTTCCATCACGCGTCCTTCCCCCCATTTGGACCATTTTGTTTTCCATAAAGGGCCCGCATTGCTTGTTTTTCCGTGGGTGGGGTTTTTTTTTTCTCTCGTTTCCGATAGTTTTTCTTCCAGTGTGTATTGGGAGGTTTGTTTTGGCTGCACCTTTTCTGCAGGCCCCAGGGTCTTCCTGCTAGTCTTTTCGGTCGTAACCTGCCCCAGGCGGTTTTTTTGATCTTTAGGTTTTTTTTTTCCCTATAGACCTTGGATGTTCTTCTTTGACCTTTGCCGTTTTTGGTCCAACCCCCCGGTGTGCCAGTGATTTCCCGACTTTTATCCTACAGTTTTCTTGGTCGGGTATCGGTTCTCCCCTTTTACTAGCCCCTGGTGTATCGGGTTTGATTCATAGTTTGACTTTTAGTCTCTTCAGTTCTTCCCTCACCTATCATTTCGTCCTCTGTCTTTTTTTAGCGCGTCAAATTCAATAGTTTTTTAAGCCTTTTTTTCGGCACTTTGGTCCAGCAGGTCCGATTTTTTTTCTTCCCGCCGAATGGGTTTTGCAGTATTTACGCTGCTTTCCCCTTTCCGGTTTACGGCGTCTTTCACCCTTCGTCGTTTTTTCCGGTTGATCGATCGTGACTTGTTTCAAAGGTTGGCCCCCCTCCGCTTTCGAAGTTTTCTTTCGGTTGATTTTGTGAAGGGTCCCGTCTATTCGGTCTTTCCGAAAACCCTTTTTCCCGTGCCCTTCTATTTCCAGTGAGATCCCTCCCCCGTTTCTTTTTTTTTTTTGGTCTTGATCCCATGGTCTTGGTCGCCTTCTTCCCTCTTTGTTGTATAGCCGGTTCCCCCTTTTCGACTTTTTGACCTATAACAAGCTTTTCCCCCGCAGGGGGGCCCCACTTTAGGGCAAGTTCTTCGCAGCCCCTTGTCAACACTTAACACCATGGCCAATCTCCCCTCCCTGAAATTTTCGATATTTCTTTTCCTCCCTGTTTTTTTTTTTTTTGGAAGATTTTGATACTTTAAGTCTTTTTCTTTTACAGTTTTTTTTTGGGACCTCTCTTTTCGGTTTGAGTCTGGCCTGATGGTTGGACTTTTGACTTGTTGGCGCGTTGCAACCCTTTTCGTATGGGTCCCAATCGAGCACCCCCAATCGAGACGTTTTTTCTTTGACCCACCTTGTTACAGACCCCTCTTGGGTCCCCCTCTTGGGTCTTTTGCAAGTCTCGTGAATTTAGGTTGGGCAACGGTTTACGTTCTTCCAATCCTTTCCGCCGATGTGAATGAGTGTGCTTTTGTTTTTTCTTCTACAGTTCGTCCGCCACTCGGCGTTAAACTGCCAGACCCCGGGCTGCCCGGTCTATAACGTGTTTTTTTCCCGTCCGGCTTCCCACCTCCGGCCCCGTCCTCCTGTTTAATGGCCCCTTCCCATTTTTTATTTCGACGCTTAGTCTTTTTCTTTTGACCAAGTGCCGGGGCTTTCTCCCCTTCGGCTTGTTTCCTTTAATGCGTGGCGGGACTGGCGCGGAGCAACCTTTCTGCAGTCGTTTTTTATGGCGATGTTGCCTTCCACAAACTCTGCCCTTGCCACCGATCGTTGTTGCAACTCCAGGCTGGAGGAAGTCTTCCTAAAAAGAAGTTTTGATTGGTAGGTTTTTTTTGTGATCGAGTTTTTCAGGACCATGTGTTGAGGACAATTGCCACATGTCTGATAGCTCTAGTTAGTCTCTATCCCGCTGTACGTGGCTTGATGGCTTTGTTTCCGAAGTCGCCCCACCTTCTCTTTGATAGCCTGGTTTCCCATCCCGCCGCCCCCTTCTTTTAGCTTTTCAGTCCCCTCCTTGCTGGTGTTTTTTTTTTTTATGTAGTCCTGGGGGTCTTTTCTTTATTCCCTACCAAATCGTGGTGCCCTCGGCTTTTGACGGTAGTCCTCATGTGACTCTCCTCGATTTCTTCCTACGCGCCGTTGGCTTTCCGCTTCTTTTCTGTGCCAGGTCTTTGCCACCCTTTCCCCACGTTTTTTTTTTTCTTCTCCCGGCCTTAGGGAACTGGCTGGAGGTTCACTTGGTTTTTTTGGGACTTTTTCTTTTTCGGGTAAACCACTCCGGACCCCAGTTGACTTGGCTTGTTCTCATTTTTGTTCTGTCGCAGGCGCCTGGGCATACTTCCGGTTTTTTTCCTCGCCAGACGGCCGGAGTCAAAGTTTTCTGTTCCCCCCTTTTTTTGGCCGTTCCCTTTTCCCCGGCTGTTACGTTTTTAGGGTCGGTTTTCCCCCAGGCCGACTTTTTTTTCTGTGAATTTTTTTTTTTCCTCATCGTTTTCCGTACTGGTGAAACTTTGACCAAGTTTCCGGGGCTCGATGCGGAGGTCTTTTCCTGGGGTTGGGACCTTCACCCCGGCCGGGCGATTTGCCATTGCTCCCATTTCTCTTTCCATTTTGTATGAAGTGGACACTTTTTTTTTTTTTGCCACGTTACTTTTCCCTTTCTCGCGAGCCAAAACTGGACCCTTTTCGTACATGTCCCCCCTTCAACCCCTTTTTACTTTACAATTTCCCAGTTGTTCGGCTGGAAGGGTCACAACTTCGTCGTTGTTTCTTCGTTTTCCTTTGTTTGTCCTGGGTTTTTACTTACAGGTTTTACATCATTTTAGCCTACCCAGAACCACGCCATCAAGAGACTTTCTTTCTTTCCTTTCTTTTTTCAACGCGGGTTTCCTTTCCATTTTTCTCAACTACAGTTTTCCATTGAATTTGATGCCATGCGCTTTTTCTCTGCTCCTTTGTATGCCCTCTTGGGCGTTGTCCTGTTTTTTTATTTCCGGTGCCATTCCCGATTGTTTCTTTTGTGGGCCTTGCTTTCAGGAACTGCCTATAGCCACCTTTTTTTTTTTTTTTGGAGTCCGTGGTTCTCCCATTTTGCTTACCCTTGTTTTAGATTCTCGGGTTTTTTTTCTACCCCACCGTCGGGAGTTTGCTTTCCTTTCCGTTAGAACTCCCTTCTTTTGGTTTTTGCTCCCGTTTAGTTACAAGCAAACGGCGCCTTTTTTTGTTTTTTTCATGGATTGTCGTAGTGCCTGGGAGTTTAGTTGCACCTGGCATGTGGTCAGCGGGTCCCGTCAACCATGTCCATTACCATCCCCAGAACCCCCCCCCCCCCCCCCCCCCCCCCCCCCCCCCCCCCCATTGCCCACTTCCTCCCCTCCTCTCTGGATTTCAAGCCAAGTTTTAGATCAGTCTCCACGTTTTTTTTTAAAAACCTCTTTCCTTTTTACTGGGCCTTGGCCCCGCTTTGGTGTCCCCGACCCCCACAAGCTTTTTGTTTGACCCCGTCCTGACCTGGCTAAGTGCTGCTGAACTATCCGTCCCCACTTTTTGTTTTTCTTTGCCCTCTCTTTTGATGTCCCGAAGGGGTTCAACCCGCCTTACCCTTTCGCCTCCCCCCTTCCCTTTTGAATTGCTTCGTTTGCCGGCTGACGTTCCTCCAGAAATGCAGTGCCCACCCACCACCGCTTCATTTCCTTTTTTGACTGGTTAACTGTTTTTTGCGCATGGTCGCTCTGCCTGTGGTCGAGGATGTTTTTTTTTGCGCCTTTTGAGACCACCCCCTCTCCCGTTTGGTGTCTTTGGTTTGGCCGCCAGTCTTTTTTTTTCGGCTTTCCATTTGAGCGACGTGGTGGTGGCCTTTTTTTCCCTACCCCCCGGTCCCCCCGAACCCTAGTTTTTGTGGTGAAAGGTTTTGAAGGTGGCTACATCCTTCCTCCGTCGGATGTCAAGCAGTGTTTTTGCAGTTTTTTTCTTTTTTCTGACCAAAAGTTGAGTGTGTTCCGGTGATACGACCTCGTTTGCCGAAATTTTGCGTGGCCAGGGTCCCTCCGGGATCTTTTTGAAAGTGGCGATCCGGACCGACTTCAAAATCCCTTTGTTTAGTCCACTTTTCGGAGAAGTTGCACCCCAGTTGAACCCCAGGAATGGCACATGGCCTTGTTTTCCCATTGTACTTTTTTAATATTTTTGACGGGCGGACCGCCCCGGAAAGTTTATCTTGGGTAGGTTTTTTCTCTTGACCCTCGTTTCTTTTTTCGCATTCCAGCGAGTTCCCCACCGTTTTCTTTTCCCTCCCCGCAACTGCCAGAGACTTCTTAGCATGGCTCTGCTGTCAGTCCATCCCCAGAGTTGCTCAACTTATCCCTTGGGAGAGGGACGGTCGCAACTCTTTCTGAAATTGGCACTGAACTTTGAATCAGCCTTCCTTTTTCACTTGTGATTGGGCCTTCTCTACGGGCCCCCACCCCACCTCCCCTTGAAGTTTTCCTTCAGCCCCTCCTTTCCCAGTCGGCGTCAAGGGACAGTTTGCTCCCTTTCTCCACGTTCCCTGCGCTCATCCGACGCTCAGGTTTTCTTTTGAATCTCTTCTCCCACTCCGTTTCTTTTTTTGCGCGTGAGCTGTTGCTTTCATTCCCATTGTTATTTTTTTCTGCGGTGTCTTTTTCGCTCAGGTGGTATCGTCTGATCGATTTTTTTTTTTTCTTCCCCTTGTCGCGTTGGCCTTAACGGTGCTTTGCGTTTTGCACCCCTTCGATTGGCGGTGTGGGACTGAATGTGACCAGTTTCTATCGCCTGGTTTTGTTTTTCAAAGGTTTAATGGTTTTTTTTTTTTTCTTTCCTGCTTTTTTTCTCGTTTTGTTGCGTTTTTTGTTGTGCCATCTCCGCCTGGATCAGTTTCGGGGAACCTTTGTTTTTTAGGGTTGTCACTGCCTCGTTTCGGCGCGGGTGGCATATGTCTGCATGCTGGATTGCCAGGAGACACCTTTTTTGCGGATTGATTCTTTACGTAATGTCTTCCCCCCATCTTCACGTCCCTTCCAATTTGGGTTGGCTTTCATCTTTTTTTGGGTCCGCGGCCAAACCTGTCGTTGTTTTGGCCCTTGCCCATGGCCCGATTCCTTGTAAGTCTCGTAGGGTGTTGTGTTTCGTTTTTTTATCTTTGCCTTTTTGTGGGGTCCTTATTTTCGTTCGCGCCCCTTTTTTTGTGACCTGCTGAATTGTTTTCTTGATTTTCCCCCGCGCTGGTCCGGCACATCCGCGTACTTTCGCACTTCTCGCCCTGCTTTTTGTCGTGAACGTCTCCCGTGCTTTTTTCTTTATTCTTTTATGACTTTGCGTGATCCTGTCTTTGGAACCCCACCACTTCCCCCCTCTCCGTTTCCCGATCTGAGAACCCACTCCTTTCGTCGGAGCCACCAAAACACCCCCCCTTTTGCCTTTCTTTTTTTCTCGATGCCTTCCCTCAGTCCCTTAGGCCTCCCCCTGCTTTTTTTAGTGGTGTGTACTGACACCGGGCTTTGATGTTCTTTTTGTTACTTCGTTTGAAAGTCGGGCGGCCCCCCGCAGGCATTTCATTTGTTTCGAGACTTTTTTTAAGTTCTTGTTCAACCCCACCTTGCTTTGGTAACATTTCAGAATACCCTCACCGCCCACTTTTTGGACACCCCTCTTGTTGAGTGTCCAGGGCTTTTCGGCTGCAGATTCGCCTTTGCCTTTTTTTCCCAGTGTTCTGAAGAGTTGGGTTTGGGGATGGCCCCTTGTTTCCATTCCCATGAAATTTTTCTTTTGCGATTCTTTTCCGGGGAGGTGCTGTTTCCTAGCTGATTTTTTTAAGTCATGAGCTGGTGCTTTTCTTGTGGTAAGGTTTTCCTCGGTTCTGTTGTTTTTTGCTGTCTGTTTCCGGCCTCTGCCACCCACGGTCGAGTTGGGAGACCCGGAACTCGACACCGGTATCCCCCTCGTCCGTTTTCTATTGACATCCGGGTAAGTTCCGAACAAGCAGTCTATCTATTTTTCTTTCCCCATTACGTTTTTTTTGCCACCCCGGGTTGGGGGTTTTGTTTTTTTTTTTTAACCCAGAGGGTTTTTTGTGCCGAGTTTTCTGCTTCCCGTTTCCCCGTTGGACCTGTTGCTTGTCTCCCAGTGGTGGGCCAGTCCAGTGGCCTACCCTGACGTGCCCCATTTTTTACGTCATCCGGGCTGGTCGACTCCATCGCCACTCCCCCCCCCCCACTTAGTTCCGGGAGAGGGTTTTAAGAGTTTGCAGTTTCATTTCCGTTATTTGCGTTTGTTTCACCAAAATTAGGTTCTGATTGTTGGATTGATTTTTTAAATTGACCGCCACCGTTCAACCCATGGGCGACAATAGGGCACTTGATGGGCTTTTGATGTTCGTCTTCTTTGTCTGGCTCGTCCCTTTGAGCAGTGTCAGAACGGCCCCAACCTTGCCAGTTGAACGGGTTTTCAACGGAAAGCGACAGGGTATTTGTGATTTTGGCATTTTTATACCGGTTTCTTATTTTTGAGTTTTGTAGGTTTTCGCGAGGACCCGTTTGATTTTTTGTTTCCAGCTGTGTCACGTTCCGGCCCCAGTAACCCGATTAGGAGTGTCCTCATGGTGTTTCCAGTTGAGTCACAACATTTTCCTACCGATAATTATCGACATTTGTTCCCTGTGTTTTCACCTTGTCGCCCGGACAGCGGACCCCACCTTTCTTCGTTTTGCCTGCGTTCCTTTTCATCGCGTCTAGGCTTTGGTAGACCAGGACTGTCCCCTCGTTGCTCCGGACGCTCTTGCCTCACAAGTCAGCTTCTTTGGCTCTTTGATTGCCATTTTTCATCTTCGATCCCCCCCATATTGACCGCCATGGTAGTACCCCCTTTTGTGCTAGGTGCGTTCCTACCAAAAACTCCCCCCGGCACATTTTGTCACCTCACGTGTGCGCCTTTTTTCCCTTTCTTAGTTAAAGGTTTTTACAGTTGACCCGTGCCTTTCCATGTTGCTACTTAATTTTCACGCCTGAGCCTTCTACTCACCATTTTGCATTGGAATTTTACCGTTCCTCCGCCCTACTCTTCTCTTTTTTTTCTTACATGGTAGACCCAAGAGTCTGCGCTCGTTGACATCTGCCTTCAGCACTGCTCAGCGTTATCGTGAAGTGAGCCCCTGCTGTATGTATGAGGTCGGGCCCTTTCTTAAAGCGTTTTGCGTCACCCCCAGGTTGGCGCCAGACCCACACCAGGCCCCAGTTTCCCTCAACCTTCTTGGGGGGTTCGTTCGAGACTCCCCTATTTTGAAATTGCCGTTTTTTTCAGACCCATTTCGTTTTTTGAATTTTCAAGGGCTTTTCCAGCCGGGGGTGTCGTTGGATCCTTCCGTGAGTTCAATTTTTTGGAGTTTATTTGAGTATTCCGTTTTTTTTTTTACCTGGCTTGCCTTCAGGCTCGCCTTCCTACCGGCGTCTTTGTTTTTTTTCCTTTTCGCTGACGCCCTCGCATTTTTCCCTGGCAAGATTTTTTCTTTTTTTTTCTCGGCACTTGGTTCAGGGACCTGACTTCTTTTTTTCCCGTTTTTTTCCCGTTGCAGCACTTCTTCAATCTGGATGCGTGGTTCTACCGTCGTTTTTTTTGTCCTTGGTTTGTGGCTTGGCACGGCTCTCAGTCCCCCCCCCACTGACGTTTTTTTTTTTTTTTTTTTCAATGTTTCCGCGATGTTCTCTGCGTTTTGCGTTATTTCTGAAAGTCTTTTTTTTTTCTTTTCTATTTTTACTTGCTTTTCCGAAACGTCATCTATGCCAGGGCAGATCTCGACCCTACCCTTTGAGTTTCCAATTTGGCGTCATTCATTGATGTCGTTTTTTCCCCGATTGTTGCTAAGTTTTTGTAATTTTCCCACCTCATTTGCCCTCTTTAAACCCTAGTCACCCGTTGACTTTTTGGTTTTTTTGTTCACCCCTCGGGCATTCGAAAAGTTTGACCACAGAACTCACCCACCAAAATTCTTTGCATCGACCCCTCTTTATGTGACT
>Ga0179593_1257995_pt1 | contig 18151 bp, 23 predicted proteins | sample CZODoug2_1_08_16_FD_185931 | JGI IMG/M metagenome (GOLD analysis project Ga0179593, IMG submission 185931) | Vadose zone soil fungal communities from Angelo Coast Range Reserve, California, USA - CZODoug2_1_08_16fungal (PacBio error correction) | ecosystem: Environmental > Terrestrial > Soil >... | reverse complement strand
TTGTCTCTCTGCCTGAATTGCTTCTTCTCAAGCATCGAAGGATTTCCGCTTGATGGTTCAATTTCCGGCGCTGACACGCGCCGATGTACATCGAATTTGCGGCCCAACGAACCTTAGACGAGTCCTCCTCCCAACATACACGTGTCTATCGAATCGTCCGATCCTCCGTCACCGGCGTTCGGCGGAGCGTGATCCGGCTCTGGGTTTTCCTGATAGGTTACTTCAAATATCGTCCAGTCCCCCAAGAGGTCCCTTCATCTCATGCCGCCGTCTCTTTTTCATCCGCCACGCGTTTCGAACCAGTCTGTCTTTCAAGGTTCTTAGAGCCCTTCAATCCTAGGGGACCCTGGTTAGTTTTCCTCCCCTCCCTTTCTGTACCCTATCGGGATCGCGGATGAATTGGTACCGTGGCCGGCTCGTGCTTCCCTTCGTTTTCGCCCCAACTTTTTTAACTAAAAAGTCCAAATGGTGGACTTCATACCTCCTCTTCTTCCCTGGGTTTGACTCTTTTATTTGTCTCCCTACATGGGGCCCATACTTGTCTTCGATTTTTGTCAATGCCTCTCGCTGCGGCGTTTTTTTTTCTTCTTGCCTTTTTCAAACGGGGTCGATCTTTGCAATGCTTCCAGGCGAGGCGATGTGAAATATTCTTTCTTGGTAGTAAGAAAGATCTTCTTATTCCCTCCTTCGCCCTTTCGTCCAAAAAAAGCCAGTCGCACTTGAGTCAGCATATGCGCAGCGCTTCTACTCTTTAAAATACACGACGTTCGGCGCCTGTGATAATGGTGCCGGAACTCTGTTTCCCAGCCCTTTCTTTATGAGGTCGGTGTAGGGATTCCCTTCAAGATTTTCCCCACTTTCCCCTCTGGGTTTTTTGAAGACCGGCACCTGAAACGAGGAGAACTTTGAGTATCTCTGATTGGCGGTATCCCTTCGAGTGCCACCTTTCATGCAAGTCTCTCAAGGAGACCCTTTCTTCCTCCCTCTCTGCGTTCTCGACTTCGAGTTGCATCCCCAGTAGCGCTTCAAAACCCCAAAGGAACCCTATGATGACTCCCCCCCCCACACAAGAGATGAGTCTTCGATATCTGAAAGGATGTAGAAGAAAAGATCCACCTATCGGCTAGAAGGCGGGGTCACCAGTCCGATTCTTTCCAACCCCCCAAATCTGCTGGCACGTTTTGCGTCACCGCTCCACGGCACCGGTAATTTTCTAAATTTTTTCCCCCCCCTTTTCCCCTCCCTTCTCAGCACACCTCAACAGCGATTTTTTTTCGCACCGCTTTTGACCCCGCCCCCTCCCATGAGCTTTCTCGATGAACTTTGAGTATGTCTCCCCCCGCCTATCTTCCTGTGTTAGTCTCGGCATTTCAAGTTCTACAAGATGAGAACCTTTATCCCCCTTCCCTTCACCTATGCTCTGCGAATGAATATTCTCACACCCTGTCTTCCTGTTTTTTTTTCTGATCGCCTCTCCTTCTCCGCAGACCCTCCGAAGTCCGCTTTTTTTCCGTGGCTGCAAGTTCTCCTGGAATCGGCTTCTCGGGCCCTGATTTTTTTATGAGGATCACCTATTCTCGCGAGTCGGTCAAGAAGTCCTCGCTTCCCCTTCTCAGACCCCAGTTTCTTCCCTTCACCATGTTTAACCTTACCAATTTTCTCCCACCACAAAGTCCCTCTTTTTTCGCAACCCGTTGTCAAAGACACAACCCCCTGTGATGCAGATTCTATCCCCCCCCCTTAAGTTTGTCACCACTTTGCGGCTTCGAACTTTTCACGATCCTCCGCAGTTTTTGAACGACCCTCGCAGTTTTTCAACGAGAACTTTAATTCTTTCTTCAAGAGATATGTTCTCCAGGAGGTCCCCAACGGCTGTCGTTCCATTATCGTCCCTTCCTTTCACCCGTTTACCCTTTGCGTAAATGTCGTTGAGCGCATGAATTACTCCACAATTCCCAACGGCACCGCTTTCAGGATTTTAATCGCCTTGCTCTTCCTCTATTAGGCATTATTTTCCTGGTGATCTCAGTAATGTCCCCCTACACTTTTTCAGCAACAAAAGTTTCATTGATTTCCTGGGTCGACGGCCTCACTGAAACCTTACGGACGTTCATATTGTGTGAATACTTGGAATGTGTTTTTTTTAAAGAGACAACTTACCTCCCTCCCCTTGTTTGTTTGAAAAGATACAGTCCGAGAAGGCACTGTATTGTTTTTATTAACTGCGCACCTGCTCATCCCAGCATGAACCTCTTTTTAATTTTCTCAAAAGCTGGCAAATTGACTATTTTCCAGGGCTGGGATGGTTCCTTCTATACCCTTTTTTCCCTTTCCCAGGAGTACCCCCCCCCCCCCCCCCCCCCCCCCCCCCCACCCACCGATTTGAATGGCAGGCTTTTCTTGTTTTTATTCCATTTCCAACTCGTGCAAATGAGTACGATCTTGCTGACGCACGACGTCCGAAGGACTCCAACCTTGTTCCCAAAGCACTGGATTGGGTACTTTCTTTCAGAAGACCTAAGCCGTCTCCCCCCCTTACGACTTTTTTCGATACGACGAGAAGTAGGACCTGACCATCAGAATGAAAGCCGGTTCCGGACTGGCGTCTGCCGCCCTATTCCCGCGCACGGCCGTCCCTTAAGAGTACTGAACAAAGACGGATCCGCCCCCCCCAACTGCCACCGTCGGTCTTCGTCTTCTCAGGTCAGCAGAACGAACCAACAGGCGACCGCGTCGTACCAGGAGATCTTGCTGCCCCCCCAATCCCTTCTTGTGAACAACACTGACTTTTTCACCGCTCTCCTTTGGGCATGATGGACTTTCTTCTCTTCTTTTTTCCTCACGCAGTGTGCGACCGTGTGGGTGTTTTTTCGATCAGTTTCGACCTTCAGAATTCCCCCCCATAAACAATTGTTTCCCCCAAGTGCTTCCTTGCTCTTCCATCTCCCCCACACCAGGTTCCCAACTTCAATAACTCGCTCCCTACCATACAATCCTTTAGAGGCAAGACCTCTTTCCCCGCTACTTCTTTTGTTCTTACGGCATGCGACCAACTCTTTCGGCCCTTTTCGTGACCTTTTTTGACGGCACATTGTGGTTTTTTTGTCAATTCTTTCCCGAACTCTGAAGAGCTCTGCAACCCCCCCCCTGCCCTCCCGTCACATTACGTCTTTCATTCGTGAGTATTTTGTTCCACAACTTCGGCTTCAGGGGTAGACGTTTTTTTCGCCCCGCTATGAATCTAACCCCTCTCTTGGATACCCTCCCCCCCTCATTCCCACCCCCCCTTCCTTCCGATCCCATTATTCTTTCCGACCTGAAAGAAGCTGCCTTATATCGTAAGGCGAGTATACTGTATTTTTCGAATACTTTAGTCTTTTTATTTTCGTCATAGGGGAGATTGGACTCAGCGGCACTGGCCGTCTTTTCCCCTCTCGATCAATGGCACCCTGACTACACATCCCAATTCCCGGCTTTACGACGTCAACTTTGGCCGAGGCCTAATCTTTTTTAAAAGAACCTCGTGAGAGCTGTTCCTTCTAAAGTGGGGCCCCCAGCATACTTCCCCCCCCCCCTATTGACTCCAGTACGTTTGTGTTTCAGTCCTCCTTTTTGCTGAAGTTGGTTTTGAGCTTGCAACTGTGTCGCTCCCGCCGTGTCTCCCGCAACTTTCTGAGACCTGCGGTGATTCCCTTCTGTCCCTGGCGTGACCCCCCTCCGAGTCTGGTAGGTACCTCACGTTTCAGTTTACCCGAATTGAGGGCACCACAGACACCCCAATCCTAAGGGACCATGGGCAGGGTCTTGATCTAGGAGACAACCAGTTAACACCCTCGGCGTCCCTTGTCGACCCTTTTTCGTGGTTGCCTTTTAAGGATCATTACTGGTTCCAAGCGAGAGGGAGTGCTATAAGGCGGTTCCTTAGAATAACGGCCGGGCCATTCCACCCTTTCTTCTATGTCCTTCTCACTTGTTGTTGTTTCTCTCCTTTTTTGAAGTCCTTCTTTTCGATCTGACGCTCTCTAAAGACCCTGCTCCTGCGGGACCAGAAAAAGGTTTTTCCTTGAAGAAGAGTTTGTCCACTTCTTCCTCCCCCCTCTTTCCAGGCCCCTTCCCCCATGGGAAGCCCCCTCATTGTGGTTTGGTGCCCTCTTGTTCGGTTAAAATGACGTCGTTGAAACTCTCCCTTTCTTCTTTGTTTTCCTTCTTTCCCCCCGTGTTTTTGAGCGCCAACCGCATTTCTTTCCTCCCCCTATTCGGGTAGAACCCTGCGGTCGCTCCACAAGGGCCCCCTTCAGGAGCTACCAACCTTTTTTCATCCTTTTAGGATGAAAACAAAACCTTTGGACCTTCCATACTTTGCCCCAACGTTATATCCCCCCTCTAAGAGGTTCTTTTTTGGAAACTTCCCGTAAGGAATCTCCCCTTTTCCTCCTTTTAGAATGTGGTTCATTTGGGATTACGTGGCCCTTTATCCCCTACCTATGGCACCTCCTCTTGCCAATTTTGCCTCCCTTTTTTAGTACAACAGAGCCTCCTGATTTTCCCCCCCCCGAAAAGTAGTCTGCAACCACAGATACTTGCGTCGAGCTCCGGCTGATTACTTTAGCTTTCGCTGATCAACCTCGGCCCCCATACTCCTCATCCTCCTCACCCAGCCTTCTTTGCTCTTATCAGATCGGTGCGATCTCTCTTGGTGCGGACGTCGACCCCCCTTTCAAAGCCTTTGAAGGGGTCTCATGAAATAGCCCAAAGGTGACATATCCTTTTCCCTTTCTTTGAGATTTTCGGCTCTCCCCTCAGAGTTTTATTACAGAATCCCACGTTCACCCCACTTTTGAGTCTATTGCGGTTTCGCCGCCATACGCAGATGTTTCATGCCCGTAAGTCCACCTCACCTGCTCTTTCCCTCTTTCCTTCCTCCTCCTTTCTTTTATGTCTTTAGGCCCTTTTCTCTTTATTTCCGTTTTCTTTGTGTTTGTCGCTTTCCTATTTCAGACTAACTTTGCCCCCCTCCTTTTCTTTTTGATATCTCCCTTCTCAGTGGTGATAGTCCCCCCTCCAACAGTATACATGCTTTCTTTCGTCTCTCCTCATGGCCCCCCCAGGGATCGTTCCACCCTCGTTTTAAAGAAGGTGGATTTTTTTTCCTTTCCTAATATCCTGTTTCTCCCGTTTGTCATTCTTTTTTGGGTATTGGTTTTTTACAAGGGGCTTTTAGCGCCGAGCGACTTTTTTCCCTTTTTGCTTTTTCCAGTCTTGTAGAATGACTTTGCGCTTTTTTTCTCCTCATCCCTCTTTTCCTTCTTTTTCCTGGCACGCCGTCCGCGTTACCCATCTTCACGTCTGACTGATTTCTTTTTTACGTTCTCGTGACTAGAGAAAGCCGTACTTAGATTTTTTATCATCTGGTTTTCTTCTTCTTTCACGCCTCTCAAACCCTCGCCTTTGGGACCGAACAGCCTTTGGTTGGAGCCGTCGTGGGCGTCGAAGATAGGAAGCAGTTTTACCCCCATCTTTTTAACCGCTTTTTCGTCCTTTCATCCCTAAACTCCCGTTTCCCCCCTGTGGAAAGGGCTAACCATTTTTTCCCTTCCCCGTCGCCAGCCTTCGACTTCCCTTCGACCTCTGTTCTGTTGACTAGTCTTCCCTCTCTTTTCCTTTAATTCTTTCTTCTGGGTTTCGACAGGTTGAGTTTCCGGTGGCCCTACCTCACCCAACCTTCTTTCCCTGCTTCGTAACTATCTTCAGAAGCACTGGGCCTATGGGAATGGGAGCATTGACTTTTCCACCCCTCCCTTCCTTTTTAAGATGATCCCCAATCCTTTTGACTCTCCATTTTAAACCTGTGCTGCCGTAAGTCGCCCCACTTTTAGTCCCACGTCTTCAAATTTTGAGACTCCCCCATTCGGAAAGCTGTCTTATATCAAACATTTTCAATCTGCCTAACTTCTCTACTGAGACATCTTGAGGCTTTGCTTTTCATCCTCGCTAGTGCCCCCTTTGCGGGGCCTTTTCTTCCTTCCCTTCTATAGGCCCTTCCCTTCCAACGAACGCAAGCATCTTACTTGTCGATGACTCCGACTTTCCCATTCTTCCTTCAATCGCTGACGAAGAGAGCCTTTCTCGGGTTCTCCCCACTTCAGATTCAGTTCCCCCTCTTCAGTCGATTTTTTGCCCACATTTATCGGCTGATCCTCCTCTGGTGTCCTCCCATTGATGCTCTTCCTTCGCACCTTGTGTTTTGTCGGTGACATAAAATTGCAGGTTGCGACCGTCCCAAGATTAAGTTGGTTTCAGTACAGCTTTGCCAAACCTTCTTTTCAACCTTCAGTCCCTCTTTTTTTGATCCTTGTAGCCGTCTTTATTGTCGAACTCTTCCTCCCCCCTTTTACTTTCTTACAGATCATTCGGGCGATGCCAGACCTTTTTTTTCATGATGAACCTTCTACCTTTCCCCCCAACTAGGCTCTTGCATCTTCGTGAAGACCCTCTTTGAGCGTATGATAAGCCAACAAACAAAAGAACGCCGCCCCCCTTTGACAGACCTCAATCTCACTCTTCCCCTTCGCGTGGCCCTTTTTAAGTGTCCGCTTGTTTATACATGATGTAGTAACTTGCTCCCCTTAACGAAACACAGGCCGGTTATTCTTTGTCCACTGCATTTTTCCTCCTCCCTTAAGCACATTTTCTGCGAAATTTCCCCTCGACGTTGAGGTTGGAGGGGTCCAACCTAGGTTTCTGCTACTCTTTTGTCCGGTCTTGCAATTATGCAATCCCCCTTGTTATTGGAATTTGACTTTTCGTGAGTCTCTTCCTGCCCTTTTTTGCCAGAACTATTTTTCTTCTCCAACCGTGGAAGGGTCTTTGCCCCCCAGATAAGGATTGTGTTCGATCTTTTTGTCTAGTTCTCCGGACGCTTATCTTCATCGCGTATAGGGACATCCTCTTTTTTTCCTGTTCAAGTTAGCGGAACGTTATGAAGAGCCGATCACTCATCTTTCTCACTCTCACCCTTTCTTCAGGGCGATCTCTCGGAGGAAAGTGTTACTCATTTGATGCCCATAAGATACGTCCACCCCCTTTCCCTTGAGAGGGTAGGGCTTTTTCCCCCCCCCCCTGTTTTTCCTTCTGTCAGTTCTTATGTTTCTCCCCAAACTGAAGCGATTTCCCCTCCATGCCTAGTCGTTTGGAGCACTCGCGCTCGTACAGTCTTTTTTTTGGATTGACTATTCACCCTGACTTCGAGCCTTATGTTTCTTTCAGTTAGCCCGTTCGTGTGGTTTCTCACTGTCGAGCGTCCGGAATTATAATATATTTTTAGTGACTCCCCATCCATTACCCTCTTTTTCCCCCTTAGAATCTCCTTTCCCCTTCTGCACCAACCTCTCACACCTTTTCTGTACCCTTGCTTACCCCAGAAGTCTTATCCTTTCAACCCCCTAAGAGTATGGTAATATTTATTCCCCTTTCGTCCCCTCTTTAAACGGATGTATTTTCTCACCTTCCCCTTTTTCTTCTTGATTTCTGGGGGTTTGCGAAAAATGAAGGGAATTCCCTGACCTTCTGCTCATGAAAGTGACCGCTCCCGCTTTCCCCCTATCTTCACCTCCATTTTCGTCCCCCATCCCATGTACCATTCTTCATCTATTTTCCCTCCCTTGAACCCACGCGGCTTTGCTTTCGAAAACCCCCTTCCGGTGATTCTCTTTTTCAGACAAAAACTCCCCCTGCTCCGGATCTCTAGTAGATCTCTCCTTTTTCGTTCACAGTGTTATTTTTTTCGTCCCTTTTCTCTAACCCGTCGCCGTGGACCCGCTCGACACGCCGCCCTGGAACTGATTTTCTCGATCTATCTCCTGCTCTTCAAGTTTCCCTTTTTTTCTCCAAGCGCCTCCCTGGCGATTTCTTTCCCTGAACTGCTCGATGTACCCTCGAGAGAGGTAAGCTCGGCCAGGAAGACCATCACTGCTGTCCATCCCTACTTATTATTCCCCCCCACCCTCAGTCGGCATGAATTCCCTCTTTGATAGTAGGCCCCATAACCACATCCGCTTACCCGACTTGGTTTCGGTTCTCTAACTTTCGCTTTCTGCCTGGGACCCTTCCCCTTCCCCCCCATATACCCTCTCTCCCTTGCATTCCTGTCAAGCCAGTCTTTTTAGTGATTGAAGTAGGTTTTGCTCATGTTTACCCCTACGTCCACTTCCTAATGATTCATTGCCTCATCCTCTTCTTCAGAAAAAACTCACAGGAGTTGAATTCCTTCCTCCTGACCCTTTTTTTACGGACTTTTCTTCTTTTCCCTTATTTTTGAAGCAAATCCTTCTTTCCGCGCGAGGACCCCCTTCATATATTATATATTCCAATCCCTCCCTTTGTTGGTGTTTTTTTCTCGACATCGACTCTTCACCCCCCCTCAGGGGGAAGGGGTTGGTGTTGTTTTCTTTCCCCCTCTCCGCGCCTCCCCCCTCCCTCAAATTTGCTCTTGTTAAATGATTTCCCCTTCCCAACTAGGGTTTCCTTGTCTGAGCCCCTGATCTCTTTTCTTTTCCCCATGGTACGGGCTTCCCACCCTGTCACCCCACCCCGGCACCCCGTGATCTCCTTTATGTCAGTAGCCCGCTTCCCCTTCCTTTTTTTACTTTTGTTCTATTTTTTTCCGTCCCCCTGATCTGAAGAACTTCTCCTCGCCAAAAAGCCGGTCTCAGCGGTTTTTTCTTTATCGCTCGGATCATCGAGTGCTGGTAAGAAGTATCCTTCTTTGAGGGCATCAGGATGTATTCACTGTGCCCTTCGCTGCCCCTATCTTTCTCTTTTTCATTAGAGCATTCACGTCCACACGACACGGCCGCGCTCTTGCGAAAAAGACAAAATTTCCCTCTCTTCGCCTCCTTCTCTGCCAGCCTTCCCCCTTTCTCTTGCTCTGGACTTTCCTTTTCCCGTTACGGTTCTTATTCCCCACGCATCGGCGATTCTTGCACCTCCAATGAACTCCACTCGCAGTAATCCTCTCCCTCCGGCGTTTTTTAGCATAGCAAGACGCTTTCTTTTACCTTCAAAGGACGTTGGTGTTCTTCAGATGATTTTATTTCCTATGGGAAAGGTTTTAGGGGTCGCTAAATTTATGCTTGTTGTGTCGCGAGATCCTTGTCCATTCCCTGGCCTTTCTTCTCCTTCCCCCTTCAGTTTTTTTCAACCGACAATCTACTCCCCTGGTTCCCGAGGCTGCTTCCGTGGTGAATAGTTTTAATCGGGAAGCGAAATTTCTTTTTCCATTCCCCTCAACCCTCTTTTTTTTTCCCACTTGACCTAACCTAGCCCGGCGTCTCCTTTCCCCCCAACGGTCTTTCGATTTGTTTCAATTCTGAAAGGACGAGCTTCCTTTGCCGCGTCTAGGCCTCCTTTCTTCCTGAAAGATATTATGACTTTTCTCGATCGCCCTGTTTCCTTCCCCCTCACAGCTTGCTAACGCTCCCTCTCTAAGGATCCCCGCGCTGCGTCTTCAATTCCCTTGCTTTGTATGATCGGAGCTCTGCCCATTTCTCCGTACTATTCTTGCGGCCCACTCTGCCCCCCTCAGTGTAGTTCCCACTTTGACAAGCGTTACCTTCCCTTGACCTTTTGAAGAACTTCCCTTTGTACAAGAGGAAGACGAACTTTCTTTCTTATCTTGTTTCTTTCATACCTCTCGCTGATTCCCCCCGGTCCTTGCCTCTATAGACCCCCGGTAGAAGGTTCCCTTCTCACTAGACGGTGCTCCTATGCTTCTCCCGTCGCGCGTTCTCCACAAAACAACTACCCTTGATTCATCCCAGATTTCTCTTTCAGATATAGGCATCCCTACTATCGAACGCGCACCAAAGAAGATATTTTTCTCCTTCCCCGTAGTTGTGTTTAATGCCAAGAAAACGTCTTGAAAGGGGTCACCTGCTTACTCACTCCCCGTCTTACCACCTTTTCCCAACCGTACTCCTTTCCCTGCATGCCCCCCTCCACTGAGCTTCGAACCTCTTTTCCCCCCCTTTCCCCAATACCCTTTTTTCTCTTCGTTCACTTTCTTAGAGTAGAATCCCTGTCCCCTATCATGCACGAAGTGTTTTTTCCTTCCAGTAACTCTTCCCCTCGGTTCGCAACCCTTCTCCACCCTTGCACTTTCTAAAATATGCGGCGTTCCCTTTCCTCCTACTCCCTCCATTCCGGCGTTGTTTTTTTGATCTCCTCGATCTTAGGTCAGCCCCTACCTTCTTTCCCATCCTCCTGATCTTTTGAAAACTTGGGGCTTCCGTCTCTTCCTCTTCTTTCCTCTAATCGTTTTTGCCTGATGTCTCTGGCCTCCCTTCAACGAGATGTCCTCTTTCCCGTGCCACCTATTCCCCCGACGGCTCCCTTTCTCCGACTGGACGGGCCACCCAAACCCCAACCCACCCGTGGTGAACCCCCTCTCTGCCCCACATGATGATTTCCCCACCCCCCCCGTCATCGTGGGCCTTCGCCCAACCTATTTTCTGTACCGACCCCCCCACCCCCCCTTTTTTAGCCTCTCCTTTCCTGTAAATGGTCCAACCCCTTCTGGATTCTTGTGAAATCCCCTCTCAGACGACCTCCTTTTTTTTAAACGACCCCATCGAAGTGAAAACGCCTCAATTCATTCTCTCTCTTCATGCGTTTCTTATGTCTGACCTGGCTTTTCCCCTGGAGGTACTGGTATAAACTTCCCCTCCTTGCCGGTTCTTTGGACCACTTCTCTTCTACTGCGATTCTCTGACAGGCCATAAACATCCCAAAGGAATAGAGATGGTACACTGCTCCTCTATCTGTTCTTTCTTTTCCTTCCGTTGATTTTGTATAGTCCTCTCTCCAAGCTTTCCCTCCCCCAACTTTTTAGTAGAAAACCTTTTCCGTATTGTTTTAGAAGGCTTTTGACCCCAGGTCCTTCACTTTTACCTTTCTCTTCCTTTTGTTCTCCCTGTAGTGCGACTGACGATTGAATGTCTGTCTTCCATCCCGAGCCCTGAAAGACTCACTGTTCTTCTGTACCGATTCACTTTCTATCCTGAATAGATTGTTCACATGATCTCCAAGGCAGCACCCTTTCTAATCCCAATGAAAGCCGTTTTGAAGATAACCGTCTCCGGACCCCTTCCTCCCCTTCTCTGTCTTTCCTCCAGTCTTCTGACGATTTCAGATGAGGAAAATTTCCTCCCCTTTCCTCACCCGACATCGGCTTTTTTGATGGAGTTTTGCGATGAAGATACGGTCAACTTTCAACTTCTTATCAGATTTCTTCCCTCCCCCTCGTTGCCGGTCCCCCACCTTTGCTTGCTTTCTCTTTCCCCCACACCACCTCCTTTCTTTCAGTACCGTCTTTTTCCTACGAACCGACTCGGCGAAAACCCCGACGACGTTCATTTACTCCCCCCTCCCTCCTCGATCTTTTTCCCCTCTTAACAATAGAACTTTCCTCCAAGCCTCTTTTTGTAATCGGACTGGTCCTCGCCAATATCAGAGCTTGTCCCTCTCATCTACAACGACGTGCCAGTCCCCCCCCTGGAAAAGTAGGTTCTCTCATTCCCAGTTCCGCAATACTCCCCCATCTCCTACCCTCTTTTCAGGCATTGAGTCCCTCTCTTCACATCCCCTTCTTCCTTCAACCAAAGACTTTTTCACTATCAGGCCTTGTGTTGCCTGATGGAATCTCCCCCATAACGCCTGGCTACCGAGTGAAGGGATGGGGCCCTCCCTCCCTATACGGAATCCTTCCCCCCCCTTGTTATGGTCCCCCTTGATCCGGACCTCACGAACAAACATCCCGGCAATTCCCCGCGTTTATCGACCATCACCATCGCAGGGGAACCGAAAGTCCTCTCCTGATTTCCTTTCCCGGTCTAAGAACCCGGTCTTCTGATTCCTTTATCCCGAAATCACTTCCCATGGGAAGTTTTCCTTTTGTCAGTTTTTTTTACATCTATGATGAGATCTTCCCCAATCCCCTCCCCCCCCCCATCCCCCCCTTCCGGACAATCTTTCTGTTACACATCTCTTTCAGTAGATTCCCCCCTCTCGTGAAATGGGTCGACCAGTTTGCCGTCCTCTCTTCTTCGCCCCTCTTTTTTAACGACAATTCCCGACTTCGGTACTTTCTCCTCACCGGAGTTCCTTCCTTATAGATTCAGACCTTTTGCCTTCTCAGCTCGACTGCCGTAGAGGTACTCTTGACTCCCCTTTTTCTTCGCTCATCTGTTTTCTCGTTTTGTTGTACCTCCGCTTCCTGGTTACGCTTTTTTTTTCCACTCCTGAATATATAAATGGCCCCGTCAAATCCCACTTTACAACATTCGCCTCCTCCCGAAAAGGTCCTCCTTCCCCCCCCATTCTTCCACTACCCTCTTCCTTCGAGGTGATTCCTAACCGGTTCTCAACATCCCGGCCCGCGCCTCCGTAGTTGGTTGTTCCCGACCTCCTTCTTCTTTTGGGTTCCTTTTTCTGAGGTCCATTCGCGACAGCACTCCTTCCTCCTTAGTGCTGGATACTGCCTGTTGCGTCTCAATTCGGATAGTGGATGACCAAAGACTCTTCTTCGAGGGCCCAGTCACTTTTCTCTGATTTAAACGTCGCCCCCGTCTTTCACCCCCCCCGCCCCCCCAAGTAGATAGTTGCCCTTGGGAAGTTCAGGGAATTCCCTTCTCCCCCGGGACAACCCTCATGATTTCAGGCTTTTCTTCGGTTATTGTTTATCAGGGGAGAGAGCTTGCGTGTCCGTGCTCCCCTTTCCTTCGTCCAATACGGAAATTGCCCTCTATTTTTCCTTACTTAATCCTTTTTTTTTGATTTTCTTCATCTCTGGAAGTCCGGGGTGATGACCCCGCGAGTCAGATTATCGCCCGCCCTGCGCTTCCTGTTCCCCCACCCGAAACCCCCGTTCTCACTTTTTTCCTCCTCTTTTTCCGGTTTAGCCGCTTCCCTTCGGAACCAATGGCCCATACCCCTTCATTTTTCGGTTGGTGAACCCCTCTGGTTCTTGGTTCGACCCTCCCTTTGCTTTACCTTCCTAAATTTCTGGCGTTTTGGGTCTCTTATCCCTCACCAGTGTTTTGCTTCAAACGACGTTATCCCTCCCTCTTCCGGGGAGACTTCCTTCTTCTCTCCCTTTGCACTCCATTCGAAATTCCCCCCCCAACGGCAACCTGACTTTGAAAAACAAACTATGGGCCTCGCGCCCCAGTATTTTTTCCCCCCCCTTTATAAAAAGAGTAGATTTGGGATGTGACCGGAAGTATGAATAGCAACTTTAGTTCTCCGAATGTTTCTTTTATTCATTTTCCCTTTCCTCTGAGATGGACCCCCCTCCCGAGGAACCTCCCCCCGTCGTACCCACAGTCCTCCAGATGCGCGACGACACTCTTCGTCTGCATACACTCCCTCTCCCACCCGTAGTTTCGCCTTTTTTCTTGATTCTTGCCTCCGCTAGAAGAGCCCGCGGTGCTCGTCCCTTACCGAAAACGTCGGATTTTATTCCCCTCAGGGTAGAATTCCTAATGGGAGGCCCGTCTAACCTTTCAATCCGCCTGGTTGTTGACTCGAAGCGCACTAAAGAATGTGACCCTCCTCCTTGCCAGCTTCTTTTCTTCTTTCTCTTCTCCTTCCTCGTCTTTTCCTGGAACCGTTCCCCGCCAACAATGTTGCCGTTTTCTGCAGTTCGGAAGAGCCAATTCGCCATCTTGGTCGCATGCCTTCTCCCCTTACTACTTAGCCTTCTTTTCTTTAGGAGAAGGGATGTCTTTTCTCCTTTCTTTCTTTTCCTTCCTTGCCTTTTTCTTTTCTGTCCGATGTCGACCGAATAAATTGGACAGCGAGGGTTTTTTTGATCTCTTGACCAGTCTCTTTTAATCTTCACCCCATTCCCCCACCTAATGAGTGATGTATCTCCTCATCAGGCACAAAAGCTATCTTCAGTTGGTCATCGGATGCTTTGTTGAATCTTTACTATTTCCTGTTTCACGAATCTGCGTCTTCCTGATGCGGGGTCGGTTCCTTTTCTTCCCCTCTGCCTTCTATGAGATTGACTTTTCAACATTTGCTTTCACGTCGGTGTCTCATGATGAAGCTTCTTCTCTTCATATTTCGGATGGTATTTACGCTGACAGTACGAGGTTCACATTATCTTTTTTTTTCGATTTCTATTTTCTCGTACGCCGCTTTTCATCCTTCCAGAAAGACCGTCGTCTTTCGCAGCGTCGTCTTATGGAAAGAATTTAACAAATTTTTTTGTGGGACTACACAGAGTTGGATGAAGTCTCCCTTTTGCCAATTCGTTGTTCTCAAGCAACTGATTCCGATCCATTTTAAACGATTTTTCCCTCTCGTCTCCGCACCCCCGCCGGTGTCCTTATTTTCGGACCTTCTAATTTCACTAGATTAGCCCTTTGCGAAATCGCGACCTACCTCCTGAACTCTCGAGTGGCCAGCCCGCCCCCCGTTTTATGACAGTCCCTTCTTTTCTCGGGGGCCGATCGAGAAGTTTTCCCTGAAGCGTTGTCAGTATCCCATGATGTCCAAACAAATCATTAGTCCCTCCCTGCACTTCTAGCGAGTGCGAAAGGGTTCTCTCTTTTTCCTCCTTTGAGAGTGGACTTACGTGGACTCTTTTGTGGAAACATCACATTCCAGCTTCAAGAATCTATGAACCCCCCTCTCTCCTAATTTTCCCATGAGGCGTCGCAAAAAGTCTAAACGGTACGTCCCTTTTTTGAATACGTAATTGTCCGGCCACATCCTGATGAGAACACCCTCCCCCAGCTTCTTTTTTTTTTAACGCTTACTGATCAGATCCCGGAGAATACATAGATTTTTCGGGCCGTTGTTCTCCGTTTCTGCCGGTTCCCCGGAGATAGTAATTTACGAAAAGAGTGAAATTTGTAAAGTCCCTCCCTTTACCCAGAACTTTAGTGACCCTTAGCCTCCTTTTCCTCAGTTCGCAGAATCGCGCCGAGTCTAGCCTTCCGGTTCTCGGGGTAATCGTGTCTCTCAAACAAGTAGGCTTTTCTTTTACTCTTTTCTCGTAAGCCGGCCCAGAGCTGGTGACATTCACTTGATTTCTATCTTCAGAAAAATTGTTTTGTCTTTTGTACTAACCGGCTTTTTCTCTCTTCCTATGAATTTTTTTCCCCATACCCGAAATGTGGCAACAAGTTTTTCCACATTGCCGTAACTGACTCTTATTTCTTATCCCTATCCGTCGCCTTTCTCTTAAGAAAGCCGCTCTCTGGTGCTCCTTCTTCAACTTCCTCCGTTCCCCTTCTTTCAGACCGCTCAAGGAGAATTAAGTCGCCAGTCTCACCATATTTTCGGAAGGTCTTCTTCCGCAAGTTTGGGGGTGGAGGGGTGTCGGGGGGGGGGTGATTGCGAGGGGGGGGGGGGCGTCGGGGTTTTTGTGGGGGGTCGGGGTGGGGGGGTGGTGGTGGTGGGGGGGGGGGGGGCGGGGCAGGGTGGGGGGGGGGGGTGGGTGTGTGGGGGGGGGGGGCGGGGGGGGGGGGCGTGGGGGGGGGACAAAAAACCCAAAACACCAAAACAAAAACCAAAAAAACAAAACCCTCCAAACAACCAACCCCCCAGAAAGGGGTCCGACTACTAAAAAACCCCGAATCAGCAAGTGGCGGAATAGTCATGAGCTTCCCCCCCTCTTTCCTTTCCAGTGGTCTCCTTTTTTCCACTTATTTACGACTTGGATGCCTTTTCGCCGAAACCCCACCACGGCTTTTTCTCTAGGGACCGAATGGCTGCGCCGCTACTCCCCGTTTGAAGCTTCCCTTTCCCAAAGCGCAGGGGAGGGTTGGCTGGGTGAAAGATGTTCTCCGCGCTGGTTTTACGGTTTTTCAACTTTTTTTTTTTCCCAAAGGGACATCTGACTTTTTGGACCCTGGAATCGTGAGTGTAGTCTTTGGTTTTAACGTGCAGGCCTTTTTCTTTGCCAAATATTTGTTTAGTTGTACAGACCCCCGCTAAGGATGTTTCCCCCTTTTATTGAGTCTCCATTTCCCCCCCTCTTAATCCAGTAGTTGGAGTCAGCCCCTTTTAGTGGTTTGAACCAGTCTCCAGGACTCGATTCGCGAGAAGAAAGGCAGAATAGTTATACAGCTACCTTTTTCGAAATTTCAGCCCGTTCCTTCCAGGGGTGAATCAGACGAGAGATTTTCCCCTTCAGAACGCTCTCCTCCACAACCTGGATTGTGGAAGCACCGGGAGGAGGGGCCGGTCTTAAAAAGGTTTTCCCCCCCTGCTTGCCCTGCGGGGCCTGTCTCAGCAAGGCAGCCTGATGCCGCACAGAATCTTCTTGGCCAAAGAAAGGCAACGCCACAGAGAAAGACGGCACCGGACTCGGGACGCGACCCCAACCCACGCCGTCGGGTATTGACATCTCAAAGACCCCGGTACCTTGATAAAACAAGTTAGCCACCTTCCCCCCTCTTCCCCCCAACTGCATCCCCTCCGCACCTGCCTGCACCTCAATTGCACGGTCGTATTCCTATTCTTCTCTTTCTTTCGTAATCTTCCTAGCGCTGACCCATTCCCTGTGCCTACCGTCTCCTTTATACCCCTTCCCCCGCTCCCCATCCACACTTTCGCACTGTCTCTCCTTTCTGTTCCAGCCCCCCCCCCTCCCTCCCTGTTCCCGCCGTCCCTTCTCCCCCTTGTGTGCTACATTTTATCCCCGCCGTACGCCCTTACCTCCCCCCCCCCAACTGTTCTCATCGCTATCAGGTCCTCATCTGTGGTGTGGGACGCGGCGTTAGCGCTTGCATGCATAAATCTTTCGTTTCACTCTTTTTCGAAGAGTTCCCACCTCTCCTTTCCTTTCCCTGTGCTTGCACCCATCGACCCCTGTTTTCCGCGCCAGACACGCCGCGAGGATGCATTTCCCCCCATCGAGCGTATGGGCCCCCATCCTTTGATTCCCCCCTCTTCCGATTCCCCCCTCCCCTCCCTCTCCTCCCAGTCCATGAGGTTTCTTGATTTATGGTTTCGCCCCAAACTGAGTTTTCGAGGCACAGACGACACCATGCATCCGTGCCTGAATCGTCTCCCTCTCCGTACATCCCTTTTCTCTTCCCGACGTTCCCTCGGCCTTATGTGCAGACCGCCCCCCCTCGGCCGTGCTTTTCGAAGCGTCCCGGTGATTTCTCTTCGAAAAAACCGCGGCGCTTTAGATGATTTCTTTCTTTTTCTTTTGTAACGGTATCTTTTCCTTGCGCGCCGATGGTGATCACCCTCTTTTCCAGGGATCCGCTTTCGCCTGGATTGCTTCTAGATCGTTCGAAGATTCTCAACTTTTTGGAATTGTTCGAAAGCGCGCCCGGCCTATTTCTTTTGCCTTTCCCTGCTAAGATGTACTAAATCGAATACGAGGGTTCTTCCGGCCCCCCCAGTGCCCGCCTCATGCGACAACTTCCGAGGATAGTTTTCCATCACTCGAGCCTTCACTCCCCCTCCGGATCCTTCCCCCCTCTGTCTGTCCGACTTTGGTTTAGGATTCGCCCCAAACGGTCTGTCGGGACGGCAATTGCAATCGCCACCCAGCTCAGCGATGCCGTCTCTCTGACATAAAGATCTTTTCTTTTTGATGCCGGAGTTTTTTTTTTCCTGGTTTTTCCCTGAAAGTCCATTTTGCTAACTTTCATTCCTCCTTGTGTCTCATTCCGAATTGTAGGTCCAGTTCCAGAGTTGCGTGTTTTTGAATCAGCCATTAGGAGTGGGATGAGCGCGGTCAGTCGTGAAGACCTCGAGGCTTTTTTTCCTCTTCGCTATAGCTCTCCCTTTCCCCCTTCCTTTTTTTTGGCTGGATCTGCTATGCCCCTCTCTCTCCCGAGGGGTCTTCCAATCGACTCTTCCTAATACCACTCCGCCCAAACCTGGCTTTTAAATGCCTTCTCAAACTCGGGTGGTGTGCTGAACGCTTTTGTGATCCAAAGTAGATCATTCGAAAAAGGGTTTTTTCTTTTTTAAACAATGTCTCCCCACCCTTCCGGTCACCTCTGCTCTCGTTTGCAGAGAGCGCCGGAAGCGCGAGGGGTGAGGATTGCCTGGCTGTTTCCCGCTGCAGGACCTTTGTTCGGAAGTCCGCCAAAACCAGCTTTTCTGGTTGTTCCTTCCC
>Ga0179593_1627660_pt1 | contig 18155 bp, 32 predicted proteins | sample CZODoug2_1_08_16_FD_185931 | JGI IMG/M metagenome (GOLD analysis project Ga0179593, IMG submission 185931) | Vadose zone soil fungal communities from Angelo Coast Range Reserve, California, USA - CZODoug2_1_08_16fungal (PacBio error correction) | ecosystem: Environmental > Terrestrial > Soil >... | reverse complement strand
CCCCCCCCCCCCCATTTAAAACTATTTTCTCTGCCCCCCGAGAAATTTTTTCATTTGTTCCCCCGTTAACTCTTCCCTTTCCCCCTTGAATATCATGGTGTCGAGGCTTGCCCCCCTTCCCCGCCGAACCCCTTTTTTCCTTTGCGTTAGTTTGGCCCTCGTTCCCCCAAAACTTTGAAGTGTCGCATTCCTCCTCCAAACCCCCCCCTCTCCCCCAACCTAAAGGGGCTGTTCACTTTCCAGCTACTTTTAGTTTTCGTTCTTCTCCCTTTTTTTTCCCGATAGAATCTGCTTCCTTACACCCTTTGTTTTTTTACCTCGCCCCCGCTCTCCTCTTGAAACTGATTTTCCCCCTTTTTCCCCACAAAGTTTTCCCCCCCTTTTCTGATTGACTTTCTTCTATGAAGAAGCGATTTTATTTTGGAATCGTTCCTGACTTTCTTTCTTTCTTTCCCCCGGCCCTTTACCCATCCCCACTTTATAAGTGCCAGGGATAGATCGGTCAGTCCGCCCACTTTCCCCCCCCCGCTCCAAAATCGCCCCCCAACTTTTTTGGTGTTGCAGCTGAGCGGGGCATATTTCTTTTTTTCGCTCCATGTCAACCCCCCCAGGTGCTTAGGTCCCATTTTTCCTGGGGTCTTCCTTTTTTAATGTTACGCACGATTTGACGATCCTACCCCTTGCCGACACCAGCCGGCACCGTCTTTTCCCACCCGTTCCCTTTCTCCCTTTCTCCTTTTTGCTGCAGGCCATTTTTCCCTGCAATTCTTTAAGTTCTGGACTTCGGTTAGGAGTAATCATTCTTGTACCTTTTTTTAATGGGGTTTTAAGAAAGACCAAAGCCCAGTTTTTTTTTTTTTTTTTTTTCTTTTTTTTTTTCGGAGTTTTCCCTGCCTCCCTCCATCCCTGAACAGAGTTTTAGTTTTTTCCCTCCAAGGAGTCTTCGTGCAGTTGCCTCGTCTTGTTTTTCCTTACATTTGTAAAAGGGTTTTCGTTTTTCTTTCCCCTTTGTGGCTTGACTTTTCCCGGCGTTTGACTGTTTTGGTAACACTGTCCCTCTACCTGTCGTTTTTTTTTTTCCCACTCCCAAAAATCTTTTGTTTTTTTTTTTTTTTCTTTCCTTCCCCTTGGCACTTAAGATTCTTTTTCCCCCTTGTTTTGATCATGGGTACCTTTTGCTATCCCCAAGAGTCCTCCCTTTTCCCCCTTTTGTTCTCCATTTTGCCCGACAAACCCTTGTCCCCCCCCTTTTTACTGTGCTGTTTTCGCCGTTGCTCTCCTTTTTTCCGATGTCGGACTTTTTTGATCTTCTGTGTTTTCTAAATCTTTTTCTCTCAAACGTTGCGCCTGTGTGGACTCGGTGGCACCTCAGCCTTTTTTTTTCCTTTTTATCCATTAGGTGTGGACTCTCCGCGTTTTTTTTTTTACAGGGCTGTCCTTTCCCCTTCCCTTTTTGTTAGTGACTATCCCCGTCCCACGTCCGTCCCTTTGCACTGGCCTATCTTTTTTTCTCCCCCTTTTTCCTCCCTCCTCTTTGTTTGTGTTTTCATCTAAATTTATTTCGTCATTTTTTTTTCTTTGATATCCCTACCCCCTCTCCCCCTTTTTGGTCCCTTTTCAAACCATATCTGATTTCCCCCCCGTTCTTTCTTTTCCCCCCGTGGCCCCCCTTTCTCCGTGCTGTGATTTTTACCTTCTTTCAACGTCGCATAGCCCCCCCCCCCACAAACCGTCATTCCCTCGGTCAAAGCCTGTTGGACTTCCCATTTTTTAGTGAAGGTTTTACATTCCTTTCCCGTGATTCCCCGTGAAGTCCCCCTTTTTTTTTTTCTTGGTAGGAACTTCCTCTTTGGTATCTTTTCTGTTTCTTTTTTCCCTCTCCAAGTTGCCCCCCTGATAAGACCCTTTTCACAAGTTCCCATCACTCGTGAATCCAGTTCCCCCCCCCTCTTTTTTTCTTTTACCACACACCGGTGACTTTTTTTTTTTGTTTCACCACCCTCCCCTTTACCCCGTCTCTGTCCTTCAGCATTGGAAACGAACACCCCCCTTTTCCTTTTCCCCCTCCCCCCCCCGCTGGTAGAACTCTTTTTCTTCACCCAACGGCGGGTCAGTTTGTTTCTTTTTTCAGTAACTCCGCATCCTTCTTTTTCCTTTTCTCCAGGTTCTTTCTCCTTACTTTGAATGAACTTGAATCCCCCCTCCTTGCCTCGATCCTTCTCCTAGCCAGTCAAGCCTGTTTGCTTTTTTTTGACAGAAGCACTCGCGTACCAGTTTCTTTTTTCTACACTCGGTTTGTCTTAGTTCTTTGGGTCTGGTGTGAGAACTTTCTTTCCCCCCACCACTGATCGTTTCAAGTTGATGTTCTTACCATTCTCTCTTACTCCCCTCTGTTCCCCCCGCACCGAGTGGGACCCAATGCTTTGCCCCTCTAGCCTCCCCCCAAAGCATGGTGGGACCGTGTGGTTTTGTCTTCTTGTTTGTTTGTTTTGAGGATTGCTTTTTGTTTCGGTTCTTCTCCCCCTTTTCCGACGGTTATAAAAGGGATGCTAACCCCCTTTCCTAAGTGGCCACCATCTGTGAAGTCGGAAAACGCTCCTCCTTCCCAAATCGTCTGCCTCTTACCTGTTTCCCCCCCCTCTTTTTCTTTTTATTGAGTGGATTCAGGTCTCTCCCCTTTCCCTAGCTGACCTTTCCCCCCCCTCTTCCTAAGACTCTCACGTCTCTCAAACTCTTCCCGGGTCTGAGTTTCCCCCGCCTCTGAAACAGGCCACCCCGAGGTGTGGTTTGCGGTCTTTTCCCCTTCCAGTGTTGCCCCTTTAGAAATCGCCCCCCTTTTTTCTTTTTATGCATGGGAATTTCCCCCATACACCACCCTAATTACACCCTTTCTCCTACGATTCCCTTTCTTTGTTCGTCCTTTGTTCTGTTTTACCATTCATGGCATCGTTTCGATTTCTTTCGGAACCCCACAATGCCTGCCCCTTTTTTTTTTCTTCCGTCTGGTTTTTCCCCCCTTTTGTTAGTGAAGCATCTTTTTACCCCTTAACCCCCCCCCTTTGAATTCTTCACAACGATTCTTTTTTTTTTTTCCTTTTTCAGATTGTGCTTTTTGGCTTTTTGGCCTGATTTCCCCCCCCCCCCTGTATCCCTTCTTATCGTCTCCAACAGTTTTTTTCACCCCACTTCCCCCAGCGGCGTGTCTAATTTTTTTTTTCTTTTTCGTTACCGTGATTCCGTAATCAGTATTGGGACCTCGTTGTCCCTCCCCCGATTCTTAGCGTACATCATTCCCTCTCGAATGTGACCCTCCTTTTTTTTTTCCCAAAAACATTTTTTACAGTCCTTTCCCCCCTCATGTCCTTCCGTCCTTACCCGCCCCCACCCGGCTGCTGCGATCCTTTTTTCCCCAATCAATTGTCCCCCTGACCCCCTTTTAGTATTCCCGCTTTTTTTCTTCCTGGATTTTTCCCCTCTGTTTTACCATGGCTTTTCTGGAGAGTCAGATTTGATCTCCAATGTTTCCCGTTCCTTTTTTTTTGCGTGCGTTCACTCAATTCGGCGATACTACCTTTTTTACTATTTTTTCTTGCCCGTGGTGTTCCAATTACCGGAGTTGGTTTTTTGAGTCTTTCCCTTTCCTTTCTCTCTCCGGCCTTTTAGGTTCATACCTACCCCCTTTTTTCTCTCCCCCCCCAACCATCGATGCCCTGCACAAATTTGGACCATTGCCGTTTTGGTTTTGTCCCCCCTTGCTTGTGCGCGTTTTTTTTCCCATGACTCCACCGCTGGTTTTTTTTCGAGGTCTCGGGCTTCTCGTTGTGACGTGAAAGTTTCGCCTTTTCCTGCCCCCACAACCCCTTTTTTTTCCCTTTAGAAGTTCAGGGGCGTGCTTCCTTTTTTCCCGGTTCTTCTTTTCCCCAATCCTTCTCCCCCTCGAGATTGGTAAACAACTTTCCCCCCTCCTGTCCTGGATTCCGCCCAAAATGGTTTGGGTTTCCCCCTTTCCCAGGATTTGCGCCTATTTTTTTTTTAAAACTCCTTTTTTTTTTTTCCCTTTTTCAGTGTTTTTTCCTTTTGAGGGGGTGTGTTTTCCTATCCCCATCCCCTGATTCCGAAATCTTAACCCTTCCCCCTCCCTTCTGTCGGAAAGCTTCGTTGAAACGTTTAGTTCAAATTTGAATTCCCGTTCCGTGTTCGTAGTTATTGTTGGAGTATTTTTCGTCTTTTATTTGCTTCCCTTCCTTCGTGTCCGTCCACTCCCCTTTTCCCTCTTTTTTTTTTTTGTCGCTTGAAATCATCTTTTTTAAAGGGGGAATTTTCTCCCCTCTCATCCCCTCCTTTCTTCTTTTTTCCCCCCTTACTTTTTGTTGTTGTCATTGTGTTCTTCCCTTTTTTTTTTCCTCCTACCCTGAACTCAGAGATTGTTTACAGGACAACCCCTTTTCTCCCCCCCCCCATAGTGACAGGTTTGCCTGTCACGTCAGGCAGGGTCACCCCTAATTCTAGGATCCCACGCCCCCTGAACCACCACTCCTCAACCTCCCTGAACATAATTCACGTCGAAACCAAGCTTCCCCTCCCCCCTCTAGTTGCACTTGTTTTCCCCCACCTCTTTTTCTATGGCTTCCCAAGTTTTTCTTCCTCCCACCCAAGCCTTCAAATCGACCAGTCCATTTTGTGAAGATTTTTTAACCCCCAGCTTTCCCCCCCCTTTTCCCTTCCTGTTTAATTTTTTTTCCCCCTTTACCCCCCAATTTTTACTTTGGGTATTGTGTTCCAACGTTTTTTCCCCCTTGGGGATAAAACATCTGTTTTTTGAGTGCATGCCTTTGCTTTTCGTTTTAACTTCCGGTTCCCCACCTTCTCTACTGAAGCACCATTTTCAACTACTCTTTTACCCCTTTCGGTTGCCGCCCATGGGGTCCCCTTCTTAACGCCCACTCTCCCGTCCGAGGGGAACCCCTCCCGACAATAAACGGGGTCTTTTTTTTTTTTCTCCCACGGCCTCATTTTTTTCCCCCCAATTCTTACGGCGGAACCCCCTTTTCACCTTTGTTTAGGACGAGTGTGGTGAAGTCCCTTTTTTTGCACCTCCAACCCTCCTGATGTATTTCTTCGCAAGTTCCCCCCTCCTCCTTTATTTTTTTCGTATTCCCAGATTTTCATCGATGCGATGAGTCCCCCCCCCCCCCCCTCCCCCCCCCAAGGTTGCGGGCTTTCGCCCGATGTCTTGTTGCTTTCCCGAACTTTTGATTCATTTAACCGAGGCCCCGCGTAATTTCCTTTTTTTAAGAACTCCGCATTTTCCTTTTTGCCAAATTGGATTTTTGGTCTGGTCCCCCCCCTCTTTTCCCCCCGTGGCGCACTCTCGGGTCGTTTGAGGTCTCCTCCTTCTTTTCCCGGATTCCGACTGGCTGTTTTTGGTTTTGTTTATTGTTGAGTTTCCCCCTTTCCTCAGTTTTTTTTTAGGAGGTTTCCAAGATTCTCCTGCGTCTTCTTTTTTTCCCCCCTCGGAGTTCCGATTTGGGGAAAAATCTTTCCCCTAGTCCTTATTTTTCTCATTGTTTCTTGGCCTCCTTTTTCCCCCGTGGGGCCGATCTCTGTTTTCTTTTCCCCTCTTTTTTTCCCCCGTTCTCGTTTTCAAACGCTCTTTCTTTCAACCAGTCCTCCCGTAGTCGGTTGGAGTCAAGCCTTTCCCCCTTTCTTTCCCTGTCCCTTTCCTCGTACTCAAACATCTTTTTCCCACTCCCTTTTCCCCCCCAATTGCATGGGTTTCCTGTCCCCCCCTAGAACCGTCTCCTCTCACTTTAACCCCTAGCTCCTGCACGCGTTACTCCTGGAAGCCGATTTTTTTTGCCTCCACTTCTTTTCCTCTCATGCGTTTTCTGAGTTGGGTTTTTTTTCCCCCCCAATCTCCCTTTATATCCAAACCTTTTATTTGCGTCGATGCGCGCTGTTCCCCACTTTTTTCACTCGCAGAACCCGGCTCCACAAACTAAGTTGGCCTCTTTTTTAATCAGTTACTTCTTTTTTCTGCTCTACCAGTTTTACGACCCTTTTCAATCTCTCCCCCAGCATGATGTTCTCCCTTTCTCTCTCCCTTGAAGGCTTCGGACCTCTAATCACTCCTGTCCCTGGCTTTTCTTCCTTTTTTCGTTTAGCAGCGATTCGTTTTTTTTACGCGACAAGTTCCGCACTTCCCCCCTTTTCTGGCGTTGTTACCGTTTTAAAGTTACAGGCCCTTTCTCCTCCCTTTCCCCTTCATTTGATTTTAACGGAAGCCACGCAATCCTCTATTCCTGCCTCTTTTCCACCCCTGTCGGTTTTTCTGACATCTAGCCGACGTGGGGGTCCTGATAGTTTTTTTTTTTTTTTTTTTTCCTTCCCCCCCCACTCGTTTTGCGGTTCCCCTTCTGTTCCTGAAATATTAATTTGGATCAGACCCCCTTCCCGATATAACAACCTTAGTATCATGTTCCAAGAGTTCCCCTGTGAATCTCCTCCAAGAGTCTTTCCCTCCTCCCCCCTTTTCCTTCGCGAGTTTGTCGTTCTGTCACCCCCTCCCCCTTTTCTCCTTCTTAGATTCCGGTCGTTTGATTTACACATTCGCGGATGTTCTCCCACCCCTCTCCTAGGGAGGATTCTTTACTCGAATCAATTCACTGAACCCAGTTTTTTCTCCCCGAAGTCCTCCCCCTGCTAGGGGAGCGTGCTTATCAATGCTTTCTACATGTTGCATCCCCCTTTAGTGTAGTTGTCCATTCCTTGGCGTTGCGTGTTTTGGCCCCCCCCCCCCCCCCCCCAATCTTGGTCTTCTTCCCCCCCCAAATGATGTCTGACATCCTGGTGGTGGAAATGTCTGGCTTCCCTCCCGTTTCATCCAGTTCTTCCTTCCCCCCGAATGTCCTTTTTTTTTTGACGTTATCCCCCTTTTAAAACAACCCTTTTAGGGTTATTGTTTTCCTCGTTTCCCGGGCTTTTTCCTTGAATTGTACTCCCCCTTTCCCGATGATCCTGACAGTCCATGGTCCGAACGTTTTTTTCACAAAACTTATGTTCTATCTTTTATTAATTAGGAAATAGCCCCCCCCTTTCTTTCCCTTTGGAGTGTTTCCTTGGGAAGGGATAGATATGTTGTCCCACTGCGAGCTGTTTTTCTTGATAGACCTTTCCCCCCGTCCTTGCTCGACGAACCTCTTTTACTCTTTAAGAATACATTTCCTTTGTTTGTTTCTCTTTATATATGGAGTTCTCTGCATTTTTCTTTGGCGATACCCTCCGCGCATTTTTTTTTTTCCCCCCCTTCTCTTCTTCCCCGAATGCCCCCCCCCTGGGCGAAGATACATGACCTCCCCCCCTCCCCCCTCTTACTGTCCTCCTCTTTTTTTTCCCTCCCCTATGGAAAAGCCCCCTGTTTTGCGATCCCTTCTGTCCTTCCGCTTCACTCATGTCCCAGTTTTTTTCCCCCTCTGAAGGAACCCCCTCCTTTTTTCTGTTGTCCCCCCCCTCCCGTCCGGGCTTTTTCCTTTTTTTTGTTCGGAGTACTTCGGAACGTGGTCCCAGAACAATTTCCCCAGTTTCATGTCTATTGCATCCCCTTCCGTCCGACCCCACGATTTGGTTTTTTCTTACCCCCGGACGGGCACTCGTTTTTTTTCTTTTCCCCCCCCCCTTTCCCCCCGCGTGGAAATCTTCTCAGCCTTGGAACGAACCTTTTTCTTTTCCACCCTCGCCAGTGCCACCTTTTTTTTCCACCAAAAACTGTTTTCAGTCGGAGGTTTTTTTTTGATTCGTAAACGCCAATCCGCCTTTTCTAGCTTTTATTTCCCCTCGCTGATTCAACTCGAATCGTGTCCTTTTTTCCCCCTGATGAGGGGGAAGTTTGGGTGGTTTCTTCCGATCATCAGTCTTTTTTTTTTCCCCCCCCCCCCGCTTTCTGTTCTAGCAGGGTGGTTTTTCTGTTGGGCCCGTGGTTTCTTTTTTTTTTTTCCTTCCTCTTTGTAAAAATTTCTCGCGGAAAACAGTTCTTTGTCCCCTTTGCTCGTCCAAATCTTTCTACCCCCTCACCAGTGGAACAATGCGAGCTCCCGGCCCCCCCCCCCCCCCCCGAGTCAGATTTCATGTCAACCTTTTTCAGTTGGTGCTCTGGAGGGCTTGGTTTTTCTTTTGGAGTTCTTCCCCCCCTTCTTGCACTGTTTTTCGTATACTTTCTTTAACGTTCACCTCAGACGGACACGTTTCTTTCTTTTCCTTTCGGACCGGACTTTTTTGATAACCTTTTTTTTCCCCCCTCCTCCTGTTCCTGACGCAAGGAATTGTACTGATTTAGGTCTCCCCAGAAAGCTTAACCCCCTTTTTTTTTATCCTGAGACTCCTCATTCAAAGGTTCTCCCTCCTATTCCCTCTCTTTTACCTATCTGAGTTTTTTCACAAATGCCCCCCCGCATTTTTTTTTTTCGAGTTTTTCTCTTACCGGAAGTGGGCCACCCCGAAATAGCACTCTGCTGGTTTTTTTCTGCATCTAACCCCAAAAGATCCCCTTCCTTAGCAGGCCTCTCTTTGACCTTCGAGTTTTTTTCCCTGTTGCCTTACACTTCCCCCCCCAGGTTTTGGTACGATTTTTCTTTCACGTTGACCCCCTCCCCTGCGGACAATGGTTTTTTTAACACCCCAAACCCCCCCCCCTAGTTGACGCTGCCCTCCCTCCATGAATTTCTTGCCTTCACCAAACCTGACAGTCGTTTGTCCCCTTATGGCGTTTGGAAAGTTCTCTGTTCAACCTGGTTCTTTTTTCCCCCGCCCCCCGTCTCCCCACTTCCCCCCATAAAAAGGACTTCCCGCTTTCTTCCTCCGTTTTTCTGTTTACTTGATACTTTTCCCCTTCCTTGGAACATTGATTCCTCCTTTTGATTCGTCGTCCCCCCCCCCCCCTTATTAATACCTTGGGCTTGTTGACCCCCTTTTCCACCACCCATCCCAGCGTTAATTTTTTTCCTCCTATTACCCGCCCAACCCCCCCCCTGCTTGTTAAGGTGTCCGCTCCCTTGACCCTTTTTTCCCCCCCCCACAATCTTTTTGTTCCCTGTATTCACGATTCGACAGGTTAGGCCTTTTAAGGAGGGCTTCTTTTTTTTTCCTTCTTTGCGGCAACTCTCCTCTTTCCCCCCCCCCCCAATCAGGCCCTCGTAATATTTTGCCTCTTACTTTTTCCCCCCGTCCTAGCCCCTTTTCTCCCGGATTTTAGGATGGATGTTTTGGATCCCTCCCGACCCCCGGATTCGGGTTCCCCCAATACTTTCTAGCCACAACTAGATTCGAACCAATCAGTTTTTTCTTTTTTTTCCCTTCCGACTGGCTTTGCACTTTCTCTGGTCCCCCCCTTTCCCTCCCAATATCCCCGTATTGGCTTTTTTTTTTCTCTGTTTGGGTTTGGTGTTTTCTGCACTTCATTTTACTGCCCCTTTCTTCCCAAATGTGGTTCGGCTCTCATTGGCGGTTAAGGCATATTTTTTTCCCTGAGCATTTACAACGAGCTCCTCCTAATGCTGTTTCCCCCCCCACCCCTTTTTTTCCTCGGTTTTCTCCCCCTCCCCTCATTTCTTTCTTTTTTCCCCTTCTTTTCCCAGCGATATTTTTCGTTTAGAAAACTTACCTCGCTTTCCTTTTTTCAGCTTGTCCTCTCCTCGGGATTTGGGGAACATCCCACCTCCCCCTCCCAGTGGCCAGCCAAGCTTTGAACCCCCTTTTGATATATTGTAGGTCCTTTTTTTGGTTATGACGAGTCCTTTTTTCCTCTTTTTTTTTTTTCAGTCCTTTTATTCTTTATTTTGATTGGTGAAGAGTATTTCCCCCGTTGCGTTCATTGTCTTCGGGTTTCCCCCACCCTTTCTTTGATGTAGTTTGGTCTTTGAACCCCCCCCCCCCCTATTCGAGATTTTTCACAGTTTCTTTCTTTTCCCCCTTGAGTTCATTCTCTCTTTCTCCTCTCCTAATTTTTTTGGATTTATTTTTTTTTTTTTTTCTCCATAAGGGGTCATTTCTAGGTTTCTTTTTCCCCCCAAGTACCACACTTTTCCGGTTTTGACCCCCCCCCTCCCGGCAAGCTGATATGTCAGACACTGCTTTTTTTTTCCCACCCCCCCTATACCTCCACTCTAATGGTCCCTTCCCGGTCCCTCCCCCCAAAACATTTTGACCCCTCTTTTTTTAGCCTTGTTTAAAAGTCTCGCCATACCGTTTTCTTACCCTTCCTTCAAAACCGTCCTCATCTTTCTGCCCCTCCTTCCAAGGTTCCGCCGTTCCCTTTTTTCGAAATCCCGTCCCTTCTACAACGGGTCCCAGTTTCTTTCTTGCGAATCACGTGCCCCCTGTGAATTTTGGATACCAACCTTTCGTTGCGACTTTTTTGACCCTGCGTTTGAACTCTCCGTCCCCCCCCTTCGGCCCAAGTTTTTTTCACCTGACAGCACAGACTTGTTCCCCCTTTTCAGTTCCCACCGCGGCTTCCTTCCCTCCCCTCAAAGAGGTTTTTTTACCCCCCCTCCTCCAGACATCTGGTGGCTTTTTTTTTTTTTTTTTTCCCTGGCCCCCCTTTGACACGTTCCCTTCTCACTTATAACCTTTTTGTTTCGTTTTTTCTTCTTTGGCAGAATCTTCTGGTTTCTTTCCACCGAACTCCTTTCATTACTTTTCTTCTTTTTACTCCCCTTCTCTTCTGGATTTTTCCACTCTCCTATCTTCCCCAGTAGGTCTGCGATTTTTTTCCACGTTTTTTGCCCAGGTCTGTCATGGATATCTTTGAGAAGAATCCTCTTCCATCCTTTACAGCGGTCCTCTTCGACCTTTTCGGTTCTTTTTCCACGTGTTCCACTCCTGGGTCGGAAAAACCCCTTCTCCTGCATGTTACCGGGTTTTCTTGCTGCATGTCCGTTCTGATGTAAGGGGACTGGTTGTTTTGAAGTCACCACTTTTCTGAGGGGGACCCAGAAAAGTTTTTTATTTCGCAAATTTTTGGCCACTCAGGACCTTTTTGCCACCTTGATTTCGTGTCCGTTCCCCGTGACCGGTTAATTTACCGTGCGACCTTGTGGCAGTGTTTCCGGATCGGATTTGTTTATTAACCTTTTTTTCCCCCCCGTGGAAAAACATCTTTCTTTTTCCCCCCCTCCAGATTCTTTTTGCTTTTTTTTTTGGCCTTCCTTCGGTATTTCGCTTTTACAGTATTTTCCTCCTTCTTCATTGCAGGTCCCATGTGTTCCATAATCGAAACCCCTTTTTCGAATGTATGATTTCCAACCCCCCCCTCTTTTAGAGTAACACTTCCCCCAACCGTGTGGAAACTTCTTGAGCTCGTGCTTACATTGCTTACTATCGTTATGATCTTTTTTTTTTTTTTTTTTGGACCCAGTGCAACCCTTTCCTTTTCTATTGTGAGAGGAATTCCACAAAATGGCGGTACTCCCCCCTTTCAACGCGACCACCAACACTTTTACTTTGTTTTTTTCCTTTTACCTCTAGATTTCCTTGAGTTTTTCCCCTTTTTCCCGATGAACGTGCTCTCCCTCAGAATGCTGATTATTTTTTTTTTCCAATGTAATTGCCTTTTGAGGTCCATGTAGCCCCGCAGCCCCAATTCCCTTTAGTTGTCGTATTTTAGTCTTCCCCCCCCTCGAGGCTTGTGCATCCAGTAGCGGACGTTCCTTACTCCACCAAGTCTTCCTTCGTCCCTCCGTTAAAGTCCTGTGCCAACCTCATGACCCGAATTTCCTTTTTTCCTTTTTTCCAGCCCGCCACCTTCCCCCTTTAAACCCGCCCCCCAAACTGCTTTTTTTTGGCCGGATTATCACTCTGATAGGCCAGTCCCCTTTTTTTGTTAGTGCCCATTCACTTGTTGTATCCTCGGACCAATTTGCACCTCCTTTCGTTCCCCGTTAAGATTGTTCCCCTCCAAAGTCTCCCCCTTTTTTTTTATCATCCTCCCCTTTTTTTTCGGCTGTTTTTTGAGCTGTTTTTGCCCACAAGGCCCGTCTCTTCCCTTTCTTCTCGGGTTCGTCGTTTCCTTTTCCCAGTCTGAGAGTCCCCAATACTCTCCCATTTTGGGGTCTTTATTCCTTGAGTTTTCCTCTTTCAGCTGACCCCCTTGTTTCCCCTTCCTCCCCCCTTCTTGCAGGTTGCGCCTGATGGTGAAACCCTTTTTTCCCCAGGTTTGTACAAAGGTCCCTGCGATTCTCTTCCCCTTAGCTGAGGTCTTCACGAGTCCGAGGGCTTTGTTTTCCCCCCCCAAATCGTGTTCTTTTTTCTCTTTCATAGCCTGGCCCACTTGTGTTTTTTCGTGGCTTGGCGTCGTCCACCATCTTCCCATAAAAGAGACGGTGATTCCCCTTTTTTCCCCCCAACATGCAACACAACTTGTTTGGGTCCTTTTCCGCCCTCAGCAACTTCATCATCTCCCCCTCTTTTTTTTTCCATGCATGGATAGCTTTTTTTTTCCAAGTATGTCCCCCCCCTTTTTTCCAAAAAAACGTCTGGAGACATCGTTTAGTGTCCACCCCTTGGCCAAAGCCGTCTTTCTCCTTTGAAGATCCTGTGACGTGTCCACATGCAGTTGTTCGGGGACTGCATAGCGCCTTTTTTCCACAATTCTTCCCCCAATTTGCTTTCCTGCAATTCTTCCTCCCTTTCCCCCCTTTTTTTTCTGTTGTTTTTTGCTCTGCTGGATGGTCGCCCTTTTTTTTTTCTGTGTGACGCTTTTCCCCAATCCCCTGCCAGTGGGTGACCTCATCCTTTCCGGAATTGCTTTCCCCCCCTCCCCACAGGTTCCCCCCCCTTTCACCCTGTCAGAGAACTGATCGTTCACAACCCCCTCCTTAAACTTGGACTGTTTTTTTGGGTGGGTCTCTAAGTCAGTTTTCCTCTCTCAGGGGCTTTTTGCTTTTGATCCGGACGCCTCCCCCCCCCAACTACCCCAAGTTTTTGTTAGCTGACCTTTTTCTATTTTATTCTCGGCCTCCCTTTGGTGGACCCCAAGCCTGACGCCTGTCCTTTGACCCCCAACGTTTTCGTGGAACCTTTCCCCCCCCCCCGATTTGGTAGGTGGCCCCCCCAGACTTCGCTGCCCCCAATACGTGAAGAGAGCTAGTTTTGAATCCCCCGTTTTTTAACTTCTCTCCGCTCTTCTCCAAAACTGGCCCCTTTTTTTTTTTTTTTTCCAACGCGGTTTCCTTTTTTTCATTTAACCCCCCACATTCCTCCCCCCTCCTTTTTTTAGGTGAATTGCCTACCTTCGCGCTTCAGTCCCTCCCCCCTTCGGTCTTCCCTTGCCTAGCAGCTTTCTTTTTTTTTTTCCGCAGCAGCTCCTTTTGCTCGTGTGAACAAATGTCGTGTCTTTCCTTTTTTCGTTGGTGGGAGGATTCTTTTGTCCTCGGTTGGCGCCCATTCGCGTAGAGCTGCCCCCCCCCCCCCAAAGTCGTTATCTTCTCGCAAGGATGGGATAACACCCCCCCCCCCCCTTCGTGGGGAATCTACCCCTTCACACCGCGGCCTCATTTTCTGCCCACACGGCCAGGTTGTAGGTCCGTCTGCCTTTTTTTTTTTTTTTTGGGAATCCGGTAATGCCCTTGCCGTATCCAGTTTCCTTTTTAAACGGTAAGGGACGGACCCTCTACGTTTTCACTGTTTTCGTGGACCCCGCGCTTTTCCCCCCCCCATCTCCCTGATCTTTTTCCGACGCATACCCCCTTTGCCTGTCTTGAAGTTCGTGATCTTTTTCAATGAAGCGTTTTTTTTTCAACCGGATCAGCTAAAGTTTTTTTTTTTTTTTTTTCCCAGTAGCCCCCCTTCTATAGAGGAACTGCTCCGGCATAGCTCTTGCCCGGAACGGCCCGTCTTGGTTGTTCGCTTTTTTTTGAGGTCCATTTTTTGGTTTTCCGGTCCTTTCCATCTAAGCACTCCCGTGGTGGCATTCCTTCCAATGATATTCCGTTGGGTCTCCTCTTCTCTCTTTTTACTCGTTTTCTTTCTAACTCGGTGCTTTTCTGGCGGCCAGGTTTTTTGAGGCCCCCTTTCCTTCCTTGGAAGAACGGCTGTGGTTAACCAATTGCTGAGTCCCACTCTTTGAACCCCTGAATGGATTGCTCCCCCACCCAACGACCTGTCTTTTTTTTAAATTCCAGATGGTTTTTTGATGCGGATCGCTCAACCCGGGGCTGCCGATCGGATCAAGGCCCCTTTACCAGGCAGGCGTCACCCCCCTACTGTCTGTCCCAACTTTCCAGATTCGGGCGGCCAACCCTTGAGTTCCCCCGCCCTTTCTTTCCACTTCTGGATCCCCCTCTTTCAAAATTTTTGCCTTCCTAAAACAATTCCCTTCAAGGAAACCAGTCCTTACCACACCCCCCCCTGGGGCCTTCTTTTTTCCCGCCAAATCCCTGGCAGACAAATCCCATTTTTTTGAGTCTTATTCCCAGGGAAGCCCTCCGCTGGTAATGATGACCCATGGCCGATCCTCTTAGATGTCCCCCCCCCCTGTCCGTTGCCAATTTGTGTTTCGGCCCTGTTCACTAATATGTCCCTTTCTTCAATTTTATGCCGCGTGGGCAAGTGCTGGCCCTTGACCGTATCTTTTTTGCTTAATATTCCCGTCTTCGGTAATTCCCCCGGCTTCTCTCCCCACAACATCGACTCCACCCCCCTAAGGTGGTTTCTTCTCCGCAGGCTTGCAACTTGGTGTCTTTCGACTTTACACGAGCTTGGCCTGCATTTCTTCTTTGAGTTTTACTTTTTGGGACCGTTCTTCATTGTGCACTGACATCTAACACCCTGATGAGGGAGTATTCTTAGCTCCTTTTTGAGTCTAGGGACCACGAGCATCCCGTTGTACCCACCTTTTTCAGTGCCATTCTTTTTTTTCTTCCCCCTGGACCCCTACCCGTTGTTTTTCCAACCCCCGTTGGATACTCTTCTCCCCTCTTTTTTTGAGTGTTAAAACAATCCCGTCTTTCACCTTTTTTAAGTTTTTTTTTTCCCCCTCTCTTGAGGACGTTTTCCTTTTACGAAACTTTCTAGCTTCCGCATTGCTTTTTAACACCTTCTTTTTTCGAATCTTCCTCAGATGTTTTTCGCTGACGTTCATTGAATGTTCTTTTCTTTAGAACCTTGTGTATTCTTTTTCCGTTCTTCTTTGCGTGGCTGTCCTCAATTTTTCCTCGGCTTTTAACCGTCACTCTTGTTTCTTCGCCCAAACCACTACCCAGATTTCCTTTTCTTCAATAATTAATCTATCTTTTTAATCGTTGTTGTTGTTGTGATATGCAACTCGTATATTCCCCTTATGTTGTTTCCAGTCCTCCCCCGCCCATGACTTGTTTTTTTGGCACCCAAGCTTGCATGTAACATTCGCATCCCCATTCTGCATCACTTTCAAGACACCCCCCCCTCCATTCCGAACTTCTCCCTTCCGTCTTCATTCCTCTTTTAAACCGAAACATGGCTTCCCTGAAACTTCTCTCCCGTTTCACCAAGATTTCTTTTCCCTTTGTTGTATAATTTTTTTTCTTACCATGTTTCCCTCTCAAATCTCTAATGTCTTTCTCCCCCCTTTTTTTCTTTTTCTTTTAACGCATCATTCCCTTCATTCATACAACGTGGACCCAAGTTCAATTGTTGGGCGTGCCCTTTTCCCCTGACCTGCTGAAATGGTTACACTCTTCTCGAGTGGCGCACGATTAGTGTCACCCTGGGAATGCTTATTTACCATGTACGTTCTCAGCAGCGTGTTGTTTCCCGTTGTTTCCCATTCTCTCTTTTTACAAAACACTCCCCCCCCACCCTTCACGCCACCTCTGGCCAGCCACACTGGGGGCTCTCCATTGACCCAGCTGCAGTGTTTGCCCTGTCGGACTTCCCCCGATTTTCGCATCGATTTTGTGGGCTCGTATTTGTGGATGTTCTTGCATTCTGGTGTATCTTAAAGTTCCCAGGAAACCTTCCCCCCCTGTCCTTTCCCACGCGTTACTCCTCCCCCCAATTTCCCCTGACCTGTTTGAAGCCCCCCCCGTTCCCGATTGATTTCGCGCACAAATTTTGGCTTGAGGTCTTCTTGCTTCTCCATTTTGAATCGCCATGGATTCATTTCCTTTTATTGGCCTACCTTTTCGCAGAGAGAACAGTACTCACCTTTGATTTGGGTTTTGGAACACCGTATTTTCCCTGCGGCCATTCGTACTGATTTTGTGGGGTCTGTGTTGCGGGTTAGTAACTTCTTGCTGGCTCTGGTTTTGTGAGCAAACTTTCGTGCCAGCGGGTCTGGTTACACAAAGTATACGTTTACTTCCGAGCACAAATTCTTTTTAATTTGCCATTTCTATTCACTGGGACCACTCAGAGTTATCAAAGTCCTGCTTGGTGACTAGTGGTGGCCCCGATTCTCGATCTCCGCAAGGGTTTGCGATCTTTTTACACAAGTTTTCAATCTTTCATCCACACCTCCCACCTCCTGCCGGTTGGTTTTTTTGCAAGGACTTTTGGTCATGATCGCCCCAACCCCTTTTCACCTGCCATTCCCTTTTTTCCCAATTGCAGGGTCATTGTGTTTTTTCTCCCCCCATCATAGGCCCAAACTCTACATGATCCCCCCTCTTAGAAACTCTGGCTGTATCCCCTCTTTCCGATGCTCTTAAACCTTTTCCATTGGTTTTATTTCGTTGCCCACCACTTTCACCATTGCGTACTTCTTGAGTTTTAGTCCCTTGCGCTCCCCCTTCTTTTTTCAAAAAGGAACGGTCAGCCATCCCAAAGTCTGGAAACTCCCACCACATCCTGGGTTTTTCCCTTCATCGTCTCGCTTGAAGTCGTTACTTCGATCTGCTCTTCCAAAGGTCGTTCCATCTTTCATTTCATGCTTGAAGGACCTGTCACCCCTCCAACACTCAAGGACCCTTGTTTTCCTAAGCTGCCGCAGCGTTTCTTGCTTTTTCACTTGCTATCGGTCCACGTTCAACCCTTTCCCTTCTTTCTTAACGTTTACCTGTCCCCTAAAACTTTTGCCACTTGGCCCGTAGGGGTCGGGACAAAAGCAACCTCCCCTAAAACCGGCCTCTCCCCCACCCCCTTTTCCCCCTTTTCCTATTCTCCATCCTTACCTTTCCCCCCTGGTCACATTCCTCTGTCTGTACCCACCTTTCCGCATACCCCCCCTTTCGCGCCCGCTCTCCCTCTTCTTTCCCTCGTCCTCCCGCCCCGGCTCGCTTTTCATTCTCCCGTCGCTCCTGTGGTTTGAAGTTTTTTTTGCTTTCTTGGCCTGGATAGGGCCTGCATGCCCCAAGACTCCATTTGGTTGTAAGCCCATCGGGAACGGAGGGCATGTTGAATTGTTATCGCACCCGTGTTCCCTGTAGCTCTGACAAATTTTCCCTGGCCACCGCTGACAACGTCATCCCTTCCAACCGGCGAAATCCCCCCCCTCCTTTGTTCTCCGTCGATTCTTGCGCAGGTTTCGGCAGGTAATGCTGCTACCTCCTGTTCGTGTCAATTTTTTTTTTCCCCCAGGGTTTTCTGCCTAGGGTGGTTTTTTTTTTTTCCCCCCAATTACCACCTTTTTCAGTTCTTTTGCGTATTATTGAGGTTTACGAGCATTCCTCCCAAACCGTCTTTCGATTTGGTTTCAAGCTGACAGTTTGTCTGTTGCGCTTTTTTGAAGAAGTGTTGTTTTTTTGTTCTTTTTTTCCCATCTTCTTTGCGGAGTGATTTGTTTTTTCCCATACCCTCAGTCGCCGGCAGTGTTTGGCTACTTTTTTTTTTTCAGTCTAACTCCCCTTATGTTCCCTCGAAAAGGCACTGTGCCCCCTGTTCTGATGTTTTTTCCGCATACCAGACATAAACAAGGAGTCCCGGTATCAAGTTTGCCGCCCCGGTGAAACCCCTTTAGGTTCTCTTAGGCGGTTCCTTTTTCGCTGGGTTTAAGGCAACTTCCCCCCCTTCACAGTCTGGTCTTAAGAACCCCGTTTCCCCCCTTTAATCGATCGTTTATCGACTTTTGTGTCCCAATCGCACCTCCGGTTTGCGTGTAATTTTTTCTTCCCCTTCGCTCTTTTAATCTAGTTCCTTTTCCTTTTTCTGGGATCGCCTCACCTCCCCCCCCCGTCCAATGCGGCCGC
>Ga0179593_1492926_pt1 | contig 18155 bp, 16 predicted proteins | sample CZODoug2_1_08_16_FD_185931 | JGI IMG/M metagenome (GOLD analysis project Ga0179593, IMG submission 185931) | Vadose zone soil fungal communities from Angelo Coast Range Reserve, California, USA - CZODoug2_1_08_16fungal (PacBio error correction) | ecosystem: Environmental > Terrestrial > Soil >... | reverse complement strand
TGTTCTCCCTTTAAGGATTTTTCAGCCCTTTTTCCTGAGGATTCCAAGGCGAGCGCGGTCCAAACTAGGAACCGGTTTCTTTGGTGACCGCCCACCGCTGAGATGTCGATTTTTTATTTGCCTGTTTGTGTTACGATTGACAACGTCTCGGTCTACATTCTGGTTTTTCTGGCGTCGTCTCCGGCTGGACCAGCAGCAACATCCTATATGAGTTGCGAAAATGCCGGGTTTGAGGTTCTATACCTCTTGTTTTCTCTGCCCCCCTCCTCCCCCCCCCCCAACGTTTTCCCCTTTCCCTCAGACTTGGAGCGGACGTTTTTATGAGTCCTTTCTTTTTTTGTTCTGGACTTGACCTTGGCGAACCGAATGACCAAAGGCTATGCGGAAGGATTCATTTTTTTCCTCAGTCTCCTGCGCTCACACGAGTTTTCACTTCCCAGCTCCAAACGAAGATAGGAGGCCCTTTATGGGCGCAGCAAGGGGACTTTCTGCGAACCCTGGCGCGCCGATTACCAGCTCTGACCGAGCGCTGTATTTGTCTGGTTCTTCTGTCAAAATCATTTTTGTTTACTTTTTTTTCCCCTCAGGGCCTGAGTCATATTATAGTAAGTTGGTCCTACCGCTTATTGCATGGAGCCTAATTTTTTTTTCTCTTTCCATGGATGTTTCCTCACCAATCGACCTTCTTTTTTTTCGGGGAATTTTTTTTGCAATTTGCGGATGTGGGTAACTTTCGGCCCTGGCTCCAGTCTCGTTGCCAATTATTGCAAACTATGTGCCTTCTCGTACTGCCGGGTTTTACTTTCTTTTGGCATGCCCACCGACTCATTCCTTCGTTTAACTTTTCTTGCCGTTTACATGGAAATGAGTAAGTCGTGAACCGGCCCTTGGTGGAAATATTGGATTTTTTTCTTCCAATCTCTTGTCCCATCACATTTTTTTTTTTGTTGGTGTGGACGTCTTTACTTCTGCAATATCACCTCACCCCCCAAGTTGCTCTGCTCATCTTCCGCCTTCTACGCCCCCAGTGGAGAGCATCCATTTGATCTGTCCCTTCCGTATTGTTTAATTTTGGAGCTCCGGTGGCCAACTGTTACCCCGGCACGGGCCCGCCCCGATCCTCTGCCCCTTACTAACCATTTTTTAACATCTTTTACTAAATGAGATTGTTTTACCCCTTTCCAGTCATGGGAATTAGAATCGGCCTGTGTGGTTTGGGTTTTCCCAGTCTTCGTCGAAGGTCCATGAATTTGCCGACGTTTGCCTTTTTCGGGTCACCGTCATCCCCTGACGCGGTCCCCTAACGTGGTGACGCTGTTTTCTTTTCGACCCTTATAAGACTTTAAATTAGGACCCCCTCGAACCGGACGCTTCTGTAGTTTGATCACTCCAGTTCCCCCGCCTTTTTTTACGGTTCAATTTTCCGGTGGATGGGATCCTCTTCCCTCCTTCCCTCCCCCTTAAGCAAGCAGTCTCCGTAAGGATACGGTTGTCCCCCTGTGGACCTTAAAAAGTCCGGACCCATTGCCTTGCCATTCCCACGACCTTACTTTCCTCCCCAGCCCGTCATACTTCACTTTTGGCAGCCCCGCCGATTCCATCTTGTTTTTTGTCTTCCTCCTCTTCTTGATGCACCATGGCTTCATAGAAAGAGATATGAACCCTTTTTGCTTCCCTCTCAGTTCCGGCCGGCTGTTAAGGCTGTGCTGTTCCAGTTTTTTGGGCGCAGGGTTTTGAGCGGTCCACACGTAGAAGACCCGATACACGTTTACCAGGACTGTTTTTTTACGGCGAACCAAGTATTGCTCCGATAGGGTACCTTCATGCCCGCTTCTCGCTCGGACAGTTTTTGGATTTTGGTGGGTACGCCCCCCCTTCTGCCCCTTCCTTCTCTAACCTGTATTTCAGGTGCGCTTGAGAACGGCCTCGCGTGATGTTTTTTTTTTTGCTCCTGACGCGCTTTGGCTTATGGCTTGGGAAAGCGTCTAGCTTTCCTGATTGATTTGGAATAAACCGGGCGTGGGGGCTTGATTTTTTTTCCGCGTCCCACTGTTTTTCTTTTTTTTACTGCATGCGTTCAACGGCCCTTTTTCTTCGTTTTTTGAGGCTGGTTGCCTGTCACTGCTCCTGCCTGGATTTTAGTTGCCGTCTCCATACATGACTCATTGTGTTTTTTCTCAGGATATCATCTCGGCTCTTTTTCCTCTTTGTTTTTTTTTTTGAATGGATACCGGCCCCATTGCTGTTCTTATGCGGCGCAACTCGGCCCACTTTTTTCCCACCACACGACATCCCCCCCACTTTTTCTCTCAACCGTTCCGGAACCCTACCTTTCGAACACTCTGCCCTCTACGGACGCTCTCTTGTCTCTTCCCGGTTTGATTGCCTTTCGTAAACTTGTTTTTTCACCTTTCCCATACAACCGCCACCCCCCTTTCCTTGAACGTTCTGTCCAGATCTTTCCATCGTTAGTCCCCCTTGTAACCCGATGAGGGAACCGTGACAACCATGCCGTTTTTCCCTCGCGACCGGTACGCCCCTTTTCGTTTTTGCTCGGGCTTTGCTCTCCCCCCCCATTTTTTTTTAGAGAGCTCCGGGGATGTCGATGACAGGTTTCAAGTTTTTCGCGGGCAATGAATTGGTTTTCCGACCCGCCCGGCCAGTAGGTTTACAAACTTTGACTCGGGGGGTTTCGTGTTTTTCTTTTTTGAAGAATTTTTTTTTGCAATCCCCCGGCCAGCACCATCCTTTTTGTTTCCCATCCAGACGGACAGGCCCTGGAGTTTCGCATACACAGCTTGCCGCATTCCTATGTCGTCGCGACCCTCCTCCCTTTCATCTTTTGATCCTCAGGACATACCGTTTGCGCGCTTTTCCCAGAGTTCCTCGGTCATTTTTGATATACCGGAAATCGTCTTATGTGGAACGTTCTGCACCCTTCTTTCTTTACCTTTCCCCCGTTGGAATCTTATCCGTTTTCTGATTTTTCTGATTAAGCACTAAAATCGGACGTTTTTTCCCCGCGTTTGCTGAAGGCACCTTCCATGTCGGGTTGCCAAATGTGGTCCCCCCCCCGTCACACCTTCTTCTCGTTTTTCCCCGATTTTGTTTCTTGATGCCCGGCAATTGCTCGGATTGAACCCTCACCATTTCCGACGGGTGCCCGAATTTCTGGGCGACTTCCTGTGCCACCTGCACCCTCGTCCCCTTCCTTCCCTCCCCGCGATTTCCCCCCACCTTTCCCCTAACTTCTGAAATTACAGGCCCCGATTTTTTCTTTCCGAACCCCCATATATCATTTAGGAAACCCGGGGGTAATCCCGTAAATGGGGGATCCGATTTTGTTTCTTTTTTTTTTCCCTTTTTTTTTAACAACCACTAATGAAGTGACCCACCCCCCCCGAACGCCCTCTTAAGATCAAGAGGCGTTGGGACCGGTCGTTGCCCCTTGGTTGTTCAGTTTCTAGGGCATTACACTGTCGCTTTCGTTCCCATTAATCCGGTCCTCCTCCGAAACTACCCCCTTTTTTGGTACCGAGGACTTACTGCACCCCTCCTATTTGCCCAATGCCGGGTCAACTTTGCGTCCTTTCAGGCCGGCCAACAAATACGTTTTTCTCTCTTTCTTCGGGTCCAGAGACTCACCCTGCAATACCTGAGTGTCCCATGGAATCCGAAAAGGAATTTTGTAAATTGGGCCACGAGTTGCCGCCAATGGCCCCCGACCAGTCCCTATAACATTTCCGCCCTTTCCCGTCATTATGTGCCCTCCGGGTGGATTGGCCCCCCCTTTTTTTTCCTCACCACAAAAAAACTTTTTTTTGCCACTCGTAGATCCACGGACGCTCATATTATTCAGTAAATGTCGCGCCAACGGTAGCCAAATGATTTTCCACCTCCCCTCCACATCTTCCCCCTTTAATTAGAGCTTTGGTACCGTCTTTTTTTGATTCCTGATTCTGTTACCATTCGCGGCGGTGCCTGGCGGCCGGTGTTTCGCGGCGACTGGCGCAACCCTCGGCCTTCCTTTACGAGTCAATTTCATTTTTTCAGGGCGGCGCAACCCCCTGGCCCATTTCCCCCCCCCTAAATCCGAGGTCAAAAAGGGACCTCTTCGTTCACTTCTCCCCCCTTCTTTGCCCTTACCTTTGTATTCCCCCCCCCCTTCTTTGTGGTTCTGCTTGTATAAACTGAACCTCGCGGACATTTCTCTGGTCATGCCTTGTGATGCGTTGTAAAGGCCGCTCGGCCAGTCACCAGCCCGTCCCCGCTTTAACCCTCCGTCCTCTCGTCACCGGGCAGGTTTCTTTTCCTTCACTACTTCGCCATCTCCCCTCTTTTTTTTTTTCGGTTTTTAACTTCCTCGTTTGCGCTCGGTACCAGTGTCATTCCTTTTTTTGCGCGGGTTGTGCACCGTACGTTTTCCCTCTTTTTTCTCCCTCTCTTTTCCTAATTCGCCCCCTGTTTTTTTTGGACCCTTGGAGGTTCAAGGAATAGTCTCATCTCACCGGTGCTCGCACCAGGTACGCGCTTCCCTTTCCCTCCCCCCACCTGGCGTATTGGTTGAAACCTTTAGCAGAAGCGCTGGATTCTTCTCTTCGGCCTTGCCGGACTGAGCTTTATTAGGCCCGCTTGGTCAGTTGGCAACGGCAAATGGCTGGTTGCGTTTTTTTGCGTTTTACGCTCTGTCCATACCCAGCCCTTCGTCCCATTTTTTTTTTTTTTTTTCCCGGGCCCGGGGTTCAGTTGTTATCCACTTCTTCATTCTCCCAGTTATGGGCATCAACAAAGGTCCTTCGTCCTTGGTTAGGTACGGTTGAAAAGAATATGGTACGTTGTCAGCATAGTTTTTTTTGTCTGGAGGTCTCTTTTTACCGCCACCCAGGCGAGCGGTCATTTTACTTCCGTTTTGCCAAATCCCCCGCTCTCCGTCGCTACACCTTTTTTGTCTCCTCCTAGCGAAAAACAGCAGCGTTTCCTCCCATGGGCGCCGCACCTTTAACAGTACATCTTTTATCCGCCGTAGTTCTGCGCGTCGCCTGACTTCCTTCTTTTCCCTTGTTTGTTTTTTTTTTCAGCCTTGTCTTGGCTTTTTCCAGTTTGTCTCCCCAGTTGGCGCGACCTTTTTCATGGGTTGGGTTAGAGCTTGTTTTTTTGTTGCGCCTCCCAACGTTTTTTTTTTTTTTTGATTGGAGGTTCATCACCATCGCGGCCCCTGGTGTCTGATGCCTTTGCGGATGGCTTTCGGGCACTGCTCCTTCAGCTAGTGCCATTGGACCTTTCCCTCCCCCTTTTCGCTAATGTGAATTTGACCTCTATTTTTTTCCGATCATTTTCGATAAGAGTTTGGACCGGACATGGGCAGAGTCTCACGTTCGTGACCCATTGGTTTCCCCAACTCTTTCCTCCGGACTCTTGCCTACTTTTTTTCTCCGGATTAGGAGGCTTTCACCCCTTGCAAAGTGTCTGATATACCCCTCTTGCTTCCGTTAACGACCTTTCCCTCCCGTGCGGCCTTGATTCATTTTGTCACGTATGGTTTAAGTTTTGTTTCGTTTTTTCCCCTGGTTTCCCCAGGCCCCGGGGCTCGCCAAATCCCTTCCACCACCATTGCCCCGTTCTTATTGACACATATCCCCCCACCCTTTCTTATGGTTTCGTTAGATGTCGGCCCTTGCCTGTCATTTAGATCCCTGTTTGTTTGAGGGGTTTTCCCACTTTTTTATTCTTTCGGACGGACCGATTTTTTTGGTTGAGCTTGAGCACAGGGAAGGTTCCAGATTTTTTTTTCACCCCCCCCTGCCCACACGTGGTGACGTCTTTTCTTCCGTCGCTGCTTTTCCTTCCCTTATTTCAGCTTTTCGTTTTCCCGTGCCCCCGTGTCCAGGGCTGATGTGATTTTTTTTCCCCCAAATCACGCTTTGAACGGTCTCCCCTCTCGGTCGTTATGGGGCTCCGTCCCTCTCTTACGCTCACATTCTCGGCCGTATATCCTCCTTTCTTTCCTTGCTCTGACTTCCCTTCCTTCAACGTGAAGTCGACTTCCAATGACTCCCTTACGGAATTTCCTTTTTGAAGCCCTCCGCCACCCCCTAGACCTTTTTCTTGCCCCCTCGGTTTCGCGAATTTCATGCCTTTTCTTATCTTTCAAGACGAAGCCCAGAGACTCTTGGGACTCTTGTAATTCCTGCCTCCTTGCTGTTAATGACTCCTTTTTTCCCAGCTGGGGCTGGCCCGATCTTTTTAAGTCTCCTCTTCACTGTGACTTCTCCTACGAAACTCACTCCGGTTATCCATTTTTTGGACTTGTCCTGGTGCTGAACAGTCATTTTTTTTTCTTTCTCCCCGATAGAGAGCCCATGCCTCCTTTTTTTTTTGCTCTCTGCGGCGGTGGTTGGTCCCTTCCGGGCCTTCTTAACATTGGGCGTGCTTTCTTTAGGTCTCAACGTCATTCTTTTTCTTTTGTCGCAGGGTGAACTGTGCGTCTTTGCGCTTTCTTTGCACACCGCTGGCCCCTTTTATACGTAGGGGGGTGGGGGTTTTGCCTGTTCCAGCGCCCAAGGTTTTAGGTCTTCGCTCACGTTGTGTCTTTCATGAGTCGTGTGATTGATTTTTTTTTGTTAGTTTCCTTTTTGTATTGTTTTGTTTACCTGTTTCGTTGTTTTTTCTTTTTTTTTTTTTTCTTTTTTTTTTTTTTTTTTTTTGTGGTGTTCCTCTTTTTCTGGGTGTGTTTAGCTTTTTAGTTTTTTTTTTTTTTTTCTTTTTTTTTCAGTCTACAATGAAGGGTGTGTCCGGTATTGTCATTTTTCCTTCTTACTCGATACTTCCTGGTTCCCCACCCCCCCCCCCCCCCCTTTCCCCCTTTTTTTTTTGTTGAGAGAGATGTCGTGACCCCCGTAAGGCCCGCCTGACACAGCCATGCTGGCCTCTTGCTTCCTTTCTTGTTTTGGTCCCTTTTCCGACGACTCCCGGTGTTTCCTTTGAAACCCAACCCGGACTCCCCCCTCCGACGGATGCCCAATTTTGCCCGCACAGCTTTTACTGGGCGAAGCTCCCTTAAACACCGAGTTTTTCCTTTCCTTGAATACTACTCCTCCCTACAAGCAAGTCTTTACAGCTCATCGTTTAAGTCGCGCGCCAATGTATCACGCTTTTCCCCTTCTCCTTCCCCCCACCCTCTCTTGACGTTTATTCCTCTTCTTTTACCCAGAAACTGCTTTCTCTCCACCTTTTGTTTTCCTTTAGTTTTTTCCTTCCCCCCCACAAGCGATTGCGGCTTTCTGTATGAATGAAAGTTACCTCGTCCCTTAGGTGGCTGGTCAGCACGGACACGCCTCATTCCCCCCCCCCCCTTGGGGGGCTGCTGTTGAAAGATTTCCCAAAGGTACGACCTTTCCCCCTAGGCTTCCACTTTTCTTGACCCAGAAGATTTTTAGGCCAGGCACGGAGTCCCGACTGTTTAGTCTATCCTCCTTGTTGTGCTTGCAGCAATGCTTATCCATTGAAAGTAGCTTTGCATCCGTCCCTTCTCTGCCCTTTGCCATTTTTGGGTTTGGTCTCCACACAGGATAGTTTCTGAAATTCCCCCCCGGCTATGCGATGCTTTTTCGTGCCATGCTGTCCTTGCCTGCCGGGGACTTACCTTTTCCCCTTTTGCGGGTTTTTAGGAGCTCTTTTCCCCTTTTTTTTTCGACGGACCACCAAATGTTCCTTTACCATCCTAACGTAGCGTATTGTCAGGCACTCGATCCCTTGTTGCGCAACACTAGCTCCCCCAAGTCGCGGTTCGGTGGTCAACGATTGACTCTTTCATCGAAGGTGCGGGCCAATTGTTCTTACCTCCCTGACCTTCCCTCTTTTCGACAGGTCTGGATGCCATCTTTCAAAAACCGTCGGGACCCACTCCGCCCCCGTCGCTGACTGTCCCCCTCCCCCACCCCGCCCCTTCTAACCTTCTTGTAAGTTTTTTTCTCCCCTCCCCCCTCTAATGTTTATTTTCCATTCCCTTTAATTGACTCCTGGGTGATTACTGCATGCTCTTTTGGCACCAGGCCCGGTGTACCAACTTGCCACCCCTCCGTTTATAAAAAAAAACCCCCCCTTTTTCCCTGAAATGTTCCCCCTTTCACTGTAGGTTTGGAGGCCCCCTTTTCTTGATGGCTGAAGATATCTTCATAGGCTACTTTTGATTCTTTAGCGCAAGGAATACTTTTCGCTCCCCCGCCCACACTACAGAGATAGCAAGAGGCAGGCCAAGCCCCCCCCCCCCCTCCCCCATCTTCCCCTCTTTTGTCCTACTCTCCATTTTTTTTTTTTTGGGTCGGCCACAACCTTCGCTACTATTCCGGAGCGGATTGTAACAGCCCACCCCTGACCTCTGCTTAATTCTGCCGGGACGCAATTACTTGCCCCTGGTCCAAATAATGGGCCCGCTGTTCTTTGTGATCGCCAAGGGGCGAAAGCACCTTGATGCATTCCCACCTCGGCCTTCTGGCGCTGTTTGCTTCCCATTTCCCTGGCCCCCCCCCAAAACGTATGTTAGCGTCCCCTTCCAACCTTTGACCCCAACGCCGTGACCCGATCCGTCTTGTACCAAAAAATGATTTGGATTTTTTTTTTTCAGATCCCTCCCCGGCTTACCCCCCTCTTCCTATTTTCGCTTGTGTTACTCGCGCGTCACTTTTTTTTTCTTCCGATTTTTTGTTACCCAGTGGCCGCGTGGTTCCCGGCCCGCCGCGCGGTACGTGCTTTTTCCTCCAAACTTTTTCTGCGAGGAGAGGTTCTCCTCTGTTTCTCCTCGTCTCAATTTTGTCAGGGTGCCCGTCCCTGTGTTATCCATTTCCAATACCGGCTTTGCACCTTTCAAAGAAACCTCCAAGTATGAGATACCGTCCTTTTTACTCCTTGTGGGATTATCTAGGTCCACTCGCTTGTAATGACCCTCCCCGTGCCTTTAGCCTTTTAAACTTTCTTTTTCTAGCTCCAGTCCTCCCTCCCCCCCATCCAGTTGCTCCGTCTTCCTTTCCGTACTCTCTCCATTTTTTACAGCGGATATTGAAGAAACCGCTATCCTTTCCCCGTTTGGTGTACATCTTCCCGATTTTGATCCTAGTTTGCCCTTTTTTCCCGTCTCCCTCTTTCGAGCCAATAACTTTTCCGCAGGCTCGATCCTCCCCTCTACCCCTCCCTTTTGTTGATGCTTGCAGTCCTGGAATGCATCCAAGACTTTGCCCCTTTTAGTTGTCATTCCCAGAACTTGCCTCTAGGCCCAAAGCGTATATGGTTCCCACCCTCGTTGAGCCTTCTCCGCGCGGTCTTCAATTCTTCTGTTTTTGAGTTATCGTTATTCCTTCTACGGTCTCATCGGCCCCTTTTTTCTTTGGCAGTAGAACTATCGGGTTTTCAGTCTAAACAGACTAGCTTAACATCGGGAGGTTCAGTTTCCACTCCCTCTTTGTAGAAGACCCTCATCCCCCCCCAAGGATGGCTTCCCCACCTTTCCCCCTTTCTGTATTGGCTCTTTCTTTTCTCATGGTCTGTTTAAAGCCCCCGAGTTTTGTTCGTCCAGGGACGACACTCCTCCAAGTTCTAGCGGAATCCCCCTCTTTTGGCCCTTCCCTCTATAAACGCGTTTTGTCCGCTTCGTCCCTCCCTCCCGACGCCGGCACACCGCAGACCTTTTTTCCCCAGGGCTTTCCCCCCAGAATTGCATCAGTCCCCCTCTACTTTCTGCCGCCTTACATTCCCGCCTCGGACGTGTTCAGTGTTTTTTTTTTTCACTTTTATTAAAGTTTTATAGGGATTTTCTCCTTTTCAAGGTTTGCTCTACGCTGGTGAATTCATCCCTTTTTGGTCGTCCCTTGACTGGATGAGAGCCTTCCACCTGCGCAGACTTTTTAGTTGTGGCTTCCATTTGACGGACGCTTTGCTAAAACGATTTTCCCCTCCCTTTTTTGCGTCCAGGGAATTTACCTGGTATTTCTTTTCCTCTTTTCCCTATAATCTTTAGCTTTCAGGTTTTTGGCCAGGCAATGTTTCTGAGCGCAACCTTTTTCTATTCTTTGTTTGTCAACTATTTTCTTTATCTTTTTTAATCTTTCCCCTAATAGGTGGCTGCTCTCTGCCGCTGCCAGTTTTAGGTATTCAGACCTGCCTCTTTCCCCCCGCGCCAGGCATTCCTTTTTTTTGACCCCCCTTTAACTGCATGCGGAACTCCCCCTTTTGGTTTCCTTTTTGGAGCACGTCGGGGGCCCCTTTTTCCCCCACCGTTTCGACCCGACCCTGCCCCCCCCCCCTAAACCCATTTGAGTTTATGGAAAATATATTATTTTCTAATGACTCCTTTTTTCCCTCGGACTTGCGCCCCCCCCCTTGCTGGAATTTAGATCGGACTTTTTGCTTGTGGGGTTCTTTTGCCCCCGACGTTAATGAATTCGCCTCATTTTGTCCCGTCTGAACAGGGCAGTACTAGCCCTTTTTTTTTTCCGTCACATTGTGCTAAGAAATCCGGAAGACTTATCAGCGGAACTTTCGCACCACCTTTTTGACCGGCGAGTTTCTTTTTCTGAGCCGTGGTTCCCACGCCTTTTCCCTTCCTTTGCATTTCCATAACGATACTTTTTTTTCGACTGCCCCCTCTTTAGTAGTTCTAACACGCCAGCTCAGCCCTGACGGCTTCCAACTGGCCGTCATTTCGGACCGTGCATCCCCTATTCTATCATCGATCAGCCCCCACCCCCCTCCTTCTTCCCTGTATCCTGTGGCCTCACTTCCTTGCCCCATGTCGCGCGATTTCCTTTTTCCCCATGGTTCTTCTGCAAGCACTCACCTTTCTTCATCGTCCGATTTTTCCTCCTGACCCCCTTCCGTAACGGTGCCGATTTTTAAGCCCGTAGTGGTGGGTCCGACCTTGAGCCCGATATCTCACCCCCCTCTTCACCTGTCGGGCTCCCCTCCGAACGGTCCATGTGCCTTTTCCCTACTGGTGATACAAGTCGGCCCCGTCGATCGGGTCCCTCCCCCTCTGCCTCCTGTTTCCTCGTGATGCTTTTCTGCGGGCGGGTTTTATTAGCACTGGCGTAAGGCTTAGGTACATTGGCCCTTCTTATAGAGGGATGTTGCGCCGGTTCCTCATCGGCTTGTACTCTGGCACACGATGCGTTTTCCACCTTTTAATACCGTTACGGTTTTTTTTTTTGGGCGGTTTGATTTCTTCTCTCTTCCTTTAAGGTTTTTTTTGTACGAGGATTCGCTGCTTAACCGTCCTTTTTCCAATCCAATGAGTACTGCGCCGAACTGGGTGTGCCGATCAGTTTTTTGACTTCCCCCCTGTTTTCATCGGATCTGAATTCCCCCGCGGCCAGTTTCCTTTAGTACATTCCCGAATGTCTATGTGTTGATCGTTACCCGGTCCTATTTCCTTTTTTTGTTAGAGATCCTTCCCACGTGAATGAAGTCTCCCGTGTTGCATGTTTAATCTTGCTCCCTTGGAGCTGGTAACCCCCCCCCTCTCCTTTTTTCCCTTTCCCCCTTCCCCCAAAACCGCACGGGCTCAGTGAGATTGCCTCCCTTCCCTTTTTCGTTGAAGCTAAAAAAACGTGGCGCTGTTCCCCGGTGACATCAACAGCCCCCCCCCCCCCCTCTCCCTTTCATTCCACTCAAGTCTCTCCTTCCTTTATAATTCAATTCTGCCCTCCCCCCCCCCCCGATTTGGTCCCCGGAGAAACCCCACCTTCCTCTCCCATGGATCAAGACAATTTCCTCCTTTTTTCCCTCTCCGGGACTTGATAATTCCCCCCCCCCCCTCCCTCGAGCTTTCAGCCGTCGGTTTGTTGAGGTTACCAAGACGCCCAGTTTGCGTTGGACTTTGTAAGAACGCGCATTCCCCATGGCTAAACCTGTCTCTCTTTCTTCTTAGTCGTTTTTCCCTCTTTGAGTCAAACGGTCCTTTTTCACTTCTTCCCCCCCTCCCCCATCCTGTCCTTCCAGCCGAGACAGACCCGCGTTTTCTTCGTGATATACCTCTGTCTTTCAGTCCTCTTTCCTTGCATGTCCGTCTTCTCTTAAACGAGCTGGTTCCTTGTTTAGGCGGTTCTCCCCTTCTACCCGGAAATGCGCCGTTCTCTGACTATATTTAGTTGCATTTGTTTCCCGTCATTTTCCCTTTCCAACCTTACTCCCTTCTTCGTTCTGCCCATGAGACTCCTTGCTTTTGCCGGAGCAATCCACAGCTCGTTTTTTTTTCACCGTCCCCCAAGAGGGCGGGTCTTCACCTTTCTTTCATCACACCCCCTCCTCCTCCGGTATAGGTGTCTTTTTTCCCCCCTCTGCTCATTTTGCCCTTCCAATGATCGCGACACCACCTCGTCCGTGGCGACGGGTGCCCCCCTTTTCAACTTTCCTTTCTTTCATTTCTCAACTGCCCCCTCGTCCTTTTAACCGTTTCCCTTTCCCCCCTACGCTTTCACACACACTCCTCCCCTTTCTAAACTTCCCATCCCTCAGATGGTTCCGGAACCCTTCTCCCTTAAAATAATATTTTTCAAGGACCCCTTCCCATTTTTGTCTTCCTTCTGTGCTTTCCCGGGGCCGTGAAACCCCCCAATAAATTACCCTACGTGACAGCAAGGTCCTTTTGCTCCAAGATGGTGCCTTCCCTGGTTGAAATTTTTTTTAAGCACCCCGTCCTCTTATTTCTATTCATAGGCCTTTTCTTTCTATTGGACCATGCTCCCTGCCTCCTCCGCCTTCAAAGGCAACCCCGGCTCCTTTTTCACTTGACCCCCCTCAAATCCCAATTGCCCTCGGGCCACGACTTTGGGACTCATTTAACATACAAACCGTACTGCTTCGGTGTACCGATCCCCCTCTGACGGACCTTCACGGCAACGCACCCTTAGTTCCCTTCTTCACCTGAACTGTCCCTCTTCTCAAGGTCTTGCCGAAAGACAGATTACCTTCCCCCAACCGGACTTTTTTTGGTCTCTTTTTGAACCTTTCCTTACAGTCGCCACCCCCCCCAACTTATTTATGCCACTCCTCTCAAGATGACGAATAATATGCTTTAACCGTAAGCCAACCATGATTTTGACAAGCTCCAGACATCCCCCAGCTTTTCTATTCCGTTAACTTTGCCCCTTACCGATGTCAGGTGCTATGTCCCCCTCTTTTCTGTCCCTTTTCCATTTTCTTCCCTTTGTGCTCCCTTTTGCCTGTTTTTTTTCGAGATAGGCGCCCCCCCCAACCTTTCATTTCCGGAGCTCGGATTTACACACACCCCCTTTTTTCCTTTCCCTTTTCTTGGCTTGCTTTTTCCCCTCCCGTCGGCTCACCTTTCACCAACTCTTTGCCCATTTTTTTTCTTGTCCTCCCGCTCCAAGTATTCAGACCCTGTTTCCATTCCTGGGATTAAGGGCCTGCTCCCTCGGTAAAACTGACCACTCCCCTTTCCCCCGCCCGGTCCTTTTAAATTTTTTTTTTGTCCCTCAGCTCGGATACGACAGAACCCTTTTTCCGATGAGACCGATCCCTCGGACTTTTCCTGTCTTTGACCCGCCTTTAACCGTCATCCCCCTCCGCTTTATTAAGAGGGTGAGGTTTTTTTAACATCCCCTAGTTCCGAGATAGCGTACCCCTTTCCCTTTTTGATAGCACAAGTAAGCTATGATTTCCCTTTACCTACTTCTCTTCCCTTCCGTTTGGTTGTTTTGACTTCTCGATCTCCTTTCCCCCCTCCAGGAAAATTCGTCCATCTTCGACAGCTTCCCTGATGCCGCTGGCCTATCCCCCCCCCCTTGATTCAGGTTTTCCCCCCCTCCACCCACTTTCTGATCCGAGTTCCCCCCTTTTTCCCCTTCCTTCTTTTTTGAGGTACGGACCTTTTCGACAACGTTAACTGGCTGGTTGCCTGTTTATTGGCTGTTCGGCTCGCAGCAAATAATTTTAGACCTTCGTGCGCCCCCTCCCATTTTTTTGGTTTCCATCACGATTTTTACTTTCACGGATTGTCCCCTCAACAAAGGGGAACTCTACTCATACTTTTTTTAGGTATCCAGAGTCGTTTTAGAGACGTTTTTCCTGGATTTCTGGCGGAAAGCACCAGTTCCTGTCACACAGAAAGAGTGGACGATCTCTCTCTTTTTCCCCTTTTGTCTCCCCTCCTAGCCCTCCGAGGAAGGAAACACTTTCATGGGCGTCGCAATGCGGACAGTCTTTCATTCATTCGGCATTTTTCCAGAGGATACCCTCCCTCTCCCTCCTGCCTTCGTTTTTTGGAGTTGTCTTCCTTTATTCGAACGATGAATGATCTCCCATTTTTTTATACCCTCGTTTTTTTCAGGGCGTCCACATAAGTTTTTGGTCCTGGTCTTGTATGTTCCCCCCTCCCCCAACTCGCTTCGAGGGTTGCTCGTCCTGGTTTGGTTCGGCCCTGGGCTCTCTTCATTGCCTCTTTAAACCTATTGAACCCCTCTGGCCCTGTCCCCCCCCCCTTTTTCCTACCCCTCGTTCTTTCTGCTTTCTTTCATCATCATCGCCGATAAGCGTGCTTTTTCCGACTTCCCCTGGTCGCAATTTTTTTCCCCCGGAATTTTTCACTCTTTTTTTTTATGACAATCATCTGTTTGGGAATATAGGCGTATCCTTTTCTTGCTCCTCCTCCCCAGTGATTCCTCTTCCTAATCCTTCATTTAACGCCTTCCCCGGTGAGGCACTTGTCTGCCATAATTTTTCACGTCCTTTTTGGATTTTTTACTTTCTGGGGGCAACTTTTCCCCGGTCCTTCCACGATTACCTTTTCTCCCCCCTTTTTCCGTTTTTGACCTTCTTTTTCCCCCGGTTTCTTCCTGACTTGCGCCGCCTTATTTAAGGGAATTACTTTTTTTTCAGTTCCGTGCTTTGAGGGCGACGGTCCTCTCCTTTTTTCTCGCCCGTTTAAGGAGCACAGGGGAAGTCCCCCCCCCCTCCCTTTTTCGTTTTTTCCCCGTTGACAGTTGTTTTTTTTCTCCCTTGAAGGCGCTTCCCAAATCTTTTGACCACCTCTCCTTTGTGATTCATCAAGTCGTTGCGGTTTTTTGAGGCCAACTTTTTTTTAAAACAGACGGTCGTGGATTGCGGCTACCTCCTTGTCACCCTTCAAGACAAGGCTTATCCTTCCCCTCCTTCTAGGCTTCCCCTATGCCTGTAATTCCGGGCCCTTCCCTTCACACTTATATCATCTTGCCCCCCGGACATTTCCGGTTTCATCCTTTTGCCTTCCCGAGGAAACTCTTGCCCCTCCCGTTTTTCTCTTTTCTGTTTTGCAATGATTTCAGTCTCTCTTTTTAATGCGTTCCTTCTTTTTCTTGGAATGACTCATGCTTGATGTTTCCTTAACCTTCCATGTCAGGCGGTTTTTTCCTTGCTCCATTTTTTGATGGCACGACTTGTGCCTTTCTCTACCATTTATCCCTCCATCTTTCGCTCGAACCCGTGTTATCCATGGGACTGGGCCCCCTTCTTGAACCCCCCTCAATGACCGCAAGGAACCCCCTAGGGGTCCATCAATCCTCCCTCCTCCTGCTAGATCCTCCCTCGTTTCTTGTTTCGTTGGGTCTCTCTAGACATCCCCGGCTCTTCCCTAATGGTTTGATCCCTTTTCTCTTTCTCAACGGCATCAGCTGATGTGGTCGCGTCATCTTCTTTTCGTAACTTCGGCTTGGGTTCTGTCCCTCTTCCCTCTTCCCCTTTTCCTATTCAAAAGGTCTGTGCGTTCTTTTCTTGGGTCCTGTCCCCCGACGCCAAGGGTTTTCCTTCCCGGTGATTTTACGGCACGCCCTACTCCCTCCCTGATCCGTTTTCGGGCTTTTCCAGTCAAAAACCCCCCCCCACCCCCCTTCTCCCTGGATACTTAAAAGAGCCAGGTGCTCCAGTAAATGCCAAGGCCTGTCTTTCCGGTATCTGCCTTCCTCTTTCATCTCACCATACCGTGTTTTGCTCTTTCCGGCCTAGATACCGGGCACCAGTGTTTCGCGGCTAACTTCGCTGGTAAAAGTTCCCCCCCCTTTTCTTGTTTGACCCCCCCCGGAGCCTGCCCCCGTGGCGAACGGGACATAAACTCCTTACGTTTTTTGCGAGAAGAGCAGTACCCCCCCTTTTTCCACTCCAGTTTTCCATAACCTCCCCCAACCCACCAAATTCCCAATTTTAATTACAAACCACTTCTTTTTCCCCTCCGCCATCGTTTGACATCAGTTTCCCCACCCGCCCGTCGCGGTTTCAGCGAAACCCCCTCCTTTCACGGCCTACGAAAATGTGAGCTAATCTCCTTGCTCTTCTTCCTTCATCTCCCAACAAACTCCCCCTTCGATAGAGCTGTTCCTTCTTCTTCCCCTTTCCGTCTAGATAAATTTTGTCTTCCTTCACGAATAAAGGAAAGTAAATTCCCCTTCACAGGAGGCTGTGTTGAAGCTGGGAGTTCAACCTCTTTTCCCACCCCCTTACCCCCGTCAATCCCCCCTCTTTTCTTTGACCATATTTCCCATTCCCGTCACGGTTTATAGAATTACAACACTCCCGCGCTCTGTTGCTTGGAAGAACAGAGCTTACCTTCCTTTCTTAACCGACGCGTCCTGTTGTCAATGTTAGTTTCCATCGGTGGTTTCCAACCATCTATTTTTTTATTCTTTTCTGGCTACGGCCGTCTCCTTAGTCGGGTCAGGAAGGAATTTCCCCCCCCAGTCTCCGGTTATTGATGCTTGTGATTCTGCCTCCCCTATCTGATTCTCCCTCCAACAGTCGTAGCTTTCCTGGCCCTTTTAACCACGTCTGTCTTTTAACTGTTGGAGAAATCACACCTTCGGTCTTTGGTTCCACGATTTCCCTTCTGCTGAAATGGCCTCGGAATTGACTACGGAAGTCCCGTGCCCCCTCCACGTGTCTTTGGGCCTCCTCCGGCTCCATTTGCATCACTGTCAAATTCCTCCCCCCCCCATTTTCCTCAATCAGATACGGGCCCCCCCAGCACCCCCCCCCTGTCCCTTTAAACTTCCCTGAGAATAGTCTCGGGTTTCTGAACACCACTCACCCTAACCCCCACCCCTTTTTTTGTAATTTCTATCTCCCTTCCTGATTTGACCCGGGCCGTGTCCCCCCACTTTGACCCTCTTCCCCCCCCCCCCAAATCGTGTCCTTCCCCTGTGGAGGCATAGGTTGAAATTGAGGGCAGTCGGCGGTTTGCGAAGATATTCACTTCACCACATGTAGGCCGACTTTATTCATTTCCATCCCCCCGAATCATGCCCAGTCCACATTTCAGATGAGTTGCCAGAGTTCACGCAAATCCAAATATTTTTCCCCCCCCCACTTTTCAACTCTTTGCGCAGTCTGGCTCCCCAACCCCCACAAAAAGGCTCTTACGCGAATTCGGTCCTTTTTTTAATACAAGGACTTCCCTCCTCCCCTCCTTTCTTACGCAAAAGTTTTCCCAGGCTTGTAAATAATTTGGTTTCTTAATCGCCCCCTTTTCTGGACGAAAGCAATCTTACCCTCACGTTTTCAATCTTAAACTAGGCCCTGATCAGGTTTTTTAACTAAAGTCACCCCCTCCCACCGTATTGAGCGCATTCCCCCATTCTGCCCCGCCAGAGCTTCCTAATCTGTCTCGAAGTCGTCCGGTTCCCTTTCAGTTTTCCCCCACGGCTGAAATCGTACTTTCCTGATGGTAAACGGCCCCAGTCTTCTTGTCTTTTATCAGATTATGTTATTATGATGTCTTCGTTTGTGTTTTCAGAGGAGTTGTGTTCGTTGCTACCCGAACCCAATAGTGGTAGATCTATCTCTCCCACTCGGGTGCATTCACGCCAGCTGGGCTTCGACGTTTTCCTCCCTTCCCACTCGGTTGAAATAGCTTCGTACACGTTCCATGGTTGACTTCCCCTCTTTTTTCTAGCCCCATCGTATTGAAAACTGACTTGAATTCTATAGTTCCAATTTTCTGGTGCTGTCTTGCCCTTCCCTCCAGGTTACGCCCGCATTTTTATTAAGACTCTCTTTCACTCGCCTCCTAAGCAGGGAACATGTCCTACCCTTGGTCTCTGCGTTAAAGATACGACATTTTTTGCCCCCCATTATGTGGAAATTGTATCTTTTTTCAGCGCTGATGTTCCTTTTTCAACCCC
>Ga0179593_1407354_pt1 | contig 18156 bp, 16 predicted proteins | sample CZODoug2_1_08_16_FD_185931 | JGI IMG/M metagenome (GOLD analysis project Ga0179593, IMG submission 185931) | Vadose zone soil fungal communities from Angelo Coast Range Reserve, California, USA - CZODoug2_1_08_16fungal (PacBio error correction) | ecosystem: Environmental > Terrestrial > Soil >... | reverse complement strand
TTTCCCCCTCCCCTAGCCCTCGAGCGATTCGTAGAACCTCTCTCTCTTCGGGTAGCCCAGTCCCGGCTCCTTGAACCCGCCTTCGTCGATTACGCCCATCGTCCCTCGATGTTGTATCTCGTTCCCTTTCCATCGCACTCTTGGAGAGAGATGTCACCCAACCGTAGTTTTTCCCCAGACCCCCGACTTAGTCCTTTCAACGAGTCAATCCTCTCTCCTATGTTTTTTTTAGTCCCGCCTGCATGCAGAAAGACACTATTTTTCAAAGGGAGTCGTTGCTATACCCGAAAGCTAGCTTCCTGTAAGCTCCGTGTTAACCTTTCATTTTTCTGCGTCCTTCCTTTTCTTAATTAATCACATAGCATTTCCACTCTTTGAGAGTGGTAGCGGCTCTTCACTCGGAGTCCCTTCCCCTCATTGGAATTTATTCATCCTTATTTCTTGCTAAAGCCTTCCAGCAATCTTTCCTTCTTTGTGAGAGGGCGCTCTTCCCTAACCATTTGGTTTGGCCGGTACGGAAGTGCGTAGTTTTGGACAACTAGACTTTCCCCTAAGAGATAGCTTTTTAGGCTGCGTTTTTCTTTCGTGACCCCTCGGCCGGTCCTCGATGCCTTCCCCCAGTCTAGATCTTAGCTGGCACTCTTCTCAACCCTCCGTCCTCTGCGCCATCTCTCAAGGTTCCGATCCGTGCCCTCTTCAATTCTTTTTTCCTCACCTCGAAGTATCACATCCTCGTCTTACTGTACCAGTGTTTTTCTCCCATAATGACCCGCTCCTGGTGAGGGATTCTGGCTAACCCCCTGTCCCCCCCTCTTTTCCACACCAGTCGAAATTTCTCCCTTCTTGTTGTCTCGAACAGCCCCTCACATGGCTAGCTTTTTCCGTCCTTATTTCTTTTTCTCCGACTGACGGCGGTTCCGGCTTTTCCAAGCGGCTGTAGCCTTGACAGACTCCCCTGCCCCTCCTCTCGTATGCAGAGGCTGACGGCAGACCTTACGGCGGCCCACTTTCCGCACTTTGAATTAGTTTGTTTTCCAGCGCGGCCGGGCCCTTCCTCGCGGAGTTTCATGTTCTCAGGTCTAGCTGATGTATTTCTCACGTTTTATTTCTTGTCTCCTCTTCACGTTAGTTGCCACAGTCTTTTCTCAAATGGCAGTTCCCCTGTCATCATGAGCTCCCCAAGTCGCACCTAGCTCCCTCCAGCCATTGCTCAGACTGGATCTTCCTTTTTTTCAGAATTCCTCCGTCTCTTTTAGTTCTACCCCCCTCTTTCCCCCAACGACTGTTGTCCTTTTCCACCCACAGAAATTTTGGGGTCCTTCTTTTTCTCCGTCGATTTGCCCCCGATTTTTTTTTTTCTTGAACCGATGTGTCAATTGCTCTCCAGGCGTGGGTTCACCGTTTCCGTCGTTATCAGCCATCTTCCGTAAGCCGCCTTGCGGACAGGTGCCTTTCTTTTCCGATTGTTCTTCTGTTACTGTTCTCTTTTTCGTCGTTTTTTTTTGTCGAGTTCATCAAGTCCGTCCCCCTCCCTTTACAGACGCTGTCAGCGCTTCACCCTTTCCCCAATAGCCTATTCTCTCGAGTGCTAGCTTCGTTAAGTAGCTGCGGCCCCCTCCTTTCTTTCTCATCGTCTTTTTTTCCCGTGCTGTCAAGCTTTTTCGTTGAAATCCGGCACCGTTCTTCCTCCCTGCACAAATCGCGACCCTTCAAACCGGGGTTCGGCCCTCTCTTTTTCTTTTTCCTTTCGACCCCGTGGGTCATTCCCTTCTTCAAGCCTCCCTAGCGATCTTTTCACCTTTCACCCAACGGATATGTTCTCCCTTCGGAAACGGTCGGCTCCGCCCGAAACGCCTTTCTTTTTTTCTCGTATGTCCCTCTGAATCTAAAATTATACCCCTCTCCTTGTTTTTTTTTCTCTGAGTGGAGATGTTGACGTATTCGAAAACCCCTCTGCCAGAATGAATTTTTTAGCTACTTTTACCTCTCCTTTTTCCTGCTCTCTCCCACATTTTATCTCCCCTCAGCGGTGAGCCTACAAATCTTTAATGGCCCCCCTTTCGTTTTTCTCCATAAAAATACTTCAATTTTCGTCAAGCCGTCCCTACTTATGTCCTTCCTTTTCCTTGTGTCTGCTGCTCACGGTCTGTTCTTAGAACCGGGTTTTTTCCGTTAAGCTACCTGAATTTAGGCTGTCGCCACGCCACCCTATACTGAATTTCGCTGTGGGTCCAGGGTGGTGTCATTTACTTTATTAACATGACCTTTTTTTTTCTACAGTGCGTTTGCATACGCTTTCTGCGTTTTTTTCCCCGTCTGACAACAGGGACAATTAAAGAGCGCCAGGTCCTCCAGGACATCCCCCCCCAAATTTTCGCCCGGGCCCCTTTTCTCTCTTACTATTTTTTCTCTTTTCGCTTTTTGCGGTTCACTTTCCGTTTTCCCCGTGCTTTTTTGACCTTCAGCCTCCCCTTTTTAAACGTCCTCCGTCTTAGCCCAGCGTTGCGCAAACCGATCCCAGACGGTTCCCCCCTCTTCTCCTCCCCCGGTGGCGGTGGGCCTCACCCGGTTGCGATGTTTGCTACCTGCGCTAGCTCAGGAAGCGAAGCCAACAGTGCGAATCTCTCAGCTAATTCTGTTGAGGTATATTTGATTGACCTTGAAGGTTTTTCTTTTGCGCTTTTCCCCTCCTGGGTCTCCGCCCCTCAGCAATCTTCCTTCTCGGAACCTGACCGCAAGACGCTACAAGATAAGCCTTGGCATTGATTCACCCACAACTCTCGTCATTCCGTAGTTTGAACCGCCTCTCAACTCCTCACTTCTTCAGTAACTGCTTTGAACGTCTTTGCAGATTTTGATCTCCCTTCCTCCCCCTTCTTGAGATTTCCCTCTCGCTTCGGAGTCTTCCTCACCCTCGTCCCCTTTCCTGTCTCCTTCAGTTTTTTGGGATCCCCCCTTGCCTTGACCTACTGAGTCTCTCTTATTCTTTTTGCGATATTTTTAGGGCTAAATGCGTCAGTTCTTTCCCGATCCGAATGATTGTCTGAAGATCCTCCCCAGTTTTTGCATTGTGGGTTCCAAGGTGCTCTGCTTTTCGCGCACGCATTGGGTCTTTCGTCTCCCCGGACTTTGCCCCCCTTCATCCCTCCCAACGCTTCCGCCTCGCTCGATTCTTGGTTTCGGCGCTTTAGATCCTCTTCCTATAATTCCTGTCACGCGTTTTCTTCGGGATTCCTGTTCTTCTTTTTTCCTTGCTTTTTGCTCTAGATTTGTCTCTTCATGTCTCTTTCAACCCAACGAGATGTCCCCGAGGGACACTTTCAACCCCACCAATTAAATTTCTTTTTTTCTATGTCCCTACCCCCTTCTGACTTACCCTTTCCTGGTTGCTATTACAGCAATCGTCTATGACCCCTTTTCCCCCCCCCCTGCCCAAGTTGCGTCCAGAGATACCTTTTCCATCCCCTCCCTCCCCACTTTCACCAATGCTTAATCTGCCATTGTGCTGCCTCTCTTCTTTCTGTCACCAAACTGGCTTTTTGACCGTCCCCCCCCTTCCCCAGTAATTCTTGTGGCTTATTTTTCTACCGTGGTTATTCCCATGGGACTACCTCTTTAGCGTTCGTCCGGCACATCCTTTTCCCCTTGCCTTTGTTCCGCGCTGTATAGGAGCTTTACCTTCCTCTCATTGAGACGAGGTGACTGCTTTTTCGCTTCTCTTTCTTCGTCACCCTTTTCCCTCCAAGTCGTTTTCTTCCTGTAGTGCCCCCCCGAGCGCAGTCCCCCCCTAAATTCCTTTCAGCATTCTATGCTTTCCCTCGGTCCCTGCTTCCGTTTTGGAGGAACCTTCCTCTTTTTTTACGTTGTCTCTAATTCCCGCCTCTCTCCATGAACCCGGAGGTCTGTCTATCTCTCGTTCCTCTTTTTAGGTGAAGCTATGTCTTTTCCTCCCCCCCTTTGTCTTTTTCGAGCCACCGAACGGGAGGCCTCTTTAGATCTTGTCGATGAATTCGTCTCTCTATTCCTTTACCTTAACCTTCCATCCCCCCGGACTCTGTTTTTTCTTTTTACGATCGCTACCTCTAAATTCTTGTTTTTCTCTCTATCATCTTTTTTTCACCGCCCTCCGGTCTACAAGTCTTCCTTAAGCTCCACAGAAAGTCCCCGCTTTTCGAATCTCATGCCATAGTATTCAGTCCAATCACTTCTTCCCCTTCTCCTTCCGCACATTCTTCTTTCACTCTTTCTCTTGACCCGCGAAAACCAGTCTACAATTATTTCTGATGACCCCCGCCGCTCACCGACCCTTCCCCCCCGGGTGTAGGGTGCCCTTGTTGTTTCAAGCGCCTTCCGCTCTTCATCCCATTGACTTTTTCCAGAGCTTTGTGTACGGTTTCTCCTTTTTTGCGGGAGGGCCACGGTATTTCGAACCCGTGACGCAATGTTCCTTGATTTAACTTTAGCTGCCGAAATTAAACTGACGCTGGTGTAGCACCTAAACGTGATCGAATTCAATTTTTTTTTGCACCCTTTGGTCCTTTGGCCTTCTTTTTTATTTTCATGACGCCCTGATCCTTTCTGATGTTCGACCAACTCCTCAAGGCACGTATTCCCCCGCTTTTTTCTCGTAGGATTCCTTGCTGCGCACCTCACGATAAGGCTTTCGCTTGCTTCCCTCTAATTGGAAGGACAACTCGCCCTACTCATCGAGACTTTCTTTCCTTTTTTGAACTCCCCCCCATGACACCGTCCTTTTTTTTTTCCGTGATCTTTTCTTTTTCTGAAACCACCCACGGATTGCACATTGACCTGCTCTGTCTCCCTAGCTAACCTGCACCCAGAGGATCCTCCTCCCCTCCCTTTCCCGGATCATCCTTCCCCCCGCTTAATCTTTGTCTCCGCCTCAGCCATTTTTCCGCAGGAGGAGTTCGCACAAAGACTTCTCGTGGCTTCCCCCTATTTCCAATTACTTATTAAGTACAGTCTCCCCTTTTTTTATGCGGTCCTTTCGATTGTTAGAGCGTCTGCAGTTTAAATGAGCCTATTAGCTTCCGCTATTGCGTCTATCCACGCTCACGTAGATGTATCGTTTTTTTTCTACCTGCCCGATGCATGTCCAATTTCACTCCTTTAGAACCTTCTCCCCCCAAGTACGAAAATGTTTGACAAGAGTCCAGGCGATTGCGATTTTTCCTTTTCTCTCTAGCTCTTTTCTAACACCCCATAGAAAGTTTTACTCCCCCAAAGACACCTTTGGAGAAATTTTGACCCTGTTGAACTAGACACGAGTTTTGCCTTTCTCTCCCTGTTTCTGTTTAGTGGATGTATTCTTCTGCCCAATTTTTTTCGACAAGCAGCATTGCTCCAGTATTCTGAGAAGCTTTTCCTCCTTTTCTTTTTCATTCTGGCCGGTTTGGTTTCCCCCCCTGGACTTTGGCATGCTTGACTTGTTTTAGAAGTTTTCGCAAGATTCTTTGCCTCCTTTCCAAGTAGCTTTTTGAGCTGCGCCCCACCGACCTGTCAGTACCTCCCCTTCGGTTTCTCAGACTTAAGGTCATCATTCAGTCACCTAATGTTTTTATTTTTATTCTCCGCACCTTGCTGGGTCCCAATCCCTGGTTTTTTTTGCCTTTTGTCCTTGTTTTTTCCCTTCTTCCCTCATAGAGCTCAAACATTTGTTGATCATCCCCCTTGATTTTGGTTTTGTGTCATCTACCCCTTCCATTTTGACACTTTCCTTTTCTTTCTGTAGCCATAGCGTTTATTTTCCGTCCAAATTCACTATTTTCTTTTTCTTTTTCCCTTCATACGACCTCGATGACTTATGGCCTTTCTCAGGCGTGCCATCCCCGACCCACATTATAGCTCCCCTGATTCTTTTAGTCGGACTGGTTCGTCTTCCCTTGTTTCTTCCAAGGACGTAGTCCCCCGCCGACATTTAGGCCCTTGCTTCTTAGCGTATCCCCCCCCTCTCCCCTCCATTTATCGCTTCGCCAGTCTGGAGCTCGTTTCTTTCCCTACCGCCCCAACTCGTTCAGTCCACTCCTTTCCACCTTGACCTGTGTTTATCTATTACATTCCAATCTTTAAACCTAATTACCCCCCCCAATCGTTTCGTTTTCACCACTCTTGGGGTGGCTGCTGAGTTTTTTTGCAGGCGCATCTTCCAACAATGCCCTAGAATGCCCACGCTTGCCGTTGCCGCCCCCCACCCCCATTACGCCTCTTGAACCCGAATGCTAAACTCTCTCGCCCGCGTGTAGGTTTTCTCCACCCGTGGTTCCATGCAGACTCAACAACAGTTTTCTCCTAGTACTTATGCACCTCGTTTTTGTTAGTTTTCTGATCCCAGCGTATGTTCCAGTCCTGGCCTTACTTACCGTCCCAACACAGGCCCCCCTTCCAGCCCTTCACCGACAGCCCAAGTCCCCTACAACGAGCGCTCAAGATCCACTCTCTTGCCTTGAATCACCGCGCAGTTTCTGCGACTAATGGACCGACTCACTTCGCTTGGGCCTGCCGTCTACCCGATCGCAATTTATAGATTGATACCCTCCTCCCCCCCTTTTGTGAAACCATAGCCAGATTTTTTTATACCCACCTTGACTTTCCCCACCACAGTTTAACAGCCCCCCCTCTTCTACGGTCCAGTCCCCCATTCCCCTCCCTTCTAGACCCCTTTCCCGTATTGGTATCCTCTTGGGTGTACTCCCACACATTATTCCCCTTTTCTCTTTTTTTCCTCCGAGAAATTTCTACCTCTTTAGGACCGACAGGTTTTTTTTATCAAGTTATCTTTGATAACTCTGAGTTCTCTTACGCTTGTCAGTACCATGATGTCTTCTCGACAAGTGATCCCTCCCCAATTAGGAGAATACCCCGGCTGTCCTTTGCCCATAGAGGTCCATCCTTCCTCTCCCATGAAACACCCTGTCACTTCCCCCCCTTCTAGTTCATTCCCCTCACCCTATACAACTTGACCGCGTCTCCTGATTTCCCCTTACCAGCCCCCCTTTCCGGTTCAGTTTTTACTGCGTGAACTGTCTTTCCCGTTATACTTTTTTGTCTTGTCCGCTCCTCTTTCTCTCGAGATTCCCTTTGTACTGTTTAAACCATTCCCATCTCGCCCTCAGTTATTCCCATCAGTACGAGTCCCTGCGCGCTTCGAGGTCCTTTTCTAGAGCTGACTTCTCCCTGTCTATTTCGCTTCTCCGTTTTGTTTTTCGTCGAACTCGCCTTACACAGGACTAGCCGCCACCTTTCTGTTCTACGCAATTTCTTCTCTGATGTTTTTACTTACTATGTCCCCTTCCACTGTTCTTCCACATCAGCTGGACTAGTACGCTGTTCACGGCTTCAACTCCCTCCCCCCAGTAGTCCTCCCCCTCGCTTTTGCCTTTTCTCCTGGGAAGCAGATTACTAATCGCCTTTAGGTTGCCATTCCCCGCGGATCCTTTCTTTATCATACCGCACTGGTAAAATTCTCCAGATCCCGAAACACTCGGGACTTCCCTCTCTGGTCAAAGCCCACTCACGCTCGGAGGCGCAAAGATTCCCCCCACCCCACTATTTTAAAAGCCCGATATCAAGCCCGACCTTTAAACTATTCACCATTGTTTTTCTGGTTACTACCACTCAAATGCACCTCGGATACTGATCCCGGCCTTTGATTAGATTGTGTGTGTTCCCCACAAGCCGCCCATAATACTCCTCAAGGACCCATGAGCAATGTCCCACAGAACTGATATTGAAGTCTTTTGCCCACAAACTCACCTTATCCTGGATGGTGGGTCGCCAGCTGACACATACTTCTTTTTCTTCCGTCACGCTTGTTTTTCCCCTGTCCCGTCATAGCTGATGGCGGTCTTCTCACGGGAGTCACTTTTTTTATGTATTGCCCGAAGCTATCTAATCTATGCCCCCACCATCTTCCAGCCCTTCCAAATCCTTACTGAAGTACCGAGTCGCCAACCCCCCTGAGAGCTTCTACGCCCCCCTGTCCTTTTTCCCTTTTTTGATCCCAGCAATCTTTCCCTATTTCCCCCATGACCAACATCCTCCGACTTCCAATTAGGCCTGTCGTGTTATACTTTGGCTTACCACAATTCCCACGACCCTCCTCTTCGCAGTTACGAGGCACTGTGGAGAGACGAGTTTAACCTGCGTTCTTGCCAGCCCCAACCTCTGGCCACCGCTTTTACCTACTTTTCCACCCCTCCTTGATCATTTCGATTTCACTTCCCCGACTTCTCGTCTTAACATTCGTCCCCAAGCTTCTTCCCTGCACGCCATCTTGCCTGTGAGTCCCCCTCACCCGCCTCTCCCCCTTTCCTTTGATTCCCCTTGGCTGCATGTCCGTATGTGAAGATCGTCTCTATCAATTCTGAGCTGTCCCATTCCCATGTGTACCGCAGTCAGGTTACTGCCTTCTTGGCCCGTAAAGACTTCAACCCTCTCGGACCGGACCCACCCCTCGACACCTTTCCCCCCCGATGTAGTCTAGTTGGAATCTTCCAGGCCCCCCAATTTGATTGCGTTTGCGTTGGTTTCACCCTTTCGGAACCCAGGTAAAACACCTTGGGTCTACAGCCAGCCACGCGTCTCCTCTCTACTACGCAGGTCTTCTTTGTTTTTTATACCTCCTCGTCCGCTTCCCCTACTTCACCCTCCGCTTTGTTCTGTGGGGTAGTTCATTTGGGAACTTTTTCCACATCACTATCTGAGCTTTGCGAAGTTAAGATTCCTTCTTTTCAATTCCGAGTCCTGCCGTGTATAAGCATGCGATCTCTCACCCCCCGCTCTTCGCACGGACTTTAAGATCCTCCCACTGTCATTTGACCCCTTCTTATTGTTGTTTCTGTATTGGAACAATTTCCCTCCCTCAACAAAGCCTCCGAGTTCCTCAGTCACGTTCAGTCCCCTCTAAGATTCACTCGCCCTACTGAGGAAAGAATTCGCTACTCCGCGGTTTCGGGCAAGTCTTCCTGAGCTGACACTCGTATCTTACGAGTAGACCTCGATCAGTACGCCGTAGGTTTCTTCCCCCCCCGTCGTGGGGGACAGACTCCTTCCTCTCCAATTGCTTCCCCTTTACCACGATTGCTTCGGTTTTTTCGAGCGGTCTTTTCCCCGTTTTTATCGTTAGCCCCCCCTTTTCTCAATGGCATTGTTTTTAATAGATCTTGCTGTGTAATCTTTTCCCCCCTCCCCGTGACCTCCTGACGGTTATTGAGTACCCCCGTTCGACAGTTACCTTTGGTTTTGGCACTTCGGGACGGACAGGTACCCCTTCTTTCTCACAACGAACGCAATTTTAGCTGCCATCTAGCTCCTGATAAGAAGGTGAACAAATCCCGGCCTAACCTCTCAAAGCTCATCTATCTTAGTAGACCCCGGCGGCTCTGTAACGCATGGATGCGCTTTCCCTTCTCGTTTGCCAGCGGCAAAGATTCACTTCCCTGTGACCGACGAACTCTCCCTCAGCCAAGCAGAGCCCAATTTGTATTCCAAGTTTCTTGGCTTGTATTGATAGTTCTTCGAAAACCACTCTTAAATCGACATGCTCTCCTTGAGGACCCTCACCCCTACAATCAAGAGAGGCCCTCTCTCTTTCGTATTCTCTGCACTTCCCCTTTCTTTGATGTAGCCCAAAGAAGCCTCCCCCACCTTAGAGATCTCCCCTAGTTGTTTCCAAACCCCTTCTATTGGTCCAGACGTTAGTAAGTCCACTCTTCCGGTTATCTCCGATGCGATAGTTGGACTGTCCTCTCGTTCGCAGATGTAGTCCAGTCTCCTTCGGTTTCCGAGGCTTATGGAATTCTGGTCTTGATAAACGACTCATTCCCCCGATAATCCGAATCCAAGTCGTACCCCCACAGATACGATATCACAATTGCAAATGATTTCTTCTATTTTTTGGGCCGCTTACGATCTATCTCATCGAACCATTTTTCCCCCCCTCAGTTTTCCTCACAGCAATTTTTGGCTATCCTCCATGGGTGTTCCCGAGGTTGGCAAGAGTCCCACACTCGGTTTGTTCCCTACCTGTTTATAGAAAGTCATCTTAATTAAGAATTTCCCAAGTAGAGAAGAGTAGACAGTGATTGCAGGGTGCTTTTCTTTTCCCATTCTAGTGGATAATTTGGTCACGTTTGGGTTGCCGGGTAAGCAACTATAGAGTCAACCCTAGTCTCTCCTGCACAATGATCAACATCATCTCTTTTTTTTTACCTTGCGGTGCTCCGAATCCGACGGTTCAGGGCAGCGGATTAACGTTTCAACAGTTGAGACAGAGTCTTCACGTTGTTATGTGTCCGATGGTTTTTCTTTTCAGTCCTCCCTCTTAAGTTCAAGTCATCCAACAGCCCCCCTCCCTCAACCTGGTGGAGATTACTATTTTGCTTTTTTCTCAACCTTACCACTTGTTTCGTACCCCCGTGTCTGTCCCCCATTAGTGTATTCACCCCCCACCCCTTCTACCCGTTCTACATGCCATTTTCTATCGTTCCACGTACTCCCTCCCTGGTGCCGCCAGAGACCTAAGTTCTTTCCGCGATTTTTAAGTTTCCACCACTCCCCCGTTGTTTCTCTAGTAGCTTCGATTCGACCCCCGCTTAATCTCCAGATCATTTTTTTTTCACCTTGTTTAGGTCTGGAAGACGCCCCCATTTTGTAAGTCCCTTCCGTTTGACACCTTTTCATACGGACCACATTGTAGGTTCTCCACGTCCACCAACTTCCACAACTCCCGTTCTCTGCACCCCTTTTTACTCGGGCTTTTCGGTTGACGTTTCGTGTTCCCCCCCCGTCCCGAGAACCACCTCACCTGCCCAGTTTCCATATGTATACAAAGTTCTTTTCTAAGCCCCTTCCCCCCATTCTAGCCGAGCTACCCATGATCCTGGCTGTGCTCCCTTTCATTTCAGATACTGTTTTCCTCGATGGGCCTTAACTTTTCTCAACTCATAAACCGAAAAAGAAGGTGTAAAGGACACCCTTCACACACTTAAGAAGCCCTAGTGCCAAGAGATTCCTGGTTCCCCCCCCGCAATCGTCTTATGATTTCTTTCAATTTCGTTTCTTAAACGCTGAAAGCCCACATGAGAATTCACAAACGGTTACGTTTGTCCCCCCATGACGACTCTTCCCCCACCTTCGTGTCTTCCCCTTTTCGGTTTTTGCATCCTGGTCGTTCCTCCTCAACCAGCGCACTCCGAGTCTTTGAGAAATTGAGTGCGAGCTAGGTGGTTCCTTTTCGGGCGAATGTGATTATGCGATATGTAGCCTTTCAGTGTATACGACAGCATTACTCCATTTAGGACCCCTCAAAGAACAAACCATATTCAGATGTCGACACAATTCGCTGCAGCTGCCTACAGTCCCCCCGGCCCTATTCGCCCCCCCCCCCCCCCCCCCCCCCACCCCCCCCCCCCCCCCCCCACCCCCCCCCCCCCCCCCCCCCCCCCCCACCCAACCCGTGAACGTTTTGTCTCCTCTCCGTTTAGCGCCTCTCCTCCTGTCTCTGACTTCGTTTTCTTCGGCTCCCCCGTAAAGCGCGCCGTAACTTTCGATAAGGGACTACTCCTTAGTCCGTTTTCCGAGTACTGAACATTTTTGCAACAGCATTCATTGCATTCTACCTCGGTTTTATACGAGAAAGACACCCGTTCTTAGGTTCTAAACGTTGCTAGCTGATGACGTTGGGAGAGGTTCGTCGTCACAGGCATGCCTATTTCCTCCCTCTGAACGTAGAGACTTCTACATTAGAAGAGGCCCTATCCTTTTATTCTCCTTGGACGGCGCTGATCTTCTTCTTTTACCCCCCCTCCCCCTCCTGTTTATTCATCTCTTTCGTCGAATTTCTCCTCCACCTTCTGGTCAAGTACAGGTCCACAAGGTAAATTAGCGACCGTCGACCGCCTGATTTTAATGTCTTTCCTCTTTCACCAGCAATCTATTACCCATGCCCCCGTTTTCCTGGCTCGATAGTTTATCCTCCGTCCCCAAAGCCCCCCGAGTCGGGAACGAGCTTTTTTTTGCCTAGTACAGTTTAACCCACTTCCCCTCTTCCCTGCTGAGGAGCGGTTTCTTCTCGGCATTTTCCCCGCGAGGCGTCCAATGTCTTCTTTTCGTCCAACGCGGCGTCTTTACTTATTGAATGATAGAACCCTTTTTCAACTTTATTCTGACTTTCCTTACTCTATGCCCAATGACGCCTGATCGATGCAACATACCCCCAGAGAACCGTTCAATAGGTAGGGTGCGAGTGACATCTTTCCTTCTCTTCTACCCCGGATGTTTCTTCGACCTCCAGATCATTTTATGAGACATTTCTCCACCTTTCCTGTTCCCGATCTATTTCTTAACTACGTTTGTTGTTAGTTTAACCCCATTCCCTTTTTAGAGGCACCCGATCGCGTTATTCCAGCGGTGATTTCTTGAGACCACTTTACCCAGGGCTACCCCCCAAACCGCCTCTTATACGTTTTCTAATCTGACTTTGTCCTACTCCTGTGTTGGTATCTTTCCCGGCCAATCATACTGAGTTCACGAATGTAGACCCCCGCTGTATCAACGTAGTTCCGAACCTAAACTATAATTATTCCCTTCCCCGTCAAGAAGAAGAGCTGTCCTTCCAATTTTTGTTTATATTTGAATAAGACACATGTCTTATCACCTTCCCATTCTAAAGACTAAATTCGGCTTTCCTAAGGTATTAGTTGTTTTGAGCGCCCTTTGACCATGCACGTTCAACCCTCTCTTGGTGTAGTGGTGACTGGATTTGTCCGGCTTTACCGGTGAATCGTTTACCCTCATTGATCCTGCTGCCCGAAATTTCAGACCTCCCTTCCTGGATTTTGTTTTTCCCTCGAAGCCTTTTGTTTTTTTCCCCTTTACCCGGATTTTGAGACCCCCCTCCCATGCCCTACAGAAAGCGTCGGTTCTTTAGACTAACCCCCATAGCATCTCCTCCCCCCGACACCGACGGCGTTATCCATGAGAAGGAGGCCCGCCGCTTAACCGCACCCACTAGAGAGGGACGGATGCACGACCTCTTTTCCCTTGAGGACTCTTTAAAGCGGACCTACCAAGAGCCCATACCGTCTCTCCCTCTTGAAACATGCCGCCACCCTATCCGGTGACGGGCGCGAACCCCCCCCCCCTTCTAAGAGGTGCACCGTCTAACATGACTGTAGAGAAGTTTGTGTCTGCCCCTGCACCCTCGATCCTGCGCTTTCGGAAGCCATGCTACTCATCACGTTCTCTCGTTTCACGAGGTTGTTGTAACTCCGAAGCCCCGCAGAGATCTCACGCATGAGGCTTCCCCCCAACCCACACCTTGATTCCCGAAGTTTAAAGCGGTACGGCCGGGAGAAGTTTCCCTAGGTTTTAGGCGGCTTCTCTCCCTTGATTTTGGCTGCTACATTCCGAGAGACCGGCGCCGTCTTTGTATGGACGAGGACCCTCTCTGTAGGGAGCTATTGGCAGTCTTCTTGAGCCCTAGATGAAGGCACCTACTAAGGGCCCCCGTTATAAAATCCATTCTAACCTCCCATCCTGCATTCTTGATCTTCGCTGGGTGTTATATTAACGTCAGTGAGTCCCGAACCCCAAGAGACGTAGTGGGGAAACCGACCATGAATATTCCTCCTTTATTTTGCCAAAGATTCCCCCTCGGGTTGGGAAAGCAACCGGTTTTGGTTTTGCCGTTCCTGTTTTCGTTGTATAGCAAGCAAAAGAGTACGTCCGCAATTTTTCAAGTTATGAAATTGCTTTGTTAAGATAAGTTTCCGACTTCTCCACTTTGTATTTCTTCAAGGTTGTGAGCCTTGATTGTCCGTTTCCCCGACCATTTCATCTTCCCCCCTTCACCAGAGATTCACCCACTCGATGCAATTCCCTGAGACCAAGACAAGGATCCTCTTACCACCCCGGTTGGTTCCATACCTTCAGTGTTACGGGGAATCGCCAGCTCTCTACACTTAAACGGGTTGAATACCACCTTTCTTTGAATTTTTTTGCTTAAGTTCTTTTTGCTTCAAAGTTTCCCAAGTGAGAATTTCCCCAACGCCCACCCTGATCAGATCTCTAACCCATGGGTTTTTAGCCCCTTAGAAGCGGTGTGGCGGGAGTGGGGGGAAGTATTCCACACCAGGGGACAGGCTTTAACTTATTGGGGAGGAACTAAACCCCTGCTGTCATTTCTGTGGACTGAACGGGGCCTTAATTAAACACCTTGATATAGATTACAATGAACACTGCTAGAAAGGAGTCTTGGATTTCTCTTTTTCCGTTTCAACCCCATATCTCTAGTTTTTTCCTTTTTGTTGTTGATCTCGTCCCCTGACCTGTTCTTCCACCAAAGTAGATCCCGCTCTTCTCTGTTGTTTATTACCAGTTTCGGCTGGAAGCCCCTTCAATTGCCTTTATTTCCGAATTTTAACCTTCACCCTTTCGTTGTTTCTAAAACCCCCCTCCGGGGACTAAATTTCCCACCTGTAGGGGTAGACATAACCAAAATAACCCGTATATTGAACAGTTTCTTTCGGTTTTCGCTGATTTGGCGGTATTACGTTACCGTCGGTTTTTGCTCAAAAAAACAAGCTTTTGAAACAAACACCGGTCCCGAGTCAGTATCAACCCGTTTTTTGACTGCATGACCTTACCTGTATGACACGTTCAATTCCCACTTCATCGTAGCTGGTCGCGGTTCTCCCCTTAGCCTTGGAGCTGTTTTCATTTGGCTTCTATTTATGAAAATCCGTCAACAACCTTGACAAACTCTGCACCGGGTCCCTGTTCAAGAAAACCCCGGCTCATTTTCTTTTAATCGACGGTAAGTCCCCCCGGGCTTGTTGGTCCTTGCGGGCGCCTTTCGTGGAGAAAACTCCCCGACCGCCCCCACCCCCCGCCCTTTGGCCCTTCCCCCCCCCCCCCCCCCAGCGTCCTAGGTGTCCCGCGGCTCCAACAGTGAGGTGGACAATTACCCCACTCGTTTTTTGGTTTTCCTTCTTTCTCTTCAAGAGCCCAGCCAATTATCAAGTTCCCCCCCTTTTTGGAGGGGCGTCTGATATTGGGGAGCTTAACATTACTCCGTCCCGAGGTTTTTGCACTGATCCCATGACCCCTTCCCCCTCGGTTGCTTCGACTAAGAGGCTAATACACGATCGCGGCAGTACCAAAATTAGCGCTACCACCCGCCTAAGCATTTCACAAACTTCTCATCCCTTGCCTTGATTAATCTCTGGATGACTCCCCTTTTGAGACCCGAATCATGATTTTTCCAGATTACTCTCGTAGTAGGTTTGGTGGTCCCCCCTCATTTTTCCCCCAGAGATTTCACGGAGTCCTTCCCACGCGAGTCGCCCTGATTCGAGGTGCTGTTTAGAGGACTTTTTCTGCATTTTAGACTGTGACAGCTAGAGTTTTTGTCTTCTCTTTCTCCCACCAGCGAATTTTTTTTTTTTCTCACCATGTTTTGGCTCTCGCTTTTCTTGGCCCGTTTTAGTCCCAGGATTTGCCAACCCTTTTCAGCTGCACGTAGAAGACGCCCAAGAGAGGATGTTTCCTGAGGATCCTATGCAGACTTTTTTTGATCTGGTCCGATTCTGGTTTCGTCACCCCCCTCCTTCTGATGTCGATAATTTAGTTTTTTTCCCTTCCAAACTCGTGTCTGACCCCCCCCCCAACCCACCTTCACCCGTCCTAGTTTGCCCTTTTATAAATAAGAAGGTTTCATCCCTTGCTGGTCAGCAATTATAAGAACACCTTTTCCTTTATAATAAGTCAACCCCCCCTTTTCCCCAGGGACCACCCCCCCCCACTCCCGTTTAAAAGAGAATGTGCTGTGACGATTTGGTACTGCCCACACTGCCGTTGGTCGCGCAGTAATCCGGTTGACGTTCCGTTATACTCCCGAATTCTGGTAAGCGTCCTTTCCCCTTCTCCTCAGAAAACCTTCCCCTTCCGTTTCTTGGTTATTTTCTAGACTCGGTTGAAAGAAGTTCTAAGTGTCTTCTCGCGTCTCCCCTTTCCGTTGATGCTGGACTTGTCGAGCTGTTTCAACTCCGATAACAACCATCCGGCCCTAAGTTCGCGATAGTATAGACGACCAGTTCAGTGGTGTTAACCGGCTCGGTATAAGCCTTACTTCTCCTTCTCCCGTGAGGGACGTGCTTCTTTTTCCAGATCTCCTCTCTCCTTCTCCAGTTTTGGTGTCTCTCTTTCTTCCCCGTCCCATGACGAGGCAGAGGAGTAGTAGTTGCCTTAGAGCGAGCGGCTTGGTCCAACGTCGGCGCCGGGAAAACACAGGCGTCCTTTTGATGTCCTACTGTCAGCTTCCATGCCATTTTTTGTCTCCCCCTCTTGCAGCTTTTTTTAAGTAACAGGCCCCCAGAACGATTCGTCTCAGTCTAATCCCCTTCTTCTCGCAGAATGAAAATCGTCCTCCCTTAATTCCCTAAGCAAGCCAGACCTGAGTTTTCCTGTCCCTCTTTATGCATGCCTCCGCGATTGAAACCATGCCGCCGTATCGTACCGCCTGAACACAATCAAGTTCAGTCTGGTTCGGTTGCAACGGCCTGTTTTTCCCTCTATTTCGCTCTTAAGACTGCCGTTTTTTCCCACAAGAGCTTTTTTGTTTGGTGGGTGCGCGTTTTGTTTGCCAATAATCGCGTTGACGCCAATGGTAACTGCGCGTACTTATCTCTTTGAATGATCTGACTCGTAGACTTCTACGGTAGACTCCCCTGCCCTTACCTTTTTTTTGGCCCGGGACGGAGTCCAGTTTTCAATCCGCCGACCTTCCGATCTATCTGGCTTTTTAGTCCCAATCAGCCTTGTAATCATCCTATCAACCGCTTTCATGCGATGTCGAGGAGCTCCGCGATAACGTACGTCCTATGCTGAGGTCGACTTGGAGCGCCTTCCCGGTCCTGGTTGTAGAACCCCGCCAGTACCCGCCTCGAAGGAACTTAGCCCCCTTGAGACTCACCTCACAAGGCGCCTTTTTGAGGGCTTTCTTCCGAAAACCAACGCAAGGGGCCCGTAGACCCTCGAGTTTTTTACCCTGTCTTGGGTCTCTAACCGACCTCAGTGCAGCTCGAGTTAGGATTCTCCCTACCACTTCCTTCCTTTTTGACGCCCTTTGTATCCTCGCCCCCCCGAGCAAACTGCTCGCGACGCCTCCCTGATTCGCGCCGGCGCCCCAACCACGTCTTATGGAGGGTTACTCCTTGTAGGAAGTATTCTTCGGTGCCCCCCTTTTTCTGGACCTGGCGAGCCTGAATTTTTCGGTTAAATGCCTTGACGATGTATTTGCGCCGTCTTGATTCCCTCTTACGATTTTCAAGTTTTTGTAAGTCTGGCGAGACCTGTCCCTCCTTTACCACCCTTCTCATAATGATAAAAACGTCGCACCCCACATGATCAGCTCAATCCCAGAGGCAGCGGCGCTTTGAGGGTGTTCTTTTTTTTAGATCTATCGAGACGAACACCACCCCGCTGGGGTCCTCACCCCGTACCAATTTTTGGAATCTTAAGATCTTTCACACCTGCTAACTCCCCCCCCGTTTTCGCCCCTGTTGCTGCAAGTCTGATTTGTTTTGAGTGCCCCTTTCGTCGTGGATCGACTCTCGAAAGAGGAATTCAGCAATTCGGCCAAGTTTTCCCTCTAGAGGTCCTCCCTCCTGTCCTTCTAGGCAGGTGATTTTGCCCTTTAGCCTTTTGTATTTTTCCTTTCATCTTTGGTTTTTACGTGTTCAGCCAGGTCGATTAAGCGCTGACCCAAGCCTATGTCTAGCTTTGCACCTTAGACCAAGCGCTTTCTCCGGGTTTCCCCTTATATCGTGGCTTTTTAGCTTTTTAGGCAGGGGAGTGCGTGCAATCACAGGGTTTCTAATGATCGACCGTCTATGTTTAACAGGTTTTTGCTTCACTTTTCCCCCGTTCCTTCATCCCTCCCCCCTCAGACTAAAACAGAGGTTTGCACCCGATTTTTATTTTTTTTAATCGCCCCCCCCCTGTGGGACCACGGTATGCCCGGATTTTCCTTCCCCCCCCCGTAAGTGAAAATTCTCCTTTAAATTCCTGGATACGTTCCACGTAGAAAACTTTATCCGCCCGAGAATTCCGAGTCGCGATTTCCTAACCCTTCCC
>Ga0179593_1412249_pt1 | contig 18157 bp, 35 predicted proteins | sample CZODoug2_1_08_16_FD_185931 | JGI IMG/M metagenome (GOLD analysis project Ga0179593, IMG submission 185931) | Vadose zone soil fungal communities from Angelo Coast Range Reserve, California, USA - CZODoug2_1_08_16fungal (PacBio error correction) | ecosystem: Environmental > Terrestrial > Soil >... | reverse complement strand
TTCTCGGCACATTTCTGCCCCCTTTTTCTTCACGCTTTTAAACCCTAGACCACCGGTGTCTATTTCCTTTTTTCCCGCTCGTACTCTCTCCCTTTGGCAACCAACCAAAAGTCTTTCCGTTTTTTTTCCGCCTTTTTGTTGAAGTTATGTCCCTTTCTTTCCTCTTTCCTGACTTCGTGGGCTTTTTGTTTTTTTTTATTTGTTGGGTTTTTCTTCACCCACCCCCCTATAGGCATCCCCATAAGGCCGTTTTTTTCTTTTTTCACCTTTGTCGTAGCTAGCTTTGCTTTCTTTTTCCCCTACCTGTTATTCAAAACGGTCACTCCCGGTCTTTTCTATCTGTCCCACGTTTCCCTTTTGCTGTGGGTGGGTTCCTTTTCCTTCGGGGTTCCTAGGTTCTTTTTGTTTCTTAGTGGTAATCCCAAAACTGTAAGTACCTTTATGGTAACCCCCTTTGTTTTTGCCCCCTTTGTTTTTCTTGAGCACAATTTTGTTTTCCTGCCACTCAGTTATCCGTTTGGCCTGAAACGGGACCCAGCTCTTCCAATATAATCATCGATTTCCCGCTCAATTTTTTTGGTGTTGGGCTCTTCATGTATTTGACTCGATGCTTTTCTTTTTCCGGGGGACGACATGTTTGGTTACCTGCGTTTTTCTCACTCTTTTTCAGTAGGGCTCCTTTTTTTATAAATAGCGCTTTTTCTTTTTTTTTTAGTGTTTCGTGCCCGTTCCCAATTGAGAGGTGTCGATCTTCGTTTTTTTTTTTTGATTCCCTACATGTCTTATTTCTGACATACCCTCCCTTGTTTTGATCTTTTTGCCTTCTTTTGCGTTTGTATCTCTAGTTTTTTTTCCCTTGTTGATCCTGATTCCCCAGCTCCCCCCAACCCCCCCAACTTATCAGGTGATGTAATCAGAATCTTTTGGACCTTCAGCTCTTCTCTTCGAGATATATCGTTGGTTCTCTGTTGCGTTCGTTGCAGACCGTTTTTTTTCCTTCCTCTTCGTGCCCCCGTTCCCTGAATTGCGTTCGCCGTTTGTGTCTTCTGTTCCTTTCCTGGCACCACCCCTTTGTTTCACCACTTTACCAATTTATTTTTGGACACTTTTTTCTTCGCATTTTCTCTGTTATTCTTTGTCCCGGTCTTTTTTTGCATTGTCGGTTCCAGTTTTCCTGTTTTGGCATTTTCATTTTGTCAACCCCCAGTTTTTGTATCGGACCCCCCCTCACGTTGGCTTCTTTGCAACCTCCACCTTCTACCTTATTGTCTGTTCCTTCTGGACAATTAATAACCAGTAGTCCTTTCCTAAAAGTAGGGGTCCTTAAGAACCGGCCTTTAAAATGCAGTAGCCCGACGGAGTAAGGTGTGACCTTTTTTCCCCCTTCCCCGTCTCCCTACCCCCCTTTTTTTCTTTAACTGCCGTCTTTATTTTACTATATTTAACCTTTTTTGTTACCAGTTTCTCCCGAAAAATACTCTCTTGTGTTTCCAGTTTTTTCTTTTCAGTTTCTTCGTTCCCTCCCCTTTTTTTTTTCAAGGACCTTTCCGGCCCCTTTTGTCGAAGGTTACCCAACATTTTATTTCTATTTTCGTGTTTTGCAATTGTACTCCAATTTGATTTTGTGCCTGTCCCCATTTTTTCTTTTTTCATGGTTTTCTCTCCTGATTTTGAAGGCTGTCTTTTTTGGATGCTTCATTGTTGCGCCAGAGATTTTTTTCTTTGTTTCGATTCTCGTCTGCGTGGTAGTAAATTTTATATTTTTGGTTCCGGTCCCCCCTTTCCCCGTCTTTTTCCCCGGTTCTATGATTTCTCCGTTTTTTCTGAACATAATAAATTTGCTCTTTTTTTTCCTCATGTCCTCCTCGCTGACTTGTCTTCGTTTCATTCGCAGATTTCGACCCTTTCCTCATGGCGCCGTTTCTTGAGATATTTTTCCTTCCTTTTCCGGACGAAAACTAAAGAACAACACCTCCCCCCCTCCACTTTGCTTTTTTTTTTCCTCGGACTGTCGATAATAGGGGGCCGGTGTCCCCCCTTTTTGCTTTTTTTTCCCCTTTTGGGGCCTGCGCTTTTTTTTTTTTCTGGGACGACCTCATTTCGGCGATATTTTTTTTTTTTTTTTTTAGAGACATCTCTCAAACACCTGTGTTTGTCTTGTGTTGGCGATGAACTCCGATGCTGCTGTCTACCACAGTCCCTTTTTTTCCCCGTAGTTTTTTGTCTTCCCGCTTCGTGGGCCCGATCCGCGTTTTTTTTTCATCTTAGCCGTTGGAAAATTCTGAGGGGCGCTATTACTGAGTTTGTTAATTTTCCCCTGTTTTTATTCTTTTTTTTTTTTTCCCCCTATCTTGCCGATTGTTCTTTTTTCGACCCCAATTTTTTGAAGCAGCACTTGTTTATCTTTTTGCGGTCTCTCTGAACCCTGACCCCCTAATTTGTTTTTCAATTTCTTTTAGGCCCGTCAGTATTTTCCTTTTTTCAGGAAATTTCCCTCCTCCCCTGCCGTCCGTAGGGCCCTACCTGATTTGATTTTTTACAATCTCCCTTTTCTTCAAGTAAATTTGCTTCCTTCCGATCAGTTGACACCATTCTCTTTTCTTTCTGGATGGCTCCAAATTGTTTGCGAGCATCGTTTTTTTTGACTTTCCTCTCTTTACCAAGGTTTTAACCCGGTTCCTTCCAGCGAAGGAACTTTCTGGAACCCTGTTCATTTCTAACACACTGTTTGATTCGCTTCGATGTTTTCTTTTGTTCCTGCGGCCATTCCCTTTTTTTTTTTTTCCCAAGATCCCTGTTTGTGGTCGTGGTATTTCTTTTTTGCCAAGCTCCTTTCAATTTGATTCCGCCTCGACACTTGGTATGCCGGTAACCCCTAGCCCAAGGCAACCTTTTTGTGTCCGACCCCCCGTCTTTTTTCTGTGCGTTTTTGCCATCTGGCTCGTTACTCCTCTTTGCACCTTGCTTTCCCCCCCCCCCCCCAATGTGAGGGTTTTTGCCCTTTTTTCTTTACTGCCTTCCTTTGCCTATGCCTTGGATTCCGGCAGACCATTCCTTCTGGTTGAACTTTTCCTTTTTGACTCCGTGCGTCCTGGCTGAGGTCTCACCCCGCAACCGGACCCTAGAATTTCTTTTTGTTTGTTCTTTTTTTCTCGCCGCGCATCCCTTGCATTTTCTTGACCCCCACCCACTTTTGCGCTGTTTTCGTTGTAGAAGGGCCCTGTTCGTCGTGTTTTTTTTTCCTCCTCCCCGTTTTTCCCCTTTGCGTGCGTCCGCTTGACAAGGCTGTTTTTCCTTTTACGTCTTGAATTTCTGCCTCTCCTTTTTTCCCCCTCCCTCCTCCTTTTGTTTGAGATCCCCCTCTTTTCTTTTCCCCCACCCGCTTTTTTTTTTGTCTGTTACCTTTTCGGGTCTTCTTTTTTTTCAAAACTTCCCGTTCGAGCGGCCTTGGTGATTCGCCTTACTACACCCTGCGGGGGTTTTTTTTTCGTTCTGGCCAATCTTTTCTTTTTTTCTGACTTTTTTTTTTTTGAATCTTGACCACCTCCTCCCCCCTGCTTCGGATTTCCTTCCGCGTGCTTTCCCGAGTGGCTCCCGTCTGTAAGGAATTCGGTTTTCCTCCCCGGTTTTCGGTTGCCGCGTCGGCTGGTTTTGTTTCATGCCTGTGGTTTCCGTTTGGCCTCGCGTCCCTCTGGCGTTGGTCTTGACGTACTCCCCCCCCCGCTTGGTTCTGATGTGATTCCTTTTATTTCTTAGCTTTGTCGAGGGCCCGTGAATTCCCACCCTTCAGAAGTTTTTTCTTTTGAAATTTCTTCTGTCACGATCTTTTTTCTTTTTTGGGGCCCTTGTTTTGCCGCATGCCCTCATTTTTGGGAGAGTCATTGCCTTCTTTAGTGGGATCTCTGTGTACCTCATTGTGCTTTTGAGGCTTCTTGCCTCTACTGCCCGCCCCCCGACATTTTTTAATAGTTGCTTTTCTCCCCCCCACAAGCGTCCTCCCCCACCAACCATTTTTGACAATCCCGACAGTACAGTTTTCCCCCACCTGTGTGAATTTTCTATTCACGGTATCTCTTCTCTGGAACAGGCAACTGGGTCCACCTCCTTCCCCAAATTCTTTTTTTTTTTTTATTCCCTGGAGTTTCTTCTTCGGGTGCCCAAATCGGGTTGATCAGGCTGTATACCCGTGTTCCCCGGATTTATAACCCAGTTTTTTCCTCTTTGCGTAATGCATAGGTGAATTTCTCCTGACCCCTGTCGGTGCCCAGTTCTTCTTTCTCTTCACCCCTGATTCTTTCCTAAGTTCCTTTTTTGCTCTTTGATTTGCCTTTTCCCCCCATTACTTTTTACCCAGCCGATAAAACGGTCTGATCGGAGTCCGTTCCCCCGAGTCCCACATTCCTTTTCCCCCTTCTTTTTTTTTTTCTTCTGGCACTCCTTCCGGAGATGTTCTTTTTTTTTGTCCCAGGTAATACTACCTCCCCCTGATCTCTACTCCTATTGTGTTCCAACTCCCCCCTGCCCCCGGGAGACTATTTTTCTCTGGGGCGTTTTGTGTTTTCGAAACTTTTTTTCATTAGTCCCTAGCGTGGTCCATGTTTGTGCAGATTTAGTCTTTCTTCCCCACCTTCTTCTTGTAGTCTTCTGCAGGGCAACCACCCATTGTTTTTTTATTTTTTCCGAGACCCCCTTCTCGCGCCCTTGACTTTTTTAATGTTCCCCCCCCCGGTAAGCCCTCCCAGCTGCCTTCCTGGATACAAGCTCCTTTTTTTATTTCCTTTTTCCCCGTTCGGTAATTTGGTTTTTCACCAGTCTGTGCTTTTTTGATTTTATTTCTTGCTCGGATAGTTGACCCTGCCTTTTTCCCCCCTTCCGGCTTGCCGCTTGAATGTTTTTGGTCCTTTTTTGTTTAACTTCGGAGGGACATCTGATCAAAACTTTTTGTAACTTTTTTTTCGATTCCTGTTCATTCTTTTCAAGGTCTAAAACCCGGGTTCTTTTTTCTTTCCCTTCATCGCGTTGCAGTGCCTCAACCCAGAATTAGTTTGAAATTTGCCTCCTCCTTTTATCGGTCGTCTCCCTTCCATACATTCTTCCCTGTGGACCGTACCTTTCCCTAATCGCCAATACTCTCCCTTAGACTATACACTCCCTTGGATCGTGTCATTGAGTTAAATGCAGGCCCAAAGCCCCTACACCCCCTCTCCCCCCATCCTGTATTTTTTGTTTTTGCCCTCCCTCATGGTCCCATATATGCTCGTTCCCCCTTCCCAAAAAAACTTTCCTTTGAAAGGTTACTTTTGCCCATTCACTTTTTTGCCCCATTGAGATTCCCCCTTTATTATCTTTCATTCCGTTTTTTCTTTTTTCCCCCCTCCTGTTTAATTTTTCTGGACAATCTGATTTTTTAACGACAAGTTGCTCTTAGCGCCTTCGTCCTTTCCCTTCTTATTTTTGGTGTTTCCCCCCCCCCCCCTTCCTTACATGGTCTTTCTCTTTTTTTTCACCAGGCCAACCCTTCTGTTGGTAAGGTCGGAATCATATGTGTTCATGTCATGCCCATCCTTTATTACCCCAGGAATCAGGTCTCCCCCTGTCTCCCCTTTGGATTTTTCTCCTTTTTCTTGTCTTCCCAGGATCCCACGCTTTGCCGTTCCCCCACTCCCCCCCTCTGGTGGTGAAGCCTGATTTTCCTCGCTAAAAGCGACCTCAATGCAAGTTCAACCTTTTTTCCTTTCTGTATCACCTTCCCTTTTATTGCCTTTTTTGTCCGCATTTTTTTTTTTTCTTAGAATTAATTTGAAATTGACCTTTTTTGTGGGTCTTTTCATCACTTCGGTGGTTAATTCTTTGTGGTCGGTTCTCTTTATCCACTTTCACTATTTTGTTTGTATTTAGGAGCCTTGAAATTTGAGCGAATTTTCTTTCTCATCTTTCCTTCTCTCCCCTCCTCGGTTTCTCTTGGTTGTTTTGCCGTCACACATATCCCTTTTACTCTTTCTAAGGCTGCCGCTTTTTTTTTTCATTTTTTATCCCTCCTGTTGTGTTGTGTTCTTCTGTCGACTTCCCTTCCAGCTGCTCCCCCGGATCATTGTATTTTGTTTTTCAACCATCATCCTTTCCCACAGCCCCTGACCCTTTCGCGGCTCCTATCCTTTTCCTTTTTTTTGCTCTCCTTGCCCTTTAGTTTCGCTTTCCTTTCCCCGACATGTGGACCAAATTCATGAAGCGCGGATTCGTTTCTTCTGCGCTAATCAACCCAATTTCCGGTGCCACCTTACTTTTTCCTTTCTTTTTCTCCCCCCCCCTCCCTTTTGCTTTTCTCATTTTGCAGTCGTTGAATCAGGCGTTGGGCATTTTTCGGTGCCCGGGTCCATACCGATTTCCGTGAGTTTTTCCCCCCCCTCTTGCTTATTCCTGTTTCTTTTTTTTTATCAACCTTTCTGACAAAAGCTTAATTCTGACTATTGTATTGTTGAATTTGGGCCAATAAGACTTGACGTTTTCCCGCCCTTTTCCCCTACTGTCCCCCCTTTCCCCCTACGGGTTTTTTTCCTCCTTTCCATGTGACCGTACTTTGCCGTCCCCTGAAGTTCATTTCGCGGCTCTAAGGACAGACATGCCCGGTCTTATGTGAACTCGTGACCTGACTCTTTTTCTTTGTCTTCCCCCCCCCTTTCTTTTGATCTACTGACGACATCTTCCGGTGATGTCTTCATTGGCGATGCAAAGACCGTTGGTTGCCTCCGATCCAGTTTCCCCTTGCCTTTAGTCCTTTCCCTCCCCTTGATTGTTTTTCATTTCCTTTTCCTTTTGATGACTTTTGTACTGATTCATCACCATTTTAAACTGGTTTAGTTTTATTAATACTGAGCGGGTCTGAGCTATACTGTGGCTCCCTCTTCCTTTTTTAGTGCCCTGAGTCCTTTATTATTTTCTTGTTCCATTTACTTCGAGTTTTATGGACTGACTTGCCTCGGCCATCCACCTCGTTTTTTTTGATGCTCCCCCTTTCCTCATACCCTTTTTCTCCCTTTCCCCACATTTCCCCATTTTTTTTCCTTCTAGACGACTCTAGTTTTTTTTTTTTTTCTTTGTTAAGTGGGCCATTCCTACGCGATTTGCCTTATGTATCAGTCCCTTCCAGTGTTCCTGAAGTCCCTCCCCCTCCCCCTTGGACCCAATTCCACTGATGCCTTTACTTTTGCTAGAAGCCTCGTTTTTTTTTCAGCGCTGTTTTCTTGTCTTTTTCGTTGGACGCCTTCTTTTTCCTTTCTCTAGGGGTTTTCCCTCTCCTTCTTTCTTACACCCCCCCTCTGTGCTTACTGAATTTTTCTGCTAATTCGCTACCCCGTTTGCGTAAGGTTTTTGTTTACCCTCCCCTTTTTCAGTTCTTCTTTTCCTTCCCTTTTCTTTTGTTCCACCCCTCTTCGAAAGTTTGGGAGAGTTTTCGGCCTTCTCTTCACCTCTTTGCCGGATTGGCTCAAAACACCATTTCCCCCTTTTTTCTAAGCGATCTGCGTTGGTTTTCGCTAAGGGCTAACTCGCATAGCCTTCAGAGCCCCAGTGACTTCTCTTGGTTATTCCTGATTTTCCCTTTTCCTCTGGACCTCACTTCTTCTCTTCTTGGTCTCCTGCACCAGGCATGCTGCTTTCCCATCTCGAAGTTTTGCAGGTGTTCCTTCTCTCGCCCCCACTCTTTTCTCTTTCCACTTCCTTTTTTTCTCCCCCAGTTGACCTAAGGTAAACGCGAGCACGCGGGCGCCGAAGAGACACTGTTTTTTAGTTTCCCCTTTTTCCCTCTGGCTTTTTTTCCCCCTTTTCAAATGTTGGTTAGCTGCTCCTTCTTTACAAAGTGCTTTTTTTGCTTATTCCCGGTCTCCATTCCCTCCCTCCGCGGTGCTGGCGAACAGACAAAAACGGCGTTGCCATTCCAACTACTCCCCCCCCCACAATTACCCCCCCCCCACCCCGCCTAACCGAGAATCGGACATAGCATCCTTATCCTCTGCCATCGCCCCCCCAGGAGCGGTGGTGGCGAGGGTTTTCCCTCAGGTCCCTTTGCCTCCCCGGATTGCCAGAACCTTTTTCGAGAAACGTGGAACCGCAAGTCCTTGAACTACCCCGGCTCTTTCCCCCATCTGGTTAGTCCTTCTGTCTTGAGTTTGTTTGATCCCTCTCCCTTTAGGTGTTTCTTTTAGTCATGTCACTCCTAGCATTTTTCCCCCTGTGCACCCCGCCCCCCCCCCCCCTCCACAGTCTTGAGTTGCTTGACCGAGTGGCCGCTGGAATTCAGGCCGTGCCGCATTTTTCCTCTCGCGTCCTCCCTTCCCCCTCCCGCCTTTTCTCCTTTTACCACCCCCCCGACGTCCCCATCTTCATAGTTGCCCTTAGTTCGACGATTAGATTTAACTTCAGTTGTTCTTCTCCTTTCCCCCTCTTTTTCGGTCTACTTTTTTTCAGAACTATCCCTGGGTTCTTGGCACTTTCTCGTCGCGTAAGGCATCAGTCTTTTTTTCCTTCCCTGTCTCCTAAAAAAGCATTTTTCAGTTGATTGTGGTCCCTCCCCAATTATGATATTCCTTTTCTTTATCTCCCTCCTCCATTCCTTGATTTCTTGATGCCGGTGCCTCATGTCTCCTTCTTTTTTTTCTTCTAAGTCTCTGTGGCATTGTCAGCGTTTTGAACATTTCTGGTCTCCTCTGGTTGTCTGGCTTTCCCCTTCAAGTTTTACGGTTGTTTCCTTCTGTTCAAGAATCACCCACCCCAATCTCCTTGGCCTCTTTTCTCCTTCCCATAGTTCGTCTTCTACGAATCCCCCTCCAAGTCGTGTGTCTTCCGGCGCCAGTGTTTTTGTAAAGATATTAGCATTTGCACTCTCTTGTGTTTGTTTTTTTGGCCCTTCTTTTTTACATTCAGTCCCCAGCGCCGTGTCTTGGTTTGTTTTTCTCCGCGACCTACTTGACTCCCTTTTGTGTTCTGTTTACGCTGAAGCCCCGCCGAGCTCTGTTATTTGGATAGCCTGCGCACCCACTCTCCCCTTTTCAACCCTCCTTGTGACGTCCTTGAAAGTTTCCCTGATGGTCTTCTTTTACCACACAGTCTTTTTCTTCTCCCCTTTTTCCCCCTTTTCCATTCTTTTCACCCCCCCCATTAGTCCTCCCACTGACCTCTAGGCCCTTCTTGTTCTAATGTTTTCTTTTTGACCACACTGAGTCCGTTGTCACTGTCGGGTTTTTCCCTTTTCCCCTGTACCTCTCTTCATTGAGCTTCCCTAGTTGATAGGTTCGTATTTTCCTATGTTCCCTTTGTCTCATTTTTTTCTTGACCCCCTCCTTTTTTTTCATTGTCGTTATATGGTCTCTTTTTTAAAATAATTTCTGACCTTCTCAACCGTTTGAGTCCGTATTCTTTTTTCGTAGTCCCTGTTCCGCCAGGCCCCTCCCCAGCTTATTCCCTTTTTTTCATAATTTTCTCTCTTTTTGGCTGCGTACCATGCTTGATCTTTCCACCCAAAATCTCTTCGCCTTTCCCTCGTTCCCCACCGAAAACTCACACCGGATTTCTTGCCTCCTCTCTCCTTCTCTTGTTTTGGGCTGAACCACCCTCTCCCCATTTGTTTGGCTTTCTCTAGGGACGTCGTGCTTCCTTTTTATGCCCCTTTTATTTCATCGCAAAGCCTTTTTTTTTTTATTAGCTGAGACCCCTATTCCTTTGCAGGTTTTTTTTTTTTTCCCCACCCCCTTCCTCCCCCAATCCGGGGACTTTGGTCCTCTATGATTGGCTTGTCCTTTGAGTTCCAAGTGTTTTTTATTCCTTTTTTTTCCCCCCCTTTTTGTTTTTTTCTTTTTTTTCTTCTGTGACTTCTACTATATTCTCCATCTTTTCCGTCTCCCTCTCAGCCCGGATGGTCTTCCCTATAAATCCTTCTGCCCCATTCTCTCTTTTTTCATCTATTCCCCCCCCCCACTTGGCTTGTAGGATCTTCTTTTCCACGACCTTCATTCAACCTAAAGTCAATTGGGCTTGCCCATCTCCCTCCTCCCTAACCCTCTTCCCTCCCCCACCTCCCCCCCCTTCTTTGTGACTCAATTGCCGCATTCGTCCAGATTCGCCCAGTCTGATTTGGGTGAACTACTCCAACACGGCTTTTTTCTATACCATCTTCCCCCTCGCCCCTTTCTCCTCTTTTACCCTTCCCTTTTTTTTATCGCAATGATAAATTGGCAGCTGAAACATAGAAAACAATCTTGACGTTGGTCCGCTGCAATGCCAGCCTTATGCCCTCCGTTCCTTCTTAACCCCCCCCCCCCCTCCTTTTAACCCCAGTCTGCAGACTATTTTTCTACGTAGTATTCCTTTCTTTAGAATCTTTTTTGTTTTGCACTTTTCCTTTTCCCTCCTTCGCCCTTTTCTCATAGGTCCCCCTTTTCACCCCCCCTCAGTGTTCTGAATCGAATAGAATGGGCCCAACACCACTTTTTCCCTTGTCAATTACACTTCCCCCCTGGTGGTTCCTTTTTGTCCCTTTTTTTTTCCCCTTTTATTCGTTGACGTCTCTTTCCATCCTCCCCCCAGGGCTTCAATGTCCTTTGTTCACTTTGTTTCTTCTCTGCTTTTTGACCTCTTCTTTTTCCCTATTACGTGACAGTTTTAACATTCGTTTCCAAAATTCTCCCCTGTTGGTCTTTCCAATTTTGTTCCCCCCCGTCTTTTTCCTTTCAACGTATATTCCAGACCCTCCCATAAAATGGTCCGTTTTCTGCGATTAGGCTGTGTGACGCTTGCCTCCACTTTTATCCTTTCCAGACACACCCTCTCCCTTTGATTCTTTAGGGTTGGTTTCCGGCTTACTGGATAAGACTCTTTCTCTCGAACTCCTCTCCTCCGGGTCACTGTTGGTCTATCGACCCTGGACCCATAAGTAGGCTTTGATGTGTCCCTTTCCTTTTTGCATTTTTTCTTGTTCCCCCACTGATCATGTAATGTTGTTTCTATTTCACCTTGTTGTTGTTGTTGGTTTATGTTCCTCTTTTCACTCTATCTTCTAAGTTTGCGTTCCTCCAACTTTCCCTCCACCCTCTTTCCCTAACCCATTTTTCTAGAGACACCGTGTGGATCCGTGGCTTCGCTATTATCAGTTTCCGCCCGTTTTTATGTTCAACCGTCCTATGTGACTGCCTTCTTTCTCTTCCCCTTTCTACCCTTTTTTCTCACCACTTTTTCCCTTTTTCAAGGCAATTGCTAGATTTTTTTTGTTGTTTTTTTAGTTCCTTTATTTCTCTTGATCGGTTGCCCAGTGCACGGGGCCATACCTGATTTTTTTTTCCCTCCTTGTTCCCACCTCTTTCTTCCTTATTTTCCCCTTACGGTCTCTTGACAAGTACACCCTTCGTAGGTATGGAATTGGTTGTTGACCCAACATGACACTACGGTCACGTCCGAAGGTCCCCCCCTTTCCCATCCTTTTTGTTGTTTTCCCTCTTTTTTCCCGACCTTGCTTTGAGCAGGCTTTTCCCCAATTCAAAGGGTGTTATATTCTGGCTTTTTGGTTTTTATTGCCTATCGGACTGTGTGATTTTTTCCCCTTGGAGTGGTTCCCCTCTTTTCCGTTCTCCTTTGACCAGTTTTTCCTTTTTTACATTCGTGTGTTGCCCCAAGAGTAGTTTGGTCCGCGACCGATGCCTATTCATCTTTTCTTCTAATCCTCTCCCCTCCCCCCCCAGTTCTTTTTTCCTTTTTTTTTTTTTTTTGCCCCATGGTCCGTCATCACGATATAGAAACCTAAGGGTGATTATCATTTTTCTCTTGCTTTTTGAGTGCTATCTCCTCCTTTGCCCCCTCTATTTTTCCTTCTTTTGCTTCTCCCCCCTCCTCTTTTTTCCCAATTCGCACGAGTAGTTTGGCCTTAACTGTTCTGAGGCAATTTCCGTCTATTCCCGTTTGTGCCCTTGGACACGGCACCATTTTTCCTTCTCTCTTTTCCTTTACGTTCCCATTTTTTCCTCCTTTCCTCATTGTCTTTCCGAATAACCTCCGGCGTAGTTGGATTCGTGTTTTTTTTCATCGGGACTGGAGTGGAAATTGGCAAATTACCTCTGTGACCATGATTCCCCCCCTTGCCACCGCTTTGTTTTTTCTTCACTTTTCCGTCTTCCCTCCCATGGATCTGCCCTCCCTGGTTTTTCAGGAGTCTGTGTTTTGTTTGTGGGACTTTTTTTCTTTGTCATTTTTTCGGTCCCCTCTTCGTTTCTAAGCCCTGCCCCGGGAAAGATGTTTTTACCTTCCCCCCCCCTTCTGTCCGGTGGGTCATGCTTGAGTCCCCCCCAGAGAAGTTGGGCTTTAACGCTTCTTGCACCACAGTTTTTCCCCCCTTTTTTTTCCTTCTTTTGTCCTGCCTTTTTTCCCGGGGGTGTCTGCTTCCCGTTTTTTTTTTTGGAAAAGTATTCGGGTGGACAGCAGGGGCCAGGCTTCCATTTTTTCTCTGTGGTCACTCTTTCTTCCCCCCCCCCCTCCATCTTGAATTCTGTTTTTTTTTTTTTTTTTGAACACGGTCCGTTTTTTTTTCTTTTTTTACTCCCGATCAGGCGTGTGTTCTGGTGTTTTCTTCTCCTGGGTGCATCTTTCTTTTTTTTTCCCTCCCAGAAAGTCCTCCGCAATGTTTTTCCTTTTGACCAGAGTCCTTCCACTTATTTTTTCTGTCGCTGTTTTTTTCCCAATCATTTCTGAAAAGGACCCCTTCCTTGGTATCTTTCCACTCTCTTTTTCCCCCAGCAATCCCAACGGATGGCCGATCCATTCAAGGTTCTTTTTTTGGCTTTTTATATTTTTTTGAATACTGCTCCAGTCCGGTTTCTCATTCGTCTCCTTTTCCAACCATAAAGTTTTTTTTGGACTTTTTCTGTGTTTTTTTTTCCCTGGATAGAGTGTTTCGGCGCACGTCCTCCAACTCCTAGTTCCCCCTGCTTTTGCTTTTTTCCCCTGATCGGGGCCTCACTGAACTTTTTTTACCAACAGACAAATTTTTTTCTCGGGATTTTCCCCCGGCTGTTTGCAACCCACCTCTCCCCAGGTCCACACCCCTCATTTTCTTGGCTTTTTTCCTTTTTTCCAAACCCCCTTCGCCTTCCCTTCAGGGCGGCGAGAAAGGGGCGGCACTGAAACAGTCGTGGGGGTGAGGTATCTGTCCTCCCCTTGGGCCGTGAATTTCCTCTTCACCCCGGCTGATCTCAGTAACTACATCTCTGAAAAAACCCCCCTTGTCGTCTGCAGGTCGTACCTCCCCCTTTCCTTTCCCCTTTATCCTCGTTCTTGGTCTGAGATTTTTTTTTTTTTTTATAAACCGCCCCAATTGTTGATTCCCCCCAATAACCTCCTTTTTTTTCGTGTCGTCCTGCTCTGGGACTGGCCCCCCCAGAGTACGGTCCCCCTTTTGTTTTTTTTACAGTAGTCAACCTTTTTTTTTTGTGTCGTTAGTCCGAGCCGTGCTCATGTGGTTCTCCCATCCCTTCCGCAATATTTATTTTTTATTACTTCCCTTTGTTTTTTTTCTTTACGGTAGATAGTCCCTTCTCTTTTCCGTTTCGTCCTTCCACCGTCTTCCTCTCCTTGATTTCCTCCTCCCATTAAGTTAATTTTCCCACTTCCCTTAAGTTCTTTTTTTTTTTCCCGGCGGGCTCCTACGCTAAAACCCTTTCCTGTTTTCTTTCTTTCCCCTTTCCCCCCCAATGCCGATGAAACTGGAGCTGCATTAGGCTTCGGGTCTGCTTATTTCATTTTTGCTTTTCTTTCCTTGCGACGTGTTTCCTTTGCGAATTTATGCTATGTGAGGATTCTTTAAGGGCGTATTTTGTAGTGGCCTCCGGCCCTGCTTTTTTTTAGGCTGCGGGGTCCAAAAGAACACCACCCCTTTTGCTCTGTCGTCATGCTCCTCTGCTGGAATGAGGTTCTTTCCCCCCCTCGCCTTTTTTGGCGAACTGTTTTTTTTGGCCCGCTTGTGTTTTTTTGTTGTCCTTTTTGAGCGTTTTCGTTTTGATTTCTGTTTCCCAACCATCGCTTTGTCGGTTTTTTTGAGCCCCCTGCTTCCTCCAGCATTCTTTAGGTGGGTGCCTTATTCCTTCCAGCCCAGCCAACCGCAGGGTTTGTAGGATGGACACACCACAACCCCTGTTCCGGCTTCTCCCCCCCCTGAGTCCCCCCGCGCTCTTATTTATTATATTTTATTTCACCCCCCCTTTCTTTGACGTTGGAGCACAACAACGGCCTGTAGTTTCCGGGTCGCGCTTCGCTGGTATTACGTCCCCCTTTTTCCCACCCTCCCCCTTTCCTTCCCCCCCCACGTGTGTGACACCCTTGACGGTTTCCTTGTCTTTATGCTTTTGATTGACCCCCTGGCTCGATGATATACAGTCAGTGGCGTGTACCTTCTCCCCCCATTTGGTTTTTTTGACAGATCCAATACTGGATCGTTCCTTGCGACCTTGGGCCGGGCCTTCGATTCCTGCCCCTTCTTTCCCTGCCGTGGGCTTTTCTTTCCTTTTCCCCCTAATAGAGGGTTTTCTCCTTTTGCATTTCCACCCGCCACGTTGCTACGTCCTCTCGTTGGACCTCTCTGCACCCACCTCTTTTTTTTTCCCTTAAGTCCCTAGTGAAGGCCTCCATCTTTCTCCGTCACCTGTTCTGGATTTTTTGGTCGTTTTGACCCCGCGGGAGTGGGCCCCCGTTCCCCCACCACTTGCCCCTTGCATTCACCCTGGTTTTCCCACCTTACCCCCTCCCCGGTTGAGCCTCTTTGGCCCCGGTGATTTTTTTTCACCAAATTCTTTCCCTTTCCCCTAGGACCCACAAGCGTTTTTCCCCGATTGTCTTCTTCCTAGTTACAATGTGTTCCCTTCTTTGGCCTCCACAGGCCATTGTTCATACCTCTCTTCTTCTTACTGAACCCCCCTGTTCCCTTTTGATTCTTCTGGTGTTGACAAATGACCTTTCACCCCAACCTGCGTTGCCTTTATTTCTCCCCCAGTTTTTTTTAGTTCCTCTTTTTTCCCAAGGGTCCCATAGTTTGATTTCCTTGGCTTTGTACCATGATGATATCTTTTTCCTCCATCTTTTCCTCGCCGCGCCGGATTCTTCTTTTTTCTGGTCTCCCCTTTCTCTTCCCGCCCCCAAAATCATTCTTTGACCTTAGTATACCCCCATAAACAACCTGTCCAATGTTGCCGGATTCCTGTCTGTTCTCCACATTCCCCAGACTCTTGAAAGGCTTGCCTCTACATTTTTTATTTTTTTTTGCCGACGCCCCCTTCCTCCATAAACCCTTCTCGCGTTTGCCTCCCTTGGCCGTCCATCTAGCTTATTCTTTTTACCAAAGCGACCTGAACGTGGACGGATTTACCCCCTACTACTCCAAATCTATATAATTATTCTCTTTTTCTTTTTTACTCCCCTCAATTTTGGCTTTTTGTCCCTTCTTATGTTTTTCCAAATGCCTTTGTCCCTTGCTAAATACGTCGCTTCCCTGCTGATTGTCTCTTTTTTTTTGATTACGGTTTACTGTTTTTCTCCAAACAAACTTCCTCCCCCTCCGTTCCCCAAGTTCCTCCTTTTTCTTCAAGTGTTTAAAGAATCTCCTTCTGATCAATTTTTTTTCATTCAGTTTTTGGCCCGTAATCGCCTTTTCTTCTCCTTTTGAAAACCCAACTACCCTCCGGTGTTTTCTTTCTACATTGATCCTCCCCCCCCCTCCTCTGGCAAACTCTTATATTAGTTTTTTCAAACTAACCCGGTTTTTTTTCCTTGGCTTTTAGGATGTTTCCTCCCCCCCCTTCCCCCATACCGAAGAATTTTCCTCGGTTCAGTGTATCTTTAGCTTTGTTTCTTGTTTCTTTTGCTTTTTCCTTGTCCGTACCCTTTTTTTTTTTCTTTTTCCTCTCAGTCCTGTTTTTTCCTTAAGGGTGAAATGTTTTTTTCTTACTTTTTCGAACCTTTCCTGCCTGCTCCTTTGTGCTCCTGTACTATTGCTGCGTGTCCGCCCCCATGCCCCAACCCCTTGTTTTTCAGTCCTTTTTTGATTCACATGTTTTTCTTTTCCCGTATTTTATTCTGCAATCCTTTTGGCCGTTTCTTTCCCCTCACGATTCCTTCCCTTTAATACCATGTTGAGAATCGTTGCCCTGGTTTCTGTTTTTTTTCCCCGGGTTAGTTGCTGATTTTCCGGCCGTGTTTTTTTTTGCCCGACCTTTTTTTTTCTACGAGGTTCCGCGCCAAGAGTAGTCATTTTTCGGTGAAAGTTAATTTTATTGACTTTTTGGCCCACCTACGCATCCGTGTGCAGTTCTGTCCTTTTTTTTTTTCCTTTTTTTTTTCCCCTCCTTTTTTGGGTGAGTGATGATTTAGATGTTTCCTCTTCACCTTTATTCCTTTTTTTTATGGCCCCCATGAACCTCCAGGTTTCTGCCTCCTTCGACTCGTTTTGATTCGTTTTTTTTTCATTAACCACCAGTTGTCCTTGTTTTGACTTCAAAAATTTTGGGCATGATGCCCAGAACCGGTTCTCCTAACAACGTTTTTTTTTCCGTGAATTGAATAGGCGTTTTTTTCCTGTCAAAGTCTCCAACTTCCCCCCCTATTTTTCACAGGGCATTTCACTTCCTTTCTTCAAACGTCCGGTTTCTTTCCCGTTGAATTATTCTTTCCTTGTTGCCTCTTTTCAGTTTTCCTTTTATTTTTTCCCCTTTTTTCCCCACTGATTTGCCCTTGCTTTTCAAACCCCGGATTTAATTTTTTTATAGGGACAAGACTTCTTTGTCCCCAAAAGCTACCATTCCATTGGCTTGTGTATGCTTCTTTTCCCCTATTAACCCCTTTTCACTCTGTAAGGGAATTTCGAACTTTCCCAATTTTCCTTTGTTTGGACTTTTCCCTTCGGGAGCTTCTAACTTCAGACTTTTTTATTAGCCGTTTTATCAAAAACTTTTGATTTCCCCCCCTTTTTTTTCCGCTATCTCCCCGGCCGATGCGTTCTTAACCCATTGGGGCATATCTGATCCTTTTTTTTAACTCCTCATTCAGAGTTCTTTTTTTCCCTCGTGTTCCCCATTTTTTCTCCTTATTTTCCATTTTATCTATTGTTTTTCTTTCTTTGGAAACCCCTCATTTTGTTATATTGTGTGATGCAATCCCCCCTGTCATCTACTACCTTTGGGTATCTGTACATATTTTTCTTTGTCTTTATGTCCGATGTTGGGGCTTTGTTTTTTTTCGCGTCTTCCTTCCTTCCTTTCTGGATGTTTTTGAAGAGGCGAGAATGCTCTTCTACCTCCCCCTCTGATTTTCCTTTTCACGTTTAGGGAGAGTTTTCGATTTCGTCTTGGATTTTTTCCTTTTTTGTTTTTTTGCTGCATTGCCCCTCCTTCTTCCGTTACTTCGTCATCGAGATCGCAAGGCGTGCTTTTCCTTTTTTTTTTCTCCTGCGTTTCCCATTTTTGCCGAGAGTTTCTTTTTTTTTTCTCCTGGTTCTCTTCTCATCCACTTTTTTCAATGTTTTCATCAACTTTTTTGACCGATTGCATTTTAACTTGTCTTTGATACTACCCTTCCCCCCCTTGTTCTCCTTTCTGTTTGGATATGTTTTTTTTTTTTTTCTTTTTCCCCCTGTCTGCTTCACCTTTTTTGGTGTCTTTTTCCGCCGGAGCTCCCTCCCCAACCCCAAAAACAGGGTCCTCTTGTTGCAGAACCGAGGTCCAATTTTCATACCTGTCTTCCCCTTCTTTCCACAGTTCTTCTTCTGCGACTTTTCCCATGATCTTTTTTCAACTAAGTGTTCTAGACCAGTTGATCCCCTATTTCACTCTTGAGAGCTGTGTTTTTTTTTGTTCTTTTTCCTGTCCTTTTTTGTTCTCCCACCCCCCCCCCCTGCAATTATGGTGCCGATCTGCTTTCTTTGCGGGCATGTTACAAAATCTTCTCGTACTCCTTACAAGTTTTTTTATTTTTTTTTTATGGAGACACTTTATTTTAACATTTTTGCCTGGTCGCCTTCCTTTTTGCAGACCAATCTCTCTTTTTTCTTCACAGGTTTCCCCAGATTGATAGGCGTCCCTATCCTTGTTTTTTTTCCCCTGTTTTTTTCTTTTCTTATTTATGCCTCTGCCAGCTT
>Ga0179593_1262525_pt1 | contig 18158 bp, 32 predicted proteins | sample CZODoug2_1_08_16_FD_185931 | JGI IMG/M metagenome (GOLD analysis project Ga0179593, IMG submission 185931) | Vadose zone soil fungal communities from Angelo Coast Range Reserve, California, USA - CZODoug2_1_08_16fungal (PacBio error correction) | ecosystem: Environmental > Terrestrial > Soil >... | reverse complement strand
TCCTCATGGTAAGGGAATAGGCCTTGCACACCCCACGTTGATTCTGACGCATTTCCCTTTTTTGAGACCGGAACACCACGATTCGGATTTCTTGCACTATAATAGCCTTGCAGTTTTTCACAAGCAAATTCTGTCCCGATAACAAGCTTTTGCAATTTTTTTTTATTGATCAGTCGATGTATTATGTGCACCTTTGTTAGTTTTTCCACCAATCCCCGCCCCCCCCCCCCCCGCCACATTTCTTCGAATGAAGCAAGCTGTTGTTTGCGATTCCGACTAATCCCTACGCTTCTGCATCCTTTTTATTTTAAATTTTTGATTTTTGATTTTTTTGCAGAAAAGTCCTTTGAAGACTTTTTTTCCCCCCCCCCTCGCCCCCATGGTGTTCGCTTCGGTACCCATGCGCCTGGACCTTTTAAATGCTCTCCCCAGGAATTTGCACTCTTCAGACGTAATGGATAATTGGATGCGCTATTCCCCCCTCAATTCCTCCTTTAGTTTCTTTCCAGCGATGATGTCTTTTTCGCCACACCCAACGTGGCTTTTTCTTTTCTGGTTTTTTTCCCTTCACCCAACTGCTCTTTCAACTTCCCAGCAGCCATTAGCCATACTTAAGCCCCCCCCATTTTCCTTTAAGGTCTGGCGTATGAACCCCTTTCAACCAAGCCCCCCCCGTATCGTACTAGAGGACTTATCGTTCCTTCCCCATTTTTATATGTCTGCCAAATCAATTAGTCAAGATGTCTTTGTACTTGATTCTTTTTTTTTTGCCGGGGTATTTTGTGTTGTCTTGTCCATTCCCGGTCCCGACCCCTTGGTCGCGTACATCATGATTGGGTATGTTTCGTGGGGTTTTGTGTTTTTTTTCACATGTATTAGCACACTCTAGTTCTGCGTTTTTTGTGATTTGCCTTTGTAAGACGGTAGGATACCCCGTTCCCGGTTTAAATTCTTGCCATCCCGTCTTTCTTTTAGTTTCAGACCCTTCGCTATCTTTCTTTTTTAGTTTTTTTTTCCTGCCCCCGTTGCCCCAGCGACTAATCGAGTGGACCTTTTTTTTCCTTTGCTCCTCTTCCAACGCTCACTGCCTGGACACGCAGGTTTTTTTTTTAGTTTGACTTAAAGCCCTTTGCCTTGATATGTACCATTTCGCTTTCTTATATGTTTTTTCCTTGTGTGATTTTGACTTCAACCTCCTGTTGTTGCTGCCTTTCCATTTTCAGGAAAGCTTTTTGTGCCTTATTGTCCATTCCATGCTTGCTAACAGCAAACCCTTTTTAAATTGATTGACTTGTTTTTGTGAAGTTGATTCCCCTGCCCTCTTGTGCTTTTAAGGCGGCTTCCCTTTCCATTTTCTATAAGTTTCTTTCTTTATATCAGCGAGCCTATGAACAGCCTCGTGTACTATCCGTTTTTTACCTCTTTCTTCCTTCACCCCCAGTTGGCAGCCGGTTCTCCCTCCCCGTCCCCCAATTCCCACAATTGCGCTGACTTTGTTGATATGTACGATATCTCCATTCTGCGCACTTCCTTTTTTTTGACGTTTTTATAACTACGTGTTTCCCATCGAAGTTTTCCAACTGCTCAACCAGCGTTTATATTACTTTTTTTCTTATCTGAACACTTCCTCCCCGCCCAGCCACCATGCCGGCCTGTGCTTTTTTCATCACAAACCTCCCCCTCAAAACGTCTGGACGAAGACATGAATACTCGCCAGTATGTCCATTTCTTTACCCTTCCCCAACAGTTCACTCCTCTGTTGTGTTCAGCCATAATGACTACTTTTTTACTGAATGATATACGAATATTCATATGGCAATGATTACTATTCAACTTTCAACCCCCCCCCCACCCTTAAATTTTTGATCCCAAGTATTTTTTTCCCAGTTACAAACCCCCTCCCCATATTGTCCTTACGCAGTAGCCTGCTGCCAAGGAATCGTTCTTTTTGTCGACTTTCTATTTCGAAGATCCAGACTTTTCTTCTTAACTTCTTTTCTTTTTCATTCCTCGGTTTATTTTTTTCACTCCCTCTTTTGCACGACAGGACGTTGATTTTGTGTCCTCTCTTCCATAGCATACATGCGTCCTTGCAAAGCCTTTTTCTCCAGTCCTGAAGCTAGTTATTTTCGACAGATGTTTTCCCTCTCCCTGAGTAGCCCGCCTTACAACTCTTATGTTTTGGTGTCCATTACTACTCCTCCAATTGAATTACGATGTGTGGTTTTTCTGGGACCTCCCTATCCCCCCGCCTTTTAGGGAGGTCGATGCGTTTTTTTGTGTTCAATTTTCCTTTCTTATCCGCCCTTTCGTACCTCAACTTTCCTCTTTCCTTCTTCAGCACTTTTTGCACAGGCGTGTTTGTCCTGTTACAGGAGTCCTTCTCCACCTGGACAAATCCTTTCTCAAATAACGTGCGAGTATGCATCGTTTCTTCCCCCCCAGCCGTTATATCTTGAATTTGAATAGTCGCTTTGTGCCCAATTTCCTACCTTTGTAGCACGCCGGGTGACCCATAGTGTTTTTGGTCTGAGATAGTCCCATGTGCCTTTTCATACTGCCCCTATGACACCAGACCTGGTTCGTCCTTGAACAAAGAGACCCCCCGCTTTGACACCCGCCGTTTTCTACTCACACAGCCTGTGCAGAAAGCATTTGACAGATCTCATAACCACCAAAAAGTTACCAACCTGCTATCACTTTTATCGAGCTGCCTTTGCCTTTATTGCTAACCCAACCTTTGCCACCTCCTTGTTAGTTTAACCCCTTTTATCCTTTCTTTTTCTATCTGAACTATTCCCACACTAAATAACGCTCTTTAAGACAGATTGGCTTACCACATTTTTCACCACGGCCTTTTACCCTGCATTGGCAACCTTTCACCCCCTTTGATTTCCACCCACTCAACCCCCCTCCCAGTTCAATACCTGTCAGCCACTGTTGGATTTTTGCCCTCCATCAATGTATTCTCAATAGAGACCCAAAAGCAAATGTTGCAGGGTTTTTCATCACAACCTTTCTTTTGTCCGGTAACACCACATGACCCCCCTTAATTTATTCCTGGTAAAGATCCCCCTGTCACACTTATCCCCCTCTCTTTCAACAATCAAACTGCTTACTCCGTGTCAATGGTCGTAACTACCGACGCAGGTCTTCAACCCCCCCTTGTGGTAGAACTTTTTTTTTTGCAACGGGCTTCCCCTCTCCAATGTTCCTTTGTTTCTATGAACTACCCCACTAAGGCTGCGACTGATTTTTCCTTTTGTTTCCTTTCCAGAGTTCCCTCCTCCGCGCAACATTGAGTTGCAATACATGTTTTTCACCCACGTTCCCCCCCCCCCCCAGAAAAAAATTAAGGTCCCGAGTGTAGCCCCCCCTTTTCCCCCCGTCCTTTCATCCCCACCTCCACCCAGCTTGAAGAGTTCAACCCACATAAATACCCTTCCCCACCGCTCCATCTTTTACTTTTTTCTCGCCATTTTTCGACAGATTTGCGATGGCAGGTTTCTGCCTCCTTTATATGCTTGCGCCCTAATTTTGAGTTATTAGGTCTTTTCCTGGCCTTTCTGAATGCTTCCTCGCCTTGCGGCCTCATACTTTCAGCTTTTTTTTGGCGGTGAAATTTCAAAAAAAAACCCCTAGAATTTTTTCAACATTTCTTCTGAGTATATATCTCATCCTTATCCCCCTCTGTACCTAGTTTTTTTCCTTTTTCGCATTCAAACAAGGCCCCTTTACTGTCATCCCTTCGGCCCCGCCGTTCCGTCTTTTTCATGTGTTCTTTTTCCCTTTCATAACATAGTTTATACAGGCCGTATAGGCGTCGGTGAGGATAAGTCTCCCATGCCGGTCGCCAAGCCTTCCCAGCGAACTTTTCTTTGTAGCCGTGGGTTTTCCTGCCTCAAAAACCCAAGCAGAGTATGCACTAATCATCGTCTGGTTTCTCAACATGTTTAATTTTTTCGCTTCAGTCCCATTGCTGTGTATCAGCTTTGCAATGCTTTTGCCCTGCATTTCATTAGCTTTTTTTCCCTTCCCTCCCGTTGCATTTTTTCAGCAATTCCCTATCTGAACTTAGCTCCCATATCTTGTCCCCCTGCATATCCCTTTCCCTCCCCGTTTTTTTTTTTGCTTTGAGAGATACGTTTTGAGTTTATGAGTAATTGAATTGGACCGCGCTATCCCTTTCCTTTATCATGCGTGGTAGGACCAGGGCCCCCCCCCCCACACGAATTCATTTGACCATTTTTTTATCGAGGGCCCTGTTATACCAATGCACTATCTGAAGCGACCAGCTTTTCGTTCTTTTCCCAACGCTGATATGTGACATCCCCTTATTTGTGGGGAGACAGCACCCCCCCCCCTCCGCCCACCAGACACCTTCCTTGGCCAAGCGGTGACGCCCGGCATTCCAGTTTCCCTTAGATCCCTACTCTTGTGCCTATTACGGACTAATGCCTATATTTTTATGGCGAGCCCAGTATTTTGAAGACATTTTTAACCATCTCAAGGGGGCGTTTTTCATGTTGCAGTTGCCCCCTCCTGCTCCCGGTCCTCGCAAGCCAGGCCACTCTCCTTCGCCTTGCTTTTTAGATGATATAAAAGATTCCCTGGTTTGCCCGTAGTTTATTCCTTTTACGCAAAATGGCTGTTACGATGTCCCTGTCCCCGCCCCCCAACCAGCGAGAGTTAAGATGGCAGGCAGGCTATACGGCCTCCCTCTTAACACAGAGCCCGGCAGCGATTACAATGAGTTTGCCAAAGCAAATTTCCCCCCCTTGCTTGATCTCACCTTGTTCCGTCTTAGCCCCCCCCCCTGACCTTGACAATCTTTATCATTGTTAGTTATTTTGGCGTCTTTTTGAGTTTTTTTTGGGGTGTTTTGTTTTTTGTGGTGTTTTTCCCCTTGTTGGGCACATTTTCACTCCTTTTTGCTCTTGTGGTTTTCGGTTTCTTTTTTGTTAACCTTGTATTGCCACCCTCTGTTGCCTGCTGGTTGGTGGTGCTGTTTTTTTTGGTAGCGCCCCCCAGCTTCACCCAAGTTTTTTTCAATGTCGGCAGCCGCTTGGTTTTCCTATATCTCGTACATAGTCATATTGACGCCGTTTTGCTCCCTTTTCTGGTTTCCCAGTTCCTGCGTCTCCCATTCTACACGATTCCCAGCATTTTCTTTTAGACTGATTTGATAAGAACTGTTGCCACCCTGCTCTTTACCTGGCATGACAGTATACGTATATGCGGGGTTTGGTCTTGACGAGAAGTTTTTTGTGTGCTCTGTGTATTTGAATCCCCATCCTCCTGTTTTTTTGGTGCTCGCAATCCTTACTTTTTCTTTCCCTTCTTTGCAGATAAATTGCCCGTTTCTACAAGTCCCCCCTTTTCTAATTATGGACGTGATTGTTTTTGCCTGTTGAATTTCTTCCCTCCCGAGTAATATCTTTTCGTCTTAAGCGCGTTTCCTGTCGAACCTGGTACCCCAACTTATAAGCCCCTTTCTTCGTGGAGTTTAGCGACTTATAATATGCCAGAGATTCTCCAAGCTTTTACCGAAACTGCCCTTAGGCACCATGTGTGGTTTTTCTTTACCTAAATTTTTAGCCCCCTGCCTTCTTCACATGACCTCTTCTCATTTTTTTTTCCTTTCTTCTTATACTCCTGATGCCCACATTGTGGGCGTATAACCCCGGCGTCCTCCAGATTTTCAATGGACCCCCTCAACAGTTCCTCTGTGGCCCCCTCTTAAGCGTTTCACTTTGTTCCATCCAGTCCCCCTTTTGGACTCTGTCGCCCTGCTCGTCCTCCGTGAACCCCCCCAGCCCCCCCCATCCCATCTTTTTTAAAACTTTTTTCTTAGAAGAAACATCCCTTTAACATCCGCCCCTGCTGGCGCGTTTAAAAACCCCCTTTCAGGTTACGAGTCACATCTTCACGCCTTGATGTTCATAGTGTTTCTTCAATGACTACTTAAATTACTTTTGAATGATTAACGAGTTGTCCGCCTATTGCAATGCCCCAATTCCCTCCCCACCCCCACCACTCTCATAACTCCCCTTTTTTGTAGCTTCTACTGTGCATTTTCACCCCCCCCGATTTTTCTCATATTTAGGATCAGGCCCTTTTGTGAACCCATAATCTAAATGTAGTTTTTTGTCTCCGGTCTACTGGTCGAATCTCCAGTGCATATGCTCTTTCTGCTCAGCGCTTTTCTGCCTCTTCCTGTATCTTTTAGTGTTTCTTTTACTCCTCTTTCCTACCTTTCTCTTGTATGTTTTTTTTTGAGAGGCTCTTAGACCACTTTAACCGCCCCCTCTCGCATGCCAAGCCTTACGCATAACAGAGAAGTCGATTTTCCTGTAAGATTGCCCATTCCTGATATCAGTACCCCGCCCCCAACTTCGATTTTTTTTTTCTTCCCCCTTTCTACCTGAATCCCCTCAATATGACTTTTACGTTGTCGCCTGTAATTCTTACCTTCTCGACAGAGACTTTTTCTTTTCTTCCTTTCTTTTTGTACTGTTTTGGTGTGGAATTTTCGTACCTCCTTGACATATTTCACTTACAGTTTTCCCTTGCCTAAGTCACCCCCCATCCCCCCATGAACATTATTCGTTTGTGAAATTAATTTTCCCCCATACCTTTACCCGCCAGCCCTGCCCCACTCCCCGCCGTTTATGCTTTCACCAAAGACGTTTTCAAGTGAATTTCTTCCCCCTGCTTTTTCAACTTTTTTGCAGCCACTCGGTCTACAACTGCGTTCGCTTTTCCTTTCTAAGACAGATGCTTTCTTAATAACTTATTTATACCTTACTGTTTGAAGACGCCAAGTAACCCTCCTTTCACAGGCGCAAGAGGATTACCACCCCTCTTTGCGTTTCTTCATTCCGCATTATTTCACACCCCCACCCCGCATTCCGGTTTTTTTTTTTATGACTTTTTTCCTTGCCGGGTAAGTTTTTAACCCCCCCTCCACATGGGGCCCATTCCAAACCCCGTCATTCTCCACGGTATATAACCGCATATTTTGCCTAACCCCACCTCCCCATTATATACTGACCTCCCGCCTTTTAACAGCTCGACCTCACGCATTTACCATGCCAGGTTGTCCCCACCAAATAATATTAAACGGTGCTGTTGGCCAATTCCCACTCCCAACCCCCCCCTCAGTCAATAATTTTGCCACGGTTGACTGCTCGAACCCACATGGACTAACAAACATTGCCCCAAACCTAACTATGAGTTTTAGCTCACCTTTCCATTGGTTGCAGTACACAACTACAACACCACCTGCAAACCCCCCTCCAGACTGAACCGTCAATGGTTTTATCAATGCAATTTCTTTTTTCGAACTCCAACTTCAAACCTTCTTGCCTCGGGTGATCTTGCAGCGCCATTCCCCCCCCTTTTTCTCCTCTCTTCCCCCCCCCGCTGGTTTTCACGGCTCTTCACCAATTTCTCCCCCCTTAGCGGATGCTATTAAACCCAAAATAATTTTTTTTCCGCCCAATGCATTTCCCGACCTTTTTAATACATATTTACTCACCCCTTTTCCGACTTCCCCCAAATAGCGCCGCCCCCCTTTTTGCCCCCAAACACGAACCAACCCCTCCCCCCCCCACAGTGCCAATTACGTTTTTTCCCCAATGTTCCCCTGAATTTTCAGAATGAAGACACCAGTCCCTTCACCGTAAACCAAATAACAACATAGCTCCCATTTTTGCGCAAGCAAGCTCATCTTGACGAAACCCTCAGTTTCCCGCGCTACGGGGGCAGTTTCTCTTTTTAGAAGAATCGTAACGTGCCTAGTCTGTTCGGAGGTCGTTTCTAAGAGTTCCCCTTTGCCTTCCAATAGTTACATATGCCTTTTTATTCCGGCCCTCCCCCCCTTCCACCTTTTTTTTTCGAGGAGTCCTTCGATACCCAAATCCCATGGTGGAAAAAACTCAGAAAGTTTGCTTTTTTGTCCCATACTTTTTTTATCCCTTAAGCTGACTTGTGTTTCTTTTTTTGGCTTTCTCCCCTTTTCCGGGGAGCATTTCCCCGCAAGCCCCTGGTTTTCTTTCCCCTTTCGGATAATACGGTTTATTTCCAAAATATAGGCATTGTTTTTTTCGTTAGTGAATAGCCGATTCGTGACGTTTGATATACTATACTTAATTGTTCCGCAAGAGCTATGCAGCCTCCTCTGGTCGCTTTTTTTCCCAGGTTCAAGGGAGTTTGGTTGCCCACAACCCTCCGTTTATTTCACACTTTTAATCCCCATCGTCTTGCTCCAAATTTTCTGAAAAACCCTCTTGGTCATCGCCGCCCCGGAGCCTCGTTTTCAGCCCTTCTTTTGCCCCCCGTTGAATCAGTGGCGGTGTTCCCTCCATACCGTCGTATGCTTTTCCTAAATCATTATATCTCTTTGCCGTACAATATCCTCCCCCCCTAGACCTATAGAATATCTTGTTTCCTATGGTGTTTTCTGAGCTATCCCGGTTTGGCTCCTTCTCCCGATGTCCTATCGTTACGAGCAAACCTTCCGATCCCCATGATTGTGAACAGCCCTTAGCTGGCCGGCATATTGTCCCGGTACCCAACAATTGCGTAGGCAGGGACGATGAGGAAGAGCGAGTTTCCCCTGTCTTTCTTATACGCCTCACCCGCACCCCTTATCCGCTCCTATCCCCCCGTTCCCTTGCTCGTCTACCTACCCACTACTTCAACTACCTGCTACTCCGTATTCTCCCTTCTCAATTCCCCACACACATCCCACTTATCCTACCATGCCCGTTCCCTCGCCTCACCTCCCCTCCCTCACTGCCATTTGATTCTCTCATTACTCGACTCGTCCCTACGCCTCGTCTTCCTTTTCTTCTTCTTCCCCCGCGCTTCCCAGTCCCTCCTTCTTCCCTTTCCCCATGCTTGCCCCCCTCTCTCATAAGGTCGCCCCTCTCTGACCCATATTCTCCTCTTATCTTCCCCCCACTCCGTCCTATCCCCTGTCTAACGCTGCACACGTCCCTCACACCTTCACCGATTTTGACGCTCACCCCTCCCCGGCCTCTCCTCTACCCCCCCTCCCTCTAACTTCCTACCTTTCCCTAGACTTTTGGCTATTGGGGTTCCATTTATCCTCGCCTCCTCCCTACCCCTTTCTGCATTTCATCCCTCCTCCGCATCTATCTTCCATACGCCCTCTAGATTCCGCGTCCACACGTTGGCTGTTACCTTCACCTTATCATCCGTTCCCGATTCCTCTTATCCCCCGTGCATCTGTCTACTTCTTCCCTCTCCACACTTCCCCTCTTTTCTTACCCTGTCCTCCCTCCTCTCCCCTCTTGCGCCACCCTCCCCCCCCCTCTACATTTTCACGTGCATTCACCCCATTTCCTTCCTCCCCCCTGTTCACCACCCTACCTAGCCCTCTCTGCTCATCCTCTCCCCAAAGATTATTGCTCTATTCCCAATCTCCGTATTCTTCTCCATCTCTCCTCTTCTCTCTTCTATTCGCGTAGCCCCTCAGGACTAACAATCTTTTTTCACTTCCATCCTTCCCTCCCTTCTCGTTTGTTATCGCTTCTTTCTATCTTCAAAGCTTCTTACGTGCAACTTCTCTCGCTGGCTTCGACTCCTCTCATAATCCCACACTCCCTTTTCCTTCCCCGCTCTACCCTCTCTTCCATCCCCCCTCACTTTCCTGTTTCTTCGTCCCTGTTTTCTTCCTCCTTCTTTTCCTCCTTCCCCTCCGCACCCTTTCTCCTCTCAGTCCTTTCTTCCTCCCGTTACCTCCTTCCTCCTCCTTTACCTCCTTCATCTCTCCTTATTCTCTCCGCTCCCTCTGTCTCCTACCCACTCTCTCCCTCTTTACCGTCCCACTAATTTCCAACTTTCCGCCCCCTTCTTACGCTCTTCCTCCCTCTGCTCCTTCTGCTCTCCTCCCCTTGTCCTGCATCATCCTCTATTTTTGTCCCTGTTTTTCCTCTGTAACCACGCCCCCCTTCACCCCTTCATCTCTATCCCCGCCTCCCTTCCTCCGCTTTTGTCTATCGTTCTTAGTTCTTATTTTAGTCTATAAATTCTCTTTCCTCACACCTCTTACGCCCGCCTTTACTTTCCCTCCCATTTCCCGCGCCTCCCCCCGTCCCCGCCTCCCTCCGCCCCCCCGCCCTTCCTTCCCCTCCTGCGTCCATCACTCCCTTTACATCTTTTCGCTTCCGTCTGCGCTCCTCTTCTCGTTTTCCACGCCTAATCACTCCCCCACTACGTTTACTATGCTCTCTCCTATTTCAACCTTTTTTTTTATTATCCCAACGCATTCATTATACCCTCGGCCCCTGCCTTCTGTCTCTTACCACCTTGCCCTTGATTATCTTTCTTTTTTCGCCCCCCCCTGTTTTCAGATCTTTTTTTTTCGCCCGCTGCTACCTTCAGCTCTCTGATCCTGGTGTACCTTCTCGGCCTCCTTCCCTCCCCTACCCTTGTCTCTTCCCTTCCTCGCTTGCGTCTTCTACTCATCCCTTTTTCCCCTACCCCTTCTTCTCTCTTTTCGCCATCTCCCACTTCTTTTCCTTTCCCTTCTCACCAGTCGTTTCTACTCCTTCCATCATTCTCCCCACTCGCTCATTCTTTATTTTCTCTTGTCAAATCTCCCCCTATCACTCTTACCCCTTTTACCATCGTCCTTTCCGTTATTTTTTCCTGCCTTGCCCACCTTGTCCTATCCACTATCATTTCACTCCTTGTCTCGCTACCCTGAACTAACTTCCTTTCTTACTTCTTCCACATCTCCTTCCCTTTCTCCGACGTGCACCTTCGCTTCTCCTTTCCTTCTCTCGTCTCACTTCCCCCCTGCCATAATCTCTTCCACCCCTACCTTCTAACCCTTCCTTACTCGCCCCTTCTCCTAGCCCCCCTCCCTCTTTCTCAAACCCCTCCTCTGTTATCTTTTTTTTGTCGGCCCACTTCTCACCACCGCGATTCGGATTCGCAGGTCTCCGACCTTCACACCTCTCACTCTCCTGGGTTTCCTTCCCTACCAGCTCCACCCTCTAACGCTACAGCCCGCCCGTCCTTTTCTCTCCCCTCGTCTTACCGTTCTCACCCTACTCTACACTCCGCTTTGCTCCCTTGCCTCGTGGCATCGTGACACCCCCCCTTTCGTATGAGTCGCTCGTCTTTTTTATTCTTGCCCTAGTTTCATAACTAACCCACGGGCCCTTCTAACCATCCCCTCGCACCCTTCCTCACTTTTCCTATTTCGTTCCTCTTTTCACAGTATTGTTTGTCCCTCTTCACCATCCCGATAGCTTATTCGACCCACCCTTTCTATCACCCACCTCTTTACCCCATCCTCTCCTTCCTGATCCTCAACGTTCCGCCCCATAGCTTACCCCACGGCTTCTGAATTCCTACCCCACCCTCGCGTGCTTCTCTTTAGACCCCCTTTCCCTTTTTCCCTCCCACCCTCAGTCACTAGTGACCCTCGCCCTTACCTTCCTTGACCCTCCATAGTCCTTCATCTCCCACTCCCCCCCTCTTGCCACTCCTAATTGCGCCCTCTGCTTCTATCTTTAACCCCCTTTCTCTCTCCATTTTTTTTCTCCTCCTACATCCCCCTTCCACACTTCACCTCATCCCCTGATCATCACCTCGTGCATCTTTTTTCTCTCACTCGCTCCCTCTCTTTCTCGCCCCCTCTTTTTTCCTTCGCCCCCGCGCTCTTTTCTCCCGTCCTCTCTCTTTCCCATCCCATTTACGGCCCCTAGCCCACCATCAGATTTTTACATGTTTCTCACTCATAATACTTCGCCCCTTCCTTTCTCTATCTCCTTTCCCACCTTTTTCGAATTTCTAACCTGCGCCTCAGCTTCCTAATCTCTTCCTTTGCCCCCATTATTTCTGCCTCTCTTCGCATTTTACTCTATGTATCTCACCCGCGCACCTTGCCTCCCTCCCCCGGCCACACCCGACCTTCTCCCTTTCTTCTCTTATGCTCCGTCTTCCCTCCTTGACTCTTCTTCCTTCAACGCTACTTCTTATTAAGCTCCCTCCCACCCCCTAATGTCTATTTTAGCGCTTTTTTTTTCTCCCTTGCCTCCGCCTCAACCCCCCCCCGAATCCACCTTTCTTGGGTGCCCCAAGTTCCCTCGACCTTCGTTCTTCTATCTATTACCTGCACGTCTTACCACACCTTGACTCCCCCCCCTTCCCTCCTCCCCCCTCAACTTCTCCTTTCCCTATTTTGTTACTGTTCACCTTTCACTGTCCTTCTGTCCCGTACTCCCTTTCTATCCTCCTTTACCTTCCCTCCGCTCATCTTCCACCCCCCACACCATTAGACGTCCCTCTCGGCTTTCTATTTCATTCCCTTGCTTCCCCCGCCCTCTCCGTGTTAATCAGGAGTACCTCCCTTTCCATCTACGCAGCGCGGTCTACATTCTTTTTTGCAGTCCCCCATCCTTCGTCCCTTTAAACCACTCCCCTCTACTGCCTCCTTGCCCCCAGCCACACTCCTCCCATGTCTTTCTCTCCCCCCTTTTATCCCTTCCCTCCTCCCACCTCCCCCCTACATCACTTCCTACTCACACCCCATCCCCCCCCCTCAATACTCCGAGCTCTTACATCGTCCTCGACCTGCCCCCTCACCTTTCCTATCTCCACTGGCTCCCATCCCATTCTCTCTCTTGCCTACTTTTCCCCTCACCCTTCCCTCCTGCATGCTGTCCTTCTTTTTTACTATCACCCTTCGCCTCTCCTAACTTCTATACTTCTCTACCCCTCTACCCAGAGCTCTTCTCAGTTTATTGACCCTCCTCGACTGCACTCGTCCGGCTTTCTACCATCTACATTCCCCTCCTCCTTTCTCTCGCGCGTCCCCTTCCGCGGTTGACCTTTCGCTTCTTATTTCTCTCTTTTAAATAAACACCGCCCTTTATTACCCCCCCCTTGTTCTCAAACTCTTAGCTTAACTTCTGATCTTTCCTTTTCCTGAGCATTTTCTGATTCTCCTTGTCCCCAGTCCTCCCTCCCCCTCCTCGCTCTTTCTCCTCTCCCTCTCTTCCCCAAGAACTTCATTATCTGCTCCGTGTATTATTGCCTACTGTTTACTCGCCCCGTCCCCGCCATCCGCAACCATTCCTTCCCTTCCCACTCCCACCCCTCATTAAGCGTGTCCTCCGTCCCCTTTTGCTCATCCTAAGGTTTTTGTCGTATTCCCGCTATCCATACTTTTTTTACTTTTCCCTGTTCTCCTTCCGATTTCTCCCTTTCTTTCCCTTAAATCTTTCTACAGCCCTCCCACCCTTCCCCTCCATCCCCGTCCATCCCTACATTTTGCTCCCGCTCCCATCCCATATTGTCTCTCTCTTTGTCATCTTAATCGCTTCCTTCATATCTTCCTTACCACACACATCTTCTCCGCCCCTGCCTCCCCCCTCTCTTACCTGAACGTTTCTTCTTTCCTTTTCTTTCTCGTCTCCAGTATTGCGCTTTCCTTCTTCCACTTCGCGTCTATTTATTCATTTTTTTACCTTTTTTCTGCTGTGTGGGAACACGTACTCGTTCTCCCGTCCTCGCAGCCTTTGCTGTTGGTTTTCCCCCCTAAGACGCATGTAGTGGTGCGTTTTTTTTTTTTTTTTTTTTTTTGACGCAATTTCGTCCCTGTAAGCCCAATGTATGTTACTGCGTGACCCCTGTCTCACCCTATTTTGGGTTAGATAGGGTAGCGTTTTTCCCGGAGTAGCCTTCCAATCCCCCACATTTGTTTTTTATTTTGCCCCCACCCCTCCGCCCCCCCCACACCAGCGTCCCTTTCTCTGTCCACAAGGTATCGCTACACCTGGATACTTTCCCTTCCTCCCCGACACATCCATTCACACAATGCCCTTGTCCTTCCTCCCTCCACCCCTTCTTCACCTCTTGTTTAACACACCTTCTTTCCTCTTTTCCTCTCTTTTAATTCGTTCACCCCACCCACCCACTACTCCTTCTCTTCATCCAAACTTTACCCTTTTATCTTTATTTTTTCTCCTATACTCATTTCCGTCTCCATCATCCCCATCCCACCCACCATCCTTTCCCCCTCCCTTCCCTTCTTCCCTGGCTACTTCCTTCGCTTATTGCTTACCCCAGCACCCACTCTTCCCTGTCATCCCCCCACGAGCTTCTTCTTTACCGCAGCCTTCCCTCCCCTTTCATCACACTTTCCCCTCGTCTTCCTCCCCGCCTTTTCACCCTTCTTTCTCTTGCCACACCGCGCCCTTTTTGCCTCTTTCGTCTTAATCTTCTTCTGTTAAACCCACCCCCCCTTCCTTCGCTTTCTCTTCTCCTCTCTATCCTGCTCTTCTTCGACCGCCTTCTTTCGTTCTTCCCCCCCCCCCCTACCCCCACCTTCCTCCCCCCCCCCCTCCCCCCCCCCACCCCCCCCCTTTCTCCCCCCCAACCCCCTCCCTCCACTCCTGCCCGTCCCCCACAAACCCCACAGCTCACTACCCCCCCCTCCCACACCCCACCCCCCCCTCCCAACTCCCCCCCCCCCCACAACACCTCTACTCCCACAAAACCACACCCCCCCACCCCTCCTCCCCCCCCCTTCCCTTTCCCACTCCACCGTCCATTATCCCATCCTCTCTTTCGTTATTCATAAGCACTCTTTCTCCTACCCTCCTAGCGCCTATATCTTCCTCCCTCTTCTCACGCCGTAATTTCTCGCCGCCTTCTGCTCCCACCACCCCCACGTTTATTATTTTATCACTAAGGCTTTTTTTCTCGTTTTTTAATCTCCAGTTTTTTCTCCCCCTCTCCCCCACGTGCCCACTTTCGCATTTTACTTACTCCTCGTTTAGCCACGCTTTCCCCAACCCCCCCTCGTCCTCACTATTCCTCTTCTCTTGATAGTCCTCTTCGTTGCACTATCATAAACCTTTTTCCCCCTACTCCTTCTTCCATATTCATCCTGTTATTCCCCCCTTCCCTTCTACACTTCTCCAACTCCCACCTCGTCAACCCCCCCGGGTCTTTTTGCCCTTCCTTACCCCCCACCCACCTCTCCTCGTCTCTTACCCCCGAGCTCAATTCCCACTCTCTTGTAGTTCTCCTTCTTCTCTTATTCTCAGACCCTTTTCCTTCTTTCCCCCCTTCCGCCATTCTTCCTCCTTACCTCCGGAGCTCGTCCTTGTTCCCACTGTCTCCATTATTTCACTACTTTTTCCCTCTCCACCCACGTTTGATCCTCTGCCGTCATTCTGCCCGCTTACTATCCCTCACCCTTTCATCGCCCACTTAGCCCCTGAACCTTCCATCTCCTCTGTCTTTCTCGCTTCCCTTTTTGGCACTCACCAACCGCCTCGCTCCCACTTCCTGTTCTACTCTTGTCTCTTCCCAGCCATCTTCTTCTTCCCCTTTTTCTGTCTTATCTTTGCCTAACTCGTCTTTTACATCGTCCCCAACCCTTCCGCCTTCCTCTTGTCTCCAGCCTCTTGTCACTCATGCTGCCTTCACCCGCAATGCACTGCCCTCAGATCAGTCACCCTCCCCCCTCCCATCTCTCCCTAAACGCTCTTCACCCCCCCCCCCCCCTCCCTCAACTCCATCTTGCCTCTTTTCAACCCACTTCTTCTGTCATCGTTTTCTTCCCTCCGTCTTCTTAGCCCACCTCTCGTGCACATGTCCTCTCCCCGTCTCCTTCCTCTCCCCCCTTCGCCAAAGCCCCCCATCATACTGCTTCTTTCCTCGTCACCACCTTTCTCCCCCCCCCCACCCTCCTCCTTTCTGCTTTCCCGCTCCTCCTTCACCCGACCCCCATCACCTTTCATCTTTCTATTTCTCACTCGTTAGCGGTTCGACCCATATCTCCACCTCTTCTCGCCCTATCCCTTACCGCCCTCTCTCTCTGTTATTGACACTCTATTTTTCCCATACTTCTTCCCTTCCCATCCCACCTCTCCCTCTCTCTTTCTAACCAGTCCGCCGCTGCTCCTTTCCCTTCTCCACTTTATTTGACTCCTCTCTGCCACCGCCCCCTTCTTTTCCTCTCCCCTACTCGCCATATATCCCGTGTGTACTTTTCGTGGGCCACCACCCCACATTCTTATTCTATATTCCTCTTTTTTACCTTTTCCCCCCCCCCCCTCTTTGTTTAATCCCGTCACTTGTACTCTTTAATTATACCATTATCGGCATTTCAGTTCCTCACCAGCCAATATGCTGACCTTCGAGTTATCAGCCGCAATGTTTTCTGGAGTTCTTGCAGACGTGATCCGTGAATTACCTTTTTTTGAGATTCTGACCCCCTCCCGCGACAAAGAAAAGTTTCTACTTTTAAGCTCGCCCTTATGCCCGGTGACGGCTACGCTTCTGCCTACCTGCCTTTATCTATCGTTACTGTCTGCAGCCCAAGTAGTGAAGACACAGAAAAGCGACGTAGGTTGTCCCTTTCCAGGCGCATTTTCCCTACCTGCCCAGAGCTTCCTTTCCCTTCCGGCTTAAGTTCCTTTTACTTCTTGGCTGTAATGATCCCATACCAGATGCCCTGAAGTTTTTCCCCTTCTGAGTATTTAACCACCGATACCTTTAGCTGGGCATTTTATGGCCACTTGCTCCCCCAAAGTGCGAGCGTGCAACCTTTTTCTTCATGATTCGCATTTCCCCTCATAATAACCCACAGGGACAGCGCAAGGTTGCCCCCGATGCTTTTAATTCAACCTGCCTCCGTATCTCTGTTATGCACTGATGTTTCACTTCTTTTTTTCTGCCACAGCCCGAAGAGGTCTCCTTTTAGCTTTCCTTGTTTATTGTTCTTTTCGCCGTTAACTTTTTTTTTGGGTATTTCTGTACCAATTCCCTTTTGCGTTTTGCACAATTGGCTTCACACAGAATTGGCGATATGTTTGTTTTTTTCGGGTGGGTTTTTTGTGACTTCCTGTCTTTGATAAAACAATTATGTTGCTTCGGTTCTTTCTGTTGACATATCCAAGCGGAACCCAATACATGTCGTTCCTCCCGTATTAGTTTACTCGCCGGCCCAATTTGACTTGAAGCCGCCTTTGTCCAGCCGACAAGAATGTTACCAGGTTGGCGTCCCTGCGCTTATATCTAACCCGCTTCCCCTCTTTGTTTAGCACTTTTATTTTTCATTCATGAAATAAAGTTGTGCCCTGATAATCCTTTCGATGATCTATAATAGCTCTTTGCACATTTTTGTCTTTTGACTGTCACCCATCAGCTTGGTGGTTGAGTGACAAGAAAATCCAGTTTTTCGCTCCCCTTTACGTTGATTCCCCCAGATTGTCGAGACGAGGTCTTTTTTTCTACATGCCCACCCCCGTTCTCCATTCGACTTGATGTTTTTTTTTTTTTCTTTGCCAAGGAGACCATAATATCGTATTTCCTAGCTTTAACCCTTTGTTTTTTTCGGGGAACGCAATTCTGCTTTACGTTTGTTTATCTCCGACCCCGCTAATCTTTTTCCCTCCAGTGGTTTTTTAACGACATGCTTGCCCAATTGCCCCAGGGTTTTTTTTTTTCTCCCAAAGGTCCCCCCCTACTGGAAATTCATAATAGAAGCGTTCTCATTTGTAATGATCGCCCCCAGCTTAATGTCTGCCGCACGCGTTAGCGTATCACCTAAGTTTTTTCCCATCCCTAACCCCCCTGTTACTTTGTGAACATTGCTCAACCGAGTTCCCTTTTTCCTCTTTCCCTGAGTGTGCACTGCGCTCACAGCCCCTCCTTCCACTCCATTTGAGGCCCCTTTCCGCTGGTATTATTGCCACCCCCCACCAAGCATCCATTCCCTTTTGACTGAAAAAGTCCTTTTGCACTGCCTGAATACTCACTTTCTTGCATGAGGCTACTTTTACCTGTATTTTCCTAACATGTCCACTGCCTTTTTCATGTTGTTTGTTAAGACTTCACAGAATCCTGAATTACGCTTCGTAAATATTGTTAACCCCAAGAGCACCTACACCCCACGCAACCCCCCTCCATCCCTATCCAAGTGTGCCCTTCGAAGGGGGAATTCCAACCACATCGCTTCCTATTGATAGTCTCCGTAGAATTTTTTTCCCCCTCCAGTAAGCTGAGTTGCGCTTGTTACCTACCTTCTATGGCTTTATATCGTCCTCTGCTTCTCTTTCTTGATGTAAGTCTTTAATGCCGCTGCGCTTTCTTGTTTTCTA
>Ga0179593_1690852_pt1 | contig 18164 bp, 31 predicted proteins | sample CZODoug2_1_08_16_FD_185931 | JGI IMG/M metagenome (GOLD analysis project Ga0179593, IMG submission 185931) | Vadose zone soil fungal communities from Angelo Coast Range Reserve, California, USA - CZODoug2_1_08_16fungal (PacBio error correction) | ecosystem: Environmental > Terrestrial > Soil >... | reverse complement strand
TTAGAATCGTTACCATCTCTTTTTCTCTCTTCAATTTAGTCGTTTTGGCCTTTTTTTTTTAGGCTCTTTAAGGCACTTTATATCCGGATCTTTGGTTTGATAAAGGCTGTTACCGTCATTTGCGTTCTCGATATCTTTCTGTCCCTCCCAGCTTTCTTTCCTGGCCACGGTCCCCCTTTCCGTTGTCATTTGCACCAGATCTTGTGTTGAATGCCACTAACTATATTTTACGCTGGTTCGTCGCGCGTTTTTTGCCGCTTTTTTTTTTTTCCCCCAACCACGTTCTACTTCACGTGCCCATCCTTGGGCGTCGGACCTTCTTCTTCTCTGATTCTACCCCCCCCTTTCTAGGCCAAATAACGTTCCTTGATTTCCTGTCAGGGTTTTTATCGTTTGTGTGATCACGTTTTTCCCCAACGGGGGACCTTTTCCCGCCTCAATTTTTCAACCCCCCCTTACTATTTTCCTTCCTGAGGTGTTTTTTTTGAGAGAAGTCTTTCAGGGGTTCGTAAACCCGTTCGTATTACCCCCGCGTACCGGCCGCAGATGGTTCCCAGTCGTTTGAACCCGTTTACGAGTCTTTTCAGACCCCCAAAAAACCCCCCCCTGAGTGGACTCTTCCCCCCGAGGAGTTTTTCAGGTTTTGCATTATCCTCGACGTTTGCTATTGCCGCGGGACTTGTTCTTTTCACCCCGTTTTCTTCGAACGCCCCCGCGTCCTCTAATTTTCTGGTTTTTTCCTACTCGATATTACGTTTTTTACTGGTTTCATAAAAGGGGGCATTTTTCGACATTTCGGGACAAACATTTCTTCCTATGGACCCATTGTTCCTTTTTTTTTTTCTTTCAACTGTCGCCTGACTTTTCCCGTCCCGGCAAAAAGTTCGACATTTTCCGCGCCCCCGGATGTTTGCTGCTGCCGCTTTCCCTTTCGGATTTTTTTTCTCAGGACCCCCCCCCCCCAAGCACGCCTCTTTCCTTCTAGTCCTTGCACCGAAAACGTACAATCCCCCAAGCCCCTCGGCCCCATGTGCTCCCAGTTCCCCCCCCTTCGTTTGTGTCACTCCCCCCCTGACGATCCCCGTTTCTTGATTTTCTTCGCCGCGAAATCGAGGCGATCTCTAGACTAACTTTTCGTCGCGCACAAATTTCTTTGTTCCCTTTGAGGTCTTTTTTTTGCGTTCCCTTTTTCGGGATTTTTTCGAAAGTGATCGGAAGCTCTCTTATTGTGTACGTCTGGACCCTTGGAGATTTTTCAAGTCTCCAGTACTTGCAATTTCCCCCCAAAGTCGTGTTTTTCCGCGCAGAGCTTTTAAACCCCGCACACACCGAATTTCGATCGGGAGGTTTGCTTTCTCCCGACATACCCCTTTTTTTTTCATTTTTTTCTTTCTTCTGCCCTCCGGGATTTTTCTTTTATCTACCTTCCCCCTTTCCTTGTAACACTGTTTTTTTTTTTTAGCGGCACTGGAGTCTGACCGCGTTTCTTGTTTCCAAAAAACCATCCTAGCCTTCTGACTCCCTTCCTTTACTTCCCTCCCCCCCGAGTTCATCTTCTTCTTTGCTACTTCCCCCCCCCTTCCCAACTGAAGTAGCGGCAGCCACGCCAGATATCCTTTTTATCTAAGTTCTTTGTTTTGAGGGGGATCTCCTTGTGAGAGTTGTGAAAGGACCATTCCCCCCCTTTCAGTATACCTCTCTTACCCTCTCAGTTTTTTTTTTGAGCCTTCGTTTCCCCTATTGGAGACCGGCCACTTCCTTTTCCCAGGGGGCGTTCCGGGCCTTCTACCATTCCTTCACCCTTGAATCATTCTGATCTTTTTCTTTTGCTTTTTTTCAGGCGCGAACGGTGGTTGTTTTTTCTTGGGCAATTCAACCCTTTCCTCCCCTTCGATTTCTTTTTGGCTTTATTTCCCTCGGTTGACTGATTAAGTGCCTTCCCCTCGTAGTTTTTTTTTTTTGTTCTTCCCCCCCTCCCCCTCGAAGCCGTTTGTAGAATCCTCCCCTTTCCCCAGTTTTTCTCATTCAAGGTGGATGCTCCTGACGGAACTTTTTTTCCTTTCTTGGAAGTTTGGACCCCCCTGGTTTTTTTGTCCAAATCGTTTTCTTTTTTTCCTTTTTCCCCTAGGGCTTGAAGTGCAAAACCCCCCCTTCTCTTTAACTTCGTTGGCTTTTTCATTGGCTTCCTGCCTCCGGGTTTTCCTCCCCTTTTTTTGCCGGGAGACGCTGTTTGTAGGCCCCCTCTTTTTGCATCCCGGGTCATCGTTCTACATAAGACGTCCCTCCGAACTTCTCCCATTCCTCCGCATGTGACCCCCCTTTCCCCTCAAAACTGAAAACCGAGTTTGTTCCTTTCCCTTTCCCCGTGCTAGAATTTTATCGCACTAGATTGTCTGTCCCTGGGCGGCCCGTCTCAAGAAAACGCCGATCCGTTTTTCCCCCCCACCCTTTTTTCCCCCCCCTCCCTCCTGCATTAACCTTTTTCCCGATGGGCTGATTGTCCGTTCTTTTGCAATCCATCACCGGGTTTCAGTGCTTGCTTTATGTTTTCTCAACCCTTTCCTCAATTTTCTCTGTGTGTAACCCTCCCCCTCATTTTTATTTGGCGCGGAACCATGTCGAATTCCGATGGATTTTTTCACGCGACAGTTCCCTTTTTTCCCAACTTACCATTGGCCCCCTAGACTTCGTCCGACGATACTTTTGTTTTCAACCCCAAAAAATCATTCTCCCTGCCTTTGTTGCCTTGTACGGTGTCTTGCCTCCTTCCGACTTCCTTCCCCCCTTGACAATATGCTCTGGAAGCTCCCCTCAACCGGATCTGATCAGGTTCCTCGAATGGAGTTTTTTACAACTATTCCACATTTTCCCACGTCCCGTTCGTCTGAGAAAGAGAATTGGCAACCCCCCACACTCTTGTTTTTTTCTTTTCAACCCTTTCCGTTCCCCACAGTTTCTCTTTTAATATCTTCACTCTCTTGCGATTTGTCCCCCCCCCTCCGTTTTTTAAACACCTAGATGGAAGGAAGGGCCATTGGTTCCCTATGTCCTCCCCTTCCCCTCCAATCCCCCCCCCCCCTACAGGTTATCCCCAAGCCTTATTTCACACCCCTTCGCTTTGTCCTTTTGTTGTGGTTTTGTGGCGTTTTTTGGCCTCTTATTTTTTTTGTTTCCCCCCCAAACCCTCCCCCCTGTCCCTGCAATCCAATTTACCCCCTTCTTTTTCATAATCCCAGGGTTGTCGTGAGATTTTTCTTCCAGGGCCTTGTCCGTTCCGGACTTTGGGTTTGTTTGGTACCTGGGCTTTTTTCCTTTTCCTCTTTTCCCGAGCGACCCTTTCCACCTTGATACCTACTCCAATTTTTTCATTTACCGGCTAACTTCCCCCTATGGGCTTTGGTGGACCCTTGTCGGTTTTCGAGGCTGTTTTTCGATCCCCCTCCCACCCGGGAGTTGCCGGTGCGATCTTTTACCCCCCAAAAATATAAGGGAGTCCCCCTCTGAATTCCAAACTTTATCCCCTCCATTTTTCACATTTTTTTCCCTGCTTAGACATTTTTGGCCCCCCGATGCGATGGTATGGGACCCTCCCCACCTTTTCCTTCATTGTTGCTTCCCCCTTCGATCGCCGTTCCCCTTTTTTTTAGTTTGCTTCCCCTTTAGGGAAACATGCCCGGCCAGCCCGGAAACACTTCTGCTCTTTTTTTTTTTCCCTTCTTTTCCCTTTTACTTATTCTTATTTGATTGTTCTCTTTTCCCCGTGTTTTCTTCCCCCCGCGGTAGAACCCCCCTTCCCACCCACAAGGTTCAAGACCTTGTTTGAAGACTTCGTCGCCGATTATTTCCCGAATTTCTTGTTTGAGTCGATCTCCCCTCTTCCCCCCTCCTTGGCGAATTGTCCATATTTTTTCCACCGGTCATTCTGAAACCTTTGGTGACATCTTTTCATGCCCCCCTTCTTTCAGTGACCGTTTGGGTTTTCCCAATTGAGAGCCTCTTAAGCATCCTCCGCGTACCCCACCTTCCTTTTCTTCTCCTCTCTTAGTCTTTTGTCGGGATCGGTTTTTACGGGCAATTTAACCTTTGCCGTTCCCTGGCCCTCCCTCTTCTCTTTGTCTTTTTTTCCCCATTTTTTTCGGACGGGCGACCCATTTTATCGAAGCGAACATGGGCTCTACTGGTCCCACCCTTTCCTTTTTCTCTTTAGTTTCTCTCCCCTTCTTGATCTATCTATCGGTTTGTTGATTCTTTCTCTGGCGGCGACCCCTCTTCATTTTCTTTTTTTTTGTTTTTTTTTTTATGCGATTTTAGTCCTGGATCGACCGTCTCTTTCCACCTCCCCCATTTGTAATTACTGCACACGTTAATTGCAGTTTGCCTGGACAAATGTGTCCCCCAACCTCCGCCCCCCCTTGACCCCCCTTCTTTCCTGTCAATGCCTCCCGAAGGGACCCTTACCCTCTTTAACACCTTTCGGGACGGCAACATTTTTTAGCGCTTCTACTTAGTTTCCTACCTTCCAACTTCTTTTTTTTTTCTCGATCCCCCGGAACTCCCACTTTTTGATAAGGAAGACTGCCCCACGAACCCCAACCCCCCCCAGTTAACCATTTGCCTTTGGACAATCGGCTCTTCCCAACTTTTTCCGTTTCTTTGGGTTCATGTGATTTTCAAAGTTAGTCTTTTTTTCCCCCGCGTCATTTTCCCCCCTCGTTTGCCGTCGTTGAAACTCGCCTTTTAAGGAGTTTTCCTTTTTTGCCCCTTTATGTCCCTCTTTTTCTTTTTTTTATTGCTCTTTTTGAGGTGTTTTCCTTTTTTTGCATTCTAACTTTTCTGGGATCCGACTGAGTGGTCCGGAACTCAGCTCGGGCTTACTGCCCACCTTTCCTATCCCATATTCCCCTGATACCCTTTCCTGCGGAGGTCTTTCCTCCCCCTGGGTTGCGGTCTTTCCAACAAGTATCCCTTCGAAGATATTCTTCGGGTCCCCCGGCGCCGGGGGCTATTTTTCATCCCTGGTCGCTTTCCAAGCGTGCGTTCTCTCTTTTCCCCCAAGATTTTTCCCAAGAGTTGAACCTCCCCCCCATTTTTTTCGACCTTTTTTTTTTTTCTCGATCACAACCAGCAAGCCGCACTTTTTTTTTCCTATACTTTCCTGTCACTCCCGTCCCCCCCCCCCCCAACTTCCCCCCTTCTCTTTTGCAGTCGCCCCCAAATCTTTTTTTTTTTTTTTTTTTTTGCCCTTGTGGTTTTTCTCCCTGCTCTGATAGTGTCGTTTCTGATAGGGCGACCCTCTTCCCCCAATTTATATCTCCCTTTTTTCTACGTTTCTTTTCTTGAGGTCCCCCTCCCCCCTTGTCGGCGGACTGTGTCTTGTCTGTCGAAATCATTCCTTTTGTTCCTCGTCTTAGTGGTATGTTTTTTTGAACTTTGGGTTTTTTTTCTCTTTCTTCCAGGAGGTTTTTAGCACTTCCGCCAAAAATGTGTTTTCAGTCATCGACTCGGAACCCCCCCCCCTTCTCCCGGGTTTTTTCCATACCTCTCCTTTCAACTAAAACGCCGGGTCCAGTTCTTATCCTTCTAAATGGGTCTCCCCCCACTCCAGCAGGCGTTTTCGTTTTTTGCGTTCCCTTCCCCCCATCCTGGTTTTTTTTTAGACTTTTTTTTTTCCTTCTTCAATGTTTAGGAGCTTCCCTCCCCCTCACTCCTCCTTGTTTCCCCACTGATACTTCCTCTTTCACTTCAACGACTTTCCCAGGGCCTTCGTTAATAGGCTTTCCCTTTTCCGTTGAACCCCACTGCCTCTTGCCTTCCTTTACGAGCTTTTTTTAGGCCAGTTCTCAGGCCGTTCGGATGCGCAATTGATTTTGAGAAGGCCAGAAATCGCCATTTTCTATAGATTTTACTCCCCCTGTTTTTTTTTCAGATTCGATGGATTCTTCCTACAACTTTCTTTTTTTTCCCCGGCTTATTCATTCCCTCGACTTGTTTACTGCTTCAAGGATATCTTGTCGTGCTTAGCCTTCCGACGGCTGGTTATTCCACGTCTTTTTTTTTTTCCCCTAGGTTTCCCCGCGATTTCCTGCGATTGTGGATTCCTTTTTCCTTATATATTAGTCCTTCTCTTTTCGGTCCTTTTTTCTTCCCCCCCCTTTTTTTCCTTCCAGCTAACCTGTATTTTCACGGCCAGGACAGGTTTTTTTCCTTTTTTCCCTGGTGCGTAGTACACCCCGGCACGGATTCCCCCCCGCATGCGGTTTTCTCTGTTTCATTTCTCCCCCTTTTCTGTTGAACTGTGTGATTTCCCTTCCTTCTATCACTCGGTTTTTTTGCTTCTTTTTGCCAGCTTTTGCGCGTGTTTCTCGCGAAACCACGACGGGTCCCTCCACGGCGTTTTTTTTTTTCATCAGTTCTCCCTCCCTTGGTCCTTCGTTTTCCCCCTAAGGAAATACGCTTCCGATCTTTCCGACATCCCTCCCCTTCCGCCTGGCCCCCCTCTGGCCTCCCCCTTCCCCCTCCGAAAATTCCCTGGTTTTTTTTCCGCGACGTCCTTAGTCAGGAGATGGATCGCCTCCCTTCATTTTTTGCTTTTTTCCCCCCTTCCACAGGAAACCGGCCCTTTATTCCGTTGCTCTTTTTCACGGGGACACCCCCCACCCCCCTTCGCCCCCCCCCCAATGTTGGCTCTTTTGGGCTTATTGTACTGTTCGTTGTTTTCAAGGCCCTTTTCGGACCCCCTGTTCTTTTATTTGCTTGTTTTTTTTGTATCGGCGAACCCACACCAAGGTTCCCCCAAACCCCTTTGAAACTTTATGTTTTACAATTTTAGGCGGCATGGTTTTTTAAACCCTCCACGGGTTTTGCTTTTCCCCCATTCTTCCGACCCCTTTTTTTAGTCACTCTTTTCCCGTTTAATTCTTCCCCCCCCCCCTGCCCGGCCTCAATTGCCCCAAAAGATCTTTCCGTTCGGATCAGGGTTTGGTACCCTCTTTTTTCTCCCCCAACTTCCCTCTGGCCCTTTCTCCTTTTCATTTGCCCCTTCCCCCCCTCCTCCCCTTTAGGAATATGCCCTTTTCTTTCCCCATTTCGAACCGAGTTTCAGCCGGTTGACCTTCTTTCCCCGACCACCTCCCCCAGTTGCATCCCTCTCCGTCAAAACTCTCCCAATCTCTTTTTCCCTTGGCAACTTAGTTTTCACACAGAGTCTTGCCGAAGCCGTTTTCGACCCCTTGCTTTTTTCGTCTTCTTTCCCTTTCCGGCCCTTTTTTTCCCCCCCCGCTTTGTTCAATCGTACTATCCCTAACCAGGCACGGCTACTCTGAGAACCCTCTAAGGTTACCTGGTCAGCCTACCACTTCTACCCTTTTTGGGTCTTTTTCTTTTTCCCTCGGCTTTCTTGGTTTTTCCTTGTGGATCACACAAACGGGTTTTTAATGCTCAATTTCCCTGTCCCCCCCTACAGTTTTTTTGTCTCCTTTTCCTCCCCTTGTTTTGTCCCTTGACCCCTTTTGTGCTCAAATGTTCTGGCTGAATATTTTCTCGGGTTGTGGACCGGCGCGGAGACGTCTTGTGACAATATATTGTGGATGCACTTTCTTTTTTTTCACCCGGCGCCTTTTCCCCGACTTCGTCCTTTTCTTTCTTAGTAGTTTTTCGTTCAAAATCTTTTCCCTCCGCGAATTCTGGCTGTTCCTAGTCTTCCACACCCCCTATCGGGGTTCTTTGCAGAGGCGCTGATCCTAACTCCCCCCTCCCCTCCCCCCCTGATCTCGCAGCCTGTTGAGTTTTTAACGTCAAACTAGTGCCCCTTTTTCGCTTTTCTGGTGTTAGTTTTTCTTTTTTTTGCGTCCAATGCCAGTCACCCGAGAATCTTATCTATCTGTTTTTTCCCTAGTTTTTGTTTCTTTTGCCACCGGCACCCCCTGAACCTTATTTCTGTCTTCCAACAAGTGTGTTTCTGGTGCCTACTTTATTCGGCCCCTTGTCCTTCATACGCTGAAGAAGAGTCACCATTCACCACAATTTTCAAAATGACTTTGTGCTCTGTGACCCCGAGTAAGCCTGCTTCAGGGACCCTTTTCCCCTTTCTTGGTCTACCTTTTTTTTTCTAAGTTCATCGAAGTGTCCCGCCCCTCTGCGTGCCCTGGTACAGTCTATCACCAAGGTTTTCTGAACCTTGTAACGTTACTTGTTCCTTTATCTTCCGAACCCCTTCTTAGGGAACATTTTTCTCCCTGTGCGTGTTATTCAGAACCGGACGCTTTCGCTTTTTTTTCTTAAAACTTTGTCCCTGATCTCTTTTTTTCCTCCGGGTCCCGATTCCCCCTTACACCGGTTTTTCTTTTCTAGCCGTTACCAACCAGCAATGGCAGAAGTCATTTTTTTTGTTCCTTCCTCCAAGACTCTCCCATTTGTGTGAATTGGGTGCCCAACCCCTCCTGGATCACGGTGGAGCTTTAGGATCCTTTTTTTCCTTCTCGATTCTTTGCTTTTCAGTTTTATTTTTGCCCCCCCTTCCTTTTCAAGCTCCACCGTACGTCTTTACGTCCACGGCATCTTTTTTGCCCTTGTGAGGGAATTACCCCCAAATATACCCTCTTTTGGCCCCCTTTTTTTTTGAACTTCTCCCTGTTCCAACAGAACTTCCCCGGAGCCCGTCCAGGACATCCACGGGCGTTCCCGGTCCCCCCCGGGCCGTTTTTCCTACATCTCATTGGATTTTTCATTTCTTTGTTCTTTTTATTCAACCGCCCCCCCGGATAAGGGCCACCGGCCAACACGGACCCCCCACAAGTTTACACTCTTTTGCTTTGCTTCTGGTTTCTCTTTCAGGCTGTAGTGCCTGAGGTGTTCGTCCCACCCGATGAACCACCCCCTTTCCTCCGGCCATTTTGTACCCTTTTCGGTTCTTTCTTTTGAACCCTTCTGTTGATCTTCCCCCCTTTGAGAGTAGTTTGCCGTTTGATGCTCCTCCGGCGATGGCCAGGGCCTTTTTGTCCGGAAAATCCCTCCGGTCTCTTTTATGATTCGATCTACTTAGCTCCTCCGCGGTATGCCATCCAGGTTCCCTTTGTCGAATGATTTTTTGCCAAACACGTATCGTTCTGTCGACTTTTTCCTTTTTTGCAATTTTCCTGCCTCTGTTCCTGTGATTCAAGAGCTTTTTCTTTCCACCTGGTCTGCGACAATTTTCTGGTCTTCTTAACCCACCTGCGTGCCCTTACCTTTTCTCCCTCTAAACAAAGCCTTTTTCCGCCCCGGTCGGCAGGGCTTTCCCCCAACCGGGAACTCAATCAAAAGCCCTGCCCCCCCTTGATTGTCCTCCCCCCCCCTTTCAACCCCCTTTTTCCTTGTGTCCTTCTAGGATTTTTAGGAGCCCGGAAGTACACCAGATAGGGGCGATTTCCCCATCTTCTCCTAATGGACTTTGCGAAAAAATTTTTTCTCCTTTTCTCGCCTCCCTTTTTCCATTTTTGAATTATGATAGTCTTCCTTTGATAGTATAGTGGTCTTCTGGAAGGCATGTGACCCGGGATGCTACTTGAGCCTACAGTCCCTGCTCCGGCATCCACTCCGTTTCGTCGCGCCTTCACACCCACACCGCTTGAGTGGAGTTGGTTTTGCCCGGCTGAACGGCTGTCTGAGTTCCCTTTTGTACTAACACTGTTCCGGTCAGGGTAGTTTCTACGTTGCATGGTTATATCCACACCCGGTGTGCCCAACTTTTCATCTGGAGCCCCCACCATTTTTAGTTTCCCCCAACCCCCTTATAATGGCATGGAACATGACGAGTGAAAGCTCAAGAAAATGAATTCTTCATCGCTCATGGTCCTCCCTTCTTCCCGTTTCCCCCCCGACCTCCCCTTCCTTCACGAGAATTACTTTATACTGTGGGTTAAATTAGCCAGGCCCTACCCGGCGACGACATTTGTCTTGGACCCTCCCCCACTCATACCTACTTGTTTTTTTCCCCCTCGAGATCCAGTGGTTCGATGGCTTGTTGCTGCTACCAGGTTCTCGGTCTCTTAATTCCTTGGTCTCTTTGGCCCTGTCTCTGGGAGTTTTTTTTTCTTTTTAGATTGCAACGAGCCCCCCTGGGGAGACCCTATCTTTTTCCCCCTGCTCCTTTGGCTTTTTTTTTTTTCTATCTAAGTGTTTTTTTTTTCTCTGTTTGGGTTGAATGGTGTTTTTTTCCTTTATCCACATTTGTCTTCCCAACGAACCTTTCCTTGGGTATAATTCCCCCGGTTGCTGTAGTCACCGGCACGGGCTTCCCCTGCAATTTTTTTTTTAAAACTTTTTTTTTTTCCCTGGTTTTCTCCCTGTCTACCTTCTCCTGAACCTTTCTTTTCCCATGTCTTTTAGTGGATGACGCCACACCGAAACATTTTTTATTTCATTTTTTTTTTTCCTTTTTTTTTTTTCCTTGGGCCCGACAACAACACTTACCGGGTTTCTCCTCCTTGCTTGCTGCAGTCCCTCTTTTTTTTCTTCAAGGTTTCTTTAACCCCCAAAGAAGCGCTTCTCCTCATCTTTTACATCCCTCAAACCCTCAACCCCCCCCCTGACAGTTTTCCCTTTCCCTTTCTCCAAAGCCCCTTTCCCCCCCTCTTTGTGTTTTTTCGGTACGTCCTTTAGTCTAGCATTTATTTCGACCTAGGAATTGTCTGGTCTTAGAAGCCCTTCCCACCTCGCTCCCCTCGGCAAAACTCCCCCCCCCCCCCTTTCCAAACAATTTTTTAACCTTGACTAATTTCTCTTCCCTCCATTTCCCCCTGTGTCTTGGATGATGTGGCTTTGAATTGTTACTTTTTAGGTGACGATTTTGAGGGACCCCTGCAGTTGTGATGTTTTTGTGTGGGTCCTTGATAACGTCAGCCCCCTTGTCTTTTTTCACCCCCCTTTGTCCCGGTGTTAAACGGTTTTTGTGGGGTTAAAACGCAGCCCCCGGGGAGTGCGGACCCCCCTTTTTAAACTTTTTCTTTTTTGACTTTTCAGGCTTCCAATCTCCCTTCAATTCATCCCCCAAGAAGATCGTTTCCCAACGGGGTGGTTCCCCAAAAAATCATTTTCCGATTTTTTTCCCCCCCCGTCTCCCGTGATTTTTTTTTTTGCGGTTCGCCCCCTTTTCGCTCAGCCCGACCGCGATGGAGTTCTTCCCCAACCTTTCATTTCTCTTCCCTTTCGTCGTTTCCTTTCCCCCCCGGCATTTAGCTTTCGCCCCTTTCTGGTCAACTTTGCTCTGCCGAAGGCAAACTCACTTTTCTTCGCCCTCTTGTTTTCACGACGTTTTTTTCAGTCCTACGCTGTTTCCCTCAGCTTAGTGTTTAGAACCCTGCCCCTGCTCTCTTCCCCCTCTCCCCTACTCAGGTTTTTGCGTCTTTCCCCTCGGTCTTTTTTTGTTTGTGGCAGTTTGTCCTTTCTGTTTGGGGCGGTGATCCCACCCAAACCACCCGTTAGACCTTGATCCCCCCCACCCACCTCCCCCCCCTCCCCTCTAGACCCCTTTTTTCTTTGAGTTTTCCCCGTTCTCCCCCCCTGCCTTTGTCCCTGGATGTAATGGGTCCTCTTTGAGGGGATTTCTGTTTCTGGTTTTTGCCTTTCGTACCCCGGTGGGACTCTTCAAACCGATTTCCTTTTTCCTTGATTTCTTCTTCTTCGGGCGAGTTTCCTCAAAATCCTCACTGACACCCCGTTTCGGGGGTTTCTCCCGCCCGCGTACCCTTAAGTTCTTTTTTCCTTGACTTCTCCCCACGACTTCCAAGGTTTGGATCCGATTTTTTTTGTGCATATCAGCCCCCCTTTGCGCTTCGCTAGTCCCTTTCCCCCTACATTTTTTCATGGCTTTTTTGGCTGGTTTTACCGTGCTCGAGACCCCTTTAGTTTTCCCTTAGGGAATGACCTTCGTCCTCCCTCCCTCCTTTTTTGAAAAGTTTCACGATCTGACCCCGTCTGGTCTTTGATTAGTTTTGATTGTCCCCCTTCCTTTTTCCTTTTCGGTCCTGTAATTAATAGCCTCTCTAACATTCCCACCACCCCGGTTCCTCCTTTCTTTTTTTTTCCGTAATTTTCAAGTTTTTTCGGGTGTTCCCGATCATATATGTTTTCCTTACTACTGTTTGTTAGTTGTGCTTTTCCCGACTACACTGCGTTGCCCTGCGACTCCATATTCATTTGTATTCTCCCTTTTTGTGCATTGGTCGTTGAAAGGATTATGGAGACCTTGACCGAAACTCTATATCATCAGTCCATCTTATTTTGGCGTTTTCCCCATGTGTTTTTTTTATCCGTTGTTTCTCTGGGGCTTGCATTCGGACCACCCCTTCCAAAGGTGTTTCTTTCCGAAGCCTTTTAACCACCACTCCCGGTGGCATGGGCCCGAAGGTTCCTGCATGTTTTCATCCTTTTTTTTCCCCCTTTATCGCCGGCGCACCATTCTTATGGGCAAAAAATCGGATTCAACGGTGTTTTGCGTTTTCTTTTTTTGATCGTTTGTTTTTTTGGAACCCTCCCCTCGTTCTCGACTTTTGTAAGGCTCGACCACGCTAACCTACCCCTTCAATCCCTCTCCAACTTTTTTCTGGGTCTTCAAACATTTTCTTTACGGCTTTTTTTTTTTTCTTTTTTTGCGCGGGCCTCCCCTTTCTCCCAACGTCAAATTCCCTCATCCGGACCCCTGACTCCCTTTCCTGAACTCCTGGATTACTTAGGCCCTTCCACCGGAATTGTTCTGTGTTGCCTTTTGTCTTTAGTGTGATCACCGCCCCAACTGATTAAGGCCCCGCCTGCCTTCCCCCAACCCCTCAACAGGGCTTTCCCATCGCTTGATTACACCTTCCAGTGAGGTCTCGGGGACTGGATAGCCTTTCAGGGGTTTCGTTCACCCCCTTTTCTTAGGATGCCCCCTTTTTTTTCCTTTCCCTTCTGGGAACCTCATTTTCGACATGTCGCGACCTTTTCTTTTGTCCGGAAGTGAGCATCTTGTTACCCCCCGAGTTGCTCTGAGTTGAAAGTTTGACCTTCGACCCAACTTTTTTCCCGTATCACGGGGCCCCCAAATGAGTTGGTTCCGGACACTTTCCTGTTTCGCGGCCGCCGACCCTTTCCTATCCACGGCTAATCCCCTTTTTCCTGGTCGTAGGGCCTGCAATCCCCGGCAGGTGCGAATGATTTTTGACAAACCTTATTCAGTTCGGACCTCGTTTTGAGGTCCACTTCTTCTCCTTTTGTGCCCCTGTAGCTCTAAATTTTTTTCCCCTTTTACTCTAAGACTGGCTTGCGTTAACCCCGGAGGTACCCCCGACAATGTTTTTTTTTTTATTCAGTCCCAACCCTCGGCCTCAAGTTTGTCCCGCTGTCCCCGACCCGGAAATCAAAAGTTTTTCCAATCGCCACTTGTTGATGCAGACCCTGCCGGTCCCCTTTTGTGTCCCCGATTCTCTTTTTCTCTTTCCGTCGCCCGTTTAACTGCACATAGGCGACCGTCTAGACTCATTTTCTCCTCCCCCTTTGTTGTCCCCCAGAATGTTTTCCTCCCTTTGAGTTTCTGGTCGAAATATGGCTTGCCGTCTTAGTGTTCAGACGATTTTCACCGGGGGCTCTCCCCCCTTTCAGAAACCCATTTTTTCCCCCCCCGTCAGTCCCCTCGTTCCCCTCAAACCGTTCGTGTTTTGTTCTCTCCCCAGGCTTTCCTTCCACCTCTGACCTGCTAATCCCTCACATGCCCTCCTTTTAGGGATCGTCCGATGTTACCCTGGTCTCCCAAGGCTTTGACATTCTTTCCCCGTTTTTGCCGGTTAATCTCCCCTGGATGGCCTTTGTTCTGCCCTAATGTTTTTTGTTGGTTTCTCGTTTTTTTGCCCAAAACACCCCTCAGCGATTGGACAAATTTATTCCCTCGACCCCCTACTTTTTCAGTTTTTCATCTTGCGTTCCTGCTCCGTTGAGCATTTTTTTATCAAACCTCCCGTTTCGCCTGATTTCCACCCCCCTGTACCCCCTCGATCCCTTCGACTCCCTTGTTCAAGGCCCTAGCGCGGTAGCGCAGGGCCCCGACATCGCCAGCCTCTCTTTTCCCCCCCCTTCCCTCTTCTCCTTTTGTTGGGTTTTATCTTTTTTCGTTTTTTTGTGATTGCTGGCCCTTCCTCGTTTCGCTGTTCCCGGTCCTAGACTTTTTTTTTACGTCCCCAGTTTTTTTCTTGTTCGGATGCGCCGGGCTGCGGCCTTTCGTTTATCTGTCCCAAACCGAGCAAGGTGCCTTAGAACTTCCTGTGCCGCTTTTCTTGCTGTTCTTCTCATGCTGATCCCCTTTTTTGTCACGACACGCGTGAACACATTTTTTTCGTTAATCCCCTTTCCCAGCTTTCCGAATCTATTACCTTTTTTCTCAAAAAGGCCCGGGAAAGCGGCGGCTTTGCTCCCATGTCCTTTTTTTTCTAGATAACTTGACCCCCTGTTTTCCTTTTTTTGTCCCTTTTTTTCAATTCGAATTCTTTTTGTTTGGTTTTTGAAGCTGCCACGGAAACGACCCCCTCCTTATTTTTGTTTTCCCCGTTAGCTTTTTTTTTTTTCCGCTGTAGGCTCCTTTCGTTCTCCCCGGGTTCATTGTTTCTCTAACCCTTCATGTTGAGCTTCCTGATCTTTTTCCTTTCCTCTCCCAGTTTCCTGAAACCGCTTTTTTTCTGCTCTTCCTTTTTAGTAATTGTGATTAGGCCTAGTTTGTCCGGGCGCCTCCCCCTTTTTAACCCCCCCCTCTCCCCGCCGGCCCCCTTTTCCACTTTTTCCCTTCCTCCAACTGGTCATTTTTGATCACCCCCTGTGTGTCGATGGGCTTTATTCTGTCCCTTCGTTTCTTTTAGACTTGGCGGTCTCTTGTTGCGTTTTCGATTCCCCCCGTGCGGTCTCGAACCAAAAAACGTTTTTCCGTTTTCCCAGTCCTTTCTAGTCTTTATAGTTCTGTTACCCGCAGACCATGGTTTGCGCGGAACCGTCGAAACTTTCTTCAGTTTTTTTCCCCCCGTTTCCCCCCATATCACGACGCCAATTGCCTCCCCATCAGATCGTAAGACGATTTTACGTTTTTGTGTCCCCCCACTTTTTTTCTCATTGTCTTCCCTCCCCGGTCCCCAGTATCCTTTTTTTATTCACTCTGAATAGGTCCTCTTCAGTCCCAGTTTCGCCTCCGCCCCTTCCTGGAGTTCCCGGTTCCCAAACTCCCGGCCCATTTCCTGCCCAACTCTCTTTTGACATGCAACCGGGCACACTTTAGCAACTCTTTTTTTCAACCCAGCCTGCGCCTTCTTTTCTTTAGAGGAACTTGTAACCTCGGTACCCCCACTTGGTTTTCCCAACGACGGTTTCCCTTGTCCGGAACGTTGTTAAGCACAGTGGGTTTTCGGTTCCCTCCCCCACTTTGAGGAAAAATCTTTTCCCAAAAGGCTTTCAACACTGAGCATGCCCCACTTTGTTGGGTTCCTTTGTTTTGCATGACCTTTCACTCTGGTGGTTGCTGTGTGTTTATCCACCAACAAAACGAGTCCCCCCTTAATGTCAATCCCCTTTCACGTGTGCGCCCATCTGGACGTACTTCACTGCGTTGAATGATGTTCATGTCTCATTGAGGGGAGGTTCTTTGCGTCTTGGTTGACCTTCAGTCCTGGTATCCTTTTTCCCCCTTTCCAAGGGGGTATTTCGGCCAAGCCCTTTTTCATGAGGTTGGGGATGCGGGGTCTGTTGAGATTTTTTTTTTCCCATCCCCTCGGAAACTCTTTTTCAGCCTTCTCAACTATCTGATCCTCAGCAAAGCGGCGGGATCCGAAACGACGCTTTGCCCCATGATACCCGATTTTTTTTCCCATAATCAGCACCACCCCTGTTGTTTATCCCCTTCCTTTTCGTGTCGTTTTTTGGCTGCAGTCCCCCCCCTTTGCCTTTCTGTTTTTTTTTTTGGTTTTTTTTTTTGTGTTTTTGGTCAGTTGCCCTTTTGTTAGAAACGGCTCCTGGTCATACCCTTTTTTTTGTTTTCCTGCCTGTTCCCTTCCTCTGAGTCCGTTTGATCTGCTTGCCCCTGTTTTTTTCAGCCTAAAGTGTTGGATGCTTTGATTCGTCCCCGGCCTTTTTCCCCTTCTCTTTTCACTTCCCACTTTCTTTTAAAGATTCCCCTCCCCTTCTTCAAAGCAGATTTCCTCCTACGTTGTTGGTTGGACCGTGAGATCAGGCTTTATTAATAGGCCGACACCCCCCTGTCAACCTTCAACAATCTCTGCCATGGTTGTGGCGATTTTTCCCCCCCTTCCCCCCCTGGAAAGTAACTGGAAGATCTCAGCATCCGGGGGGGGGGGATTTTTCTGTTTTCCTCCCCCTTTTTTGTTCGCTGTCCTCGAGTTTCATTACCCGCTGCCAACCCCCTCAAAAAAGGGGTTTCAAGCCGTATTTTTCCCCCCTTGTCCCCCATTTCCTCCTCTTTTGACCTCCCCCCTCCCTTCTCACCTGAACTCTTTTTCCCCATTGGGATCTCTGTGGGCCAAAAATCGTTGTACGGTGGCTGCGTCTTTTTCCGTTTCCCCCTAGTTTTTTCCTTTCGGCGATGTCCGTTTCATGGCGTTTTTCCTTTTTATTTTTTGTCTTTTTTTTTGGTCCTTTTTTCCCCCACCTCTTCCCTCCCCCGTAAGTCCTGTTGGGCCGTTCCTTTTTCCTAATGAACCTTGTCAAATTTACCGTCCTTTTTGCCGGCGCGCGGTGCCCTTTCTGAACCTTCAGCAGGCCCCCTGCCTCATCACAGTTCCAACTTTCCTCCCCTCCACTAATTGTGATGTATGCACAGGTTGTCTCGTTGTCTTGTCGTATACACCGCCCCCGGGGTCTCATCACTCTTGCAAAACGTTAACATCCCTTTTTTTTTTCCCTTCCTGCTTGCACAAACCATACCGATTTTTTTTCTGGGGCGAAGAGCCTTTTGGAAGGGGTTCTTACCCACACTTCTTTTTTCGCTTTTCACGCGTTCCCTGCTTGTATGGCAATGAGGGTTCTCGACCTGTTCGGCAGAGCCTCTGTTGAACCAACCGATTTTCCTCTGAAGTTGTTTTTTGGCATTTTCCCCTTTCCGGGCTTCTTGGTTTTGGTCCGTCCCGTAGGGGCTTCTTCCATAAAACTCCGTTAGAAGTCTTTGCCTATCATATTTCCTTCTTCTACTTCAATGGATTTTTTCCCTCCCGCCTACCCCTTTCACCCTAGGCTGGCCCCTTTTTTTCCCTATTTAAGTCCTGCTGTGCGTAAGGTATGCAGTTGCCTGCTCCGTGCATGTGCACCTCGATTAAAGAGGTTGTTTCGTCCAGCTTTCTCCACTTCCCTCATTTTTTTGCACCTCTTTTGTCACCTCCTTCTCCTTACCCTTCTGCTGCAGTTCACACTCCCTGAAGAACAATTTACTTCTTTTTGATTACTGTATCCCTTTTTGACCCATGCACCCTTTTTATGGTTCCTAGGTTGCTGAACCCGACAGTAAATACAATCAAAATCCTAGAAACATTAACAGAAAATTTCTTTTCCTTGGTGTGGCACAATTGTGTACTTGCCGAGGGGCGGATCTGTTATTGGTCTTCGGAAACCCGGCTCAGAACCTTTTCCTTCCATCCCTCTATTTTTAACGTTCCTTTTTCTGCACAAACGGTTTCCCCATTTTCTTGGAGTTCCTTCTTTCTTTCGGAATTGGTGTTTTTTTTGTCGTCTTCTCGTGACCTTTTCTTAGTTTTGACCCCGATGTCCCGGGTGATAGGGAAGACTACTATGATCCCGGTTTCACTCTTACGACGTCTTTTTTTCTTTCAGATTCCCCTTCACACCGATTCGAGACCGGCCTGTTTGCGTAATCCACATTACCCGTCCCTTAGGCCTTTGCGCCGGTTCCTTTTCCAAGCCGCCCTTTCGGAGTTTCCGTGCCGGTTCTGACATCACGGTCAATGCTCCCCGCCGTGCTTTTCTGTTTTATTGTTCTCAAACCCCCTTTTTTCGCTAATGACCCAACATGAGATCTCCGCTAAAGCCGGGAACCGGCTGTCCTATTCTTTTTTTCCCCAGCAGTCGTCCGATTTTGCATCACTTTACAAGATATCCCGCTCAGAGTCAAGGACCCTTTTCGCGACGTCTTCCCCGAATTTGCATGCGGC
>Ga0179593_1582464_pt1 | contig 18165 bp, 17 predicted proteins | sample CZODoug2_1_08_16_FD_185931 | JGI IMG/M metagenome (GOLD analysis project Ga0179593, IMG submission 185931) | Vadose zone soil fungal communities from Angelo Coast Range Reserve, California, USA - CZODoug2_1_08_16fungal (PacBio error correction) | ecosystem: Environmental > Terrestrial > Soil >... | reverse complement strand
CCTTTTTATACGTACCTCCTTTTTGCCCTCGATACCTTCCCCTTTTTACGCTTAATTCTTCTTGTCGTGTGGGACGATTTCTTTCAGATTTCCCGTCCATCATGGAGTCGAAACTGTTTTGTCCCCTCCTCACTGCGAAACAGTTTTATTGCGCATCTTTTCTCTATCGCCTGCTAATTAGCATTGTCCAAGGTTAGTCCGTCCCTTCCCGAATTGTTGTCCTGTTTTTTTCTTTCTTTCCCGTAACGGATATTCCTTAAAACCTTCCGTTCTTTTTTTTTTTTGTTTTTCTTTTTTTTTCCCCCGTTTCCCCTGCTACTCTCAGGAACCATCCTTTTAAGAGCGCGAGATAGACCCTGCCTCCCTCATCTGTCCTCGTTCCCGTCACCCTTTCCCTACCCTTCTTTTCGCCCCCCGTTACCTCGCTGGATTATTCTATCCTCCCCCCTTCATGGGACGGTCCCCCCCCTCCCTTTTTCCTTTCTGTCTCCACGGCGTACCCGCGAGCTCTCGCCCATTAACACCGCGGTCCCCCCCTTTCCTACTATGTGTACACAGTCCTGTTGCACCTGATGATTACAATTCTTTGCCGGGCAGTTTGTTTTGATTTTATTTTTTCTTTTTCTTTTTTTTTGGGTTTTTTTTGTTCTTTTTTTTTTGTCTTTGGTTTTGTGAGTATTCCTCGAGTACTCCGCTGCGCTATTCTCTTCAGCCGCCATGCCCCCCAAATGGTTTTGCTTTTTTCAATGAGGGAACCCCTTAGTTCTTTTGATTTAAGTTTTTTTTTTTCTCCGACCTGTAGATCTAGCTTCCCGGCCCGGCGACCGTCTCGTTCTACAAGGTTTTATTGCCTTTATCTTTGGGTCAACCCTCTTTCGGTTGGCAGACTAATGATTTCGGCAACTGGTTTTTTTTCCCCCACCCAGTGTACTGTTTTCCTACCTTGATCATTGTGTTTCTTTTCGCGGCGATCCCTTACCCTTCATTTTTCTTTTCCCTCTGCCTTGTATTCCTTTAAGACACAACCTATGCGGTCTCTTTCTCTTGGTAGGTTGCCCCCGTTGGTCGTATAAAGCCCCCCCCCAACTTTTTTTTCTTTTGAGAATTTTCCTTTTTAATTGCCGGACCCGCCCGGATTTTTTTTTTGTCTTCAAGGGCCCGGAGGTGCAGGCCCCTAACGGTTTTCTTTTCCATTTCCTACTCCTCCTTTTTTTTGGGGACCGAACACAACCTCTGAGGTAGTTTCTTTTCCTGAGTTTTTTTTTAGTTTACCGATGGGTGGGCTTTATTCTACATTCTGCTGGTCCCTTTTTCCTTTGCCCTCATTCCGTCCGAGGTTTATTTTTTTTCCCAGCGCTTTTTGTCCCCTTCCGCCCATTCTCCGAAAGTGTAACAGTCACGTGAGAAATTCAGCGCTCCGGTGTGAGCTGAAAAGAGTTTTCCCGTCAATCCCCTTCCCCCCCGGTTGAGTTACGCTAGGAGGTTCTTTTCCTCAAAACGTCCGTGTTCCCTTTCTATTCAGAGCCCGAAATGCCCCCTTGTGATAGTCGACTTGCTCCGTGCACGTATCTTGCCCCCCCCTTTCCCCCAAGGATGTGTTTCCCCCCTTTTCTTTTTAGTACCGAAACCGAGGGTAATTTCATTTGTCTGTAGGTGCCTCCCCTTTTCCAAGGCTCTGCAGCCTCCGTTTGCCGATCGACGTTGACCGCTACTCTTTTTCCCCCCCCCAGTTTTGGATGATCTCTTTGAGAGTTTCCCCCTTTGATATCCCCCCCCTGATAACGAAGTTAACCATTCGAGGTTGCGTGCGGCGACCCCCTTCTTTCCCCACCCTTTTGTTGTTCCCTAACTCACTCCACCTCCCCCCCCCCCATACATCCGGTTTGCCCTGTTCTGTCAGATAGGTGCGATTGCACAGGAACCCGGTGACCCCCTCCCCCCCCCTTTATGATTAATGGTGTCGATGCTTTAGTAAAGTTTGTCCTTCCCCCTCCCCCTCGTCGTTAAACTCCTTTTTCCTTGGTACACTTCTTTTCGGTTGCTCTCCTTTTTTTTTTTTACAAGGAGGTTTTCCCCAATTTCGATAAGTCCCTCCTCAAAAACTTCCCTGGGACCCCCATATCCACCTCCAGTCCTGACATTTCTGCAAACCACCTTGAACCCCGCAGTTCTCTTCCCCCCATTTCACCCAACCCCCCTACGAGTTTCTACCCACTGACACTACTTTTCACCCACTCTTTCATCACCACCACTCATGATGTTTTGTTCGTCCACCTATTGATCACACCCCCCCCCGGATATCCATGGCTCCCCCCCCCCGTACGCCCCCAACCCCATGTTGCAATGTTAGGTCTTTCGGCCCCCCCCCATTAACTTCACCGATTAGTGTGGCTGACCGCCCCCACGCCGTTCCCCTCCCCCCCCTATTAACTCCCCTTGCCAGCATAGGCATCGGTTGCTTACGGACATTTTGTTTTTCATTCAGGCCAGCAGGCTATTTTTTCAGAGACCGCCACTTAGCAATTTTTTCTTGCTCCCCCTTAAAACTTCCTGTTCGGCATGCCCTTGGTGCCATTTTCCCGTGTAGCAGAACTGGGCTGGACGCTTCCCCCCCCCTCCCTCCCTTTGATTCAACTCCCGGCTCGAGCAATACTGGTAGAGTACGATCCGTTTCCTTTAGAGAAGAAGCGTTTAACCTTCCGAACACTTGACTCGGCAGCCTAAGGCCCTTACCTTTTTTTTTTCCCCTGATATCCCTTTTTCTCTCGCATGGGTTTGAAGCGGCCCTCTCCTACTTTCGTGTTGCTGCTATTTCCGTAGCTGACCGGTAACAAGTGCTGATTTCCCCCCTCTCTTAGACTTCCCCCTATACGCCGTGCAGGGTTGTCCTGATTTTTCTGCCGATGGGAGGTGTTACTCGAGTTTGACAATTGATGGCGGGAGTGGTCTTTTCCTTTTCGTAGACATCCTCTTCCTGATGCCGCTTCAGGATCGTTGGCGGAGCCGTCCCTGTTTCTACGTGCCCGAGATGGACCCCCTGACCCCCCTTTCCCCGTTGGCCCCCCCCAACACGAAAGGTCTTCGGGAACGAGGAAGGCAGGGGATGTTTAGGGCTTTTTCGCCGGTTTCTTCTCCTCTTCCCTTCCATGACGTGTCTTTGCTTTGTTTCGCCCTCTTTCCTGGCTCCCCCATTCTTGCCCCCCAAATGAGGAGGACGCCCTAACCGGTTTCGCTTTTGTCCTCGGTCCGTCACCGTTGACTTTTTTTCCTTTTACCCACGCAGACCGAAGAGCCCCATCCCCCCCCACCGAATGAGAGTGGACGTCCTAATCCTGTCCTATTCCTCCCCCCTGCTGGATGTAAGAATACCAGGAATTCGGTCAATTCCCTCTCCCCGCAGTGTTTTCGATGACTTTTTTCACCCCACCCCCCTTTTTTGACTGACGGCTGTTTTTTGACGGCCCGATTCGGCAAGCCTCCACACTAATTTCCGTTTCCTTCTCTCCTGTACCAAATGTGCCCCTTTTCGATCCAGGAAATCGGGCGTCCCTTTCCTTTTTTGTTGAAAATTACCACTTTTCTCGTCCTTCTTGTTGGTCTCTGAGTTATTCAAGCGTTGGCGTACCACGATACGGGTCCCTTCTTCCTTTTTCGAATAAACATTATCGGTCGTTTACGGATTTCTTTCCCGCGATCGTTTGAAGCTGGCCAATTATGGCCCATTCTCCCCTTTTTTGTTAATCCGGTCATTTCTTCGTCAATCCACACAATATGGTCCTTCTTTTCTTTCTCGCATCGGGCCCGTTCTTCCCGGCCGTCACTTTTCAGTAGGGTGTTACCTCTGTATTTGGTGACTCCCCCTTCCGGATTCCTTCTACTCAACTAACCTTTCGGATCGTTCTACCTTTTGACTTTTTTTTTTTCGTATTGATCCTTCCCCACTCACTGTCATACGGAAATAGTCTCCCTTTCCTGATATCCCTTTGACCTCCGTCTACACAATCCTGCCATTCCTTGCCACCCGCATCGAAGACCTTCGTGTGGTTGTAAATTTGTTTTTTCTCTTTGTATTTGCTACCCCTTCCCCTTTTTCTTCCTCCCCCCTATCCTGATCGGGATCGCGGCAACTGAGTAAACTAGCTATACTCCCGCCCCCGGTTAAACTAGCGGCCAACTCCGCTGCTGACGCTGAACCCCGGTCTAAGTATGACCCATTTTTTTCCCGGCCCCTTTTAAGTATCCCCCCCGTTTTTTTCCGTAAGCCTAAGTTATACCACCTCCTGTCTAACCACCAATTTCCTTTTTTATCCTTCGGCAGGCTTTGCTTTCCTCCAATTTCGAGATCCCCATTTCAAGCGGTGAACCCTTGAAGACGGTTCTTTCAATCCCTTCAGCCTCGCCCCGGAGACCGTATAGTCCTACAAGTTTGATGTCTTGTCCGAAGCCGTGGGTTTTTTTTTCCATAACGTGTTGGTGTCCTTTTCTTGCCTCCACGCTGAGTCGAGACACGGCGTTCCCCCCCTTCCTAGGCTCCCTTCTGGATCATTTCTCTCTCCAGTGGGCTTTCTCTCACCGGTCCTCTTCACCTACCCTGTATGCTCCTGCGATTACACGAGTAATTAATGTGCCCTCCCCAGGGCCTCTGCAGGCGGCTTTCGCGTTTCTTCACTTTCTGGGGGTCCGTCGCCTAAACGACCTTCGATTTAGTTACTGGCCTTTTCCGCCCCTCCTTTACCCGCAGCCATTGGTTATACAAGGGTTTTTTTTCGTACTTTTTTTTCGGGTCCATGGCTACCCTTGGGCTGCAGACACTATCTTTGACCTCCCCCCGCCTGGATCGGTAGTTGCGTTACCCCGATCCCGTTTTTATATCTATTTTGGCTTTTTAAATTCGGCAAACGTACTCGTTTCTTTTCAGAATTCATTCCTTTCGGTTGTACTTTTTTGTTACCAGTTTAGTTTTTTGTCCCCCCCCCTTGTCCTCAACTTTTCACCCCTCCTTCATTCGCTAGCGAGCGCGCCTTCCTCCTTCCCAGTACCACTCCTTGGTACAGACCCCTTCCTTTTCCCCCCCGGTTTTCTCATAGTTTTTTGGGTCTGTTGCCCTAAAAACGTTCTTTTGCATGAGTGCAGCTACATTCCTCTCCCCACACCTCTGTTCGTTCGAAGTGCCGTCGCCGCCCCCTCTCCCACTTCATCAACGGCCCACCCCCACCGTGCCGATTGGGCCCCAGTGATTTTTCCGTTTTAGGTAACCGAAAACCTGCATTTTCTGTCTTCTCCTTTATTTTCTTCCTCCCCCTCCGTTGCCTGCGACCTTGACCCCGTCTCAATTTCCTCCCTTTTAGTTCCTTCTCCGTTTGTGAGCTTGCTTGATTTTTTTCCCCCTTCGCTCTGCAACCTTCTTAACAGAAGGAATCTTTTAGGTCTTTCCTACTCGAACCCCCACATTCAACATCCGGGTTTCGGTCATAATCCCCCTTTCCACCCCACCCTTTTTGCTCATCATTTTTGTTTGGGGATGCATTCACGGTGCGATTGACACGTCCGATCCCGCTTTGTTTTCCTTCCCAGATAATCTCCTTAACCCGAATTTTTAGGAAAACCGACCCTCTTCCCGTACACTCAAGGTGCTCCAGGATTCTGGTACCCCTCGTTCGCTTCCTTCCTTCTTTTTCTTTTGGCCTTTCCTTGGGTGTCACCACTTCGAGAGATTTTGAAGGTTCCCCCCCCCCCCCCCGCCCATAATGGTCTACCCCCCCCCCCTCCCCCCTCCCTTCCTGCCTTCTGAAAAACCATTGCTCCTACGATTTTACATTTGCAGGATTAGAAAAAGCACCCCCCCCCCCCCTTCTTTTAGACCCCCTTTCCCCCGAGAAAATCGCTTCCGCCCACACTTACTTTTCCTTTTACCCCAAATGACCCTCAGTCTTGCCGACATTCCCCCCCAAAACTTTTATTTTCTCCCGTCGAAAGAATAAGTAACCACCCCCCCCCACCCAATCTTAATTTTTTTCCTTCGGGCGTTACCAGTCCATAAATTATGAATTAGTTTTTCTCTGATTAAAACCCCCCGACTATGCTTTCCATCCCCCCCCCCCCATCTACTTAATCGATTGTCTTACCCCTGCCTTTTCCCGGTTAATTCTCCTCTCCCTCGGTACTGGTTCATGACGTTGATCCTCCCATTTTTTCCACTTTTCCTTTTTTCAGAATAGTCTTCAGCCTCGGTTGCCTCTCCCCCCCGGTTTGTTTCGCCCTATCGGGAGTGGTCAGCCTTTCCCCCCCAACCCACCCGAAATTCCCATTTCGACCTTCAAGCAGAGAAATCCCCTTTCGTCTTTGACGAGACGGTCGGGTAATGTCTAAGAGGAAAGGTTTCCTCTGCTTTTGGGCGACCCCTTTCATTTCGGCGATGCATAAGGAAGTATCTAGTTCCCCCCTTTCCTCTCGCCCCCGTTTCCTCCAGTCTATGCGATCTTTTTAGACCAGCGCAGCCGTGTCTGCGTGGAGTCTACTGCTTCTTGGTAACCCTTGCTCTTCGTGTTGCCGCAAGAATTTTTATAAAGTGGGCCTTACCTTTCCCTTTGTGTTTCCTCCTTTTTCCCCCCCATCCCCTCGAAGGTATTTTGGTTTTTAAGGGATCATGCGAGTTTTACGGCGTGGCGGAGACATCCGCGACAGTGAGGCAGATGCAGGAATTGTCCTTCTTTTCCCCCTTTAGCAAGTCTCCAGCGATTTCCCCATGGAAACGGGATTTAAATCTTTTTCTTTGATCACGATTCCGTCTTCTTGGAGGACTGTATCTCCGTCTCTTTTTGAACCTCTTCTTTCCTAGCGTAGCAAGCGTACCCCTAACCCCCCCATTCCAACCTTTCACCCCCCTTCTTATCATACTCGAACGGTTCGATTTTTTAGTATTGTGGCGACGATCCCCGGTGAAGAACCCCCCCTTTCTTTTCCCCCCCAGTCCCCCACCCTCCTTGAGGGATCCCCCCCTCCTGAAACTTTTCCTCTCCTTTGTCATTTTATCGCGCTAAGAAGCAGAAGCTTCCCCGTTTGATCTTTCTCTCCTTGAGACCTGAGAGTCAACACCCAACCTGGTGTCTCTCGGGTCCCCTTCAAACGGCCCCCAGACAGATCGCAAATTTGCACTCGTCCACACTAACTTGAATTAGCTACCTCTTCCCCCCCCTATGGTAAATCTTTGCTTATCACCCCAGCCTGAAATATATCTGTTACTTCATAATTCGTTTTGTGGTTTTTGTCTCCTCTTTATTTTATTGATCTACCGATAAATGATAACCTAAAAGGTCCTCTTTTACGAATTCCCTTCGGAGTGTGGGGGGTTTGGGGCCTCTCTTTTTTTTCCCCCTTTTGAACATAATTCTGCATTTCCCCTGTTGTGGACCTAAGGTCAATGTTTCAGTCTTTTTTCCATAACCTTTCCTTCGCCTTCTTTGTGAATTATTACCCTAGCATTCGATCGGGCCGTTGTCCCACCATTTCGTTTTTTCAGGTTTCCGTAGCTTTCTCTCTCCACGTCTTGGATAATTACCTTCCCCTACTCCAAATAGCCCGTTCTGCTTCTTTTTTTTTAATTTTCTTATTTTTGAATTTTGCAACGAGAGCACTCGTATTGAGATCGAGACTCCCCTTCCCCCCCCCTGACTTCCCGTTTTCCCTCCCCCTCGCAGACTTTCGTGTTATTTCAGGTTTTTCAACTGTCTTTTTTGCCGATACGACTCCCCTCCGCAACATCGGCCACGTTCCGCCCTCCCTTTTGGACCCTTTTCCCTCGAATGTCTCATCGCCTTTTCCCACTCGACTTAACCATCGTTTTTTTTCCGCTTTCCACCCCCCGGCCGTTTTTTTTCCGTTCTGCTCCTAATCTTGGCGCAACACGCCTCCTCTTTTTCTCCCTCCTCCTTCTCTCAACGCATAGAAACAGAGCTTGTTGCTATCTTGCGCCGCGACACCTTGCTTCTTGACTGCCCGGCCGAGTCATTTCAATTGCGGGAAAGATTCTTGGAATTTTTTTTCCTCCCGCGTACACAAACCGTCCTTAGTCTACTTCTTTAGGAGTGTTTCTTTCCTACCTTTCTTTTTCTGCTCAAGCTTTTTCTTCCCTCAAGTCTGGTTTTTTTTTTTTTAAGACGCCCCCTTCTCCCTCCCGCCTCCACTCCTCACAATGAACGCGAATTCCCTCCCAAGACGTGGGCACACCATTCTTACCCCCGGTAGTGCAATCTTCGGTTTTCTGCGTATCCACGGAGTACTTCCGGGAAGAAATAGGCCTTCTCTTTTTTTGGATTTCCTTTGACTCGTCGGTGGTCGAAGCAGCCCCCCCCCTAATTCGCTTCAAGTCCTGACTGTTTTTCCCGACTCCCCGACACATTTTGGAATTCTGTTCCAGTGGGCGGAAGGAGGCTTGAGACATTAACATGTGTTTTTCTTTCCATCTCTCCCCCAGACGCCGTTTGTTTGGGTTTGGGTTTCTTTACGCACAAACGCTCTCTTTAGTTTGCGGACACGCGCTTTCTCGTGCAGTTGACTAGAGTTTGGTTTGCTTATTTTCCCATATCCCCATTGTCGCAATGATTTACGAATTGTTTTCTGAATTCTTTCCCCCTTCCCGAGTTGGTATTGTTTTAGTCTGTGTCCCCCCCTTTTTCATCTCTTCCTCCCACTTCCCTTCAGTTCGAGAACCTTCCCCGCGCGCCGCGAACCCCCATCTTCTTCCCCCTCAGGTGTCGCACCATCCTTTACCCCGGTGGAGCATCTGTTGCTTCTGTGCCCCCTAACATTTTTGCCACTGTTTTTTCCTTGAGTACTCCTGATCCTTTGACACCGGTGATCTAGACCTTTGCCCCCCCTCCTGTTCCCCTCCTCCCACACATTCAAACAACGGCCTTCTGGTTTCAAATGTGCCTGGTTTTGATCTTTTCCCGCCCCCGTCTTTTCCTTTATTCTTCGGTCCCCACCCTAAATGGATTCCCTGTTAGCCGTCCCTTCTGCCGAGCTGACCTTGCCGCTCTTCTTCTCTTTTTTTGTTGAGCTCGATTGTCGGGTCAACCTTTCGCTCGGCAAACCCTTGTCCCCCCCCCTTTCGGAATCCATTAGTCTTTGCTCGTATGCGAATATCCCCCCCCCTTGGTTTTATTTTTTTTACACACCCCCTCCCTCACGTTTTCTAAGACGTTTTTTTTCTCTTTTTTACGTGCCGATTTTCTCCCAGGCCGGTCGAAGATGGTTGTCTCTTCTAATGGTCGTACGCGCATTTCTACAGTCAGTTAGCACATTTTCCCTCTTCGTAAACGGTTTCTACCCGTCTTTTTCTTGCCTTCTGTCGGCGCGTTTATAGGCACGTTACCCCAGGATTACACTTTCGTCTAGCCCATTGCGCGGTTTCCCCACCCGCTCTTTTGACCCCACATATCCAACAAGTCTGTTCCCCGTCTTTTTCCCCCCAAAAAATCGACGTCCGCCTGCAGGAGATTAATCCACTCCACCCAACACACCGATTGCCCCGCCCCACTGACCTTCGATAAAATCTTCCGCAACACTACCCTTTTTGTTTGTCCCCACCATTTGAAATTTCGTTTGCTAAACCTACAAACTGCCTCCCTGGAACTTCCCCTAGCGTCTATCACCCATTGCAGTCGTCGGAGGCGGACTTCCCCTTCAACCCCCATCATTAGTGTTTTGGCTTAGTTAACGCCCATTTTCCGCTGGCCCCGTCCCTTCCCTCTCCCTGCCTAGCATTGACCGGTTGTCTTTCCCGGTGAACTCGTGCAATAGGGGAATTTTCATTCTGTGATCCTCTCCCCCCACTGCTGAATCGAAGAAATTTTGGCCGCCCCCTTTTGGTTAAGGTGCCGGGTCTCTCTTCCCTGGCGTTGTCTTTTGAACCCGGGCACTCCTCTTTCGACATTCCACTCTCGTCTCACCGTTTCAGAGTCTTCCTGGTCGCCTTTGCCGCTGCTATGAAGTGTACGCGGGTGCTCCCCTTTTAAGCGGCGACCGGCCGTTCTCCGCATAAATGCCTCGCCCCCATTTCGACGCAGATGTTTTTCTTCTTGCGAGAATATTTTTGCCCGCTCCCTGTGGTCTTGCGTTGAGATAGATAGAGTTTTTTTGGGCCCCCCCCCCCCTTTTCTTCGTGTTTCCCCCGCCAACCGTGAATTGTTCCCAGAAGAACGGTTCCTTTTCTTCTTAGAAGTTGAGGTGGCCGAGTTTTTGACCAGGAGTAGTGTCCTTTTTTCCGCCGTGGCCGTTTCCCATTCAGGATTCCTTCATTTTCCTTCTTTGCCCTGGGGATGCCGTAGAAGCAGAAAATCATTTTGCCTTTCCCACAGCTCGAGCGGGGTGATAGAAGGCAGGATGTACTGTTTTTTTTTTCCGATTTCTCGAGTTTGTCTTTTTCTTGCTTTCTGGTTAGCAAGGTAGTTTTCCCCCCCCCCCACCAACCCAGCAAACAGGGGCTAAGAACTTTCTCGTAGTGGCCCGACTTCCAGTGCCCGTTGTCGTAGAGAAATCCGATTCTCTCCCAAGTCCCCCAGCCCTCTTCTGGTCCTTACGACCTTCCCCATATGCTGCTCCCTCACCTGCTGCGCCCATAATCCCCCTTTTATTGTCCTCTCTTTGTTCCTAGGTCCCCACCAACCCCCCCCTTTCTACTGCCGTTTTGGCCAAACGCCGATTCTTTAACCTTCTCTCCCGAGGTGTAATGCCGTAAACAAGGCTTCCCTGGTATCGGATCATAATCCCCCCGGTTGGTAGCAGATCCCAATTTTAATTTCTCCTTTCTTTTCCTCTCTCCGTTTGGTTGTTTTTCGCTTTACTTCTTGATGCTGCTTACTCTTCCTATAAGGGTTCCTCTTTTTCAGCGAATCATGATAGGCTTTGGGACGAGTGCTGACTCATGGTCCGAGTTGCCATACATGCATGGCAGTCTCCACTGTTTTTTTGGTCCGCGGTAATACCACCTTGCTATCCGTCAATAAACAGTTTCAATGAAATTTCCTGTACTCTTATCGCCCTCTCTCTTTGTTCCGGTTTCTGGAAGTAATTCCCCCCCCCCTTTTTTTGGATTTTTTTCCCTTAGTTCTCACCACCCCTCTTGGGTCTCTCTCTCCACTCCTACAAACCCCGAAGATTCGGGATCGTCGTGCCCCCTTCCAATTTTTTTCTTCTGTGTCGTGGTGTACGCTTCAAAGAGCAAGAAGGTTCCTCCCCCCGGCAAGAGGTTAGTCTTGCCTTCCTAACTTCATACATTCTTCCTTTTCCGCATCGAATGACCTTTTTGGTTGCGCTTTAATGAGTTCCCTTTCTTCTTCTCCCCCCCTCAAAGACCGTCCTTTTAAAGCTTGCTCCTGGATCAGGATGTATAAGAAAATTTAACCCCCCTCTCTCATAGCCTGCCCTGTCGGCGCCACTTATGCGCTCCCCTTGACAAACCGGTCCGGTCTTCACTGATACCAATTCTTTGCACTTCCCCAAACTGCTTTTTTCCCCCGCCGCCTAGTTATCTTTTTTACCCCCTCCCCCAGAAGCCCGGGGGAGATGCCTATATGCGGCCTTTAGCCAGCTGATGCTTCTCCGCCCCCTGGCTAATCATTTAATTGCGCGGCCCTCTTCCATTCCTTTACCTCCCCCTTTTTTTAAGATGGACCACTGTGTCGTTTTCGAATTAGGACCTGAGACCTTCTTTAGTCCTATAAACGTTGGATTTCTCGGAAGCAGTGTGTAAACCCCCATGCTTTTATTTTTTTGCAAGTGGCTAAGCCCGTAGCGTTCCTTTTTCATTACCCAAATTCCCTAGTCTGCGAGGATCATTTTCCCTTCTATTCAGCAGTTTGATCGTTCCAGCGATTCCATACCCTTGTCTGCGATTAGTAACAGGGCCTCCCTTTTCTTCCTTCTCGTCAGGCATCTTTTGGATTAAGGGGCACAGATCCTTTTGACGGGCCCGACAACTCCTCTTTTCTTGAGAGTCATGGATGGCCACTTCCCCGTCTACCCGCCGTGGCTGGGTTAAGTTTCGTACGTCGTGTGCCCCGTCTATCCACTTTGAGGTCCTCTTTCGGGATTTTTTACTGCCCGAGGAGGAGGTAGTGTTGCCGTCCAGCCTTTTGTTTTCTCCCAGTTGGGTGGTTGTTTTGCTTTTTTTTCCTATCTCCTGTTTCGCATTTTTTTTCTTCTTTCCCTCTTAGGCAACTTGCGGTTGGATCTGGGCCCCCTCTATTTTGTCACCTTCCCCCGCCCCAATTTTTATTCGCGTCCCCCACCTTAATCCCTTTCCCACTTCCTCTTCCCCTCCGACTTCGCCATGAAAAACGGGGAAACTTTGTACCCCCCTTTTCCTGGGGGATGTGGCCTAAAAACTCGACGTGTTGACACTGAGATGCAGCGTTAACAATCAGGACACCGCGTGACTGGATGTTCGCAATTTCCCCGTCTCCCTTCCCTCACCAGGCACAAACCGTTGGTTACCCCCCCCCACTGTGAGTGGCAACCGTCACCCGGTTTGAATGAATTTCCTTCGGCCCCCCCAAACATGGATTCATTTAAGCCTTTCCCTTTTCGCTCCCCTGACCAGTTTGTCCCCGATCAATCTCTCCATCCCCCTCCTTTTTGAGGAGCTGTTGCTGTTCAAACCTGCGCATGACAAACTCCCGCTTCAAGTCCGGCATCCAATTTCTTCCCACGCACAATGCATCACCCATAGAGTTTCGTGTTCCATAACTCTGCCCCATCTCCCTTTTTTTTTTTTTTTTCTTGCCCCATGTGAATCGTGCCTTGGCAGACAGGAGGCTCCTCCCCCCTTGGTATGGAACAGTTTACGGCTGTCTATCAGTGACCCCCTTCCCCTTTCTTCCCGCACAACTTCCCCGCGGGTCAAGGTTGATTTCTGTAGGTCTTTCTTCTCGCTTATGGTCGGCTGAAGTTTAAGACGTGAAGGTTTTTTTTTCCTTTTCGAGAGATTACGGGTCCCCAACGCTCTTGGACCCCTAGCCACCGCAACCTGACTTAAAAACACCCTTTCGCCTCTTTTGCGTTAACCCCGGCGATTTAGAAATTAAGCACCCCCCAAACGTCGCCTAAACGGCCACTCCGACTCCATAGACGGCACCCCCCACCCTCTACGCTGGTGCAACCCAATGTAAACTTTTTTTTCCTTTCCCTGTCAATCACTCACCACCTGGTGGATCGCTGGACCTCCTCTCCCCTACTTGCCCCCTGTCGGGTACGGGTCTTCCCCTTTCATAACTTTTCTCGAAATTGTTTTTTCTTGGTTTTAGCCCCCGGGCCAGATTGCCCTCCCCTTCCCACAATCTACATAATGCTAGCATCGGCCTGGTCCCCGTCCCATTACATCCGGGTAATGCCCCCTTATTCAGCATGGTTATTCATCGTGGACCCTTTTTCCCAATCGTGACTACATTCTCGCCGGACGACTTCCTCCTTGGGGACTTGGTTTTCGAATCTAGGGGGGCCCTTTTTCACTTAATCCTTTGATCCTCCCACCCCCGCATTAGAAGACCCCCATCCCTGGTAGAGTGAACTGACGGTAATCTCCTCCGAGCCCTTTCTCCACCTCTGTTTTTGGACAGAACTCTTTCCCGATTCCTTTCAGTCTCCGACGTGCATGACTTCCCTCCGTGCGAGGAGTGTGCCTTGACCCTTTCTTCGTCTTGCGCAGAACAGAATAGCGTAAGTGTGTGGATTTCTCGCTTCGTAGGTCAAAACTGGTCTGGTGGCCGCAAATGAATGGTTTTTCACTTGCAGCGACCGGAGTTTCTCTCCTCTCGACGGGAGGAATCCCCCCCCTGAGTTTTTTCCCCCTGTAGATTGAGAGCGGTTCTGTTACCCTTTTGACAGGACGTACCTCGATCCCGTATTTTCCCCGCCTTGCGAGGTTATCAGAAGTCTTCCCCTCGTCCCTGGTTTGACCTCCTTGGGGGGCAACGGCGGAAACATCCAAGTTTTTTCTTCGATTGAGTTGTTTTCACGGGAAGGCCGGCTGGGAGGATTATCTCTTTTTCTCTCGCGCCTTTCTGACAGATCAGCTCGTTGACTTTACCTGCGGCCCCCAACAATACCCCGCAAAATGAGGACAGACGGGTAGATTCTTTCGTTTTCGAAGCCCGTCGTTGTCTTAGCGAAATCCGACGATCACCGTCTCCCCCCTTTCCAACCGAATTGTCAGCCCCGTCACTTCCCCCCGCTTCGCATTTTTCCGTTTGGCGCCTCCCATTTCCCTGGCCTGCGGCAATAATGTTGCACTCTTCCAGTGAGAACCACCCCGAGCTTGGCGACTGCCAGGCTGATGGACGAAATCCGATCCGCGGCAAGCACTCCAACCTCTCCGGTTTACTTCTCTCCCCCCCTCTTTACCCTTGTCGGGATCAGGAAATCGTTTGGCTCCCCCATGCGCTGAAATCCATCTTCTCTTTCCCGGTTTTTTTCGAGAGTTCCGAGCTTGTGATCGCTATGATACCCTCTCCCCTTGGTTACTCTTTACGCCCCCTTCTCGTATTGGTGACGGTTCTTTTTCCCGCTCCTTTTGTGGCCGGTGCATAGCCCTGGCTGAACTGTTTGTGGGGCCCCCTTTTTCATTCTCCTTTTGGCGTCAATCCCCGTTTCCCATTATGACGCATGTACCTCCCTCTGCGCTCATTCCCAGTTGACCCCCTTTTTTCCGTCACTCTCATTAGGCTTGATAGTCCTTTTTTCGTAAGACAACCACGGGGCTTTTTTCTTTTTCCATCTACACACCCAATTTCGACTGAGGTCTGTTTTTCTCCTCCTGTTGTCTGGGTATGGGTGGAGAAGTTAAGGATTCAAAACCGATCCCTTCTACTGTTGAGGAGAGTTCTTGCTGTCGTCCCACCAACCTACCCCCCACCAGTAATCACTCCTTCCTCGATTTACAGAATCCATAAGAACCTTTAGTGTTTGGCCGAAAGTTATCCACTTCATGGTTCTTGAAAGACGCTTTACTAGTCAAAAGATCCCATTCCGCGTTCCTCTTCTCGCGGAAGCCACGTCCCCGCGTTTCCGAGAAGAATTTTTCCACAACTTTCCCCCCTCACAAGTCCCCTATGTTGGACACGCTACACACCCACGTCAGGTATGCCTTTTCAAAGGGCGCTCCCGTGCCCAGTGAGGGTTGGGCCCTGCGCCAACCCCCACGTTTCTGTCCATCCGTTTACAAGCAGTACACTTCTTTCGCAAACTTGGGACCAAAGTGATGCGGAGCTTTTGAGGGCAATTGTATCAGACCTTCCTCCTTCTTCCTGTGGCTGTGCGCTAATGTACATTGCCCTTTGGCCTTATGCCCGCCGTGTAATTTATGATGTTCCCCCTGTCCGACTATTTTCTCCTTCCGCCCTTCCTCGTCCTTTTTCACCGATGGATTTCACTGTTTCCCATCAATATTTGGGTGCAGCGCCTCCTCCCAAGGATTCGTAGACAAAGTTTTACTTCCCCTTGGCTGCCGACTTTCATTTTTTCAGACCTTACAGTGGTTCGGTATCGCCCTTCCCTGCCCCCCCCCCCTCTTATATGCCTTTACATTTAGTAATCAGGGGAAGCCCCCCCCCTGAGTTTCTTCGGCAGTGGCTTGACTTTTCTTTCACGTTCCCACAGCGTTGGGACTTTCAACCCGACAAACTTCCTTTCATTTGGAGAAGTCCATGTTTGAATGGTCCCCCCGCCGAAGCGACTTTTGGTTTCTTCCCTGGTGTCGTACTTAGGAGGGCGCACGGTTTTTATCCCCTTGGTATTGATTAGTGCAAGGAAGGCATTGGGTCCTCCCCAACGGTCTGATTTTCAGGTTGGGACGCGTTTCCTTGAATTTCGCCCCCCTTTTGGGTGGTTGTTCACTTCCTGCTTTTTCCACTTTAGAATTTTTTTTTTTCCCGCAGGTCAGGTTTCTTGAATTTTGTGATTTCCTTTCGCCTTTCAACCGCCCCAATTCTCCCCTCCCCTTCCTTCCCTCCGAACCTTCAGCTTCGCCTACATCAGCGAACAGTGGCACCCTCAAAGCTGTCTCTGGGAATTTTTACGAAGCTTCTGTGATAAAACGTCGTGTCCTTTATCCTTAAGAGTCCCTTTGACCATATCAGACAAAGCCGGCCGTCGCCTCTCCTTCTACATCCCCCTTCCCCCAACCGGTGATGGGCAAAACTTGCGTTTAGAGTTAGGCCCCCTGACCCCCCTTTGCTGGTTTGTGTTGACTTGAACTCACCTCCCTCCATGGAACTTCTTGAAGACCCTTGCACAGCGAACGGGGTGCCAATTTCCTCCCCCCTCTCTCTCTTCCCTCGTTTTTTTTTTTGCGAGAGCTTAGAGGTCACCTTTTATTAGCAAAACCGCTTCAAAGAAGGCCCCCCATATTGTCTTCCGCACGCGCACAATTTACCATTCAACCTTCTTGTCGTGGTGATTCCCTAAATCTCCACTAAATGTTTTTTCCCCTTCTTGTTTTTTTGTGGAGTGTATCCGTGTCCTGAAGCGAGATCCCCCGATTTGTCGAGTTTTCGTACGTGACCTCCTTCCATTCCCCACGTCTGTTTAGCAGACTCCCTCTTGCCCCCCCGTCCCCGGGTATTTCGATCCCCCGTATTTCTTTCTTATGTTTTTCTTCGCTGAAGTTCTCCAGTTCCGGAGTCCAATTCGATCTCCTTTGCCCGTCCTGTTTTTAACCCCTTAACGGGACCCTAGCCACCCCCCTCCCACCTTTGAAAACCAAATCCCGAGCTTTGCTCAAAAGCAGGCTCTTTAGAATAAAGCAACAAACCGATTTCTCCCCCCTTCCTCGACCCCCTTCTACCATCCCCCAGGTTCTTTCCAAATTTTCCCACGTAGTCTTGCCGTGCATCATCCCCACCCCCAGTTTCAGCCAGGCGAACCTCCTCAGTACGACCCTTACCCCACCCCCAGCTTTGCACTGTCCCCTTGTCTTCCGGCGGACCCTCTGTCAAATTTTTTTTTTTTTCCTGAAACTTGGTTGTCGGGCTTCCCGCAACGAGTTGTCCCTGATCACCACCACCTCCCCCCCCTGACATTCGTCTCTTCCCCTGGAATTCCCGTGTACACTTTCGAGATGTAATGTTTCATCCTTGCCCGGAAGCCCCCCCTTGGACTGAAGAACTCTCCGTTCTGTCAGCTCGCCTTTGCGTTCCTCCTTGCGCTTCTTTGGAGGCCCTCTTCCAAACTCCTCTTGTTATTACCTCAGGATTCGATTTTCCCTCCGGTACGCTCCGACTTGTTTTGCCGGGCTCCTCCCTCCTCTCCTCCAGTTCGACTTCAAATTTGACCTCCCGGAAGCATAAGGGCCGTCGACGAACCCATTTCTTATTCTCTCGGAATTTTTTTCAGTCATGGTTATCTCCAAGACAGAAGAGCGTCTGTGTATCTGCGTTGGAGCCGGAAGTAGGCCTTTTCCCCTGGTTGAAAAAACCGAGCTGATATGCGTGTTTGGGACCCTCCCAAGTAGGAGAGACTACCGTGAGGGACGCAGTGGGTGTCAGCTCACGAATTTGAGTGGAGTACTGGATCCTATATCTCCTCGCTGTTTACGCAGGGCCGTTCGTTAATCCGATAGAATGAGCAAGTTTCTAAGTCTCGTTGTACATTCTTTAAGTCTCGAAGGTGCGACTTCCTCAGAATAATGGCATTTTTTTTTCAACACAGAAGTTGCTTCCCCCCCCTATTCTTTTGACATTAGGTCCAGGATGCGACTGGATGGCTGTTCTATTAGAGCTTATACAAGTCTGATCTTTTCGAAATCGTCCTTCGCCCCCACCATCCCATCCCCCCCAGAGGCCAATATCCGACCCGGTCGAGTTGTAGCGTGGCCGAAGTATCAATTTCTTTGTTCCGAGAACTCCTCGGAGATCCAAAGTCCCTCCGGTGCTCGTGATGCTGACGCCACGCTTCTATGCGAATGATTTCGTCTCCTCCCCTTTTTTTAAAGGAATGCGGCAATACATGACCTGTTTTTCCGGCGTTAGACTGATTTTTTCCCCCCCACGGGTTTTGGCGCCATCTTGGACCCCCGCCGATTATCGCTTCCTCGTCCCACACTACCGGACATTTCATTCTTACCCTGGAACCTCGTGCGATAAGGCCAATCGTCCGTATCCCCCTTCGCTG
>Ga0179593_1422507_pt1 | contig 18167 bp, 20 predicted proteins | sample CZODoug2_1_08_16_FD_185931 | JGI IMG/M metagenome (GOLD analysis project Ga0179593, IMG submission 185931) | Vadose zone soil fungal communities from Angelo Coast Range Reserve, California, USA - CZODoug2_1_08_16fungal (PacBio error correction) | ecosystem: Environmental > Terrestrial > Soil >... | reverse complement strand
TTGTCTTTCTCTTCCGGCCTGCCCTTTTCAAGTTCTGATTATAAGTCCAACGCTTCCTGTTTTTTTTCCCCCCCCCCCCTCTCTGCATTGAGCATTCGTTTAGCTCTCCTGTCGCAGACGCGTACTGTCTCTTTCGGGCGCCACGGGGCCAGATTCGTCTCTTGAGGCTTCCCAATCCGAGGCTGCCGGGACGGACCGATAGTGTCTCTCTATCTGTCTTCTTCCCGTCTGGGACGACCCCCGGACTATATCCGATCAGGTACCATTCGTTCTATCAATTCAGCTTTTGAGAGAGTCATTCTCTTCTGAAGATTTGCTCTCTCGGTGTAGAATTTCGCAGCTTTGAGTTCCCAGACTCGGTCTTGCTTTGTTCTTTCTGCCTTCCCACCCACGCTTTTATTCTTTTTTTTTTGGCGCGAGGCCAGACTCTTTCAAACTCGTACTTAGTCTGGCACCCGAACCTCCCAGCTGCTTATTCTTTTCCGCGAAGGATTTCCCCCGTCCTTTTCCCTCCTGCGGGGAAGGCTGGATGGTGTCATTTCCCCTGATTTTTCCCGTGTCCCGCCGTTAGTTACTCCGAGTTTCGACGGTCTTTCTTCTCATTTTTTTTTAAGCGAATTCTTTACCCCCTACCTCTTTTTCCCCCCCGTATGGCCGATCGCGCTGATTCTTCCGGCGTCGAGAGGCTCACCCTTATTTTTTGGGGAGCGGACTGGCAACATCGCCCTCTGTAACCTCTGATTTGATTAAGCTTGCCCCCCCCTTCCCAAGCTTTTTTGCGTTTTTTTTTTTTTTTGGGGGGGGGGTGGGGGGTTGGGTTATTGTTTGTTGACGTTGGGACTGGTAAATTCTTCCTCAGAGACCAAGGTATGGACCTCTTTCATCTCCTCCCTCTTTTCCTATGTTTACGAATCACCTATCCTTGGACGGCGCGTCGCTCCTTGTTCTTCTTCATAACCACCAGTCCCACTGCTTTGTTTTTTCCACCGTCAACTTCTGTCTTTCTCACGATCCAGTTCCTCCGTTCACACCCCTCCTCTGGGCGGCGAGTTGTTTTACCCCTTTCGAGACAGGCTTTCTCTGGACTCTTATCCCAAGTTTGATCGTGGTAGGCGTTTTTGAGCCCTTGTATCCTTTTTTCTTCTTTCTCCTTGTTGGGGTTTTCTTTTCAGGAATACTGGCTCATTGTCCCTGCTTAGCGCCTCCCCTTCTTCTAGCTCCCGGCCGTACGGTTTATGTGACTTCGCGCTTTCTTAACCCCATTCTTTTTTCCTTCAAAGTGGTACGATCAGCCTTTCACACCTGTTGGGAGTCGTTCCTTGGACCCGTCTCCGCGCTGATTCGGGTTTCTGTACCTTTCTGCCCGGGAGCCATTTACTCGTTTTCCTTCTTTTACCTTATTCCTTCTTAATGTTTTTTTTTTCTTTTTTTTCGATTTTTCTAACAAAACCTGTTTTCTTTTTTCTTTTTCCCTCCGTTGCCTCTCCTTCCCCCTTCTTACTTTCTTCCCCGACTAACCCTAGGAGAGTCCAGAGACTTCGTTGAAGTGGTTCCGCGCTTCCATGGACTCCCGGACCGTAGGTTGTTTATTCTTCATGCAACTTGCCCGATATAACGGAACTTTTTTAACATCGAGGCGGCTTTGCCCACTGGTTCACACCCGACCCTTTCCTTCTTCCCTTAGCCCCTCTTCGTTCGGTTTCCCCATCAACATATGCTTTAGGGCTCTCGATCCTACAGGGAGTTTTTGGTAGTCTCCTCCCTTTCCTCTCTGGCACGTTGTTTCCTCTGCCGATGCGTGTACATGCCTGATGGTTTCGTATTAGTTTTTTTTTCCTAATTTCTTTCATTTCCCCCCCTAATTCGCTTTGAGGCGCCGGACGGAACCCTTTTTTCCTCTGTTCTAAAGAGTTCTGTTTGCTTTTTCGTGCAATCGCGCGCCGTCTAGGTTCACTGAGTCCTACGCCCTTTTTTTTCTAATCCTCGCGTTACTTTATGATGACGCAGCTGTACGACCTCAATTCGATTTTTTTCTTTGCCGGAGGTAAGTTTCTCCTTCGTTTCAGTGACGTTCCCGCTCTTGGTGATCTTTTCTATGCAGTGCCACCCTTTAATAATGCCCGTGGCTTTTAGTCTTGTTTTTGGTTGTAGAGCTATGCCCGATCCCACGAATAGATAAAGCCTTTGGGTTTTTTCCAGACTTGGCCTCCCTTCTTGTAGAGGGTCCCCCGTGCTTCTACGTGGAGGGCTCTTCCCTGTTGTTCTGCGTACGTCCCATGATTGTGTTTTTTGCGTTTTCGTGACGTTTTTTTTTCTAACGTCACCGGGTAGTGTTCCTCTTTTTTCCAGTGTTTTTCAGACCTTTTCGAGCCCCTTCCCAATGGAGGACTTTTGTATTTCTCCCCATCTTTTCCTTCCTCTCGAGGAGTGCCGCTTTTTTGAATTTGAACCTCCCCCCTGTTCCTTTTTGGCGGCCTCGATATACTTGGAGTCCCCCTTTTTTCTTTCCCAGTAGGTCCGTCGAATGTGGTCCGTTCAGAAACTTTCAAGTGAGCTTCCTATTCCATCTAGAAACTTTAGCATCCCCCCCCTTTGGATTACTTCGCCCCTCTAGAAAGAATCTTCCCTTTCCCCCCAAGACGGGTTTTTTTTAACCCCTTTTTCTCCTGAAGCGACCTTTACTTACCAGAGTTTTGACTCTTTCTCCCTATGACAGGCAGTCGGCTTTGCCCCCCTGTCGCGCGAGGATATGTGCGGGGTCGGACAAGGACTTTTGTCATTTTTTATACCCTTCTCTCCCTAGTTTCTAGGCGTTTCCGCGTTGTCGATTAATGTTTTCCTTTACTCGGAAATTCGACCTCAGTAGCGCATGTCTCTTTCTCTTGAAGTAGTGGGGTGAACTTTGAATCTGCCGGCGATCGCATTACTCTGTTCCCTGAAAATCGAGACGACGATCCCCCTTCTGCTTTTGGGTCCCTGGAGCGCTTTTCTTGACTCAAGAACCTTCCCACCAACGCCCCCCCCCCCCCCCCCCAACCACCCCCCCCTCCATTTTTCTGTCGATCTTCTCCACCCTCTCCCTTTTCTTCCCTTTTTTTTGAGATCTTTCTTTAAGCCAGGGAAAAGAGGGAAGAGGTCCAGTTCCCTGGTGGCCAACCTTCCAAATGCAGCTTTTTTTTTTTCCGTTTCCTTTCTGTGGGACCCCTACGTAGCAGCCGTCGAATCTCCTTCCCAATAGGTCACCACCCCCCACCCCTCATGATAATTTGAGAAATCGTCCTTTCCTTTCCTGATTTCCGTCTCCCTCCACACTATGGGAACGTTCAACCGGGACAAATTTTTCTCTCGGAGGGTGCGCCGTTGTCCTCCGTTTTACCCCTATCCTGCAGTCCCCGGCAAACCTCCTCTCTCTGCGTTATTTCCCCTTTTTTCCCCTCTTCATGTGGAATAGTTAACCATTGTCCAACCTTACGCCCTTGTCCTAGTCCGAGTTTGAGGCCTCTTTTTCCCGTAGTGGCAATAGGACCCCCCCCCAAGACCTTGCTCTTTCTTTTTTTGGCCTCCAGGCGTTAACCTTCGCGAGTCCATGGAATATGGCACGCAGGGTCCCTTCTGGATCACGTCACACACGTCTTTTTTCCCCTCCATTACCACCTCAGTTCCGGGTTTTTCAAGGATCGAGCAGTCACTTCGGCCATGACTTTTGCTCTTACACCGTTTTCCTCTCCAGCCCATTCGATACATACATGTAGAATCCTTTCCCTCCTATTTTGAATTTTTCAAGGTCCCCCCCTTTTCCCTTTTTTCCTTTGTCCCTTTCACAACTACCAGTTTTCTCTCCCTGGACGTTCGTAACAGTCATCGGCTCAACCCCCCCCATCATGGTGCCTTAACTTCCCCACTTCCAAGTTCCAGACACGTCGGCAAGTCCCCCCTTTTGACCCTCTTTCCCCTTGCAAGTTCCACTCCCCCCGAGGCGTTTCAGTCGTAAGGGGTGGTCAGCATTTTTCTAAACCAATTGTATCAAACAAGGACCAGTTGCCTCATTTGTCAGGCCGTGAACGTCTTCCCCCAGGAGCAAGCCCTTCTCGGTTCAAGGAAATCGGTCGCCCCTTGACCAACCTCCGTCAATCTCCTCTCTCAACGGTTCCCGAGGGTCTTTCGTCTTTTAATGACGGATCTCCTTCTTCGACAAGGCTTTGGCTCTCGTCCTCTTTTTCCCCTGAAACTGGTTGGCCCTTTCTTGCCGACCGCAATGAAACTTTGTTTTTTCCCCTTCGTAGAGATTGTGTTCCTCCCTTTGATCCTCCAGCGTACAGTAGTGACTTCTCCCCCTCTTCTTGATCTGACTGAGACTTCGCGACGCCTTTATCCCCAGCAATGTTAACCTTCTCCCCCCTCGCCGAGTGCTCGATTGGATTGACTATTCCCAGAACGTTCCCCTGTAGTATAGAGGCCACTCCCCCTCGCCTTTTTCGTTGCAGAGGAAAGACGCTTCCGGGGCTCGAGGTCCTTTAGGAATTTTCTTTCTTTTCCATTGGTTGATCCCGCCTTCTTTTCCCCCCCCGTCTAACCGGTTAGCTCCCCCTCTTTTTTGACGACTGTGTGCAACTTTCCCTCATGGTCCGTAGTCAATTGAGTCTTCGTTCTGAAATTTGCCCCTCTTCCCTCTTTTGGGGGGATCGAGGTTTTCCTTCTTTTTGGTAGTTCTTCACGGCATTACCCGATTCCTCATTCTTTCTTCTACAGGGCTTCCAGGTCAGTAACTTCGTTTTTGCTGGGTAAGAAGGTAAGGATTTTATCGCCCCGGTTTTCAGGACTGTTCCCCTTTCCAGGTCGCTTTTCGATGCGTTGTGCTTCAGGAATACCCGCCGTCACCAGGAGTCTTCCTTTCTCAGATATTTTGGTTGTCGTTCTCGGCAATTTCTCCGACTTTTCTTGCACTGAAGCCTTAACCCTTGCCAACCACAGCCGCGCACGCCCCGCTACGGATCCCGCCCTCCCTCTATTTTCTGCAATCTTGAGATCCCCGGAGCCCTCTTTCTTTTTTTTTTTGCCAAAAAGTCTGGCCTTTGACTCGATGTTGGTGAATCTGAAGTTCTTTGTGCCAAGGGCTCGACGCGTGCCTGTGTAACGAAGCGTTTTACCTTCTGCGACGAGTTTGCTTAGCCCCTGTCGTTTTTCCTCGCTCGAATAGCTTGCCAGGATTCCTACGATCGGCACCCTCGTCTGTTGCCAAACTGTTTTGGCCAGCCCGGCCAGGTGGTCTTTTTTTTCCCAAGTCCTGTACCCCCCCCCCTTTTCCATCGCGGGACTGCTTGGTCCAGTCGTTCTCCCCTTCTTTTACCTCCTGGTAGTCTGTTCCAGCGCCCCCTAGTTGATTGCACGTGAACTTGTTCCTTCCGAGCCATTGCCTCGCGCGCGCCGGCACTTTGCCACCCCTCGTATTGTTTTCCTCTGTGCTTTCTTGAGAAGAAGCCAGACGATTTCGAACGCCTTTCCTTTTCGGTGGCCCCCTATGTGTCACTTGAATCTTCTCCCCCCCCCTTCTTCCCCGGCCGGGAGCTGACCGGTAGGCCACGGCTCCTCAGGCATTTCCCGAGGTTGGGTCTCGCGTCTTTTTTCTCCATCACCTGGCGCCAGCGTCTGGACGCCGAGATCCTGATTCTCTGTTTTAGATGCTTAGCCCTTCTCCCTAGCTTATGCCGAATGAGATAATCCCCCCCCCCTCACCTTTCTCGCCTCCCTTTCGATCGGGATCTATTTAATCGGCCTTTACCAGATGGGTGTTTTATTTCTCTATCCTTGATTTCCGCCCCACCTCGTCCCTTCTCCCTCCCCCCCTTCCTCTCTCTGAGCCCGCGATACTCCCTCCTTCGTTGGCGAGCTAAATAGGAATGTTGTCTTGAGGACCCGACCGTCTTGACTTCTCGTATCCGGCGCTCCACAGGCAGGAATATAGGCTCTCCCCTGAAGCGAGCTTTACACTCCCTTCTCTTTTTCTGATAATGCCCATCCGCATGCATGCCGACTTTTTTCCTCCTCTCTTGTACTAATAACCCTTTTTTTTTGAGTTTCTGAGAAGCTTAAAGTCTTGCCTTATCCTTTCTCCTCACCCCCTGCCTTTTTTAGTGGACCGTCGGTCACTTGCTCTTCCTATGATTGCTTTCCTTTCATATGCACCGTAGATCGTTAGGACCTTTCCCCTTCTTCACCCCGTCTTGAGAGTTGCCAGTCCGAGGAGTTTTGAGGATGACGGCGATCGTTTTCCTTCGTCAGAGTCAATCGCGTGGCGCACTTCTGGCGATCGGAAAGGCCCTCCCGATACCGATCCTCCGCGTCTTCTCGATGCGCCGTTTGGTCTCTAGATGGTAATTCTGCCTTCTTGTTGCTACTGCACTCGGAGGCGCGAGCTTCTCTGACTGACACCGCGTTATCTCAGGAGTACCACGCGTTTTTTCCTACGCTGATCCCTCCTTAGCTTTATGCCACGAACCTCCTGGTCCTATTCCCCGTCGTTTTTTTTTCTAAGTTTTCCGTGTCAGGTCCAGCCGGCTGGAAGGCAGTACTTTTCCTCCACTTGACCCTCGCGAACCGGTCACCTCCTTTTCCCCCGCTAGTCTTACGGTTTTTTTCATTTTTTTCTTGACTGCCCATACGTGGGGGCCAGTTTCGATCGCCGTGCGCGAGGCAGTCTCTTTAGGTTCGATCGATAGGCATAAAAATCATTTGGGACTCTTTTTCCCTTGTCCCCAATCTATATGGAACCTCTGCGTGTACGGTGACCCTCCTCCCTTCTTTTTCCTTTTTACTCTTTTCCCTTGGCCGCTTCGCCTTTGAAGAGCCCTTTTTTCTTTCCCGGGAACGGGGGTACGCTCTCCTCCCCTCTTTCATCAATAGATTCCCGTTTCCTTTCGGCGCCCGTATGGATGTGCCCCTCAGGTTTCTCATCAACTTCTTGGCCCCAGACGCTTCGTTCACACCAGCGTTATCGCCTGCCGGCACTCCCTCATCTTCGCCGTGCATTAAATGAGATCGGCGGCGCCTTCTTTGTCCCTCTCGACATGTTGCGTGTTGCTCTCAAAAGGTTGCTGCCGAGTGTGCTCTAAGGTATGCCTTCAGCCTTTCTTCTGGTTGGCCGGTTTCCTTCGTCCTAAGACGCCCCAGTTCGTGCCCGGCCTCTAGCGCCATTTTTTATCCGCTCGTCCGTGCCGGGGCGCGTTGTTTCGCGGTAACCCCTAATCGCGCGAGCTTCCTTTTTCTCTACCGCGTGACAACCGTTTTTCGTCTCCCCTTTTTTGGTCCGGCGGTCCCCCCCTGACGCAGATTCTTTTTTTCATTACTTTCCAGCGCCTTGTTTCCCCATGTCTATCCTTTTTGATGTGACAATGCCGTGTCCTCCCTCCTCCCGAAGGACCCGCCTATCGATCACCCCCAAAGAGTTCTTACTCCCCCCATGAGCCGTCTTTGTAATTGCCGCAGTCTCCGCCCTTCGTTCTTTTTTTTATTCTCGTTAGCAATTTCCTTTTTAGCGATCTACCGGTTGAGGTTTATGCAGTCGAAAAAATGGAACCTCTCCCCCTTGACTGCTAGCCCCTTTCCTGGCTTCTCTGTTTCGCGGCACACGCACCCCTTCCTAGTTCTGCGATGCCTCCTGGCGTTCTTTGTCGTTCCCTAAATCGTTCCTGCGATTTTTCATCTTTGCCGATTGTGTCTCCTCTCAGGTTCTTTAGGCTCCTTCGAACTCGTTTAAATAAGAATAGCTTTGAGGCTCGGGACGTTCCCCCCCTCTCTCGAGCGCCAGCTTGCGTTTTCGTTCCGTTTCTCGCCGCGCCCGTCTCTAGGAGATTTTTCTCGCCTTTTGTTACTCAAAGCGTTCAATTGCGACTGTCGACACCGTAACCTTCGTGTTTTGTTGTAGTTAGTTGCCTTATTTTCCTTTCCCCCGCTTGGCGAGTTCAGAAGTGAGATTTTTCTCCCTGTTCTCTTTGCTTCCATTCCCTCATTCCAGGAGGAGGTCATGTCTTTTGCTAGTTGTAGATGCTTGCCACGCAGGCCTTTTCTCTCTGACCATAGCTCCCTCCCTTTTTTTTCCTTCGCCGTGACTTTTTGTCGCTGGTCCATTCCGTCCCTCCTTTCGGGACTTGTAAAGTTTGCGGGCAAAATGATGTTTTTTTGCGCCTTTCCCTGGTGATTTTGATCTTTTTTTGTCGTATCGTAGTTTTGTTTCCCTTGCCGTTTCAGAAGTTTACATTGCCGTTCCCAAATTTTTAACCGGATTCGAATTCTTCTTCATAGAAGTAGTCTTCGAGTTTATTTGGCCTCCTTTCTGGTGGAAGTTCCCGACCACTTTCCCTTGAGCTTTAATGAGATAATTTTTTCCTCCCCGTTCGTTTTCTGGCGGTACCCGTTGTTTCTTCATTACCGGCCTTTCCCTGCGTTCCTAGTCCAATCGTTACGAACCTTCTCCCCGTGGGAAAGCCTTGCCTAGCCCATTATATTCAACTCTTTCTCGACGGATTGGGGCACCCCCCACTCTGAAGAGTTTTACGCTTTTTTTTTTTTTTGGGGTGAACCAGTAATAGAAACTTCCCTGAAGTCTGGGTTTCAGGTTTCTTCGGGGGTTTTTCTTTAGTGGTTGCACTTTGCGTGCCAGGACCCGATGGTCTCGGAGCTTTTCGGCCGACGCCCTAAGCCCTTAGAGGTGCGGTGTCCGCGTTTGCTTCAACGACGTTTTTCGTGGAATTTCTCTGTAGTCTACGTCGCCCGTGTTATTTTTTCCTTTTCTAAGTACGCGTTTTCTCCGGCCGTGTTTGGCCCCAATAGAAGAAGCCGCCCCTCCCCCCCTCTTTCGTTGCCCACTGGTTTCGGGTTCTCTCTCCCCCCCTTCTTTTATCCGATAGACGACACACTTCTTTCCCATAGTTGTTGGTGTTGTTTGAGAGATGTGGCTATGTAGGAGCCTTTTTTTTTCGAGGACGAGACTCCTCCTCCCTTTCGTCACACGAAACAGTTTTTCGTCTTCGGCTGATTGTTTTCACCTTTTTATCCCTTTCTCTCAGTCCTTCTCCTTTTTTTCCCAGCCCCTAAGATGACCTGAGTGACGTTGTTTTTTTTTTTTTTTTTTTTTTTTTTTTTCCCTTTTTTTTTTTTTACGTGTGTTTAATGTTTCTTTCCTAGCCGCACCCCTTTGGAAGGTACAACGCGGGACACCGGCATCTCAGGAGGGTACTTCCGTTCTTTTATCAGATCCTGAACCCCCTTTCTTTTTCCCCTTTTTCCCAACCAACGAATGTCTCCAGTACCTGGCAAGAAACCCTCCGTTATTCTATACTGGTTCCCCTCCTTTACTGTTCGTCCGATGGTGGTCTCCTCTGGTTTCCACTTTTCGTTGGCCCGATTTTTTTCTCCTAACTTGCGTTTTCTTTGACCGGTCCCCCCTTGACGGATGGGCGCAGTTTTTCAGCTTTACTATGTCCCCAACGTTCACTTTAAAAGTAGGAGTCCTCCCACGTCGACTTGAAATACAGCCAATTTTCTTCCTTTTCTTTCACTTTCCTAGTCCGACAGGCAACTGTTTCGGGTTCTGAGTCCCAACTCCTGCTTCTCCTCAGACCCTCCTCTCCTTCTGATGAGCAACACTTCCTCTTTCGCATCTTTTTTTTAATTTTTGCTGTACTTTCCTGGGATGAAATTTTTTTTGCCCAAATATTTTTACTCCCCCCTCTGAACGTTTCACCCGTTTCCCCTCTCCCCTTTCTCCCCCACCCTATGGGGCCGGACTTTCACTTTCCCGGGCACACGTTTTGAGTTTTCTTCGCCAATCAGTTAAACGTCACGTTCTGACAGACCCAACTATGTTTCTTTCTTGTTTCGATGCGGGGCTTTTGCATCCCCTTCACCCCTATCCACCAGATTCGTTCTCTTTTTGGAGTCACGTTCCGTTCACATCCCCAAGCCTCCACTCTTTTAACTGAACTTCCTCTCCTGTCTCTACCTGCCCTCCGGTCCTCACGATAGAGGTTACGTCTTCTTTCATCCCGTAAAATGACCTGACGCGATGGAGAGTAGCTTTTGCGATTTTCTCCCTTTCCCTTTTCACCGTGGGCGGCCTTCCTCCTTTTCTCCCTCCGCCCTGCCGGCGTCTCCCCCCCAATGAGCTTTCGTTGACTCCTGGCAGACTCAAAGCGATTTTTCCTGAGCCCGAGCGTCGTTCTTTTCTTTAGGCCTTGACGCTCCCTCGGAATTGAGAACCCCTCCCTTTCCCCCTCTTCCCCGTCACGTTTGAGCAGTGCCCGTTGTGTTCCCCGGGTTTGGAACCCCCCTCGGACAGGAGGAATAGAGGCTTTTCTTTTGTCCCGCGCCCGGCGACCCCCCCCTTCCTTGGTCGCAGGTCCTCTCTTCTCAGGTTCTGTTAGGTCATTTTGTTTCGTTATTTCCGGTTACCCGTTTCTAACCGGTATATCGTCTAAAGCCTGATCCAAACGTTATCAAATAGGTCAGTACGTCCCCATTGCTTCTCCTCTTCCCTTCCAAAAAACAAAACTACCCGTTTTGATCCATCCTACTGTTCTTTTTTTTTTTGATGAGGGTTTTCCATTTTGAGTCGTTCTTCAAGGCCACTGAGCGATCGAAAGGATACCCTTTATGTTTCCCCCTCGTACACCTGAGTTTCGGGGGACATTTTTTTTGAGTGATCTAACAAAAGTTGTTACCTTGTGCGCTTCACAGCCTACGCCTCTCGCAGCGTTTTACATTTGCTCTATCCGAGCAACTGTTTTGCGTAATTCCCCTTCCTGACCTCTTAGCGGTTTTTCCGCTCTTATCATTTCCTTCCCACCTTTCGTTCATTGCATGAAGCCTTCCCACGGCCCCCACTCGTCCCTCTATGATTACGGCACCTCTTCCTCCTTGACCTCCCCCGATCAGTTTTTTTCCTTTTAATCTAACTAGTAGCCTCCTTGATCCCCGTGCGGGTTCCACGTCTCCTTTTACGCCCATTTTTTACTAGCCTTCTATGGGCGTGCGCGGCTCGACGAGTCTTTTTGTCACGAAGCTTCCCCTTTTCACTGTTCTTTTCCCTTTAGCAGAAGCTTTCAATAGATCCCCCAAGGAGAGGTTGCCATTGGCTCTCCTCTCTCGGACTCTCCCCCCGTCGGTGGCCCTCCCCCCGTTCTGGTTTTCTCCCGCGTAACAAGCCAAGCGATGGGTTTTCCAAGTCGGGATACTCTCCGCCATTTATTTTTAGATTGGTCCAGGAACTCTTCCCCCTTCCTCCGTTCCTCGCTCTCTCCCGCCTTGCGCGAGAATGCTTCGACGGCCAGTTTTTTTGCCAATCGTTTCCCGACTTTCCCTACAATGAGAATGAGCAGTCCCCTTCGGTTCCCCCTTCCCCCCCCTTCTCGGGAGGTACCTTTTTTTTTGTGGTTTTTCTTATCGGTCAAGGGGACCTCTCCCCTTTCCCTGCCACTTCCCCGGTTCTGCTTCCTCCCATGAAAGGTAGGAAAACCTTCTCCTCCTCTCCTTGCATCTTTGACAGGATTTTTCTGGTTTTGAGGAAGATTGTCTCATTTCATTTTTCTCCCGCGCGGGAAGACGACTGCCCGCATTCGCGGTTTTCCGCTCGCGTTTTTCCCCGCCTCTAGTGCGTCTCCTCATCCGCCGGAGCCTTACACCTTGTCCATGCGTTTTCTTTTATTCGGAGATCGTTTTTTCCGGTGAAATTTTCGCCTGGACATGATCGTAGTCTTTCTTCTTCGCCAGTGCGTGCTCTCACCGACTCCGATCGTTTTTTTAGACCTGATCGCGTTCGTCCCCAGAATATCGTTCTTGTCGAGCTCAAGAGACGTTCGCCTTTTTTCCCTGGCGAAAAAGAGCGCGACTTTCTCTCTTTCGCCCCTACCTACTGAGACTGAGGCCGAATGCCTTCTTTGCCGAGCGGTTCCTATCTTTTTTCTCGCATCTCCGAATTGAAACGTGCCTCCTTCCTTCTCTCTTTTTCTCTCTGACGTTGTGTGAGTCTCCTCCCAGCCCATTAGGCACGTGACAATTCTATTCAGAATACAGAAAAAGCTTTTTTCTTTCCCCGATCGTATGTCGCATTAGGTTCCGCGGCCGCGACTCGCCGTCTTTGTCTGCATGCACGTTGCAATGCCTGAGTATCTTTCTTCCTCCCCCTGCACCGAGGAGGAGTTGCTCTTTGCCGCTTTCTCGTGCTCATAGATCTTCTCTGCTTCTTTCTGAGAACTCGGATCTCTCCGATTTCAGATTTCCCTCAGAACGCTACCTTTCATCGCGAGGAGTCGTTAGAAGATTGTCTTTCTTTTATCCGCGCAGGCTTTCGCTCTCACTCGGGATTTCTTTGCGCGATCCCTATCGGTCAAGGACGCGCTTTTCTAGAGTGGTCCCTTGCCGCGGTTTAAATTGAAGATCCCTTTTTTCCCTGCTGCACCTTACAGGCGATGCCGTTCGTTTTTTTCTCCTTGTTACGTTAAGCTCAAGCCGGTTTTTGGCAGATTTTCTCCTTTTTTCCACTACTTTTCTCCCCTCTACCCCCGTTACAGCCCGGAGTTTTCCCCTAGCCGTTTGCACGGTGCTTCTCTTCTTTTTCGCCGATTGGCCCCCATCTATGGTGTTCCCTTTGCCGATGGCGCGGGCATGGTTTTCCTTGCTAGCTTCTTAATAAACTGATTGGTGCTCTTCCTGTTTTCCAACACCCCTAGAACCTATTCTGGAACCTTTTCTTTCCTTCTTCAAGCCCCTGCGCTGTTTGACGTTTCCTTTCCGCCATCATTTTACCTGAGAAGCGGATGGCAAACGACCGTTTTTCTGCGCGATCGTACGATTGCCGCCATCCCCTCCCCCCGTCCTTTTCTTTCCTTATCTATGAAGACCGGGACTCATCAAAAGTCGCGTGGGCAAACTCCCGTCTTTTTTCACCCTGCCACTCTTCGCCTCTGCACTTCCTCTTACGTGCGATTCACCCATGTTCGTTTTCGAGCGTGGGGACCTGAGAAGATTTCCTTCCTTGTAGTTTTAGAGTTGCTTCCCTTCGGTCTTGCGATCGGGAGACGTCCTGGTTTTGTTAGTGAGGGGTGGGTTTTTTTTGGGAGTTTTTTTCAGGCCAGACCCCGCCCCGGCTGGAATGGACTTGATCGCACTTGACCCCCTCGAACTTTAATCCTTTAACGTCCAGAAGGGTCCCTCTCATAGCTTCCCCCCAACGCCCGAGAGAGCTGTCACCGATGGTCGAAACGTCTCCCCCCTTTTTTCGATCTTGACCTGCTGAAACTAGACTCTTCTCGGGTTCGACCTGAGACGCGATGTCAATTCGATCCTTTCCCTCGGTGGAAATGTCGAAGACCCCTTCCCTGAATTACGATTTTGACCCTCGATCACCCACCACTCTGAGGTTTATGGCACCCCCCCCCTCTTCCCTGCTTTTGAAGTGCGCCGCGCCGCCCCCTTGGACTTCTTCCGGAGTGGATGACTTTTTCTTACTGCTCACTGTTTTTAGTCTCCTTTTCTAACGGGGCCCTTTCCTTACGTTCCGAACCCACCTGGTCCCCCTTACAGACTTCCTACCTGATGCGCTTCCTCTTTATTAGCGTTCGCTTTCAAGACCCAAGAGCGCTTTTTCCTGTCCTCTGTGTCCTTTTTTTTCTTCTACCTTTCAATCTTTTTGGTCTCGTCGACGGTGTTTCCTTTCTTTGGGCCGATTGAGGAAGTTTTCATGACGCTGTCGCTTCTCTGGGATTTCTTCCCTTCTTGCTCATCCCTCTTCCGGCTTTGATTTCAAGGACGTAAACCACCCCTTCTCTTTTCGAAAAGAGGGTGGTCCTTCCGGGGACCTTTCCGCCGCCTTTTTTTTTGAGTTTCCAGGCTCTTTCCAGCCGTTTCTCCTCCAAGAGTCGCATTCTGTTGCCGCGTTTCTCCAATCGTCAATCCCCTCTTTTTTTTTTTTGAGTTTCCCTTTTCTAGCCTCGATTTCATTGACCTTGATCGTTATTCATTTCTATGTCTTAACTGGGACTCTGTCAGGCCGGTCCGTATGTTGACTTCGGTTATCTTTTTGCTGCCCGCAGGGCTTCCTTACCCCATCCAAGATCACTTTTTAGTTAAGATTTTCCCCCACCCATTTAACTTTCGAGTTTCCTCCGTCGCACAGTGTCGCTTTTTTTCCCCCATTGTTTCCCGTCCCCCTTCTTGTTTGGCTCACGTTTTTTTTTTTTTTTTTTGTTTGTTTCCCCGCACGTCATCGTGGTTTTTTCCGGCTTTTGCTTCACGTTCCAGGTGAACACTTTCCCCTTTCAGCTTCACAACAATCGGACTTTTTCATCTTTTTCTGAAGTGAGGTCCTCGGCGGATCTTTTTTGTACGCGCCTGCCCCGTGCTACTTTTCTGCTCGAGATTTGAAGTCTGAAGTTGACGGTCTTTCCCTTCTCATGTTTTGGCTTTAGTTTCTTCTTTTCCCCCCCCTCTTTTGCCCGTCATACGCGACAATAGCCACTTTTCACTTGTCGTCGACCTCTTTGACACTCCCTTCTTTTTCTTTGTTGCCCCCCTGCCCTTTTGGCAACCCGCTTGTTTTAAATCGGCCTAGAAAGGGCGTTAAGCTTTTGTCCCGTACTTTCTACTCTTTCCTTCGTCTGGGTTTTTTTACCTGTCGGACGAGGCGAGCTTTTTTGAACGTGTTGCTTTTTTCATTGGACTATGTCTAGACGTCAGTTCAAAGGGAGTCCCCGCAGTTAGATTCCGTTTTGTCCGCGTTGACTTCCCTCCAGTTTTCGTTACCTTTGAACTTTTTTGCAATTACAGCTGCCTCCTGTCTCCCGGATCATTTAAGTAGTTTGCTTGACGATCCTCTTTACTCTGATCGACTTGCTTCGGTTTTTTCCCTCCCTTTGAAGACGAAGCCGCTTGTCTTGCCAAACCGCCATGAGGCTCCTCTCTCTGCAAAACCTTAGGTCTACTAACTGCCCCCAACCTTTATTTGTAATGGCTCTCTTTAGCATCCCCTCTTCGTAGAAGACATTAGTTGTTGTTGTCGCGACTCTTCGTTATTCTCGGGTCCAGACAGGCCACGTCAATTTGTCTTTTGCTTCCTTGCCCGCGCCCCCCATGGTCGTTCCCCCCTTAAACGTCCCCTCTTTTGTCTTCTTCCTGCGGGTCACCTGGCCCGAAGGCGATCCTCGCAGTTCTTTCATCGTCCCTTCTTTTATAAAGGGATCATCTTTTCTCCCCCCCGGTTACTTTCCTGACTTCCGCCGCCCTCCAACCTTCTTTTCTTTTTCTTACAAAGCTTTCCCCCCCCCCCTGATGATACTTTGGGTTCCTTCCGATTGGGAAGACTACCTATTCCTGTAGCCTTTGAACCTACTCCTAGAGAGAATTTTCCCCCCTTCCCGACCTTCATGTTCATAGTTCTCGTACTCGGTTTCACTGTTCTTTCCCTGTCGATTCGATTGGGAGACCTTGGTGGAACCACTGTTTTTTCGATTTCTCAAAGAAGGCTTTTCCGGTTCCTTCAGGCTTTCCCCCCGGTATGTCCCCGAGTTTCTCCCCTTTCTCTTGCAACCCCCTCTCCCCGTCTCAAGTAATGGACCGCGTCACCCCTCCCCATAGACATTCTTTCTTTTCCCTTAAGGTCGGGTCGCCACTTATCTCGGGTCCTTTCCTTCACCCTTGGTTCTTCTTTTCGTTTAAAAAAGCCGTGCTTCCCTTGTCCTGAATCAATTCTCTTCGACCTAATTTCCCTTTCGCCGATTTTTGTCCTTGGCAATTTCGAGGTCTTTTTCCACTGGCACTTCCACCCCCCTTCAAACTCAAAAGATTAGCTTTTCCCCCTCCTATACCCCCGGCGCCCAATCATGTTTTTCTTTTTTGCCTTTCCAAGGCCCGACACCGACGGCAAGTTTCCCCCCTCCTAAGTTCCAACTGCACTTTCCCCCTCCACCCCTAAGGCTTTGCTCCGTCTGTTTTTTTTTTTTTCAGCACCTCACCCCCCCCTGATGCAACCCCAGAAGTCCCCGGTCTTCCGGATTTTTTCCGATTTTTTTTCCAAATCATCCAGGATCCCATACGATCTTTCCTTGACCCCTCCTTCTCGACCCTGACACTCCCTTTTTCCACCCCCAAGATCCTGCAGTACCTTTTCCTCGTCGTCATAACTACCCCTTTCCGCCGCGATGTGTAGTAGTCCTTTTTTCTTATTTTCCACCTCTCCCTCGTGTGCGGCGACTTGCCAGATCCCGCCACGCTCTTGTTCGACACTGTCTCGCTTTTGGTTGACGTCCTTGGCGGCACCCCCCGCGAATTCGTCTTCTCTGGGTCTCGATCTGCATGAGCAGATTCCTCGTCCTTTCGCACCCCCCCCTCCAATCGTCCACCTCTTCCCGTCGACGAGCGCGATCGTTTCAGCAGAACGGCCCCTTCGGCATCTAGATGCCATCGCTCTTTTTCCTTTTGCGCAGCCGCACCGACGCCCTATGACGGGGTATCACGTTTACGTCTTTCTGTCTTTCGGGGTGGCAATTGTTTCCCCCTCTTCCCCTGATGTTACAGGGTAGTCCCACCGGTATTTTTTTCGTCTCAAACGCCTGTGCATGTTAAAAAGCTCTCCCCCCTCAATTTGTAAGTCAATGCGTTCTGTCGTCCCTCCAAGAAGTATCTTTGCTTTTCCCCCCCCCCCTTGTGGTGATTCATTCTTTTCCTAGTTGAGAGTTACTTTGTTTTTTTTCTCAAATGATATGCCACTTATTACAGGACGATTTCCGTTTCTACCCCAATAGCTTATTTCTTAGACGGAAGGAAGCCGTCCTTTTTTCTTATCGAAACCCGTGTTTTTAAGTGGAGTTTTCTATCCCAGGGAGCTTTCAGCTCTCTCGATGCTTGTTAGAGAGATCCCCAGCGCCAAGGGATTCCGGACGGATAGATTTTTCCTCCCCCCCCCCCCTGTGATGCGCTAGTGTTTCCCTTTTTTCACGAACCTTTTGTTGTATTGTCTGAAGCCTCAACTTTCACAACGCATCTCCCTGTTCTTGTCCCGGCTCGCTCCCCTCTCTCTCCCCAATTCTTGAGTCCTCACACTCCCCAGATCTAAGCAATTCTTTTCCCTCTGCGGGGCCACCAAGATATTATCTTTTTTTTCTCACTTTTCTTAAGATCTGGGCCTTGCCTCGGAGACTGGTCAGCGTGCCCCTTTTTCAAGACCGCTCCTTGTCCCAGCGCTACTGTTTTCTTAACTGTCGGCAAGAGCGTCCATTCCGAGACATTCCCTTGTCTTCCATAGATTTAGTCCATCTTTCCCCCTTTCCTCGCGTAGATCACCGTACGTTTGCCATCCCTTCCCCTTATTGGATTACAGTCCCCCCCCTCTCCCCCCCAGTCTCCAAAGGGGGCCTTTTTGCCAGTCGGGATTCACGTAATTTCAGTTTGCTGTTCCTTTACGCTTAAACACCATCGCTTTGGTTCGCCTTCTTCGCTCGGCGAGTTCCTGACTACCTCCCTCCCCGATGGCCATCCTGTTGAAAACCAATCGCTTTTCTCTCGTTTTTCTTTACACTATGCTCATGACAAGCCGTTTTGCCCGTCGTGAAAATCGGCCTGAACTATTTTGTACCTGGTGTTTTGCTTTTCACTTTCTTACCTGCCCCATCCGTCCCCCTTCCTTTGCTGAAGGAAACTTTTTTCTTCCCCAAGGAAGAAACCCCTTTTCGGGACCTGATTTTCGTTTGAATCGCTTTTTTCTTTTTTTTTCTTTTCCCCCATGTCTCCTGTCCGTTCGTTCCTCATCTGCTCCTGAGTCTTTTGTATTGCTCTCTCTTATTCGCCGTTTGATTTCGTTAGCGCACCGCCTCTCCTGCACCCCTACTTTACCCAATCCCCGTCTTTCTTTCTCTCCGGCGATTAGGGAAGTCGAGGCTTATTTTTAATTCTTTCCTCCGAGATACGGATTTCTTTTTTCGCCGTGCTATACTTTCCCCCCTCTTCGTCTCGATTAGAACCGTCCTTTTTTGTTTCTTTTCCTGAGACTTTCCATCATTTAAAGGTCTGCCCGTTCTCGGATGATCACGCGTCCGCCTCCAATTTAAGTGACTTCGGCGAGCTCCCCTTCCTTTCCATGTTCGCTCTGGTGATATCGTCTCCTTTCCCCGTTGAATTTTTCC
>Ga0179593_1381124_pt1 | contig 18170 bp, 29 predicted proteins | sample CZODoug2_1_08_16_FD_185931 | JGI IMG/M metagenome (GOLD analysis project Ga0179593, IMG submission 185931) | Vadose zone soil fungal communities from Angelo Coast Range Reserve, California, USA - CZODoug2_1_08_16fungal (PacBio error correction) | ecosystem: Environmental > Terrestrial > Soil >... | reverse complement strand
AAAAATGTCCAGTTTTGGACCACAAAAGCAGGCCTTTTTGTTGTTTTTTTTCAGTAGCGGACTTCCCCTTGATGTTTCCCTCTGGAATCTTACTCTTTTTTTTTTCCTTAACCCGAGATGTTTCGTCCATTTGTCTTTTTTTTCCCCCCCCTGTCCAGAGGCCAGCTACTTCTTTATTGACCTTTTCTTGGCCCCGAGCGACTATGCCACTACCGTTCAATCATCTTTTTTTTTTTCCCAGTTTTTTCTTCTTGGGAGGGTGAATTTTTCCCTGTTGTTATTTTTGAAGTGGTTCCCTTTTTTTTTTCTCGCTTGTCCCCCCTAGACGGAGGATGTTCCTGATCTGGCTGTTCCTTCCCTTGCTGACAGCTGCCCAAGCCCTTTCACAGTTGATTCATGCACTTTACTTCCCTTCACCCCCTTTTGACTCCCCCTGTTCCGAGCCTCGCCCGCCCGTTCTTTCAAGTTTTGTTCCTTGAAGGTGCCCATAACCCCCCGTTTGATTCCTTCTGCCTCCTTTTTGCCCCCGGTGCGAACTCTCGGTTTTTTTCCTTTTCCCCATTTTCTCGTCGTAATTTTGGAGCCCCCTGTTTTAGTTTACTCGCAGCGTTCCCGGTTTGCATGCTCTTTTGTTTCCCCCTTTTTTTATGTTGTCACCTCACCGGACCCATCTTCCCGATTCGGCGATGTGTTCTTTTCCCCCCATAGAGTATTTTCTCGTTTTTACTTCCCCTCCTCCTTTCCGACCCTATGTGATGCCGTTTAGTTTTTCCCCCTTTAACGGTGCTAAGTGGGGGTGAGTTTAGACCCTTACGTTTTTCCCTCCCTTTTTTCAGAACCTTTTTTCTTTTTTTTTTTTCTGAATTGTTATGATTTTCATCAGATCTTGGCTGTTTCCTTTCCCCCCGACCTTTTAAGTTAACCTTTGCTTAGGGTGGAGCTTTTTTTTGGGTTCGTTCTGCCGCGCCCCTCCCCCGACTTCGTTTGCTCTTTTTTTGGTTCCTGGCGTTTTTGTCCCTTGTCCCTTATCCTGAGGGACCTCCCACCCTTTGATGTGTGTGTCGGGCTTGACTCTTTCCTCAGGCTGTGCCGTGATACTTTAATTGAGGGTGGCTTCCTTCCCCACGTCTTCTTCCCTTTTGTCTCTTCCCTTTCCCCTTCCCATTAGCTTCTCTTCCCCTTCTACCTTTTTGGCCAAATGCCTTTTTCTTGAGGCGTGCACATCTTTCTCGTCCCAAACCGCCGTTCTCCTTTTTTCTGCTCCTCCCTCTATGCCCTTTTCTTTCCCTTTCGGGTGGCCAATTTCCCGCTCCCCCCCCCACACCAACTTTTTTTTTTTTTTAATTTCAGACTGCCCCGCTCAAACCCCCTGGCGTCTTTTTTGCTTTTTCGGGTCCTCCTCCAGGACAACTTCCTCTTGACACCTGCTTCCCCTTGAAAACCGCCGAGACGTGAGTTCATTTGACCTGGATTCCCGTTTTCTCCCCCCTCACCATTTCTTTGTTTTTTTCTTCTTTGAGCGCTATGGGCATCTCCCTCCCATACGTTTTCCTTTTAGGTGCTTTTCGTCTTTTCAAGACTGGACCCCCTTCCCATCTTGTCCTTTGCTTTTTGGATTTTTTTTTCTTCGAACGGCGTGTTGTTCTTCCCTCTCTTTCCCTCTTTTTTTCCCCCCTTTGATCTTTCGGAACCTCGAGGAGGATGAACATTCCTTCCCTTTATAGTCCAGATCCCGAACTCCTGTTTGATTTTTTCCACGGCCTTGGCCAGCACCAGGCCCCCCGTCACTTCTCTTTTTTTTCTTTTCATTTAATCCGTTGTTGGTTTGACTTCTATTTGTGTGACGGGTTCCGGCAGCGGTGTGTGAAGAAGGTCCCCGCGTCTTCCCCCGTCTTTTTTATAGACTTATAAGGTTTCAGTCTGATTTTTTTTTCTTTCTATGCGGCAAATCTCCTCTTCCCTTCCTTCGAAAGTTTGAACTCTTGTGACTTTCTCTTGTCAAGATTCTAGTTCATGAGCAGGTTCCAACCTTTTCTTCTTCTTAGGAGTCTCTGACTACGCCTCCCTTTTCCCAAAGTAAGGCAGGCTGTTTCGTGACCTTTTTTTTTCCCGTTACTATTTTTTTTTTGTTTTTTTTGTAGTAGAATGAGTCTCTTTCATTCTTTTTTATTCGGCGTTTTCCCCTTCTTTTTTCTTCCCTTTTTCTATGATTTCTACCTTTCGTTTGACCCCATTAATCGTAGCAAGTTTTCGATTCTTTTGATCTGTACATGTTTCCCCTTTACAGGGGCGTGGTTTTGGTGACTTAGTTTTCCCCCCTTTTTTGGCTTAGTTCCACGGGAGGCAATCTCTTTTGGTCTTCCCTTTTTTCTCCCTCACGGTTTGACCTAATTTTCCCACCTTTTTTTTGGTTACCTCCATTCGTATCCCCCAACTTAAGAAGGTTCAAAGCTTTCCTCCTCCTTGGTATTCCCTTGACCCTCTTCCCGTTCATTTTTTTCCCTTTTTTTCTCTTCAACGTGAACACCGTATCTTTCTGTCCCTTCGGGCTCCCTCTTTTCCGCCTTTAAGTAGGAATTGGTAAATGTGCTAGATTTCTGAACTTCGCTTAACCCTCCGTCCTCACTGAGTCTCTTGAGTTTTTTTTTTTCCTCAAAACCAGCTCCAGGTTCTTTAGTTTTTTCTTCCTTAAATACCCTTTTTTTTTTCCCCGACTCCCTGAGGAGCAACATATCTTCCCCATTAACCTGACCCTTTTTGATTCTAACCTTGTCTTTTTTTTTTCCCCCCCTAAATGTGAAGGAGGCCAGTTTCACTCCCCCCCCTACAAGGACGTCGTGTACGGTTGGGGGAGACCTTCTGAAACCTAGTAAGAAGCCTTTTTTTTAATCACCCTCTTCTGAAGTTCAGTTTTTTTCTTGACATCGTGATCCACAGTTCTGAATTCCCCCTTTTCGGTCGCTCGATTCCACTTCCCTTATCCTTGGGCGTCAATCAACTCCAGAAGGGGCCAGACTTTCCTGTCCTGCGCCTTTTTCTTCCTTCTTTCTGCGGTTATGGTTTCTCCTTATCGCCCCCTTTGCTAGTGTTTGTCCCTCGAGATAGCCTCTTGAGGCGTCTTTTTTCCGTTAATTCGACGTTGTGCTGGCTTTTCCCCCCCTTTTTGAAGGGCCCAATGAGAGTTTATTGGGACGAGCCACCCCTCGTTCCTCTTTTTCCCCCTCCGACTGTGGCAACAGCCCCCTCCGTGCTCCCTCCCACTCCTCCCCCCCCTCCTTCACGACTTTTTTTCAATCCCGTCCTTGAGCCCGTCTACATGCTCCCCTACAAATTCCTACTCTCCCTTTACATTTTCTTTTTTATGAACGGCACCTTTTCACCCCACTTTGGCGCGCGGCCTTCCGTTCCCTAGCAGGCCCCTTAAGTTAAGACGACCCGTGACACCACAGCTTGGGTTTTTCTTTAGGGGGTTCCCTTCCATTTTAGGATTTTCTTGCCAAGCCGGAGTGCTTTTTTTTTTTCCAATTCCAGGAACTCGTCGTTGGTTTTTCTCTGAGGTTAGCCGTTACTTGAGACAGGTGTCCTGTTATTTGCGTCTTCTCTCTTTTTGTCAGAGCGTTCTTTCTGTCCCCAGTCGTTTTTTTTTAGGTTTTCCTCAGGCATGGCCTCCGTTTTGCTTTTTTTTTTTCTTGACGAGTCTGTTTGTAAATAGGCGTCCAGCTGCCCCAGTAGGCCGCCCTTTTTTCCCCTTACCCTTTCGTTTCCCTTCTGCCATAGTGACTTTCCCGGTTTTTAACCTGATATGCTTCCCGTTATTGTGGACTGTTTTCGTTGGTCCACCCCCAGACACCCTCCTCCCTTTGACATCTATTCCTTGTCCTCGACCGGCTTTTCTCTGAGACTACGGTGTACCTGGATAACCAATGAGCAAGAGGTGGCGTTTGATCTTTGTTTCAGGTGCTCCCACCTTTTTCCTTTTTTTCCCTTTAGGCCGGTCTCTCGGTGTTGATGGTGCGGGGGTTGAACGTTGATCCGGTCATCTCTTTCCCAGGATTCCTCTTTCTCCTCTTTTTCCTTCCTCTCCCCCGCTGGGTTTTTTTTTTGATAATTAACCCCCCCCTCTCTGGAAATCATGTTTCCCCTCAGAGCACGTTTACCCCTTCCCACCCTCTCGATCTTTCTTCTGAGTTTTCCACTCCTCTTTGACGTGATTTCCGCAGGGATAGACATCCTTCAAAGTCCCCCCCCCGAGGTCGTCCTTCACGTGAATGTTAGTTTTTTACTGTTTTTTAGTTTTTAGACACCGTCCCTTGACTAGAAGACGCGGTAGTAACTTTCCTTCCTTAGGTTTTGTGGTCCCCCGTTCCTTTTACGCTACCTTTTCAAGTTGATAGACCCAGAGGTTTTTTTTTGTAACCCGAACCCGCGACTTTTGCTCTTTTGAATTGCGGGTTTACCACTTCCCATGATTTTCTGCTGGTCTGTATTTCGCCGCCTCACGCTGGTACCGTATTCGATGCTCCCTCCTCCAGAGACCTTCCTTGATCTTTTCTCAAAGCGGTCTACCCACCTACCCCCCCCGTTTCCCTCCTTTCCCCCCAAGATCACGACTTCCGACCGCGCTTTCTATTTGTTTTTGCGATTTCCCTCCCCTGTGATTTTACTTCGAGTATGTGACGCTTTGTCTCCCCCCTGAGAGGCGGCGGAGGCCCTTGTTCCGTTGCCGGTCGGCGGGTTCAGGTCCTTTCTTTTCCAATGGTTCTTTTTTTGCCTGAACAAAAGAAGGCAGCAGTTTTTGGTTTTTCTCGTTACTTTTCGTGCGAGGTTGAAGGATTTCTCAAGATTGCTGTATTTTTTTTTTCCCTTTGATTTGCTTGTGGTTGAAGGGTAGTTTTGCCCTTCTTTGCCCGCATGGCTTCTTCGTGCGTTTTCCTTCCCTGGGCCTTAGAGACGCCCATTTCCCCCGTCCCCCCCACCTCCTTCGTCCGTCGGATTTAGGTGCTCGGATTATTCCTTTGTTTGGCCCCTTATTAGGCTTCGCAACCCTTCCTCCTGATTTGGTATTTTGGCTTCTTCCTTTTCATGGTCCTTATTTGCCCCCGTTGGTTTTTTTGTGGAACAACAGCCCCAAAGGTTTCCCCCCTGGTTCCCTTTGAGGCCCCTCCCTCGCATTTTTCTAGAAATCGACCGCCTTTCTCCCGTTTGGTAGATTCTCCTTTTTTCCAAACACCCATGCTTTCCCCCCCTTTCCTTGGGTACCGGTTCCTCGGACTGTCCTTCTTTTTTTCCCCTACGTCGTTGAAGGTCTCTCCCCAGGGCGTATGTTACATCTTTGAGATCCCTTTTAAGGGGCCCCTCCATGCGGTTTTGTAATCACTCTTTCCCCCCGACCTGACATTTCCTGTTCCCCAACTGTTCTGGCGAGTTTTCTTTTATGTTTCTCAAGAAGAGAAATGCCTCACTACGTAAAGGGTTCCTTTAGTTTATTTTTTTACTCCCGGTTGTTCCTCGGTCCTGTTCTACACATTCTATGAGGTATTCCCCCGGGTAGTGAGTTCCCTTTGTCTTTTGGCTGCCTATTACTGTCCCTTCCCTTTCCCTATCCACGACGTTAGTTGTCTCTGTGTCCTCCCTTTTTGATTTGTTCTCCCCCCCTCCCCTTTTCCCAAGTTACCCCTGCACCGCCTTCCTCTTCTTTTTTTCATTTGGGGCGTGTCCTTCTTCAGTCGTATTTTTTCCGACATGATAGTTTGGCCCCCTCTTGGACGCACCCGCTCTTTTTCCCTTCCCTTTCAGGACGAGACTTCGTTTTTCCTTTTTTTGAAGGTCTCGTGCTGAATTCTTCCCCGTTCTCTGTCACCGCTGAACATTGTTCTTTTATACGGCCCTACTTTCCTGCCTGGGAAGTTGCTCTTCGCTTTTTTTTTTTTTCGGTTTTTTTTTTCCCAGAGCTTCCCCGGCTTTGACTTCCGCCCTCCCTTTTGACCGACTGTTTGTTTTCCCCTATCGCGCCCCACAACACTCCCCCGTTGTGCGCCCCACCTTCCCACACTCGCGGTGTTGTTTTCTCTTGTTTTGGGCCGCAGGTTCTTGTTCTTCGTTCCCCAGGGTGCTGTTTACCCACCTGGCAATCCCTACCTTTCCAGCGATTACTTGCAAACTTCCTACCTCTGACGGTCCCCGTCATGATTCAAGATCGGAGAGTTGGAAGTTCGTTTTTCGACGTCCACTTTTTTTTTTTTTCCCTCTCTGTCCTGGGCGTTGCGAACTTTTTTTTGCTCCTTTTTTTTCCACGTGTTACGTCGTTTCTCGTTTTTAAGATCCCCCAGCAAAGTCCCGCTTGATGTGTTCCCATTGATTTTTTTTTTTTTTTTTTTTTTCAGATTTATTACCGTTCCTTTCAGCTTGGGTCCGTCGTCTCATTTTCGATTCTTCTTTCCCAGTTGAATAGTTCCCAAGTGAACTATAATTCATCCTTTCCCCCCCTGGATAAGCGTTTGAATAAGTCCTATTCCCCCTTTTTCCCTTCCTCAGTCCACCCTTTCTCTTTTGCAAGCACGGCACCCACTTTTCTTATTATTTTCCATCCCCCCCCACCCCTTTTTAATTTGTTTGTTTTCTAGTTTTTTTTTCTGTGCAAGTGGGCTGTGCGACGTCGTTTTTTGATCTTTTTTTCTTAGATCAAGGTTTTTACTCGGGTAGGGAGCTTTCCGCGGCTTCCCTTTGATGTTTTCCCCTCCTTTATACGGTGCACCGTATATCTTTTAAGCGTCATTAGACAGCGCAATCACCTTTTTTTTTGGCTGGTCTCTTTTCCTTAGCGACACGTTGCTCGGTTAAAGTAGGAGTTTAGTCTTTCCCCTTGCAAGTTCTTCGGCTCCCCCCTTTCCTTCTGGGTCACGATGCCGTTTTCCAACCCCCCTCCTCCTTTTTATACCCGGCGTCTCGGCGGCGTTTTTTTCTTAGTTCATTTTTTAGTGATAATTGCTTTTCACCTTTTTTCTGACTTAAAATGGATCGTTTCCAGTCCCTTTGGTGATTTTCCCCTCTCCCAATTTGCACGCCTGCACGTTGTGGTTTTTGCGGCGATCTTGGGCCACTTGGGAGTTCCCCCTTTGGGTCAGAGTTCCCATCCCCTTAAGTCGTTGGAAGCTTCCGAGCCGTCATCGTAATCACGTACCCCCCCACCCCCTTTTTTGGTTAAGAGCAGCTCATTCCCTGTTTTTTTTTTGTGTGGTTTTTGTGTGTTGTGTTTTGTTCCCGAGGTACCTTTTCCTTTCCTTCCCCTGATGATCGGCCCCGACCCTTCTCTTGTCTTTTCTCTACTATCTGGCGTTTTTCCCCCAGAAATCTCCTTGTCGCAGTGGGACATAGTTCCCTCTTTTTTTTCGTTTTGCTCCTCCCCCCACGCTGCCACCGTTTCTGTTTTCGGGCGCGGCCCTCCCCCCCTCTACCGGCCGCGGTTCGCCGATGGTTCAGGCCACATGCGCCTGAACCCTTGCCCCCTCTCCTCCTGCACTTATTCTCACCTTCCTCATAGTGTTTTCTTGTTCTACCCCTGTGCACGAGAGGCACGTTTCCTTTTTTACTTTTCACAAGTTCCTTTTTTTCCTTAGGGGCGGGTGCTTGTCCTGAAAACCTTTCCTCCTCCCTGAACCTAAACAATTTTTCTTTTTTTTCCTTTTTTTTTTCTCTTGTAACGGGTCTTCCATTTTTTATAACACCAGGCGCATTCCCTTTTTTTTTTTTTATTTTCCCTCTCATTTACAGACTGATCTTTCTTTCCCCCCATCGAGGGCATCGTCCCATTTTTTTTTCTCTTGCGTATCAAAGGTATAAGTTTTTTGAGGCGACACCCACCTCCCCAGGGGGTTGTCCGTCAGAGGTTACTCTAGCGCGGTCGTCGTTTCCCTTTTTCTTTTTGTGAGTTTCATCCTTTTCACTTCTCCTGTTAGAGTTAGTGTACAGAACGGGGGCATCGTGCCATTCCTTCCCGTCGCTCTCCCCTACTAGTCTTTCCTGCGAAAGCGGCCCTTTCAGAGCCCTGTTTTCATCTAACTGCAAGGTTTTTACAAACCCTACGACTTTCAAAGGAAGGTTTCCTAGTCCCTTTTTTTTCTTTTTTTTTTTCGTTCCCGGGTAAGTCCCCGTTTGTGCCCCTGATGTGCGAGTTTTTTCTAACTTTCCTTTCCAGACTGTGCCGTGTGCTTTTTCCTGAGTGGGCCTCGCCTGTCACTCAGAGGTAAGAGCCCCCTAAAACCCCCTTTCGGCCGCTTTGTCCCCCCCTGGTTACCCCCCGAACGTGCTTCCGATTTTTCTAATACTCCGCCGCCGTTGGTGTCACGCGCATTTTCCCACGAGGCTTCCCCACGGAACTCTGAATTCCAGCGGGCTCGCTTTCCAATTCGGGCCTATGTGTTTTTTTTAGTTCGTTAGGGGGGGTCGCCCCAGGGGCTTCTTTTTTCCCTGTTTCCCTGGGGTCGAGGCTGTTTTTCCCGGCACCTGCTGCGTCCCCAATGCGGGACCCTTTCCCGGCCCCTCTCGCCCCTTTTTTTTTTTGTTTCTTTTTTGCAGCCTGCCACTTTTCTTTCCGTCGGCGGGCCCCTCGATCCGGTTATCGTTTTGTTTCTGGTTCTCCCACTTTTCGACCCACCCGAAACCCTTTTCGAGGTTTTTTTTCCCTCTCAAGGTTTTTAAGGGCTAGTTCTCCGGGTGAGGCCCCCCCTTTTTCACCCCCCCCTTCCGTTTTTTCTTTTTCTCCCCCCCTGGTTGGGGAGAGGTCCCTCTCTCCTCCTCCCCTTTTTCTAGAGTTGTATAGCGCAGACTCTAGGGTGCTGGTAAGCCTGCTTCTTTTTTTTTTTAGTTGCATCGATGGGCCCCCCCTTTTACTATCTTTTTCTATCCTTTTCTCTGTTGTTGTCAGAGATCCCCCCTTTCACTGCTGTTTGCCCCTATGACTAAGGACCGTCTTCCAAAGAACACTTCCCTCTCCTTCCTGCCTGAGAAAGTACTCCTCATTTGTTTTTTTTTTTTTTTTTTGACCCCCCATCGACTCTCCCTTCAAGTCTGCTCACGAGTTCGTTTGTTGCTTCTTTTAGTAAAATTAGCTTCTAGACTGATTCCCTGCTCCCCAAGGCCTCGCGTTGATTGAAGGGTTGAAAAGCGTCCCCCATGATCCACTTTTCCGCGGATTGCCCCCTTCTTTTGTGAAAGAACCACACTTGGCAGACCCCAGTACTGATGATTTTCCATGTCTTACACCCTTCTTTTCTGTGGGAATGCTGTCTTTTCTCCGATTTTTTCCGGTCTAGGGGAGCCTTTTTTTCCCCCCCCCCTCATCGAGCACGCGGATTTGTTCCCTTCCCACTTGACAGTTGACACCCCCCCCTAGGCTCACTGGTCATTTTTCACTGACTTCATGCTTTTGTTTCGCCTGTATACGGCCCCGTTTTTACTTGATTTTTGTGCATGCTTTAATTAGAGAAAAACCCCAGCTCCTATTAAATTACAGAGCTTTTTCGGTCGGCTGGTGGTATTAGTTTAAGGTGTTGAATCCTTTCAGTCCCCCCCACCCTTTTTTTGCTATTTTGGGGTATTTTGTCCGTGAGTTCCCTTCTTTTTTTGCCACCCAGAGAGTTTTGTGACCCCCCCCCCCAAAGCTGTTTTTTTTTTCTTGGTGATCATTTCCTTTATCTATCCCTCATTGTGCCCGCCTTCTCCCCTCTGACTTTTTCTAATTTTCCCCCTTGGTGGAGGGCCCCCCGCCACGGTTTTAATGTTCATTCTTTTTCTTTTTTTGAGTTCTTATAGTTTTCTTTCCTTATTTGATGGACGATTGTTACTCGATTGCCCACCCCCTCCGAGTTTGGGTCTTTTTTGATTTGATCTTTTCTTTGGCCCTTTTTTTTTTTTTTTGGAACACTCTCCAAGGCCCTCTGCTTTCTTCAGGACAGACTAAACCCCTACTCGCTCTCAGTTTGCCGTCCGTGTCTCTTTCCCCCTTGAGGTTTGTTCTCTTTCCCAACCCGTTTCTTCCCCTTTTTTCTGACTCGGGCTTTTTTTTTTTTTTCCCCGTTTCGATGCCCTCTTGTCCGTCCTTTTTGAGAAATTGAGAGTTCAGGTTCTCAGGTGCCAGCGGAACGTAGGTGTCCTTCCCTCTTTTTTTTTCTAACTCTTCCAAAAATCGTTTGGAAAAGATCAAATCCATTCCTTTTCTGCTGTTTTGAGGGCATGCGGTTCCTTGCTTTTAAGCGCCGTTGAGTTTGTTGGCCCCTTTCTCCCCCAAGGTCGTTCTTTGTTTCCCCCTGCCTTGCGGTTTTTTTTCTTGACTTGATTCGAATTATCCTCGGTCTTTCTTTTTTTCGAACCTTGTGTCCTGCAGTTTAGCGGGGCCTCACTTTTCCAGATCGATCCTTCCTTGCGCTGTGTTTTCCTGAAGTTTTTGGGAGAACCCCCCCCTCCATTTTTCTTTTTTTGTTGGATTGAGCCCCTTTTTTTTCCGCTCGGCTCGTTTTCTCCCTCAATTCCCTTTTGACGAGGAGAATCTTTCTGGTTCGAGGCCGGATTCCCGCCCTTTTTTTTGTTCCCCGGGTTCGCTTTTTTTTTTTCTTGATCTTTTTTCCCTGGAAAATTTGGAATACACTTTTTCTCCTCTAACGCCCTGCGAACTGTTTTTGGGAAGTTTCGAATTGATTAGCTTTCTTTATCGTTTTTCGTTTCCCTTTTTGACTTCCTCCTTCGTCACTTTTCTCCTTTTTTTTTTCACCAGACTTGGTGGAAAAGCGATCCCCCCCCCCCCCCAAATTTAAGAAATGTTTTTTTCGCCCTTAGAGATCACCGGGCGTAAGGACGGCCAGGGGACTGCGTTGCCCCTGGGTGTTACCCTCCCCCAACACGCGTTTTCTGTCCGCGATCCCCTTACCCTTTTTAACCTCCGGAACGGCCTTTTGCCGGTTTGAGTCTTTTCTCCTTGAATAGTAGCTTCCCTTTGTCTTTAAGCCTTTGGTCCTTTTTGTCTGTACTAACTTTTTTACCTGGTTTACCTTATCTCCTCTTGAGTTATCCTCGCTTTGCGGATTATTGATGATTTGCTTCAGCCTTCTTTTCATTGATCATTTGGGCCGTTTTCCTTTCCTGGCTTTTTGAGCCTGTTTTTCTTTGGACCTCGAACGGACTAATGTTTCCCCCTTTTCAGAGACCAAGTTCTTTCTGATCCCGGTTTCCACCCGTCGACGTTCCCCCTGGTTCCGCTGTCCGCACCCTTCCCCAACTATTTTTTCCTAATCCAATTCCCCTTGTTGTTGTTTTCCTCTTTCTACCGGTCCGGGTGAGGGCAGCTCCTGGCCCTTCCCTTTCCAGGTTCTCTTAGATCTCCCTTTTCTCCGTTTGAGCCGAAGAGAGGGCTGATTGATTTTCTTACTGAGGCGTTCCTCTTTAGTTCAAGCCTCCTCTTCTCCGTATTGGACCCTTTTTTTCAGTGCAGGCCAAGTCTTGACGTTTTTTGTCTCTGGGTCTCGGGCCGCTACACTTGGAACAGAATTTTTTTTTTTTTTTGGAGAGGCCCCCCTGCTCCCCCTTCTTCCTTTCTTCTCCGATGTCCTCGACCCTAGACCTGGGATCCCTTTTTTTTTTTTTTTTTTTTTTTTTCTTTTTTGTTAAGGCCTTCCGTCGGACCCTTTTTCATTGGTCTTCACCCTCATGTTCTCTGGCCCTTTTCTTTTACTGACAGGTTTGAGCTCTTTTGTCTTAGCCCTTTTTTTCTCCCCCCAGCCTTTTTCCGTTTTGTTTTTTTTGGTCGAGCCTCTTGCCCCCAAGGCTGTCCATTTTGTCCTCCTTCTTCACCTTTCCTCCCGTGTTGGCCGATTCCTGCCCGCTTTTTTGCCTTTCTTTTCCGTCCACCCCAGTCCCTCCTTTTTTCCTTAAGAATTGGTTTTTATGTTCCCCCCGTTTGCACGGTCCATCAGTCCCATTGATCCCTGGGCCCCTGGTCCTCCCTTCTTTTTTGTCGCGAAGCGGCGGGCCCTTTCCCCCTCTCCTGCTACAGGCTCGACTCTTGCTCTACCCAAGCACGACCCAGCCTGCTTCTCCCGTGCTGAATGTTGGGTCTCCTCCCTGACCTCCCCCCTCAAGTCCCCCTTCCTCGACGTCTTGGTTCTCTTTTCTTTAATTTCAAGCGATCGGTCTTAGTGTCCCTTTTACAAGCCCCTCCTCGGACTTTTCTTTTTAAACGGTGAGGACGCACTGTTTTTTTTTCGAACGTAAAAGTGCCCCACGAACCCCCCTTTTTTCTGGTCTTCTTCCTGGCCGGCGGTTTCCCCCCTTCTTTTTGGACGCCTGGCAGGCCTCCCCCTTCTTTTTCCCTTTCTTTTGAGTCTGTCCCTTTGGGAGGGTAATTTCGGACCATTTTTTTCCCATTTTTTGGAAAGTTTGGTTTCCTTCTTTCCTCTCTTTTCAGCCACTCGATTTCCTTGGTCGTCACTTTTTCTCTCGGGCCCTTCTACGGATAGTTAGTATTTTACTTCCAGTCTTTTGTTTCTTTATTTAATGAACGAACTAAGGTTGCCTTTTTTGAGGCTCTCCGCGGCGTTTTTTTTTTTTCCTTTCTTTTCGTGTTTCTAGGGATACCCCTCCTCCTTTATTGATAGCGACAGACCGGGTATAGTTGGCCAAAGAGAAGATGCGAGACCCATAGTCTCTTGTTTTCCACGGCCCCCTTTTCCCTTTTTTTTTTACCAGAACGAGTTTCCGCTTTGAACAAATCCGACCCCTTTTTTCATGGGAGACCCTTTTTCCTAGAGCTAGGCCGCCCTGACTTCGGAATACTGTGGAGGCACTGATGTGTCTCCGGCCCCCTTCCCCCCTTCGCGGGAGGGCCTCGGCTTTTTTTTTTTTTCCCTTTTAATCAATTCGCGCTTTTTTTTTTTGCAAATGACCCCCACCCCCCCCTTTTGCTGATTTGTCGTCCCCCTCCCTCACGGTTGTTCCCGTTTGTTTTTCCCTAACCGCGCCGTTCCCCCTTTCTTACGGCCTCGTTCTTGGTTCCTCCCCCTTTTGGTAACGGGTATTTCCCTTTGCACCCACCCAGCCTTTCCCCCTTCTCGAGTTCCCTGCGAAGGATTCTTTCCAGTTAGCCTCGGTGTTAGTGTTGTTGGTGGGTTTCGTCCCTTTTCGGCGTTTTTTTTTTGTGCGACGCCTTTCCCCCTTTGAGTGAGAACCTTTTGCGATTAGTCCGTCGGTTTTCATCCCTCCGTTGTTCCCCTCTCCCCAGCAGCCCCCCCTTCCGTTCAGTCGGTCCTTTTTTTCCCCTTTTTTTTTCTGTAGGTTTCGTTTTTTTCAACGGTCCGCGTGCCCCCTGTACTCCGGTGAAAGACCAGGTCCTACCCCTGAGTTATTTTATAGGTGACCCGTCAAACTACCCCTCTTGGAGTGCGCCAGTTTTTGGGAGTCCGAGGTTTCTGATTCTGCGCCTCCCTCCCTTTAGGATCCCCCTTTTATGCGCTGTTTTCCTTCTGTTTTGCCTCCCCGGGGCTCGTCTCCCTTTTTCCCCCGTACATGGCCAAGCCAATTTTTTAGGGGTTATCTTTACCTTTCTCCTTTTTTTGTTTTTTATCTTCTCTTTATCCTGATACCCCGCTCGACTTTGCCTTTTTGGATTCCCCCAGGAGGAACGTCTTCCTGTTTGCCACACCCTTCTCCTCCTTTTTTCTGATCGAACCTTTTTTTCTTTGCCTTCTTATGGTCGTTTTTTTCACCTTCTACCATCCCACCGCGTTGTTCAGTCTTGGGTTTGGGCCAGCTTTTTTTTCCTTCTTTAAGTCTCTCGCCCTCCCTCTTCTTTTTTTTTTTGGACCCGGGATCCCCCCCTTCTTGACGTCGGTGCCTACAGATCCCCCCCCGCTCTTTTTTGTGCCCGCGGGGGACCGAGACCTTTTCTCCCGCTTTGATCTTTCACCAAAACTTTGTCTTTTTCCATGTTCTTTGTTTTTTTTTTTTTTTTTTTTTTCGATCGCCCCCCCCTCCCCCGTTTCGCACGTCTGTGGGGCGATGCGCTTTTTCCCACAGCCTCGCGTCGGCCTTAGGTCGTTTTTTCCCCTTCCCTGACCCCCCCCTCCGGTCCTCCCGACCCCAGTTTTTTTGAACATCCTCCGTATGATAGAATGCTCCCCTGGCTTCATTGCTTTTTTTCCCCTTCCGACTTGAGACCTCTCCCCGCCCCCTCTTTTTCTTGCATGGGGGACTGGTCCCTTTTTGAGTTTTGCTAGTTAGGGAAACTTTTTTTCTTTTCTTTCCCCCATTTGGTCTTGCTGGTTTAGTCCAGGGCGTCGGGTGGTGGTTTTTTTTTTAGCTAAGGGATTAGGTTCCTTGGCCCCCTCTTTTGGCCCCTTTTCTTTCCAGTTTTCGTTCCCCATTTTCAGTGTCCCTTCCCGTACCGAGGTTTTTTTGGGCTCCCTCCCCTCCGCGACCGGCCGACCCTTTTTCAGTAATGGTTTTTCTTCGGGGTTTCGTTCGTGATTTTTTTTTCTCCAGGAACCTTCGGGCTGCCCGCTGTCGCGTCCCTCCGTGGGGGTCTGGCGGTTTGCTACGTGGCCGAGGCCCTTTTTTTGCCCAAGATTTTGCCAACCTTTTTTCCGTCGGAGCCCCTTCGCCTTCTGCACCCCCTTTCCGTTTCCCTTCTCCCTCAACCTTCTTTTTTTGGATTTTCGTCGAGGTCCTTCCCTTTTTGTGAATCTTTTTGGGAACCCACCCTTTTCGACTCTTCCGGTTTTTTCTTATCCTTTTTTCTTGGACAGGTTTTTTGATTTTTTCCATGAAGCTTTGTTTTTTTTGTTTCTCGGTCGCTTAGCCCGGGGCATGCCGTTTTTGTTTTGATCACGACTGCACGTCCCGTTTCCTTTGCTCAACTCACTTCTTTTCGATGTCTTTGTTTTTTCGCGGCCCCGCGCCGTTGACGAGACCCGACGTGCCTGTCTTTTCCAGTACCTTATTGGTACCCATGAACTTTCAGTTTCCGTGAGTGGTCCCATTTAGGTTCTACTTGTTTCATCATGCCTTTTTCTGTAGTTTTTTATCATTTTCCCCGCGGGATTCCCGTTAGGATTGGGAATGATCCCTCCAACCCTTTGGTTTTTTTTCCTTCCCCTTTAGCTTTTTCTTTTCTGCAATTCGACCCTTCCTTCCTTGTCCGGGGTTTTTTTGATGGAGGCTCACGATTTTTTTTTCTGAGTACCATGATCGTGGGTCGTTCCTACTGAATCCCCCCCCTTAGGACTCCCTTCTCTTAAGCCCTTTAGGGTGAAGTTTTCTTCTTCCCTCTTTTTTTCTCCCGTTTCTTTGGCCCTCTCCCCGACGGGGACCCCCATTATTTTTTTTTTTACCCCGTTTCCCCTTTGGGGGTAAACGCGGAGGATTAGCGCCTCGTTTCCCCCCCCCCCTTGTCGCCCCTTGTTCTTTTTTCCGCCGTGGACGAGCTTTTTGCCCATATTTTTGCCCCCCCCCAAACCCCACGAGACGCACAATCGCGCTCACCTTTCTTCACGCTTTTATTTCCTTGACCCGGTTTTCGCAATTCTCCTTTGAACTTGTTTGCGACCCCCTTTTCAAACTAACTTCAACGGCCCCCCTTGCTGGATTTTTTCTGAGTTTTTTCGGGCCCCTCCCCTCCAAGCCCCGTGGTTGTGTTCCCTTAATTCGAGGACAGCCGATCTGGCGTTTCTTTTCCTTATTTTTTTTTTTTCTTCCAGCCTTACCGCCAGCTCTTTGCCATGACCCGCTGGCTTTTTTAATCGTGTTTTTTTCCTTCTCTTTTTCCGATTGGAGTTTACCTCGGCCCCCGACCGAGTTTTCTCCAAGAGAGGGCGATCTGCTCACCGGAGAAGAACTTTTCGGTTCACCCCTTCCCCCCTTTTTTGGTTACCTTCCCCGAATTCTTTTTTGGGGTTTAGAGAGATTCCCCGGGTTGGGTTTTTTCTTTTCCCTTTTTCGAGTTTTTTTTCCGGGATCTATCATTGATCCAGGTTCCCCCAGCGCCCTCTTTGTAGGGCGTCAGAGGCCCCTTCCCTATGTCTTTTTCTAAAAGGGTACTTTTCTTTTTTGAAGAGCTCGAGCAGGCGCCCTTTTTTTCAGGTAATCGGGGTTCGCTCGTTACCTTGCACCTTTATTTGCTTGTTTTCTCGTCCTTACGAGCTGCCTTCCCCAGCCGTTTTTTTTTTTTGCTTTCGAATCGTGCGTTTTCCCTTTTAGTTGGCTTCAGGGATCGTGTTAGATGCGTCCCCCCCACCCCCTTTTTTGCGCCCAGGCTCTTTTCCTTTTTCCTCCCCTTGGCGTTTTCTTAGTAAGGCGCAGCCCTTTTCTTGTTTTCGATTATGGGGCCACCATCGTTTTTTTTCGCAGCTCCGGGGGCCGCCTCTTGTTTCTTGACTGGAAGTTGTCCGTCTCTGGTCACCCCCCTCCGGGTGAAGTGAGTCTCTTTTCTTCTGTTCCCCGGGTTCCTTTCCCTTTCGCATGAGGAGACTTGCCTTGCCCTTCTTCCCTAGGCTTCGCACGACTTGTGCGTACATTTGCCCGCCCCCCTGTCGCAGTTTTTTCGCGAGATTTTCCGTTGGCGCGCCATTGCACCAGCCCTGAGCCTTTTTGGTCTCCGGGGCCCCTTTTATCCCCTCCTGCAGTTTTCGCGACCGTCTTCCCCATAAGGTTTCAGCCAGGTCTTGTTTCGCCCCTCTTTTTTTCCCTTCAGACCTTTCGGAGTTTGACTTTTTTTCGGGTCCCCAAAAACCCTCCTTTCTGTGGGGTCCCGCACGGCCGGTGCGCCTACCTCCCTTGTTCACGTAGTTTTGCGGCGGGCGTGTTTCCTTCTCGCGGGGTGGCGGCCTCAAGCTCGCCTGGACCCATTCGGGTTCTTTTCCCTTTTTGTTTTTTTCTCCACCGGCTCCGCCTTCTTTGCTTGTACTCGACCACAGCTCACATGGCGTCCGTAGAGTGGTGTCCAGCGCACATTCCTACGTCGAGGTGTTTTCCCTTTTCTGGGTTGATTTCTGACTCCCCTTTTTTTACCTCCACTTGTGCTACTTCCTCCCTGTGAGTCTCGGCGTATTTTGATTTTTCCAGTTTATCAGACGCACCCAGTTTTTGCCCTTGTCCTTACTGCTGCCCCCCCCGGGACGGAACCGCACGTTGTGAGGCCCGTCACTCCATACCGTCCTTCCCCCTTCTCTGTGTTTGTAGATACAAGGTCCGTCAACTCTTGCCAGCCAGGAGTTAGTTTCCTCAGTTCGCAACTCACTTCTGTGTTACGGTGCAGGACGTGGACTCTTTTTTTTTGACAGGATTCCCTTCCCCCCCCCCCCCCCCCCCACCCCCCACTGTGGCTATGCCTCCGTTTTCCGGGATATTTTTTCCATATCAGTCCATGTTTCGGATTTTTTTTCCCCCCACTCCCCCCCCCCCCGCTCACAGCCTCTTTCCGCCTTTTTTTCCTCGATTTGCACTTTTTTTCTTGAAGCGTGACACTTTTTTGACCCCCCCACCTCGTCTTCTTTTTTTCAGTTTTTTTAATTCCCCCCACTTTCCTGTTCGGCGAGATACGAAATTGCCTCCGCCCCCTCTGTGTTTTCTTTCCCTTTCCTCTGCTTTGAGCCGGTTCAGTGCGTGCTCTTTCCCAAGCCCTGCGTGCAGTGTTTTGGGTTTGGTTTTTTTTTGGGAGTTGTGTCTCGCCCATTTTTTTCTGTTTTTAGGGGTCGGCCATTGTGGTTAAGGGGCTCCCCTCCTCCCTTGATCTTTTTTTTTTTAGGCGGTTTTCTTAGCTTTTTTTTACATTGCGTGCGACGTTTTTTCTGCTATCCGCCGTTGGGGCCTGTTTTTTTCTACTCGCTCTTCCCCGTGTTTTTGTTTCCCTTTTCCGGCGATGTTCTTTTTGTTGTCGTGGTCCCCCCAGAAGGTCCCAATGCGTAATACTTCCCTTTTTCCTTCTCCTTTGTGAGAGATTTACGGTTGCTCCCCCGTGACCCCACCTCCCTCTTGAGACCTCTTTTTTTTTCGTTTGTCGGTTTTCGGTCCGATTTTTTATTTGCCAGTGTTTACGTTTCGAGAGTTCTTCTTTTTTGCCCTTTCTTTCCCTTCTGGGTGCCGGTTGTCCCTTTTTTTTCCTTTATCTGCATCGATGTGTTCTTTATGGT
>Ga0179593_1597011_pt1 | contig 18171 bp, 31 predicted proteins | sample CZODoug2_1_08_16_FD_185931 | JGI IMG/M metagenome (GOLD analysis project Ga0179593, IMG submission 185931) | Vadose zone soil fungal communities from Angelo Coast Range Reserve, California, USA - CZODoug2_1_08_16fungal (PacBio error correction) | ecosystem: Environmental > Terrestrial > Soil >... | reverse complement strand
CCACGCTTCTTCAGTCAACCCCCTCCCCCCTCTTGTGGGCTTTGACTGTTTATATCGGGCACAACTTTGACCCCCATTTCTAGATTTTTTCCCCCTTTGGCGAACTTCCCCCTTTTCGACCCCCCTTTATGCCCCCCCTCATCGCCAGAGAAGCCCCACCCTTTTCTTACCCGCCTCCAATTCATGCCAGGGAAGGTGCTCTTTTACGTCGGGGACTCCATGTCCCCCCGAAGGTTTTTAATAGTTTGGGAAACCCATTTTAGCCCCTTGATTTGATTATCTCACCCCTTCCCGACTAGTTTCCCCCCGCTGTTCACTCTTGCCAACATTGGACTCACTCTACGAAACCCCTGATCTCCCCCCTTTTTTACCCACAAAAAGCTTCAGATACAATCTCCCCTCTAAAGCTAGGGTCACCCGCTTACCCCCCCCCAATGGTTCTTTTTTTTAAATTATTTGACTCTTTCGAACTACACCCTTGTTTCGTCAGTTCTGATCCTTTTCCACCTTTTCCCCCCATCGCCCGAGGTGCCCCCTTCCTGAACACGTAGACCCCCTGCAACCCCCCAAACCCCCCGCCCTCTTCTTGTTCACTCAGGAATCCCTTACTCGCCTTCTTTTATCATCCCCCCCCCCAACTTTAGCCCATTAACCTCCGTCCCCCCTTCTCGACTCAGACACCCCCCCCTACGTTGAGACCTAACCGACAACCTTTTTCCCTCAAACACCCTCCGACCCCCTCCCCTTTCATGCGCTTCGCTAGAGCGTTCCGGTCCAGACCTTCTCTTTAGCCAGACCCCCTTTTCTGCCTCAACCCCACTATGATGCAATAAACATTGTACCTCGATTAAGAGTTCCTTGACCCCTCTTTTGACCTACGATGGATGTTTCATTTTCTTTCGGAAGTTGACATTCCCCGGGTTCCAAGACCTGGTGACCCCCCTATTTTTGGACCTTTTTTCCCATTGTTCATTGTCACTTTTTTCCCATTTGACCCTTTTCCCCTTGGACTACCCTCCTCACTGTTAGATATTATGCACTCCACCCAACTTTAGTTTCCCCCCCTTGTTCTTCCCCCCTATTCGGTGCTAGTGGTTTATCTTCCCCCTCTTTTTTTTTCCCGCAGGCTTCTTTCTTCACCCCTCCCATTTTTTTTTCGATGAATCTTTTTTCCTTTCCTTTCGGCTTGCCATTTGTTTTTTAAGTAATGCTTTGCACTCATGGCACCTTCCATTTCAGCGTTTTTTTTCACCTTGCCTTCGCCTTTTTCTCTTCCCTCCCGCAAAATGTCCAATGCAATGGCCTCCTTCCCTTCTTTAACTTTTCCGATACATGCCTCTTACAACCTTCTCCCTGCCCCCCCCTCGTGTATTTTTAAGAATACCGCATGTAGGTTTGTCTCCCTCCCCTTTTTGGTCCTTCAACCCCTGATTATACCCCCCCCCCCAAATTGTCTACCCTTTCAAAGATCGACGCTTAAATGGATTCGACTTTTTCCTCTTTCTTTTCGATTGACTCCCACCGATGACCCCCCGAACCGTTTCCCCCTCCCTCTTGGCCTTTCCGTCCTCCCCATATATGGTCCCCCTTTGAAAACTCCCTTTCTTGTGTTTTGACGTCTCTCATATTTTTCCTACTTTTGTTGTTTTTGAAAAAACTGGATTTTTCTCCCCAGATATTCAAGGCTACCTCGCCCAAACTTTTTTGCCACCAACTAAAAAAAAACCCCCCCCCAACTACGGTTTTTCCCTTTATTCCTTTTTCCTTTTTCAGCGGTCTTCGAAGCCACCCCTCCTTCGTCACATCCAGGTTCTGAAGAGTTCCTTCGATAACTTTCCCCCTTTTGTTCAGAAAGGCGGTTAGACAAATCCCTTTTCCCCTGGCGTTTTTTTTTATTTTTCCCCCTAACCTTCGTCGCGCATTTTACAACCTTCGTTCAGTTTTACTTCTTCCCTTTTCTGCTCCCGGTTGCCTAATTGTTTTGATTGCACCCTTTTGATGATGACCCCCGTCCCAGTCCCGTTGAATGTCCCCCTGCTGGAACCCCCCCTCTCTTTGACATGGGACACAAATTATAGGCCAGCCCGCCTCCCCCTTTTCCAAATGGCCTTTTTCCCCAATCCCTTTTTCCCCCGCTTTTTTTCTTCTTTCGCTTCATGGAAGTTTCCACCGACGACCCTCGGACCAAGAACCACTCATGCAAGCTCCCCACGGACAAGAATTTTCCCCCGACAAGGTTTTCTACCTGGTGTCAGTGTTTCCATTTTATCCCCGTCTCCCCCCATGAGTGGTCCCCGTACCGGTCAAAATGCACCTGCCACCTTTTTCCCCCGCCCTCCCCCCACACCAACCCTTCCCTTCCGCTCAGTAGGTGTAAACCTTTCCCCCCCTGTGACGTGGCCCCTTAAGGACTACACTTGCCACTTTTTTTTTTTTTTTTTTTTTTTTCTTTATCTTTTACGCAACTCCCCACATCGCCCTCCTGAACTTCCACCATGTTTTCTTAACTCTTTTTTGCAAGATTTTTTACTTGCATCCTGAATTTTTTTTTTCCTTGTGCCTTCTAATCTGTCTTAACACCGAAATGCTTTTTTTTCATTCCTGACTTTTTTTCTCGATGGTTTTTTTTGTTTTTTTTTCTCGTTTTTCTCTGCACGCGCTCTTCGTTCGTCGCCTCTGAAATGGCTTTTTCTTCTTCAGGCTGCGCCCCTCCTTGGTCTTTCCCCCCCATCCAATTTCCCCTCTTTCCCTTTTTTTTCACTGTTTCGTGTTCTACTCCGGGTCCTGACCGTTTTTTGTAATTTCCCGAGGTTTCTTTTTCCCCCCACCTTCACTATCGGCGACCTACCAGACCCGTCCTCGCCGGTTTTTTTGACCCCCTTTACAAGCCTTTTTCTTTTTCCTTTCCTTCTTCCCTCTTGGGCTTACTTTTTGCGAATTTGATCGTCCATCCGTTATGCCTTGCCACGTTTCCTCAGTCTTTCAATTTTTAGTTCAAAGTCCCCTGGCAAGGGCCCCGGTCTCACATTCGCCTAAATTTTTTGAATTTTTTATCACATGAAGGTGAAGCCTCTTACCCCCCGTACCTCACTTTCTTCCCCAGACAAATTGCCGTGCTGTTAAGGGCTTTTTTCGTGAATGTTTTCTCCCTGTGCCTTCTTTTATGTCTTTTCCTTCTTTGACCCTAGTCATCGCGCCCTTGAGACCGATTTTCTTTCTTTTCCCCCCACGTTTTTTTTCTTCCCCTTCCTCTAATCCTCGATGCCTTTTTAGGTGAGCAAGATCCCTGCCTTTCCGCTGGTCAGCCTGACGTACCTTGTTTCCCCCGGCACGCTTGCTGTTTCGTGTTTTAGTGGTGGGGATGTAGTTTCGTCATGCCCCACAACCGCTCAATATTAGTTTTATCCCCCTCGCATGTCACTACTCAACTTTTATCCTAACATTTTGGCCCCTCCCCCCCGAGTCTTACTCCTTTTTCCTTTTGGTTGTTGAGATCGATCCGTAAAACCGCCCCCCCTCTCTTCTGGACCCTCTTAGGTTCAGGTTGGTTCTCTTTTTCACCGATTAGATGGTAGTTTTTTTTTATTCTACTTTTTTTCTCGTACCCTCAATTTCACCCGCCCCCACCCCCCCCCCCCCAAAAACGCAGCTGCCGTTCCCCTCCCTGAATTTTTCTTTAAGCCCTTTTCCCCTTTTTAGGCTTTCACCGCTTTTTTGCATATGATATGCGTAACTACGAAGGTCTATTGCCTCGTTTCCTTATTTTTTTTCCAATGATCCCTCTGAAATCGCGTTTCCATCATTTTTTTCCCCCCTGCCAATCATTTCGCAACATTTTCAGCCCTGTTTTCACCCTCCCCAATTTACAATGAAAAGCATCCCAGTTTTGCATTTCTTGACCCGGGTTTACCCCCCTAAAAAAACTACTCCCCACCGAATTTAGTAGCCCTTATTTTTATAGACCCCCCCATGGAGACGCTCTCGGGGTCCTTCCCCATTTTTCCCTCCTTGAAACAAATATTGCCCCCCCCATCACTCCGTCCCAGCTCTTCCCTTCTCCCTCCCCCCCCAATTACGTCTCCGATAACTTTCCCAACCCCCACAGTCCATACATCACCCCACCCACTCATCGCTTAAAATGTACCCCCCGTTTCAGTGGAAACCTCTTTTTTCTTTTTTGTTGTTTTGTATGTGCTTTGTTGCCCCCCCCCCCCCCCCCCCCCTTTCTTTGACGTCTTTTTACTTGCTCCCACCTTGCCCCCCTTACCCTTTCGAACCACAGCCCCCCCCGCCCTCTAGCACCTTTTTCACGTCAGTGAATAGCCCCCCCCCCTTTTCCCCCCGGAGCACCATAACCTAGACCCCGGCGACTGCCTTTTTTTTTAATCGCTCAGACCAACCATTTAGATAAAATTGGACCCCCGAAGAAGACAACATCAAGCTTTGCCCGAGCCTTCGGTGCCATCAATGGCCCCCTGACATTCAATCAGGCCTCCCCCACAACCAAATTTTTCTGACCCAATAACCCCTTTACCCCTGAACCTATTAAGAGTATCTGAAAGTTTCCCTTTTGAATGATACTATCCCCCTTTGTGTTATTCCTGGTTGCCCTTAACTGCGACGGTTTAAACTCCAAGGTTAAACCTCTTTGTATTTACGGTGCCCGGTGTCTGGATTTTTTCCCCCCCCATCCACCCTTCGAGGACCCTGAAACACTGGACCCACCCGCTGTTCTTTTTTTTTTAAGGCCTTTCTTATTCTTTTTCTTGGTCTTTTACATCCCTCTGAAAATTTTCCTGACACTTACTGAGTAGCATCCCCCCCCCTTGATCTTTCATGCTTCAATGCTTCCAGTGATTGGGCCCCTTTCCATTTAGCGTTTTGCCTTTATTTGTCATTTTCGGCGTTTTTTTTTACCCCCCATTTCCCTTTTTTTTTTTTTTCAATTAAAGAAAAGCGTTGCCCCCCCCGTCCTCTTCGATTACCACACCGGCCACGAATGCCTTTTTTGATCGCTACCAGACATGTTCATTTTTAAACGCCCAGGTCTATCTTCGTTGCTTTCTCGCATTCAGATAGTACTCCTAGACCCCTTCCTCAATCTTCTTCCCCCCTTTCCTTAAGTCCTGTATTTTATGATGGCTTACTCTCCAACCTTTTCCCCCCTTCCTACCGTATCCCCTATTGACCTTCAGTGCTCCCCCCCCCCCCCCCCCCATCTGGTTCCCAGTCCCTAATTGACGTCTTTTTTCTTATTACTCTTCCGTTCCCCCCTCCTCTTTTCTTTCACAATGAAGTTCTGTTTTTCTGTTTTCTGATTTTCCGGCGCTACGAGTCCCCCTCCCACTACCCCCCTTGTTCGTCCATCTTTCCTCTTTCATTTGACTCCGTCCCACCCAAACCCCAAAAAGCCACTCGTTTACCGTAGGACCTCCAGGATTCCTGAGTCCCCCCCCCAATTTCTTCGTCCTCTCGGGAGCCAGCAGTTTTTCTTTGAGATTTTCCCTCCCGCGCGCAGGCGGGCTTGTTGTCAAATTACACACCCCCCCCATTCCGTCAGTAGGTGTTCCAACCAGTTCACCCGGTTTTAAGCCCCCCTTCTGGCCCTTGCACTCGTCTTTTTGTTTTTCCCTTGATTCATTTTTCTGTCATGTGAGCCGTTTGAGACCTTTTCCCCTCTCCCCCTCTTTTCGGAAAATCTCATGGACATGTTCCTCCATTCCGGCAGCCCATCAAGGTCCCCCCCTTTCCCCCCCAACTTCCCCCCCCTCTTTTTTCTCTGGCGCTGCATGGAAGTTCCTAAAAATTTTTGACCGCGTCCTTTTACAGAGAACTCCCCCCACACAGGCCTGAAGCCCTGTCTCCTCCGCTTGTTTGAGAACCTTTTTTCCATAGGAACATTGTGGTGAGAAAAGGGTTTCCCCACTTTTCTTCACTTCCCCCCCTTCCCACAAAAGCGTACCGCGTTTGTTCATCCGGATTCCCCCTGGGGTCGGAAAACGGTTGTTTCTCCAACTTTACTTACCCTTCCTTGACATCACATCGCGATGAGCCTTGCCGTCCTCAACCGGTCATTATCTCTACCCCCCTCTTTGTTTTTATCGTTTTATTGCATTTTTCTTTGGTCGTTCCTGCCCAACCCCCAACTTTTTGGCTCGACACCTTCAGGAGCCTTCCCCCCCCCCCTTACCCGAAGCGTTTTACTTGATTTTGGCGGACTTCGGATTCCTTTTGGAGTTTGGTGCTGACGCGACCTCCTCCCCGCGTTGTGTCCCCCTCCGTCTTAAACTTTTTCTGTTTTGGACCTTTTTGCCGATTTTTTTTCTTACTTCTCCCAAAGGGCGAGATTGCGTGGTTTACTGTCTTTTTCACCCTATTTTCTCTTCATTTGGATCCAGGCGATTTTAAAAGGATCGCGCATTTGCCTAATAACGCTTATTCTTGGAACTGTTTCAACTGGGCACCCCCCACAAGACTACTCCATTCTTGTCTTTACTTTTATTTTTTTTTCTCTATGGCAAATGGTTTGATCCCCTTACGGCCCAATTACTGCCACCGGCCCCCCTTTTTATTTCACACCTCATTTGGCATGAGTTAAACTTTAGACCTCCCGTTTTGGTTCCCTCTCCACAGGACGACCCGTAAGATTTCCCCTTCCGTTTTTTACCTTAAAGAGCTCACCCCCTCCTTATTTTTCAATTCCCCTGTTTTGGGCTTGACTGCTTTTCTGATAGTGATTTTCTTTCCCAAACTTCATTTTTTCATCGCTTTGAGACTTCTTTTTTTATCCACCCTTTTTTTTTTTCAAAAGTTGTTCTTGACCCCCCTTTTTCTTCCCCAAACAAATTTGTTGGGGGGGGGGGGTTTTTTTTTTGTGGTGTGTTTTTTTTCTGGGGGCGTGTTTTCTCGTGAGGGAATCCTTTTCCTCACACATCTTTTTTTCTTGGACGCGACCAACCCCCAAATCCCTTCGGCTTTTCTTTATTCCCGGGGCGGGGGTTTTATTTTTTGCGCACCTGACCGAATGAACATTCCCAAACTCACCCTCGTCCCACCCGGAACCTCCCACCCCCCCCTCCCTTGCGAACCCCTTTTCCGGTTTACGGAATTATCTTTTCTCCCCATCCCCCCTGTTTTTTGTTTATTTTACTATGACCCCCCCCAACCTTACGGATGAATTTCCGCGACCTCGTCCTTTCGTACCCAGTCTCCCTCCCAACACTCCCTTCACGCTTTTCCTCTTTTTCGTTTTGGATTTCATTTTTTCTGGGCAAACGTCCGTTTTCCCCCAACACCCCCCCACAAACCCTCCAACGTGCCACCGTTCCGGTCCGGTCCTCTTACAGTCTCTCTAAACGATTGCTTCATCTGAGTCACCCCTCCTCTAACTTCCCCCCTTTGCTCTCGATTTTTTTTCCCTCTTTTTTTTCCCCCCCCCATTTTTGTCCCTTGAGAAATCTCGGACTCAAACTCCCCATTTTTTCCGTCCCCTCATACCTTCCTGCGCCCCACTCAGTTCACCAGCCCCCATTTCCTTCCATTGACCAGCCTGGCTGTGTTTGCTCGGTCATCACGACGCAAGGCCCTGATACTTTACTGACCTATCGACCCATTCTCCCCCCGTGTGCTTTGCGAACTGTTTTTTCAAAGGTCAAGTTTTCCCCCCCCAAAGATCATCTTTGTTTCCCAGCGACCTTCACGTTTTTCGCACCAACTGAGGCCTTCCCGCTTTTTCAATTCTTAGTGGCTCCCCGTTTTTTTTTTTTAACAACCCCCCCCCCATTCTAGTGGTTCTTTTTTTTTATTTGTTAACTTCTATCCGTTTACGAAACGGTATGGTTTCGTTGTTCTTTGTTCCTTTTGTCACCATCATCGCTCTTTCTCCATGACTTTTTTTCTCTGGAGTTTTCTCCAAGCTTTGTCTCAAAAACACGCCCCCAGTAAACCCCGCCCCAGTTTGCTTCCCCCCTGTTCCCGACCAGTACCCTCCCCGCTTAATTCAAAAACTTTTTTCGCCATTTTCCCCCCGGAGTTCTACACTTTCCATGTGCCCAAAACGCACTTCCCACCGCAACCCGACCTTTTTTTCCAACCACCCTTCACCGGGCTAAAGCTCCCGCCTTTCGGTGTTTCCCTTAGCCGAATCCTTTTCGCGCCTGACCCCCCTTCCACCTCCTGTTCCCAACACCCCCCCAACGCATGTTCAATAAAGGCTTTCTGCCAATCTTAATTTTTGGTTCGCCGGATATGATTTCCTTCCCGAATGTTCCCCTGCGACGTTGCACTCTGGTCACCTTCGGTTTCCACCCTCTGCTTTGCTTTTGTAGTTTTTGCCTTATCCTTTCGCTCCCTCTGTTCGAGTTCTTGTCCCACCACGGTCATTTTTTTCTTTTTTGATTCACCCCTTTTCTTGGCTTCCTTTCATTTCCGTTTTTATTAAATTTCTCGTCATGCCAATCCCTCACCTCTTTTTCCTAGAGAATAGAGATAACCTTTGTTCCCATTCTTCCATTTGGCGACCTCTCTGTTTGAGTGTTCCTTTTTTAATTTTTTTTCCTACCCCCCCCGCACTTTTTCGGCCCTTGCAGCTTCTCGTTTTCGAACCTTTCCATCCAGTCCCCCCATGACTCAAGTTTTTTTTCCCCCCCTTTACAACCTTCCCTCCATTAACACTCTATACTGCCGCGTTTTGTACACACTTCTCCCCTCCGCAGATTTCTGGACTGATCCTACCCCTTTTGGATCAAGATATTTTCGGGATTATAGTTTCCAAATTTTGATTTTTACACCCCTTCCTTCTTCAAGCGCCCCTCCGTCTTTTGTATTTCGTACGTGTACTTCGAGTACACCTCCCCACCCTAGTGACGACTTGCCTTTCTCCCATAGGAGCCCTTTCCCCATTCTGTACAGGAACCCCCCCCGGATTTCACTACCCTTGTTTTGTTGTTGAGTCTCATCTCCCCAAAAGACGTCCCCAGGAGGTTGCCTTTCCCAGATAGTCCTCTACGAGAATTTTCCCTTGTGTTTTAAGTCTTTTTCCTTTGTTGATTCGTTACCTTTCCCCCAATCAGAATCCCCAAGTCGCCTTTCTTCTATCTTTCTCTATTGACTCCTTATTTCCCCCCTCCGTCCCCTTTGAGCCGTCCCCCCCCCAAGGCGGAGACCCCCGCCCCTGCTTCGGATTGCCCATGTAAACCTGGTCTTCCGAAGGTGGTAATTCCCCAAACGCTTAGATTCTTTTATGGAAGTTTGGTTTTTTTTACTTTTCTTTCCCCCCCCTCTTTTTCCCCTCAATGATTTGCACTTTTTATTTAGTCTTGACCCGGACTACTTTTTTTTCCCACCCCTTTTTTGACCACCTCGAACCACATGGCCCTACCCCGCAGCCCGCAATTTGAAGTCCCCCCCCTCCCAAGTTGCGTCTTTCTGTCCTTGAAGAAAAACTTTTGAGAAGCCCGTCCGACCCATGTTTTTTCCGAGAAACCTCCTCAATTTTTTGCCGTGCCCCCCCCCCGGTGATCGACCTGGTGTCCGCCCCGCCCTGGGTTGTCCTCGATTCTTCGACCCCGAGTTTGAGCGACTCCAAATCCCTTCAAATACACGCCTCCCCCCCAAAAAGCGAAACCCCAGGAAAGTGCTTTTTTCGTGTTTCCCCGGGTTCTCCACTATCCTTTTCAGAACTCACAGGTTGACCATCCCTCGCGACCCCCCAGCCCCCCCTGTCCCTGCACACCCCCTCATCGATTTTCCTATAAGTTTTATTCTTTCAGCCTGTTTGTTTTTCCCCGGATCCCTCTCTTTTTACCCGGTCGAACAAGCTTCGGAGCATTCCGTCCGTCCTAATGCGCTTCCTGTGCGTTTTTTTGTTGGTTTCTTTGATTTCTACCCCCTGCGTTGGTTTCTTTTGACGCGAGTCTTTCGTTTTTTTCCTCCTGTGAACTCCGGCTTGTATCTTCTTTTTTTTGCAGACTACTTTTACTGAAGTGCACCGAGAGCTTTTGTTGGTTTCTTTTTTAGTGTTTTCATTTTTTTTCCCTCTAAGTTTTGTTTTGAATATCTTCTTGATTGGGTCCCCCCCCCGGAAACCTGTTTCTTCCCTACCTGACCTCCCTGTCCCCCCCCCCCCCTTTTTTGCATCCTCCACCAGCCCTTAATTGTTTACCGTGATCCAGTCAAGCCCTTCTTTTGCGCCGTAGGGCTCACATGTTTTTACTTGCAACGGGTGTTTTTCCCACCCCCGCTCCTTTTTTTTTTATTACCCACACAAGATTTTCTTTGGCAAGGTACCTGTACAGTTCTTTTCCCGCCGATCCTTCCCCCGTCTACAACCAGGCGACGAACCCCCCTCGTCGTTTACCCTCCCCTTAAAGACAACTCCCCCTTCCTTGGTTGTCCGCCTGGCGTTACTTGGCCTTTTTTGCATTCCCCCAATTCCCTCTTTCGTTGCGGACTATCAATGGAGTTTGCCTCTTTTTTCTCCCTTTTTCAAAATTTTGAAGCAAGCGTTAGCCCCCGTCGGAGCCTTCTTTCTCCTGGGCCCTTGACCTCGTTCTTTACGCTGCTATGATTACGTCCCTCACCTAACGTTTTTTTCCCGGAGAGGGGGTTGTTTCCCGGGGCCTTTTTGGTTGTCGAATCTCTGAAATAAAAACTACCCCTCGGCCTAGCCCCCCCCTTTTTACTGTCCTCCCGCAAGTTTTTTCTTTTTTTTTTAACCGCGTCGCGACCTTCAGTGTCCGGTTTCTTTATTTTTTTCCCCTCCTCCTTGTTTGTTGTCTCCAGCTTTTCCTTTCCCCCCCCAAACGTACCTGAATGTTTTATTTTCCCCCGGAGCGGATTTTTTTTTTTATCTCTAGCGGTACCAAGTTTTTTTTTTCCTTTTTGTTGTCTTTTTTTTTTTTTCTGTTCCAAACTTCTGCACGCTTTTTTTTATTTTTGTGGCTTTAATTAGCTTCTTCCGACAAACCCTCTCAACCCCCCAGCCCCCACAGACAATACCCCCACCCCCCCCCAACAATGTTTTTTTTTGCTGTACGCCGGTTTTTGTGCATTTGTACCTTTAACAGTCTTTCCCCAGAATCTTATCGGCCAGTCACCGCCGCCTGCTTTGCTCTCGCTATCGGTCCTTCAAAGTTCCCCATTGAGACTGCCCCCCCTCCGGTTTTTTTTAATACTCTTTTTACTCCATTTTTTTCTCCCCCCCCCAATCATCTCCCGGGGGTGGTTTCGCCACCCAGTCACGCCATCAGGTCCTGTCCATTTGTTTCTTTAATTGGATAAACGACCCTTTTTAACCTGTCCTTTTCGCCTCTTTGCCCCCGCCCCCTTTCGCCTTTTTTGCCGTTTTCTGTTCACATTCACTTGCCACATTTGTACATATTAAGTCCCTCGATTTCTTTCCCAGCCAATTAGTCCCTTCAGCCAATCGCAAGTACAGTTCTATCTTTTTTTCTCACTCCAACCCCCCCCCCAATCGATGGTAAAATTTTGCCGTTGTTCCCCTTCTTAATCCTGCATTTCTTTTCGTAGCTTTTTTCCGATCCCTCCTCCTGATCCCACACCGGAAACGTAGAACTTCCCCCACCCCAACCTCAAGACCCCCACCAACCTCCCCCCGCACCCCTGTTCACGTACGTTCCCCAGACCCCCTTTTTTGAAGGCATAAGACCCCCCCCCAAATCCTTACTTTTTTCGGAGTCGACGTCCGCGGCGACCTCTCTCCCCTCAGACCCCTTTTAACTGAGACTCAACTACTCCCCAACCGCCGCTCCCAACCGGCCGTGGAAGCTCCTTTCGGGTCAGGCGCAGAATCTTTCTTTCTTGACCTGACATCCCAGTTTTTTTAAACCAAACCGGCAACTCCCCCGGATCTTCCTAGATTACTTTTCTTTCTTTTTGACCTTTTAGTTCTAATTTCCCCCGCGATGGGTAAGACTTGAATTTAGGCGTGCCCTCGACTTCCGACCCCCTTTAAAACCTTTCTGATTCCTGTGGGTTTTCCTTTTTTAGGGAGTTCTTATCTTTCAATTTCAATTACATTTTCGATACTTCTCGTTCTTTCCCTGGGTCAAACTAACCCCCGGTTACTCTCCTTGTCGGACTTCTTTTATTCTTTTTCAAGTTCTTTCTTTTACCCCTTTTTTTTTCTCCCAGGCTCCTCCGCCCCCCCCCCTCTACCCTGTTACTTTTTCGGCCAATTTGGACTCTCTTTCCTTTTTCCCTATGTCCCCTCTCCCCTTTTTTTAGAGTCCTCTTCATCCCCCCTTGAACGTTTGCAGTAACGGTGGTCGGTTCTTTTCCTTCAGCCCCCCCCCCCAAAATGCCCCTCCCCCCCAATACCTTTTTCTACAGTCCTCCGGCCCCCCTTCACCTTTCCAGATACTCTCGGTATGACCACTTTTCCCTCCGCCCCCGACCAGAATTAGTCCCACCCTCCCCGCGAGAGCAGTAGTTTTTATTAGCCTTTATTCTCACAACCTTTGAAGAAAATTTTATCCCCTTAAGCGCCCTAGGTTTTCCTTTGTCTGAGTGGAGAGGATCCCCCCCCCTGAACCACTCCTCCTCCGTTAGGACCCCTACTTTTTTTTTTTTCCCCTTCACGTAGCCCCTATATGTGTCGGAAAACCTTTCCAGTTCCCCTCCTTCTTCTTACCCTTGGGGTTTTTTTTTCTGCCCCCCCCCGACGGCCCTTTCGGTTGACTGGGACCCTATTTATTTTTTTCGTTTTGAGTAATTTCTGAAACCTTCCCCCCCCTCCTAACTACGGTCTCTTAAGCTTTTTTGATTCCCCGGACCCCCCTCAGACAGTCGACACTCCCCTCCCGTCGCTTCTGGACCCCTTTTCGTATACGCCGTACTCATTCTTTTTTTCCGAGAAAGGCGGTTCTCCCCAAATCCTCGCTCCTTCGGTTCTGCTTTAAGACCACCTTTCCCAGGTCTTGCTTCGACTGCTTTGTAAGTTCATTCCCCCCACCGACGGAGGCAGGTATCTCCCTTTTTTTTTTCTGTAGGATCCCCTTCCAGTTCCATTGATTTTGTATGATCTTCGCCGCCCCCCGGAGAAATGCACTTTTCCCTTTTAAACGGATTTCCCCATCGTTCAACTCCCCCTGAACTTTTAATTCCCAAATCTTAGGTCCTCATTTTGACTCCCCCCTTTCCGCTCCAATTAACACGTCTATCGATTCTTGCCGTGATTTTTTCCCCCTCCCCCTGGACCGCAAAGAAAATGTACTTTTAAACAAACGGAAAGCCCCTTCGAGACGAACAATTTTTCCCTCGAACTTTTTGCTTCACGTTTTTTCTTCTCCCCAGTCCCCCTTCGAACCCCAGCAACTAATTACCCTTTCCCAAGACCTGTACCCTTGCAATTCCCCCCTGCGTATTTTCGGGGTCGGTTACGGTCGATGTCCCCCCCCCCGGAGAAATTCCCCCCATACCATCTTCACATGACTCTCCATTACCCCTTAATGAACCCAATCGCTTTATCAAGTTTTACTTGAATCAATGCGTGTTGTCCCGGCATGATTCCTGTTCCTTTGAAACTCTTTCCGGAGACTCACCCCTTACAGGCGAATCCACGCCCTTAAGGACATTTTCTTTTCGTCCCATACTGGTGGAGTATTCTTATGTTTTCTCATGGTTTTTGACGCGGGTCGCCCCCCTCTAGTTCGTTTTTTAGCCCCCCAGGTGATTTTCACTGGCCGGCCCGGCGTTTCGTCCTTATTTTTCCTAAGGTCTGAATTAAGTGACCCAATGGCGAGCTGTTCCGTGTGGTTTACGTCCCCCCATTTTTGCCGTTTAATTTCTCCCTCCCTTTTCCGTTTCTTTTTTAAAAGGAAAATTTTTTTGGAGACGACCCTCTCTTAGCCGGGTCTTTCCACACCGGCCCTTACCAGAGATGTTTTTTTCCTCGGTTTCCGCTTTGTTCCATGGTTTGATTGATAGTCTGGCTCTGTTTATTGCTCTGCAAAATCTTTTTTGAGCCCCCTTCAAGGACCTTGAACATTTCCCCACGCCACCTTCCCCCCCTCATGGGCCAGATATCCAAATCAGGACTGACCCTTTTACGGTCCCTTTTTTTTTCCTTTTTTTTCCCTTTCGTCGTTATCCTACTTAAAGACCCCCCTCCCCTTTGTCATTCAGTTTTTTTGCTTTCCTTTTCTATGACGCCGACCTTTTGATGAGTTGCTGGTTACCTTGGCCAACCTTTTCGTCATCTGCCCCTTCTTTTCACCCTTGGTCCACCCAGATGACCGACGCGTAGCAAAGCCCCCCTTCTTTTCTCGTCGGTTTCTTTTCCATGATCAAATTCCCTGTATTCATGACGCCCTTTCCCAAAACACGTCTGATTACGCCGTTCACGGCTTTCGGACCCCTGCTTTTTTGGATTTTGTCGTGGGATGGGCGTTTTTTGCGTACGCGAATTCCCTCCACACAAAACAGCGGTCTTTTTTTAACTTCTCTGACGAACCCCCCCCCCCCTTCGCGAACATTTTTTCCAAACCAGTTGATTACGGCCTCTTTTCCTCCCTTTTCACTCTCCTACTTTTTTTGAGAGTCTCTTCTTACCCCCCTTCTTCCCCCTCCTGTTGCGCCTTTTTAGTAAGGCGACTCCCGTAAAACGAATAGGCCCTCTCTTGGATTTTCTTTAGTCCCGAACATATACCCCCTTCCCCCCACAAATTCCAACCTCTTTCCTCAGCCGGGATTTTGGAGCGTAACCCCTAGCGCGTCACTCCCCCCCCGCATTTTTCTTTTTTCGTCCCTCCTTTTTGTCTTTTTCTTGTCATTTTCCCCCCCCCCCCTTTTGACCCATTAAAATGGTCCTCGCGATGCTCATTTTCCCCCCTCCCACACTCCTGCTGAACTTGCACCCCTCCCCCCCTCTTCCCTCCCCCCCTTTCCTGGACAGCAAGGACTGTTTGTACTTTACGCTCCTCTTTTTTCAACTGCCCCCCTTAATCGTACTCCCTCCTTTCTTTCCTTTCCTAGATTTTTTTCTTTTTAACTGAAAGGTAGTAACAAAATCTCATTTTCTTTTCCCCAGCCTGCTTGTGCCCCGTTTCCCCCCCCCCAAACATGAGCCTACCATAATCGCCAACCCCCCTTAAGCCAGATCTTCCCCCCGTTCAAACCCATTTTCACGATGTCTTTTTCATCCTTGTAGACCGATAAGAGGTATCGTCTTTGCCGAGCCCTTTTTCACTTCCCAATCACCTTGATGAACACTTCCGGTAACTTGAAAGAGTATTCCCCAAAAAAGAAACATGTTCACCGCCAGTCCCCTCGCCCTTTCCAGTCCTGGTGCCATCACCACTTCGGCCCCCCAACCTCCTCCCCCTTCTTCTTTTTTTTCCCTAAGCGGAGAATTTTAAAGAACAAAACTCACGAGTCTCCTCCACGTCTAAACCCCCCCTCCCTCCTACAACCCTGCCTGGCCTTCCCCCCCCCCTTTCTTTTTCTCCTCAGCCCCGCCCCCGAATATATTTCGAGCCCATGACATTCCCCCATCCTTCCTAAAAATTGACAACCTTCTCTTCAAAATAGACTCAGAGAGTTAATGACATTTTAGGCTGAATATATCAGAGGTTCTTTTTGGAATTTCTTCCCCCCGACCTTTCAACCTGACCCCTTGGGTAAAACCTACCCGATTTCTGGAGCGTTGAGCTTTTCTTCGGCGTTATCTTTCCGTTCTGAGTATTCGTCCCTGTTAGAGACTCTGCAACAAGGACACCGGTACGCAACTTCTTTGGTGCCTTTTATAATTTTCCCTTTTTAAGAACTTGTCACAATTTGTATTCCCCACTTAAATGAGCGACTTTCGATAATAGTAATTGTATTTTCATTGATGCAATTTGTCTTCCTTTGAATGACTTTTCGGGTTTTTCTTTTTCTTTTTTTTCCTTTTTCTTACATGTAAATTGCGTTTTGAAGACTTTCAGCTTTTTCGCACTAACCCTTTCGTGTAGGCGTTCACCCCTTCTTTCCCTCCTATTGACACCTCTCCCCCCCGGCTTAACAACGTAGATAATGAATCTTTTTATGAAACTTTTCTTCTTTTTGGCCTTCTATGTTTTTTTCCCGCAAATCCGTCAGGAGCGCGATTTGTCTCCTCCACTTCTTCTTGCCCCCAAGACTCTTTGCATTAGGACTCCCTTGGATTTTCAATTTTCCTGATCGCGAAGCAATGTTCTCCCCTGGTTTAGATTTCACCCTTTTTTTAAAAATTTCCTTTTTTTTTCCCCCCCAAGTAGGAATCCCCCCCCTTTGAATTTCCTTTACTATGTAGAACTTTTACTTGGCTCAAACCTCCTTATTTTTTTTTATTTTCCTACCCCCCTTCCTTTGTTGTTGTTTGCTTTCCTGATGACCCCAAAAAAGACGGCCCGGCGGTTCCTTCCCCGTTTTCCTTCCCATACTCCTCTCCCCTACTAGGAAGATCAGAGGTGCTCTCGAACCACCCTCCCTCCAGATCCCTTTTCGTTCGATTGATCCCCCCCCCCCCTTTTCTTCTATAGCCCCCCATGACTACCGCCGCAAGAAGCTTCCTTGAACCCCCCCCTCTTCCTACGCTGCTTCCCACTCACACTTCAGGCGTCGCTCCCCTTTCATCAAAACGCGCTTATCTGGCGGTTTCTCCCAAAAACTCTTTATCGGTGCCTTGCATTTTCACTCGTTCTTCCTTTGATCGTCCCTTTTTCTTTTTATTGACTTTTCCTTCCCCTTCTTCCTGCTGCAACGTGCCCCTCAAAGCATGGAGTCGGTGTGCAACCCTCTCCTGGACCCTTTTCCAATTCTCTCCTTCCCTTCCCCCCCAATGTCCGCCCACAAGTTAACGGGAAGATTATCGGGCGTGCTCACCTTCATTGATTTTTAAGATTCCCCCCCTTGAGTGACCGAACCATATCAAAGCCTCCACACCTTGATAGACCTTTGGAGTGTTTTTTTTTTCAAGTCAGGGTATCCTCCCCTCGCCTTATGCCCCTCCCTGTCAACCCTCAAGGAACAAGAAAGAAAACCAGCCATCCCAAACTCAAGTCTTTCTCTCTTAGTCCTCCTGGGTACTCCAACAGGTCTCTTTGTTTTTTCAGGAAAGCCCAAGGACCTAACCTCCACCCCTTGACCTCCAATAGGAGATCCTTCAGCCTAACCTGTCGACCATATCTTGATTGGAATTCCCCTTTGTTAATTGAATTTCTTTTGTTTTGTCCCCTAATGATGGATGTTTGTAAATGGGCTCGCCCTATATTCGTCTGACTTAAAAACCTTTAAATTCTTCCCCACGTAATTTTTTTCTCGGAATGGGGGGAAGAGAGTACCTTTTTTATTTTATAGTTTTTGGTCTGAATGACGTAAAGAGTAGCGCGTTCGTCCATAAGGTTTTTCCCTTTCTTTTCCTACCACTTCCTGGTTTTTTCTTTCCAAGTTGACAACCCGGTGACGCGATGCGGTTTACTTGTTTTCTTTTTTTTTTTTCTTACCTTTGTTGCAGTTTTTTTGCATCGATTGCGATTGATGGGTCCCATTGACCAAGTCCCCTCCTGACCAGCTTCAGCCCTTTTGAACACTTCCCCCCATTTTTACAGAGCATTGGTTTAATTCGTGATCCCACGATTTCTAATGGTTTTCTCGTTAGTTGTTCTTCCCCTTCAAGATCGCTCAGAGGAGTAATGGATTTTGGCTGACTTTTTCCACCTTTTTCCTCCGCCCTCAATGGGTCAATATTCAAATCAGCGACGTTCCGATTAACCTTTCTCCCCTACCTCCCTCCCTTTCGTAACTCCCCCCCAAAGAAACTTCCCCGTGCTGGTTCATTTGAAATTTTTTGGCGTCCGATGTGGTCATGTGACGATTTTGAGGAAACCTGGCTTTCCCTTCGATTGAGCACCCGATTTTCTCCCTTCCCCCGTTTTTACTATGACCCTTTTTCTCCGCACGCCTGTATCTTCGTGACCTCTTCATCTTCCAAGAGTTCAGTGAAGCCCTTTTTTCTTTTGTCCGCGCCCCCAGGTGTTCCCCAGTCTCTTTTTTGTTCATTTGTCGGGGCGTGTTTATGGGCGTGTGCGACTTGCGAATTTGGAAACTCAAACCAATGATTTTCCTTTCCCCTTTTTTGTCTCCCCTGAAGAAACCTCTAGTCGCGAACCTTCTTTCCGAGTTTACGGCTCC
>Ga0179593_1546825_pt1 | contig 18171 bp, 15 predicted proteins | sample CZODoug2_1_08_16_FD_185931 | JGI IMG/M metagenome (GOLD analysis project Ga0179593, IMG submission 185931) | Vadose zone soil fungal communities from Angelo Coast Range Reserve, California, USA - CZODoug2_1_08_16fungal (PacBio error correction) | ecosystem: Environmental > Terrestrial > Soil >... | reverse complement strand
TCCCCTTCACCACCAGACAGCCTGAAGTAATTTGCCGTAGAAACGCGTCTTTTCTTCGTCTTCGACCAGCACCGTTCGTCGGCGCTTGCGCTATTAGTTCCCTTCCCGCGTCTTTAAATGGCAATTCATCTTGCTGAATTACGACGACTGGTGTTCCGCCTTCCCCCGCAGTTCCGTCCTTTTTGTCCCAACTCCGAATCCTCCTCCGACGCTATCATGTTGGCTCATCGTCCCGGTGTGCCCGACCCAGCCCACAGAGACGCCCCTCTTTAGATGCCACGAAGTCCCCCCCAATTTTCCCCCGCTTTTTTTTGGGACCCGCCGCTTCCCTGAACCCCCTTTTGCAAAGAGTCTTTAAAGAGACTACGCCCCATTCAATCCGTCAAACCCTGGTTCTGTAGATGGGCAACGCCAGACTGGACCCCGTCCGATATGTGCTGGTGGAACACCCAAGACCCCCCTCCTCTCCCCTAGGGTGATGGCCCAGCGATATGGGTGTTCCCCCTTCCGACTTTCACGTTTTTATGGCCGCTTTTTTTCAAGCGCTCTTTTGTCATTCCCAGCTTGGACCGGCAATCTGTTTGTTCCCCCCCCCAGCTGAACCTTACTTCTCCTCCCTGTCCCTCAACTCCCGTCGTTGTACTCTGCAGCACCTCGCCGCCTTCTTTCGGTTGACGTCTTTAGCCCCCCCTTCTTATAAAATTGCATCGTCGAAACTGACAACTTGACTCAATGAGCCATGTCCTCAATTCTAGGAATGACAGGTCCTGTGCAGTCGTATTTCGTAGGGCAGACACGCCCATAAGTACCTTGCTTTTCCTTCGCATTATTGACTCTTAACGGTAGTATCTCAATGGGAGGCATCCCCCCCCCTTTATCCACGCCCCCAGCTCCGTTTCCAAGCTTATTACGCGTGCCCGTGCGCGAGACCTCTTTCCGATACGGACTTCAAGGTTGAACTGTTTTGACCGATTCGTCCTTCTACGTACGTTTCTTCCCCCCCTTTACCGCTTTCGCTTTCCTCCCCCGGCGAGTTGAAAGAACGCACCGTTCTGGACCATGTCCCCATAAGGATTCCTCTTTGGACCCAAGCCAAAGCCTTCGTTCAAAAGTTTCTTATTCCTTCACCGGCTGCGACCTCTGACTTTTTTTGTCCCACATGCTGTTTATGTTATCGAGCACGAATGAGTTTCCCTGACCCACAATAAGCTCGGCACACCCATTCCCCTTATCGACGAGTTGCTCTTCCTTTCATCCCGTGCAACCATCGCAATTATTGGGGTGAGCATCCCCCCTTCGCCCAACACCACAAAATCTGCCTTCGAATTTTGCCCTCCATCAAAGAGTTTCTTTAATTTTCCTTGGCGATAGTGCGGAGAGTTGCCCCACCCTCTGCCGGACATGCACGGTTATGATCTTCCACGACACCGAACGGAACCTTTTGAGCTTCTTTCTCTCATCTTTTCTTCCCAAGGTTTTGTTCGGTGTTTCCTTTTTTGTGTCTGTTCCTCCCTAACTGAAACTTCCCTGGTTTTTTCTGTAAACTCGTGTTGGGTACACCGCCACCTAAGTCCACGATATCCTCAAGCTATTGATGGATGCGTGAACTCTCCTCCTTTTTTTTGCACATTTATGAGCCTCATTTATGTTATCGTTCTGAAGCGCTGTATCGAGAAGGAATGAACTTTGGTTGATGACTGGTCCGTGATCCGTTAGCCCCCAAAACCCCACAGCAGTGGTTCAGGGACGTCCTTCCCCTTCTTTGACATGGAAGTCTGGCATTTTTTCCGCCTCTTTTTCCTCGTCTGTCAAAGAGGGTGTTTCCTCCCTACTGGCCGCCGTAGTCCGATTGATTTCGTATCCGTTATGTTACCCCCCAAAATTCGAAATAGGATTGTATTTTCCTCCGATCTCGCTCCATGTCCACGGCTTCCTCCCTGTTTTCTTTTTACGCTTCGTTGACATTCACGCGGAAGGAAGCTGAAGATGGCCCACTGCCCCTTTCTTTGACTTTTTCTCACGGGTTGATGGTTTTGTCCCGCGCTCCCCATAGATCTAGGCCTTGAAGTCGTGCGGTCTGCTTCCCCACAGCTAAAAGTCAGCTGCTCCTTTTCTGGGTTATGAGTCTCACCTCGCAGATACTCTCTTGTCATCCGCTCAGGGTATGGGCACCCCAGGCCCAGTAGATATTTTTCAGTTTCGGACGATTGCCAGCATCTTTTTTGGTGGTCTTTTCGCCCGGCCTGTCACCCAGAAAGACAGGTCGGTTCTTTCGTGTTCCAGACCCCCCGATTTTTGAGGTTGAGCGCATAATTGCCCGTCCAGGTGAAGTACTCAGCTGGTTTTTTTAAACAAATTATTCTTTTTGTGGAAGACGCCAAATTCCTTCCGATTTCCTTCTATCTCCTGAACACCCTCGTGAGACGAGAAGTTTTTCTCTGAGCCCGATTTGACTTACCCGTCCCTACGGCAATCCCCAAGATTTTCCGGCTTCCCCACTTCCATCTCGGGGTTGTTTTTGTCGTTCCCCATAGAGAGAAACCTTCCCTTTTAATATTGTGTTTTTCCCCTCGCGGGCATTGTCAGATTTGTCCCTTTTTCTGACTTCAGTTGGCGGGGATTGGTTTTGTTTCTTTCTTTGGGGTTGTGGGGTGTGGGCTTAAGTAGCGGTCCCCTCTCGGGCGCTACCCCTTTCCGCAACGGACGATGTTGAGATCCCCCGCTAATCCGTCGTTTCTTCGATGTCGGAGTTGCCCCCAAAGAGGTCACGGCGTGACTGTTCGGCCGGTCACCACGCATTTTTTAGGTAATCATAAGCGCGGTAACCCCCACCCTTGCCGCTTTAACTCCGGACTTGTTGAAATACTTCAAAGCTGACGAGCGATGTCCTTTATGGTAGAGCATCCCCTCTTTCCCTCCACTTTCTTAAGCTGTAGGAGCGAATCCATTTTCCTCCTTCCGTTGGTGTTGTGAGACTTATTCGCAACCCAACGACAGACTTGGTTCGCCTGAACTCGACTTAAATTGCCAGCAGAAGGTCTACTTTTTTCCATGGCAGATTTAATTCCCCTCCAGGTCTCAATAGCACCTTAACAGTTTTTTGTGTCCGGGTTTGTGTTTTATTGCGGAGAATCTTTCTTTGTCCTAAGACGATCCCACGCACACTTTCCCGAGTTTTTGTCAACCCATTACGCGCTTTATCCTGCGTTGTAGGCTTTTCTTGTTGATGAACGAACGAACTCCCTCTGACTCCTCTTTCTTCTAAGCGCTTCCTCCCCCGCCCCCCCCTTCATTTTACAGGTTGGACGCCGTCCCCCGGCATTGGTAGACTGTCCCTTCACAATATGTCAGCTTTTCCCTTTCTTCGCAGATCCCCCCAAGACTGACCTGCGCTTTTTTTTTGCCGCTTCCACCCGGCCGACACGAACTTGCCTTCTGTGGGTTGTCCGCATCCAGTTCTCTGTGCTGATTCGCTCAGTTCAAGGAAACTGATCTTCGTTGCGGGCCAGGCGTCTTCACAACTCGGTTTCCCCTTGTTTGGTGAAACTACATGACTTACCTTTTTCCACCGTGCGGGAAATCTTTGTACCCCCTGGTGTACTGTCCTCCGACCTTTTTTTTCTGTTTAAGATAATTGCGACCAGAAAACACTCATCGGCACGGATTGCTTTCCTCGTCCCCCCATCCCTCCCTCTCTGCACACGTTTCCCCCCATGATATAGCTTCAGGGGCCTCGTTCTTCTCTCTTTTATGGCCGAACGCCCAGAATTCCCCCGCCCCTTTATCTTTGATAAGCGGTCCGCTTCCCAGTCGATTCCATCCTTACTTGCTCTCAGTCGAGGCAACTTCAACAGTTCTCCCTGCCCTTCTTTTCCCCGGTGCTATGAGACTAGATCATCCGTCTGAACGCCGGAGGGTGACTCTGATCTGGCGCATCTACTTCCAACCAGCTCATTTGGGCACCTCATCGGCGAGTTGAAAACTCCCCCCCCTTGACTCCTTTCTTCATTCCATTCCTATTGAACACCTGGAGTTTTTAAGCTTCCAACTTTTCCCGACGTTGCAAGTTGGTGCGCCGAGGTTTTGGCCCAATTGTTTATGTTTTTGCACGAGCTCTTCCTTCTTATGACCCCAAGCAGATGTATTTTTTTTTTTTTTACACCCAAGTGTTTTATTCTGCGGCTCCGCTTGTGGACTTCCATCAGAACGAGGACCATCGTCAACCTTTTTGGCATTTCAGCCCCATTGTTCTAAGAACAAGTTATGATTCCTTTGGCGACGCCGCAATCAAAGAGTTTGATGCGTACTCGGCTGCTTTTTGATTTTGGAGAGAGTTGCACCCCCACGAATCTTTTCCACCAGTTTACATGAACCGGGACTGGTTTCCTTTGAGGTCTTTCCTATGTCCTTCGAATCTCTATCTTTACCCGGTGTGTTTTTTTCTTCGACTTTCCCCAATTTCAGTTTCTTTTCAGCTCCCGAAATCACGATCACCCTGTGTTTGTTCGTTGTTTTGCTCCTCTTCGTGTGGCAACCTCTCCGCCCCCTCTAGCTTCCTCAAGTTCTTTGAGATCGCCCTCTCATTCGCTTGTTTAGCCCTTTTGCGCCCAAATTGCTCGTTTTTCTTGATGAAGAGACCTCGTCGTTTTTTTGCAACTTGGTGCCGAGCTCTTGGGGTCAGTGCTCCCTCATTCCGATCAAAACATCCCCCCAAAAACCTTTAACCTTTTTTTGCGTGTGGCCCCTCACGTCTTTTGAAAATTTTTAACTCCAGGCTTGTCAGGCGATTCAAGATACTCCGTACCTTTCTCCGTGTCTGTGGCGTCGTTCTTAACCCGCCGATCCCCCCAGAATTCCTCTTCCTTCTTACGTAGATTTTTGCGCCCCCCTTCGGCGTTTCCCTGATCATTCCGTTGCTGTTGCCGCACTCGTCAGACGCTGAAGAAAAGCTCTTGGTCTGTGGCATGAGAATTTCTTTTGACCCTCCTGCTTGACACACCTTGAGTACGGATTCGTAAGCGCTGGAAGGCTGCTCTCCAACGATAAATATTGCGTTCTTTCGTTTTCGGCTCCGCAAGACGCTCTGCTTGCAATGTTTTCTACTGATCATGGATGGGCACTTTTTAGAACTTTATTGCGTTGGAGTCCTCCTTTGCAAGGCATTTGCCCCTATAGGGGTTTTTTTTTTTTCGTAACCATACGACTGTCGGTTTTCGGGTTTCCAGCCTTTCACACGGAGATTTGAGCAATCCTTGCCGGCAATTGATCCCTTCAGCTGTTGAGTCCCCCCCTCTTCCGTCCGCGTTTTGTCGTTACGCCCGACCCTAGCCACGAGGGCTGAGGTACTTCTACCTCACTATTTCCTTCGCGAAGCGATTTGACCCCCAATTTTCTCTCTCCCTCTCCCCGATGTCGATGTTTTTTTTGACTCTCAACAGCACATCGTTTTTTTCTTTACCCATCTCGAGCTCGTCTTGCTTGATGGGTCGGCGCTTGTCTTTTGCGGGTCCTTGTACGCGGGAGGGTCTCCTTTTTTGACACCTTTTTCGTGTTATTCAGTACGCATACTCCCTCTCGGTGCGCCTTGAGCTTCTTTCAGGGTCGCCCGTCTGACCGACACACGCAGATGACCGATTCCTATGTGGGAGGGCACCCCTAGGAACTGTTGCCTGTCCCTTGCCGGCAACACGCTGTCTCTGACCTGGCGGGAAAAACGTTTTTTTCGCCTTTGCCTCTCCCTGTTTGCCCCTGAATCGGCGCCCTTTCCGCCTTTCACGTGGTTTTTTATCCTTTCGAGAGAGGGAGTCTGCGTCACAAACGGCGGCAAGGCTTCGTTTCTTTGACCCCCCTCACCTTTTGTTCTCTGATGCAATTTCGAGCATACTAAGTTGTTGCGGTATCTCACGCATCTACTTCGGGCCCAGCACGTGCAGGCATTCGATCCCCGCATCTTTCCCTCTGGAAAGTCTGTCCATCAATGGGCAAATTCACGTAATTCTTTTCTGACTCCGTCCTGGCGTGTTGGTTCGTCCACGCTTCCTTCGGGTTCAACTCTGGCCCTCCCCCCCTTCTCAACCGAATTGCGTGTAGTGCGACATTCTTGTGCACAATGAAATGCCCTCCCAGAGCCGCGCCATCTTTTTTGCTACTGAGCCCCATTCTATGCTGTAACCGAGGGACTGCAGACCAGAGTGTTTTTCAATGCCCGAACCTTCCCCCCGACGCCACTAAATAGGTCCTTGATTCCGTTCGACAGATGGGCCTACCACCCAGACGACCTTCTCCGATGTGCTGTGGACCCCGATTCCCCCCCCATGCCCCCCTCCCTGACCACCTTTGGGGATTGCCTCGCGATTCTGTGGTTCCCTCTCTCGCCTGACTTCTACTGTTCTGATGGTTCTCAAGGAAACTTTTTCCCCTCGATCTTTTTCGGTTTAGCTTCTTCACCAACGCGGACGGGTCAATATGTTTAAAACACAACCAGTGCTTTTTTAACTTACCTTCCTGGCAATTATGCGTCCTCTCTCTTGGTATTGCTGAACACGCCCCTTTCCCCTGGATTGTTTTTTTTACGATCCGGGCGCCCACCCCCCCATATCTCCGGCACGTTGTTAATCTCGTAACTCCCTGCACGCCCTACCTTTTTTCTTCCCCCTTCATTTCTCCGTGGCCCATACCTTCTGGAATGCAGCCCCTGCAAGTCTCTTTCTTGCAGAAACGCCTCCTCTGATGACTTTATTCCTTTGGCCGTTCCCAGGCGCTTACGATCTCCCAGTTCTTGCATGTTTTCCAGTTCCGAGAGGGATTACCACCCGTTTACCCTGCCAACTAGCCTCTTCTTCAGCTCACTCCCTGATGGCAACGTCAGTCCGTTACCTTCTTCCTCCTTCATTGATAACTCGACTGTTACTCTGCGCACACTCCTTTCTTCCCACCTTTTTCAAGAACGATTTCATTTCACCTTATCGGCTCATGTCGCCTACACCTTTTTGTGCGGCCCGTGAAGGCCCATTCCCGCCGAGGCGTTCTTCCCAGTTTCCAGCTCCCGTCTTTCCCCGTTTTTCCTGGTTTGGAAACCCTTGCTGTTTTCTTTTTGCCAATCGAGCTTTGCCGAGATCACTGCCCCCAACAGCCCTTTTTCCAAGTTCTTCCTTCTTCTTTTTTTTTTCCTCCCAAGAAACGAGACCTCCACTTTTCTTTTTTCGACAGTTTGAAACTTTCTCACTCACAAAGCGGCCTTATTCTCCCCCCATCAACCTTAGCTTGAGGAATCTTGTTTTTGCTTGATAGTGTCGAGTTGTTCACGAGATCTTCTCGACAACCTTGCCCCCTTCCCCGTGAATTATAGTGAGGCGTTTCCTTTCCACTCCCCCTCCTGCTTATTTTTCTTCTCTTTTTTCCCCAATCCTCCGTTTGTCAATCCAGGTCCCAGTTAGGTTGTATTCTCACGCCCTCACGCAATATGTTTTTTTTTCTGAATATTTTTTTCACTCCAACATACTCCTCATCCCCCCCTATCTTCAGCTCTTTCGATGGCTTGCGTTAAGCCTTTGTGCTTGCGCCATTTTTTCACTGCGTCATGTTTTCTCGTTCGTGATGCGACTTTTTTGCAGGAAGAACTTGTCTCCGAGCTTCGTTTCCTGTCATCTCGATGCCCCAACCCCTCAGTTGGTCCAAGGCGCATCGTTCCCTTTTTTTTCCCCCCCTTACTATTTGTTTTGAAACTTCCCACCAGCGTTTGCGGGGCCCAGATCATATTTGGAATCCGGTCCTCCGCGTCGGAGGGATGTTCTGCCGCTGAGTGCCAACCCCCCGCCCAAGTTTTTTTTGTATGATTAACTAGACTGCTCTATGTCCCCAAATGCGTTCCTACTAGTCTGATCCCCGGATCCTTCATGCACGTCCCTCAATTCACGACTTAAGACGTTTTTTCTTACATGGACTGTTCTCTTTTGCCGGCAGTTTGGTTGCTGGTGACCCCGCTAATGAAACCCTGAGATACGAGCCCTTGTCTTCCTACTGCCGCTTGCTCTCTTTTTTTCCCCAGTCAAACGTCTTGCTCTGTCGTTCTGCGACTTTTCCCTTACGCAAAGATCCTTCTTGACTTCTTTTTTAACGAGTAATCAGGTAGCACGTGCGGTGTTTTCGAAAGTTAGGTCTTCTGTTTCCTTTCCTCTTTTCCCAGAACTAAGTGACCGCGAATTGGGTGGGCCTCCCGGAATATTAAACTTCCACAGTTGTGTTTCTTCGTGTTTTCATCCGATCCATCCTTTTTTCTTGGCTCCGCCCGGAACGGTGAGACCTAATTCATTCCTCGGAGGTTTTTACCAAGACCGCGTCCTTATCCGCCATTTTTATTCTCCACTCTTTTATCTGATGTTTGTCCTGCCCCACCAATCGTGAAGCGAGCGGCGATTGACCCCCAGATTGACTCCCATAACCAAGCCCCCTAGTCTTTCTCTCCACCAACAGCCTTTTTGGGGGGGTCGCCTTGTCCCCTTCAGAATCCCTCTTTTTTCACCATGCAGTGGCTCCCTTTTTAATCTTTTCGGACTTGGGGAGCGAGCCCCCCCACCGCGTGAACCACTCTACGTGCCGTGTCTCCTTAATTTTAGCTCTCCGAGCACTTTTTTTGTAGGTAGTCTCTGTGAGGGCTTTATTCCGAGGGACCTGTGCCTCGCCCCGCCCGATTGATCCTTCCAGCTTCTCTGTCACCATTATTTGGAACGGCGTGGCCGTGGTTCCCCCCCGGCAGTGTTTCTTCCTTCAGCCCGCGGTTTCACAAACATCTTGCCTTCCTTTCCCTTCCTGTCCTTGCTTTTCAAGAGGAGCCGAGGAATGCTGTGGGGGGTAAATGTCGTGTGTAGAGCGTTTTTTTTCTTTCTTTAGATTCTTCTTCAGCACAAATTAGTCTTTGCGAATCTATATCTTTTAACCCGTTTTGTTGTTCTCTCTATTAGTTCAGATGAAGACCTTTTTGGGAGCCAGAAAGACATTCATGGGCTCGACCTCAAGTGAGGTCGAGGGCCTTTTTCTCCTGGGTCCAGGTCTGAAATGAGTTCCTCCTTGCCCCTTCCCTTAAGCCCGCTTGCTGACAGCGTGTTTATGCCTCCCCGCGTCACGGTCACATTCCTAGGGGGTCATACTCCCCCCCCCTCAATTTACCCGCAGCTTGCTTTGGAGAGCAGCTTACGGGTCTCATCAAGAACAGGAGACTCCCCAAACTAGAGGCCGTCTTGTTCGCTGGCGCTATTAAGACCGTGTAGTCACGTGTGGACGCCGCCCGACCAGAAGCGGTGAAACTTACGTCCTCCTTGTCAACGGATTAGTTCTTATTTTGGGCCGACCCACCCCCTGCTCTATTTTGTGTTTTGTCGCACCTCCGACATAGAAAATTTTTTCGATTGATTCGCCCTTATGTGACGTGTAAATCTCTTTCCGCTTTTGCTGTATGGCTCCCCTTACCCGGAACGATCAGCCAGTTCTGAATTGACTGCTCTTCACCAAAGATGACGTTTTTGTTGAAACCCCAACCCCCCTCCTCCCCTTCTTCGCCACCGGCGTGTCCCAGGAGGGCGGGAAGCGCCTTGGACCACGCCCTTTTACCGTTGACCTGTTTTTCCCCGATCTGCCGGGGAACCAGATCGAGGCTTTCCCTTTCGTTAACTGACAACTCCCCTTTTATCAACCCTGCCGACGTTTTTCACTCCCCCTCTCTGACTGACATCACTTTTTTCCCCTCCCTTGCTTCTTTTATTAGAACCCCGATCCCAAGCCGTCCCTATTCATATCGGCTAGAGCCCATTTGATCTTACAGTCGCTCCCCCCCCCATTTGGGGAAGGGTTTCACCAACAATCCGCCACAGGACCAAAGAGAAGTTTTTCCTTCCGCGTGCTCCTTTGAGTTTCCCTTAGAGCGTTTCCACGGACTGAACCTTCTTCAATTTGGACCTGAGAGTTACTTGTCTCCGCAGTTGCACGCCCCTTAATTTTGGGAACAGAATCGGGAGTTTTACCGCCCAACCTGTTCCCTTTTTCCCTGGCCAGACCGTTTTTTTCCCTCTTGGCAACATCCCCTTCCCTTTCAAAGTTTTCGCTTTGTGTTCCCTTTCTCCTTGTTATGGTCCACTTCTGTTTAGTGTTGCAGAGGTCACTGAAACCCCAAGACTTTCCTTTCTTTGCTAGAAGAGGCGGTGTTTTTCTTCTTTTTACGCCGACCAATTCTCCCTCTTTTGTGCAGTGACCATCCAACGCGGTTGAGTTTTTACTCCCTCATCAAAGAGTTGAGGATTGGGAGATTTGAGTTGACACTCTCTTTCTCCCCTTTGACATGCCGGGAAGAGCGTGAGTTTTTCTTCTTCCCCCCCCCACTCTTTCTCCTCTCTCTTTTAATCCTCCATAAGTGAGCGACCTCCTTTTCCCCCTGTTCTTATATGATGACAAACGCCTTTTAAAGTCGTTGACTCGTTTTTTTTCTATTAGTTGGCAACTCCCCTTTTCCCCATCGCCGTCACCGATTCCTAAAGCTCTTTGTTTCTTGACCTCGCCGTTTCTTGCCACTTTTTTTCCTCCCCCGACAACACTTGACTTATTCCTCATCCTCCTTCCGAGTCCCAGCACGTGTGCGAGATTTCATTGGGCACTCGATACCTTTTTTCAACCGTGGTCAAACTTCTCCCCGTCCGCCGTGGAAATTCGACCTCTTTTCACGCAACGCGTTGACTTTTTGTCCCTAGGCTCCTTAGGAGCAGGGTCCATCCTTCCAACTCGACTATGAATTTCCCCCCACTTCGAAATAGTTTATGGCGTTTCCCCTCCCTTTTGAGGCCGTACTCCATTCCCCAAAAAGTATGAGTTAGAATGAAGTCAGCCGTGGGTTAACTTTCCTCACCTGCTCTTTCCAAGATTGAAGCTCACTGCAGGTTAATTTTGTTTTTTGAACGTTTCTTTAATCCCGCGCTCATGAACCAAATTGTTTTGATTCTTCTCACTCCTCTCGTAGACGTTTGGCTCTGACGCCCTCATACCCTCAAGTCATCTTCTTCTTCTGGGACTTTCTCCTGACCATCCCCAAAGATTAAGATGTCACATGTATCCGCTCCCCTGGTAGCAACGTCGCTTTTTTTCGGTTTCTTTCCGACTTTAGGGCGGCTTTTGTTCAGACCTCTCCCTTGCATTCCCCCCTTGACCATATTGGTATTTAGACATTTGCTGTGAACCCTCCTTTCTTTAGTTCGTGTTAAGTATCCCCCTCGTTTTTCTCTCCTTAATTGCCGCCTTCCCTCCGCCGGTCAGTTGTTGTAGTTCAACAAACATTCTTTTGAGACCCCCTTCTTAGAAAAGCCTCTCCCTCCTTTCCTTTGCTCCCTTCAATACAGCAACCTCGTGTTTTCCCGACTTTGATCCCCCCTCCCCTTCAAGGCAATCCCCAGCTCTCGCTTTTCCTTCCCAGCAAATCTTCGCTTTTTTTGGCTTTGTTGTCGTGCCCATCGACCTACCCCTCTTTGTATTGAGTTTTTCTTCGTTGTTAACCTTTGAGTTTGGTCGCGGCGTCACCTCCTTCTAGAAGTTGGAGGGGATTTCTTTCTATTCCCGTGGCTCCAGCTCTTTTGAGTATATGTGATGTTTCCCAGCCTTCCGATGTGATCGCCTACACGCATTCTTCGTTTTTTCTTTTTTTCCACAGGACGATTCCTTCTTTTCTTTCCGGTATTTTTTCCTGTCTCACTTAGTTCTACTTCCAGTCCAAGGCGCATTTTCCTTCCCTTGCGATTAAGACCTGAGAGTCCTTCCTCGGCCGTTCTCTCCTGACCTTTCTTTTCTATTTTTGAGATAGCGCTCTAGGAGTCCGTTCCTTATGGTTTTTTGTATCAGTCATATTATCCCCGTTTTTTCTGAGAGCTTTCGAAACCCCTACAGCAGAAGGTGATTCTTACCCTACCAGATCTTCTTTTTAGACCATCCAGAGTATTAGATATTCCCTTTGTCCTCTTTTATTCAAGGCGTTCCTTTCACTCGGATAAATTTTTCCTCCTGTTTAATGAAGCGATTTTCTCTTGAAGGACCCTCCCCCGTTTCAAAACGCCTGTCCTTGTTTCCCTCCGACTCGCCCTCCCGAAACGCTTTTCGATCACACTCCTTTCCCGTCTCCTTGAAAGAACGACCCCACCCAGCTCTCTTTTAGTTCTCTTCATCCCCCGCAAATTCTATTCGTCACGCCGATCATCTTCCCATGAACAGGGGAACACTAGCCCCTCTACCCCTCTTTCCATTGGATTCGTTTTTCTCGCCTGGTTTCCCCTACCCCCCCTCCCTCTGTGTGTTGGGCCGGCTCCAATTTCAAGCCATCTTGATTGCCTCGCGCTCTGGTTTTTTCAATCGACATAGGTCGACTTCTCCCTATTCGATTCCGCTAAGGAACGGAATTCAGTTTTGGAATGTCTGGAGTTTCCTGGACGGACCTTTTTTTTTTTTTCACTAAAACACATTTTGGTTTTTCCTTTCCTTACTCTCGTGCGGTTGCGCCCTTATTGATTCTGTACTGTCTTCCCTTCCCACAAGAAGATTTTTCTCTCTCCGCGCCGTCCCCATTCCCCCCAGATTCGGAAAGGGTGACCGTCTCTCCCTCAACAGCACCCGCCCCCCCTATTCTAAACCGGTCCCCCGCGACGTTGTCCCTACTGATTCCGGGTCAATTAGATATTTTTTCTTTCTGCTTAGATCCAGATTCCCTCGACTTTTCTCTTTGATATCGGCTGCCTCTTTGCTTAAGACATTCAAGGGCTCTTTCTCTGGGGGTATGGAAGGCGGGAACTCCCTCCTTCTCCCCTCCATTTCCAATCAGAACCCTCACCTTCTTCCTCTTCCGCTTTTTTCATTGCTTTCACCTGCATCCGTTACCGGATCCCTCCTTCCTTCCTCCGAATGTGGCGCCTCTCTATCCATCCGTACTGGCTACGCCCCCCCCTGCCTCTTTCTGACTTTTTAAACTTTTGTTGAAAGACGCCTCCACCTTTGGACTCACGGCTCCAGTTTTCTATATGAAAAGTGTTTGAGGTCACACCTTTCCTATTTTTCAAGGCAGGTATTTTTTTGCCCTTTCCTTTCCCTTTTACCCCCTTTTTTATCTCTTCACTAATGAGATCCCTCCCCGAAGCTTCCACACCACCCCTGGCTTGGTCTTCCTCCCTTTGACCTCTCAATTATTTTTGTCAGTTCCCTTTGAATTTTCTGAACCAGCGTCAATGACTTCGCACCTTTTGCCGCGGGGTCTGCGTCTGGCGGAGCTTGGCCCACAGAAGTTCTTTCGGTTCCAACCGTTGAAGTTTATCTTTGATCCTTGCTTTGCCCTTCCCATGATTTATGGTTCTTTTCTCTTATGTGTGTGTGTGTTTTTTTGGAATAGCTTTCGTTTTGTCGTAGATTTTCCCCTCCCTCCCGACCCCGCGTTATTTCCGGGTTTTTCTTCCAGTCCTATCCTTCCGAACTATCGCAGCGAGTCCCCAGCTCTTTGATGGATGCTTTCTCCTCTCTTTTTGTCTCTGTTTTCCTCCCTTACCACCACATAATACCCCTTCATGTTTATCGTTCTTTATGTCACCCTCTTCTAGAAGACACTAATTTTCTTGCTTCGGGGTCAGTCCCTCTCTTCGATTTCGATGCCCACCCCCAGCAGTTTTTTGTAAACAACTTTTAAGTTACGCGTTTGATTCAAGTATGGAACATTCCTTTAAAGCTTTTTTTCCCAAGAGGATTACTTGCCGCGTTTCCAGCTTCTCCCGTTTCTTTTAAACTCCCGGCCTTTTGTTCCCTTAGATGCTTAGTCTCTCAGACGTAGATTTCGATATTTCCTCTTCTTGTTACCTCTTTTCCGTCGCTCGCCCGTGCTCTTCCCATCCCATGAGCACTTAATGCAGGTCTTGGTCTGTGGCCTGCGGTTTCTTTTGTGAAGTCCCGCTCTTCCTGTCCCCCCCATCCTGAACCCTTTTTTTTTGTAAGAGACGGTGTGCTTTTCTCCCGAACCCTCAGGCTTTTCTTTCGCTCTGCAGAGAATCCCTGACACTCGTGAACTCCTGTCATTCCTATAACTGGGTTTTACTTGGGCCTTCGCGTTTGTGTTGTTCTGAGACAGTCTTGTCTTCCCCCATTTCTGAGAGTGACGACCTCGTGCCGAGAACTGTTGGTTCCCCCTTTTTTTTTTTCTTTTGACTGGACTTCCGTAAACAGAAACGACTGCTTATTCGGTTTTACCCGTATCAGCGTTAGGTTTGAGAGCATAATGCCGTCTTTTCAGAACGCTTTCAGCTTTCTTCAAAACCTACTGCGTTGGTTTTTTTCAAGACCGCCAGCACTAAGACCCTGATCTTCCCCTAGTCGTCATGTTTTCTTACCAGCCCCACGTTCTTTTCTTCCACTTAGGATTGTCCAGTCCCGGCTCGAAGACAATCCCAAACAGACTTTTGCTTTCATCGCACCAGCACTCGCCTTCTTCTTTTAGGTTTAGTTTCAAATCTGATCGAAAGCTTTCCCTTGCCCTGTGTTACTTCTTTGTCACTTTTTTGTAATATGGTCTCTTCTTCCAATGTTTCTTAGTAGTTTTTTCTTCCCTTACCAGCGCCCCTCTAAAGATCTGGGTTCTGTCCTTTTCAGTGTTAAGACCCCGGCCGATGTTTCAACACGCCAGGCGTTCCCTTCTCTGTCTTGTCTCCCAATTCTAATGCGAAATGCGTTTTGACTGCGTTTACCTGCCAACACGTATCCTTCATCTGGCGAAAAACGTGAACTTCAGTTGCCCATTTTTTTGACCTCATGAACCTGCACTTATGCCAGCTTCATGCAAATTTTTCTTTTTGACGTCTTCCCTGCTCTGTCCGCAAACAAGGAGTTCCTTGTTGCAATTGCGAAATCTTTTTTTTTTTTCCATTATCCTCGTTTCGCGATTAGAACCAAAAGATGAGGTTGTTTCTTCCGCCTTCAAGCCGACCTCACTCTCTATTGACGCCCTTTTCTCGGCAGCTTGGCCGATCTTAATTCAGGTATTTTCCCTCTTTCATATTTTTCCGCCGCTTGCTCCATCTCCCTCTTGGGGCGTGGGCCTACCTTTCATGTTTTCTAGTTTCCCCTTTTTCACTCCGACATCTTTACTGACCGGCTGATTAATCTGCTTTTGGCGTCCCTTTCTGCTTGACAAGACGACAAGCACCAGGAACGTGCCCGTCTGGACCCCTCCCCCCTTCCGAGTGGACGCCGGCTTTCGCGGACAATTCCCATATCGTTTTCCGACTCCCCACTTCAATATTCAACGCTGTTCGTTTTCCCGAAGAGTCCCCCCCCTTGAAGCGCGATGTGTTTTTTTTTTTGAAGTTCCCCCTCCAAGCCCTGCACCTCTGAAAAGTGCTTACGCTCTGGGTGTTATGCTTTCTAATTCCGTCGACTGGAGTATGGCCCTCCCCTTCCCTTCCTCTCGCTCGTTTTTCCAATGCGTCTTACCCCTGAAATGTTTGTTGAAAGACCCAGATTCACGATACTTTCCCTAATGGCCCAAGCTGACCCAAGAAGCAGGTGTTTCTTTGACACTTCCTAACAATGTCATTTTATGTTTCCTATCATTCCTTGCCACCCATATTTTTCTCGGCACGGAGTTGGCCTTTTGACCTAACATCCACACTCCTCTTTACTGAACACCCCCCCTTCCCCCGGTTCGAATGACATTCCCCATTTTCCCCTTGGATTCCGAACGCCCAAGCCCCCCTCCCCCCTCTGACTTTTATCTTTCGTGCCTTGTGCTTCGTCTTCAGGTTTCTCTTCCCTGTTTTTTTGCGTGGATTCACCACACCACCCACAGACACCCCCCCGTTTATCTTCCTTTCTCGCGTGCTTGGCAATGAGCAGCGTTAGGAGAGAATTCAGGCCTTTCACTGTTTCGTACTCATCCCTACCTTTCTTAGCCGAACGAGTATCGAATTTTGGACCTCTATTCGAGTTGACCTAAAGCCTCACTCGCCCAGTACCCTGGGATTTACTCTTTGCCCTGAGTCCACGATTTGTCAGTTGGTCCGTCCCTTTCAAAAGTACGATTCCTTGGAACATGCTGTTTTGGTTTTCGGAGAGCCAGCTTTCTCAGGAACCCAACGAAGCGCGCACAGCGCTACAAAACACCAGCTTCTCTGGACCGGACTACGACTTTGTGGGAGCGAAAGAAAACTATGAACCCTTGAGACCTTATGTTGGGCAGTCTAATACCTGGACCACGACAGCCGGCCCAGATTTTGTACCGGCCACTATCAAAGATTTTGGGTGTGTATCCGAGCGCTGTGGTCGTGTGAGGTATGGGACCAAGATGATCGTATCGCCCAAAGCAAGGAACCTTTCTTTTATATTTCCTGTTTCAGCATGCCCCGACCCCCCTTCAACCCACCCTATTGAATATATCTCTTTTCACCTTCGGAACGCAGTGTTGATCGGAAATACTTTCCCGTCGGTGTTACGACTTCCCGCCTCACAGCCAATTAACTTAGTAAGTGGCTTGACCAGATATTGTTAAGTGGTTCCAATATAATCCCCATATCTACCACCCTCTTTCCTTCCCCTTTGTATGTGATTGAGTAGTCCCGTCCTCCGGAAATTTGATGAGAAAGTTTTCTTCCTCCAATTGACCCCATAAACTGAGTGTTATCTGATTCCCCCGTCGCCCCCGTCAGCAGTCCCGAACTGTGTATTCTCTTGGGTGTAAGTCCCCGATGCTCCCGATTCCACAATAAAAACTTTCATTTTGTAACCCAAACGGGCTGCCGTTCCCCTCCTTTCCATTGCTTTTATGGGCTCCTAAAGAGCCTATATTGTACAAAGCTTCATCCGGTTGGAAGAAGATTCCCGCGGTGGAGGCTTAGTTCTGTTTTTCCCAAAATCGTCATTCCCTTTTTGTGTCGCGTAGAGTTTACTATTTCCCACAGCGTGCTAATAATTGCCTTCTCCCATTTCTTGCACGTTGCCAGCCCGTCGCCTCCCTTTCCATCTGAAGAGTACTTCTTTGTTCTCTTTCTTTTTCTCCCTTTTTTTTTTGGTGAAGTCCCCCTTTTCTTCCAAATTGTCTTACGAGTTGCTTCCTAGACACGCTGCCCCCGATTCAAAGATAACCCTCGCGGTATTTCTTTTGTGGAGTGATTAATGAACCCTGACCTAGACTTCCCCACTGCCCCCATTAACGTTCCTCCTTTTTCTGACAGGAGAGGGTTTCCGGTTTAATTAGGGATTCTCTGTTTCGTCAGCTTGTTTTTTTCCGAGATAGGTTGTCCTCTAAATGAGTGATCCCCGCACCAAGGTACTGGGGGTAGTTCGTGGTAGTCTCCCCCCAACTGTTTTTTTTAGGTCTCCCCCTTCCCTTCACGGTGCGACCTTTCTCTTTTTCCTTTTTTCTGTTCACCACTTTGTTTCAGAGTTGTGACCGTAAATCGCCCCTCTTCAAGTGCTTTGTCTCGGCCTACACCCAAATTCTCCAGTCGGGAGATTGACCTTCCCCCAGTAGATCTTCTGCCTCCCCAGTCTGTTCTGGCGCTTTCCTCTAAACCGTGCAACCGGGGTTTTGTGGGTCTCATCTGCTTTCTCCGCTGTCTGACATATTAAGTGGCGTAGGAGCTTCTCCTTTTGGCCGTCAGTGCAGCCTTTCAACCCGGTGACGTACAGCCGTTGATTTTCTCTTCCTTCCGCGCCTTTTAAACGAGAGGCGTCTATGTTCGTCACATGGACCCTTTGGCTACACGCCGATCCCTTTCGGCGAGATTCGTGTACCTGAATAGAGGACCTTCTGGCGGCCGTCCCCAACTTCTTTTTAAGAAATGAGTGTTACAAAACTTCCCTCCCCCCGGCCGATTTAAGTTAACGGGATTTGATCCTGATGCCAACTTCTCTGTCGCTTAGAAGTTGACGCTTTTATACTTCGCACCCCCCAACCTTATTGATTCGTTGGTTATTCTTCTATATATTTTATTCCCCCTTTGTTCGAGAGCAATTAACACCAGACTCGAAGTTTTTTCTGAACCATCGATCTAAGTTACACAGTAGGAAAAGAGTTCTTCCTAATTTCCCTCCGATTTATTGAATTCGGTTATTGGGGTTTTGCAAAAAAAAGGATTCCCCTTTTCTGAGCTTGATGTACCCCGTCCTGGAGTGCTT
>Ga0179593_1465029_pt1 | contig 18171 bp, 27 predicted proteins | sample CZODoug2_1_08_16_FD_185931 | JGI IMG/M metagenome (GOLD analysis project Ga0179593, IMG submission 185931) | Vadose zone soil fungal communities from Angelo Coast Range Reserve, California, USA - CZODoug2_1_08_16fungal (PacBio error correction) | ecosystem: Environmental > Terrestrial > Soil >... | reverse complement strand
ACTGGTAAACACTGTGCGTGCTTTTTTTGCCTTTTACAACCATGGCTACCATCACCGTTTCTGTGACCCCCCTCCCCCCCCCTTGCCAGACCGCCCGCCTGCGTTTATCCTCGTTTTGTTCCCAATATAGTCCCGCTCTGGGCGCTGGGCCCGCACGCCCCAGCCCCTGCACGGTCGGCTTTTGGAAGACTCCCATCCCTCCGCCACTGCAGTTTAGGGCGCCACTACTCCTCGTTTGGCCGAAGCGTCGAGCGCCTTTTTGAATTGCTTCGGAGCTTTTCTCGACGCTCTTAAGTTAACCATTGTTTAGATTTCCCTGCCCCACCCGCTTTAAGAGACAGAGACTGGGTAACCGAAGCCACGGCCTTTTAGATGACGGGACCCTCCGCGGCCGTTCTTCTTCCTCCCCTCCGCTCTTCGAGGCCTCTTAAGCATGGAGCCCTTCCTTTGGGACAACCGTCGCGTGATGGCCTTGGCCCGGCCGCGTGATCCCCTGAATGTGGATGTTGCCTCTTTCCTTTCTCATGAGCCCCGTTCCCCCGGAGAGCTTGATAGTAATTGCGGAAATGTGATTCACTTCGTTTCATACCCATCTCCAGATCGCCTTCCTAATCCTTTTCTGTTTCGTTCTCCCCTTTACAATCGTGTCGAATTTTTCTCACATTACGGCCGGATTTTTTAACGCTCGAAAGACTGTTCCATATTCTTTTGTCTCAGTTTTTTTCTCCCACAGGCCATCAGGCTTTTCACCAACACGGTGTGCATTCGTGCGGTTCCCTCACAAGCGTCGTATGCAGTAAATTATATACGTGTCGCCTCTTGAGAGGATTGGAAAATCCAGGGGAAAAATTCTCCCATTTTTCGCTCGTTTTTTTCCGTTCCTTCTAAAGTCTGACGCCACACGTACCTTTTTTTCCTGACTTCTGGTGGTGAGCCTCCCGAAGTGATGTACAAGTTCAGTGAAAATTGTACGGGTTAGGAAACGATGGAGCCTCTTTTTGAATTTCTTCGGGAACACCGCTTTCTTCCTTTCAGCTCGCGGAACTTTCCTCAACGTTTTAAGAGAAGGTAAGCGAGCCTCAAAGCTCACCGTGTGTTTAAAGCGGTGCTTACATCTTAATCATATTTCAGGTCTCTCCACAGGGTAACTAAGACGCCCTTGGTATCCATTCCAATTCCCCTCCATTTTCAGCCACCCTTAGAGTGTCAGGTTCGCGCTTGTCGAAATTGTTTTTTGGTGGTAGAATTAACGCGACTTTTTCCAGGATGATTTACTTTCCTTTATCCGCTTTCTTTTTGAAGCCATGACCTGTCTTTCCCGCCAGCTGGTCTTGTGCGGCTTCCCCCCCCCCCCCACCCACTTTTGGAGGAATGACGGTTCGTCTTGATTCTCAACCTTTGCTGTTCGCTTGGTTCTTTTTGGTCCTTCGCGTGGCTCCCTCCTTTCTTTTTTCCCTCCAAAACGATCGCAGTTGTTCGATCCGGAACAGGTTTGAATTGAGGCTTTGATTTTCCCCGTGCGCTGATTACGGGTCTTTTCCTTCGTTAACCGTCACGCTTCTCGTCCCTTTCCTTCCTTGCGCTGTTGCTTCGGCTCCCCCTTTTTTTCCAATCTTGCTTCGGATATCTACTTCCTTTCCTCCCTTTTTTTGTTGCTGCTTCATTTAACGACCCGTTCCTGGCAGAAGAAAATGCACGGAAATGGTCGAAGCGCAGGCGGTCTTGTCCGTTCCCTCTGATTTCATACCCCGCCTCTCCCCCCCGAACTTGCAGATGGACATCAACGTTTGCCATTTCCCCAGGTCATTATTCCCCCTCTGTTCCTATTAAACAGAAGAGGCTGGTCCAGCGCGAGCCAAACTACTTCCGCTTTTCCCTCGGCTCATGGTCTTGGTCGATTCACAACCTTCGAATTGGTAAGGTCGTATGTTCTTTCCCTTAGTAAACCTGATTTCCCCCCTCCTCCATAATCATGGAGGAAAAGGAAGAAATTAATTAGGTGTTCTGTCCGGGGGATAACAACAAACTCCTCTATCACGACGCCGCGCATTTTCTTTAATGCCTTAGCAGGCCCCCTCCCCCTTGGACTGAGTGGTAAAGTTTCGCCCTGCAAAACCTGAGAGTGTTGTCCCCTGTAGTACTACTTTGAGGGGAAGACGCCCTTTGAGCTTACCTTCGCTCTGACCGCTTTTCATACCCCCTTAGGCCTACCTTTCCCCCCCGCCGATCCTTTTCCCCCTTCCTGGTTTGTTCCCGTCCCCGTTCTCCTGCGTGAAGTCCCCCAAGGCAGGAAGGTACCCGTTGCAAACTTAAATCTTCTTTAATTTCGAACGAAAGAGTACCCAGTAGGTTTTTATGCGTTCTCTTTCAACCATGCCTTCCTCTTCTCTTGGCGATTCTTCTCTTTCCCACATATCTTATCGCACGCACGTAGGCAACGGTCTCAGGCGAAGGGAACTGGCGCCATGTTGCAGGGATGGTTTAAACCCGATGCACTTGTTGGGGTTAACCCCGTTTTCCCTTCGCGGTTCATCCCCTTCCAAGCTGGCCATCAGGTCCTTGCCTAGGGCTTTCGAAATAAAACCCTGAAATGTCTAAGTCTGAGATTATGTAGACCCTTTCCTTCTTTCGTCGCCGGCGTTTTCCCGTTTTCTCTCCCTACTCACTTGTCCGCAATGATTTTCCCTTAACCTTGCCGAAATGTCTGGCTCATCGCCGGGTGCAGAGGCCTCCCTTAATGGAGGATAGGCGGCCCCCCCAGGCCCTTTCATAATCGAAATCCTAGCCAGGCCGCCACGTGCTTACCCCCTCCTTTTTGCCGATCCCTTTTTTTCCGTCCCAGACCCCCTTTCGCGGTCCCTTTCCCGAGAACACGTGCGGACCGGCCGAGGCGATCGGTTATCGAACGCGCGCCAGTTTCTCCATCGTCCGATCGGCTTTTCGTTTCTCTACATTTCCCTCCCCAAGCTTAGCGGAAGGGGGCTTCACTCTCCTCCGCCCCGAGATAGAGCCCAGCGATGGAAGAAGGGCACCCGCCTTTCGAAACTCCCCTCTAATTTTATGCGGATCTTTTCCACTGTCTTTCGCGCTTTTTTCGGTCCCCTGTTCGGTTCTTCCCCACAGATGAAGTCCCTTGAGTGTTTACAGGAAATAGCTTCTTTTCCCCCGGCGGTGACATTTTTCTTTTCCCTAACCCTTTTGCTCTCGGTTGTCTGTGGCTCGCCAGTCTCTTTGTTGTGTTGCCCAAACTGGATAGAGATATTGAATCTCCGTTGTTTGTTTATGATTCCCCTTCCGCCAAGTCCAATTTTTGCTCCTTTCGCGCTCGACCCCCCCCTTTGATAGAATCACGGTTATTTTTCACCGACCACACTGACAGGAGCTCCCCTCGTTTTCCATTTCCGACCCCACGGTCGATCGCACGCCTGTCGACCGTTCTGTTTGTGCGGCTCAAAACGGCCCAACGCGTTCCAACGCTGCTTCTGTCATTCAAGCGATCCCCCCCCAATGCATCGGTTTCGGGTCGCCAAAGTCCCCCCTCTTTTTCCGTAGGCCCTCCCCTTCCTCTCGCACTGACATGGTTAGGAGCTGAGCCAAGAATTTCCCCTCAACTCTTTTAGATTTTACCGGAAGACTTCCCTCTTCGCTCGCTCTGACCTTTCCCGATTCGTACCGATCCCAGCCGCGGCCGGTATTACGGGGGAGGTTTGACCCCTCTATTCCTTTTTTTCCCTTCCTCATTCGATCGGCTGTGGATCTCTGGAGGGCTTTCGATTGACCCCCCTTTTCTTTCCCCTTTGCAACGGTTCTCTCCTCCTGAGGTTGATGTCCCCTCTGCCCCGGCGGATTGCTCAGGGCGGAGGCTTTTTGATGCTGGGAAAAGGTTTTTTAATTTGCCCCCCTTTTTAGCTGCCCTGCCGAAGAACTCGAGCTCAGCGCGCGCAAAATCCTCTGCCTCACCGGTGGACGCCAGCGGCGAATCTTTTTGCAGATCGCCGTTGTCCGCAGTGTTCTTCCCCCCCTCTCATCTTTTACCCCCCCTGTGTTTCTTGTAAGAAAGCAACCCTTCCCCTGGACGGAAAAGTTCTTGCCGCGTTCCTTTTTTCCCCTCGCCGCCCGATACTTTTTTCCTTCCTTCCCCTCTCCCATGCCGACTCTCTTTTTCCCCTGGTGCCGTACTCAAGTCGCGCAATAACAGCCTATTGGTAAGCGTGGTGTGAGTTAAATCTTAGATTTAAAAGTTCGCCACACCCCCTTTTACCGGTCGCTCGTTTTAAGCAACGAGCCGAGTTGTTTCGGCCCCGCTCCCCTCGGGGGTGCAATCCTTTGCGAAGATAGAGGTGAGGAAGTTGTCCCGGAAGTGCAGGTGAGCCTACAAGATTGTTGTCTGTCCCTTTCATTCGGACGACAGCCAACGCTTCTCGCATATTTTTGCATTTCTGCTCCGAGTTTATTTTCTCCCCTGGGATTAATTACAATTTAAATTCCCCAGCGGACGTAGGGTTGGCGCTTCTTGTTAGTTGAATTTTGTTTGGAATCCGCCCAACTCCCTTAGGTATGCATTTTCCTCCCTCCCCCTATTAATTCCCCCCCCCCTCCCGTCCCAGTTTCCCGCCCTTTTGGACTAATCTTTTGTGTTTGTGAGGATGCCCCGGCATGATGAAAAGGAACTCGAACCTGTATCACCCATGAGCCGCGATTCTCGTGTGTTCCCTGCCCTTTCTTTGTTCTTCTCCGCTGGCTCTCCCCTCCTTGGTAATATGAAACCGATACAGAACGTTGTCGAGGAAAGGTGGACTTAGACTCTTCCATCAGTGAGAGTTCCGGTTCGATCCTCTGCTTAAGCTAAACCGCTGTCGCTCGACCTCCCTTCGTCTCTTCTTTGCCTGTTTTTTTCTTCCCCCCCTTTTTTTATGGATCCTTTTCCCTCATCTACCGTATTTTGGAAGCACAATTGACTCCGGAAGCGACGCCTGCCCTTCTTCGATGCGACATGGTTGTCTTCTGCGCTTCAACTCGTTCAACTCCTTGGGAGCATCCACCGCACTTAAGAAGCGCAACGAGGAATCCTTTAAATTCCACACCTTTCCTTCTTCCTTGATCGGTTTTTTGCCTCTCCCAAGAATATTTGGCCCAAAGAGAGACCAAAGACGTCCTGCCCCCTCACTCTCTTTGTCTCTTTTTTTCCCAGGCAGCATCCAAACTGGCCCCTAATTTTGAAGGGAAGTCAGAAGGCAGTACGAAAACATTTCCCACCTCGCGCCTTTATTTCCTCCTTTTTCCTCGACGCTTCTGATTCTGTCGGGCCATTAAAAATAATCGATTTTGTTTAGGGGCAAAAAATTTCGACCCGGGCCCGACTCCCTCTCGCTGGTGTCACTTCCTTTCCCTAGACTTTTCAATCCCCGCTTGGTAATGTTAAGTAGGGCAGCCTTCAAATCTGCGATCTTCTTGGCCAATGTCGTCCAGACCTTTTGCCTCTTAGACGCCCTTTCTAGGCACAGCTTCGATGGACTTCGACGTGAACCTTTTGGAGCCTCCGCTTCAGCCATGTCCTCCTGCGGGTCTTCCATGCTCGGCGCATCCCTTTTGACCTTACCCCACATGATCGATCAGGAAACGGGGTGAAAGAAATTTAAACTTTCATTTCTCCCCCAGGACGGCGACCCCTTCCCGTGTTTATTTCTCCTCTTTTCTCTGGAAAAAAATTGAGTAGGAGCTCTACTTTTTCGCCCCTTTTCCTGGAGAGGGTCCCCCTTGGCTCACCTGCCCTTCCTTCCTCGCCGGCTAATTCCCTTTTTTACACCCCCGCCAGGTTCTGTGATTTTCAACCGTCCCCCAGGTGTGAATCCTAAAGTGTGCTCTCATAACCACCTGCGGCCCGTATCTGTCCACTCCGTCTTCGCCGCGTTCGTTAATAATAAACGCCTCGTGGCGGCATTTTCAATCATTTGGCGGCTCCTTTCTTTCCCCGAACCTCCCCTCTGTGGTCGTCTTCTCGATGTTCTGGTTATCCGAAGTGTTTTCCCCTTTTGCTGAAAATGATATCAACTCTCCGCCCTTTGTCCTCCGAAGGGGGCGCGATTCCCTACTTCCTTTCTGAGCCCCTTTTTCATTCCGATTACCGCGTTCCTGCCACCGCTCGAAAGGTCAGTTCTCGCCTCGCGAAGGGCTTCAGACAGTCTCCCTCCTTTCTTCCTCTGACCCTTTCTTCGACCGTTTTCCTTCTCCCCCAGAGCGGCGAAACGGCATCGCGAACGTTTCGTTTCACTTGGCTGGCCTCTTTTCGACATCTAACCATCTTCTTTTTTCCTCGGCGGATCCCCCCTCTCCTCTATTACCGTTTATTTAGAGGAGGCTTCTACGAAGGTGCCGCCAGCGGTATTGGCGCGCCCCAAATGATTGGGGTCGCTTCTCTCCCCGGATTTCCTGCCCAAGCTTTTGCGGGAGGTTACGGGGCAAAAAAACGTTCCGGTCGCCTTGAGTTTGCCCTTGGGGAGGAGGCATTGCCCCTTTCTTCTTCTGGAAATTTTTTTTGTTCACCGACGGTTCCCACTTTTTTCCGACTCGCAGTGAAGGAGGTTTTTTCCAGCCTCTCTGATTGGAAAATTCTTTTTTTTGATAGAGTCCCCTTTGCCCAAACCGCCACAGCCTCTTCTGCCTCGACCTTTTAGTCCCATAACCGTTTTCTTTGTTGACCTGCCCAAAATTGAACAGACCCTGACCCTCGTATAACGAACTATTTCCCCCCAAGATTCGCCCCTCTCCCGGTTCAAAGCACCTGTGGTGTGAGGGCAACGTCCCCCGTGCCTCACTCTGCGCCTCCGGGAATCGTCTGACCCTCCCGATCGTTTGCTTTTGGATAAAGGACCGCGTATGAAACTTGTCTCAAGTACCCGATATCCGGAATTGCGGAGGCTCTTTATCTCTCCTCCGCTTCGAAATAAATGTTCGAGACGCTCGAGCCATGCCGCTGATCTTCTAAAACTTTTCTCTGCCTTTTCTATCCCCCCTTCGAGCCAGGCTGTGAATGGACGGTCTCCTTTTGCCCCTTCCCGTTATATTTTCGATCTGCTCGTTTGGTAACGCCCTGTCTATCTTTTCTGGATTGTCCGTGTCTGCCTGTCTCCGGCAGATAAATTTAAGGTGATGGCTCAGATTCCCCTGCTAGGAGAAACAATACAGAAGGAGATCGTTAGAGCATTGCTTCCCTGTTTTTTTTCCTTCACCTGATAAACAAAAGCCCTCATGACCCGCCGATACGTTCCGGTTTCTCTTTCCCTTCGCGTCCCCCCTCTAGTTCCTGCCTCACCGAGGAGTTTATTATCACTCCGAGCTGGTGGACAGATCGTGCATTGGTGTGACTCTCCTCTCCCTTTGTACCCCCCCCCCTGGTGTAGTGTCCCAGACCACCCTGAACTGGAGCCCGTTCACCTTTCAGGAGCTAACGCCGCATTTTTTTTTTTCTTTCCTCTCCCCGTCGGCCTTTTCGAAGTCAAAACCCCCACGTCCTCTGCTCGCCGGAAGAGTGTTTCCTTTAATTAGGGAGGAAGCATACCAGGTCAAAGTTATTCCAATCCCGAATATTTACCCCCCCCCCCCCCTTTCGTATCCGTTACCCCTTTTAGGCTGAGGCTAATGTGTTCTTTCGAGGCTCCTCTATGGGGCAACCGCCCCGCCGACTTACCACCCATTTCCCATATCGTCGACTCGCTTCCCGAAGTGAACCTGTTCGGCGCCCTGTAAGCGAGAAGACGGTTTGATTCCCCTTTGCGTCGTACCTGCCTTCCAGGCGTTGGACCCCCTCCATGTGGCCCCAAAGAATTACATTTGCCGTTGCTTCCCTCACTCCACCGTTTGGACGCCCCTTGGATTACCATGCCTAGCTTAAAAAGTCTCAGTCGGTTTCTTTTCAAATGTTTTTTTTGTCTCCTCCCCCCCTAAACCGCGATAGGTATATCCCGACGAGAAGTCAGTTTCCGCCGCCATGAACGTCCTTCCGCTTTTTGTGATCGTGGTTGGGCTAATCGTTGATGACGTCCCTCGTCGACATGTGGTTCTTCCTATGCTCCGTTTTTCTTTTTTTCTTTTCCCCGTCTTGTCTCTTCGCTGTTCTCTCCAGAACGAGTGTTTGCAGAGCGACTAAGAAGGTCGCCTCTGACGTTTTCCTATTTCGCGTATTCTAGGTGATTCTGTATGTTTTTCTTCATCCTTCCCTCCTCTCCACGCCGCTGTATCCTCTCCTCATTCCGGAGTTCCCGGCTAGGATACCTTTTTGTCGTTAAATATGGTGATCGTATCTATATTTTCCTCCTCTTTGTTGATGCCCACTTTTCTTGTCCCTCCCCCCTTTAAAGTCGTGACCCTTCAGTTTACGTCCCTCACTTGAGGTGTTTTCCTCTCTCAAATCTTCTTTAGGTGTAATAATGATCTCAGCCAGCCGCCGATGGATCGCACTTTTCCCCCCCGGTCCCCTCCGATCGTCAACTTCGCTCCCTGTTGGGTTTCCACCGCAGACCATCTCAGCCCCCCCTCCTTTTCCGGGCCACGCGAACTCGCGTCCTTTTTTAGGGCAAGACATCCAAATCTGACAGAGAGGAGCCCGTAAGAGCATCCCCCCCCCCCTTTCCTCCCCCCTGCGTCTTCGCCGTAATTGTGGCAAAATGAAGTTTCGTTTTTGCGCAACACGTTCGCGTTAGTGGCGGTCCCCCCCCCCTTTTCTCCCAGCTCTAACCCTCTTCGAACCCCTGTTGCGAAGAGAACTTTTCCTGGAAAACGTATCGGTTACATTACGGGAACTCCGTCCAAACTCTAGGGCTTTTCCCCCGTTTTTCGATTTCTTCCGGCAATCCCGTGCTCAACGGGACGTACCCTCTTTTTTAGGCCGAACATTTTGCGCGGCACATCTTCGCCCCTCTTTTTTCACGTTTTATTTGGCTTCCACAAATCACGGCTCCTCTTTGCGTCCAAAGGTAGGCCACGGTGTGCAGTGAACTGTAACATTCCCTTTCTCCCCCCATTTGTACCCCCCCCGTAGGAGTTTCAGTTCTTATATTTCCGGACTTCTCCCAATTTGGATCGAGCACTCTTTGCTCCTTCCCCCCCCCCCTCGTTTCGTTCAAGTCCTTGGCACGTTTATCTCCTTCTCGGTGAATTGCAAGCATGTGGAATCTTGTTCTGAAAACCCCCTTTTTTTTTGTCAAACCCGGTCAGGTCCGGTGAACTCCAATGCGACACCGTTAAGCAACGACCCAGGCTTCTTCGTCTTCGCTCACCGCTCGTTGCTCAATTTCTACGATTGGTCTTTCCGACGTATAGTAGATATTTTCGGACGGTCTTGCCGCGCTGGTTCATTCCTACCCCTTTCCCGTACCTCTGGCCGGTCCCCAATCTCCAAGTATTTTCATGGAGTAATTTGCAGAGAGGCCATTCCATTATTGCGTCGTGCGGACTTCCCCCCTTCCACTCGCTCCTCTCCAGGCCGCCAGCGTCCACTTTTTCATTGATCAGTAATGCTCCGAAGACCTGCTCTCTTTTTAACCGCCCCTTCTTTTTTTTAACTTCTTTGCTCGATTTGATCTGCCCCCGGATGGATCTAAAGTTTGTCTCGTCGAGCGGCTTTTGGCATTCCCCCTTTCCCTTCTTAAGCGGCTTTTTTCCTCGAATCTCTGCCGCCAATCCTTTCTATCTGGTGATGAGCTTCGGCAGACTTTAAGCAGAGGAGGTTGCGCCCCAACGATGCATTTGATGTTGATGTCTCCCCCCCGGTTTTCTTGACGTTTTTTCGGGCGGTTGCCGGTTGTTCCTCCAACCCCCCACGAGAGGTAGACTTGTCGTCGGAATTTGAACTGCGTTTTCTCCTTCCGGTTCTTCTGCAAAGTTTTGGAGGGTTCACTAACCGGTTACCCCCCCCTTTGTCGCTAGCTCTTTGGCGGTTTGTGAAGGACTATCTTTTTCCCCCTCCCGTGTTGTTTTTTCGCCCCCCCGATCTTGCCCGCAAACACACTCCCTTCTACTGGCTTTTTTTTCTGCATCTGAAAACCACCTCGACATCACCTCGTACCCGCAACCCTCACAGTACCCCCCCTCAATCCCCGCCCAGATAAACCAAGGTACAACTCATCCTCCACGTTAGACAATCTTTTTTCTTCCTTTCCCCGTCCCCCTTTTCCCGCCAAAGCTTCTTACCCCTTTTGAAGAACAGCTACTTTCCCCATGAATGTTTTTGCTAGTCCCGACGCCGATAGACCGCAGGCCCCTACCACGATTTTTTTCTTTCAGATCCGTACTCAGGAACGATGGCGCCTCCAGTTAAAGAGAGTTTCTCTTCCTCTCCCTGCCTTTTCAGATTTTTTCGAAATTGCTCCCCCCTAGTTTCCTACCCTCTAGGACAGGTTCGCATGAGGGTTATAGGGTAGCTCTCTTTTTCTTTCAGCCCTCCTCTACTGGCGCGTCTGGAATGCATGGATCGATTTCTGAATGGGGGGGGGGTGAACCTGTTTTCCTCTTTTTTTTTCCGGTCACCCTTCCCCCGGAATTCCGGTTTTACTTTCTCTCTGAAATTCTGTGAGAATCCAGGGGAAACGCTCGATTAGATCATATGGCCCCCCCTTGTTTGAATTCAACGGCTCCCATTCCTCGGCCCTCCTTTTTTCCAGACGTCTTCTTTAGACTGAGTAGAGAGAACTCGTTCGAATGCACTTTGTTCGAGACTCCTTCCGAAGCCCTTTTTTGCATCGACGGGGTGGTGCGCACCTCGCTCTCCTTCTTTTTCAACACCCCCCCCGTGTTTTCTGCGTGTTGTACCCCCTCCCACAGCAAAGGACCCTGGAGTGCCAGTTCATATCCCTTCGCTCCTTTTTCCGTCGTTCTCTCCCCCGATATGTTTTAACCGCGTCCCATTCAAATAGCAAATTCTATGACGAGCATACTTTGTTGCCCCTTGCAGTGGACGCCACAACGCACTAAGTTTCCCTTTCTTTTTTTGAGATTCAATCCTTTCCCCTGTCACTTTCCCGGCAGGGAAACTTTTCCGGATATCCCTCTGCATGTTTGCCCCCTTCCAAATTCTAAACGCTGACCGCCGAAGAAACCGCGGAGCCCTAGCTTTGGTCTTCTTTGTCGAGTAGGTCCCCCCTCGCCTACGCTACGTAAGCGGGCGTTTACGGAGCAAGTCAATACTGGCCAAAGTTTCGATTCCGTGCTGCCCCCCGCGCTGAACAAGCGGCCATGTGGCTATTTCCACTACTCCTACTCCCCTCGTCGCTTTCCCGGTGCGCGTGTCCCAATTTTTTTGTATCACCGCCAATACAAAGGGCGGGATTGCATGGCCCCGAAGGCGATCAGCTCCTGTCGCCTCTGCGGAAGAACGCTTGTTCTCGTGGGGTTGCTGCCCAGGTTACTTCCTATTTTCCTTGTCCCAAATTGCGCGAAGTTCGAGTGGTTGAAGCTCAGTCTTTGTTCTGCTGGCCTCCCTCATCTCAGGAATTGTAAAACCGATCGCCGGTGCGTCCGTTTTCATATTGTTTTTTCCCGGTTTCCCCTTTTCTCGGGCTTTTTTTCTTTTCAGCGTTAACTGCCGCTGGATACAGAAGATGCCAGGAGTTCCTGTTCCTTTTCGTGTTTTTTCGTCCCAATATGGTGATTCTTCCCCTCCGTTGTTGTTTTTACTGAGACAGTGACACCAAGGCCCCCTTCCTCCCCCCCCATCTTCCGCCGTCTGCTTTTTTTTTTTATCGCTTCCTGTCTAACTATTCTCTCCCACCGACGCATACAGCAGCCGCAGTCCCTCCTGCCTCAACCGCTAGGCTCGGTCCAACAGTTGATCGAAGCTCGAGTTTTCTTTCCCCCGTCCTCAACTTCGCGGGCTGTTTTTTTTTTCCTACTCCCCTGTCGACGCGTGTCGAAGGTCGCATGCTCCTCCTGGAAGCACAAACTCCAGTCTTGCGTCCGCCAGGTCAGGCCCTTCCGGTCAAAATGATATAGAATTGTCGAGGCCCATTAAACCTACGGATCCACCCCCTTTTCCCCACGAGCTCCACTCCCTCCCTTGCATGGTCCCCTCCGTCATGCATCCCTTGCATTGATCCCCCTTTCGTTTAAGACCTTTGCGACTGCAAAACTATGATCTCCTTCGGCTAAGATGCTCTTTCTGAACGAGCAATATTGCGCTCCCTGACTTCCCTCCCTCTCGGACTCCTCTTTAGATATTTCCTCAGTTTCCCGGGGAGGCATTCTTCGTAACTTTGCGACTGCAGCTCGTGTTCCGTGACGCCGCCTGTAAAATTATAATTTAGCACCATGGACGGGTTCTCCCCTTCTTTTTGGTTAGTTTCGTTCGTCTCTTCAGGGCCCCCCCTTGCGTCGAGATCGAAGGATCTTTCCTGGAGAGTCGCACTCATGCACGACGGAAAGTTCATCAGTTGACCTTTGCAACTTTTCATTGGCCCCCCCCTTGCTTGTTCGGACCCTCCTCCAAACCGTTTGTCGATCAAGGAGGTTCACAACATGCGAATCCCACCTTGGATTCTTCCTTTGCTTTAAATATTGGACTTTTCCCGATTTTGGCGCGCGATTCTCGCTACCCGAACGGCGTTTCCGGCGTTTCCCTTCTTTTAAAGCCTAATTACATTATCCTTGGGATTTGTAGCGTCAGTCTTCATCACCTTTTGGTTCTTCGGCAGTTCAGGTTTCCCTCCTGCTTGTTAATATCAGCCCCGCTCCTGCCAATCTTGCTTCCTCTCTCCTGGAACCTGCGGTTTCCGAGTACCTTGCCCTAGCGGTCTCCCCTTCTTCGGCCTCTTATCGTCTAGTGTTTTTTGCAGCGATACTGTAAAATTCTGTTTCGGCCAAGGGCTCCTTGCACGCAAGTTCCGGATTCCTGTTGGTGTTAGGAAGATTTCCATCCCTTCTGTCTTTTTCCCTCACCTTTTCCTGTTTTCCCTTTTTTTCGGTCGCCAGCGTGGGTCCTGTGCCCCTTGGATACCTTCTGAGCCCCTTGAGCGTTCTCAGAAATTTTTTTGTCAAATGGCGTGTCACCCCTTTTTTCTCCCCAGTTGTTACCGAACTGATGTTCTATGCCGTTTTTTTCCTCTGAAGACATTTCTTTCTTCGGTGTGCGTTCAAGAGCTACAATCCGTTGTTGTTGTTCGCAGCCCCTCCTCAAACCGATCCTTTCGAGCTCACCAACAGGGATTCCTCCTCACCCTGTGATTGTGCCCCTTTTGACACCCTTGCAATAGAGCGTTACTCCCTATTTCCAAGGCTAGAAAGATAAATTCCCTCTGTGTTTTTTTCTTCCCTCCGACCCTCCGTCCACCTTTTTCCCTCCGGGACTTATCACTTCCCCTCAAATTTTGAATACGGTTGGGGTCCCCCCAGGAACTCCTATGCGCCTGCCGAACGCGCTCCTCTCAGGGGGGGTGAGCGTCCTCCCCCCTTTCAGATACCCCCTCTGTTTCCTCTGTCGCTGAAGCTGTCCCCTTTCCCCTTACGACTTTTTAGGCATGCGATTCCGTGTCTTCGAGCCCGGCCGGTCGCATGACTTCGTTTCAGACAGAACTTTTTTATTCGGCCCTTTTCCCCTCCCCCTGCGCGTGATGTTCCCCTCTGGAGAGCCTTTCGTAAGCTGCGTTAACTCGTCGTGATGCGTGTTCACCTTCTCATTGTTTTCTTCCTTTTCCCTGATGCCCCCCGGCGTTAACGGTCCTGAGTGATTCTATCTTTTCGGCAAGGTGACTGAAGTCCCTTCGAAACCCGCTGGAAAGATTTCCCTCCCCCTCTTTTTTTCCTCTCCTGCGCCACCTCCTTCTCCCAATCCTTCATAGGCGGTTTTCCGCCTGAAGCGGAGACGTCGTGGCCAATAGCCCGTTTGCGAGGTGGTGATGAAAGAGATATGGCTTTTAAAAAACCGGGGGATGCTTTTGGGATCCCCTCCCCTCCCCGTCCCCTTTTTTTCCCAGTTTCGCTTTATAACCACCCCAACCCCCCACCCCCCACCCTCCCCCGGTCCTCAGTCGTTCTCGAGCCGAGCTTTTTTTGGAACTGCGCTGAACACGGCCTATTGCTCTACGTTCGGTTCCAGTGGCAAGTCGACGCAATGCCTACTGGGAGAATCCTTTTTGAGGAACTCTCCTCTTTCCCCGTTCTTCTGTTCCCCCCTCTTTTACGGTCGCGCTCCTGGGTGACTGAACCCCCCTCTTAGCGCTTGTCGGGCAAGCAAAAACCGCGGCCCAGTTTTAAGCTAGCATTGCCTTGCAATTCCCCTTCCGCTCCGGTTCCCTCCGTGGGTTTTCTACTACGTGCGTGGACTGGAGATAGGTGACTACATGTCCCCCACCTCCTTCTAGTTTGCCAATGCAGCGGTAACCTGACGTTTTATTAAATCCCTAAATTTCCCCGTTCCTTGGCTCGGTTCAGCTTTCTTCCCAGTTGGGTTTTTCTCCCTCTAAACGCGCCTTTCTTGCATGGCCGCGACCGATCGGGTTTTCCGCCGCCCTCGGAGTCAGAGCTTTTTGTTTTTTCTTTCCTTCTGCGGACCTACCATTGGATCTTTTCCCCCATGTAGCCGGAGTTCTTCTTTCCTCTCCAGTCTTTGTTTTTCTCGGTTGTCCAGAATAGGATGTGGGGAGAAACAGTCGCCGGTGGATATTTGTTTTTTTACTTTTTTTCTTTCCCGGTTGTGAGCTTTTCTTTCTTTGGTCTGATCTTACGCGTTCCCGCCGTTCCGCTTTTGAGATAACATAGTTCCGGAGTCCTCATTGCTGAGCCTGTACTAGTTAAATCTTGTTTGACTCTATCTTTTACTCATCATCTTTGATCCTATAGAAATACCCCCCCCCCCCCCTCCTCCCCCCGGACAGCCTCCTCCCCCCCTCCGGTCCGCCGTTCCCCTGAGGCATCCTTCGGGGGCAAAGCATGGGACCGAAGAAACTGCTGCCTCTGGTACCGCTCCTTTCACCCCATGGTCATCATAACTTCCCCCCGGCTATTGATATCAACGCTATTTTCTCCCTCCGCGCCCTAGACCCCCCCCCCCTTAGTCCGCTGAACCATGCCACTCGCGGCATGGTTGTCCTGAAGAATGGTAAACGCGGGCCGCATGCCAACCTGACCCCCCCTCTAACCCGCTTCCTTCCAGGTTTCATGGCCCCCTGAATTCCCAACCACTGACGATGCGAAGTATTTCCGAAATTAAAACTCTCTCTGGTCGGCTCACCCCCCCCCACATCTTTGCCCCCCCGGACGTCCTCTCCTCTTTTCGAATAACATGTTGGATCTTGGAGTCGCCGATGCATCATTCCAACCTTCTCGTAAGGTTATGTAGTCCTCTGACTCCCTTTTACTACCGAACTTTGTGATCTTACCGCCTACCGCATAGGCCACTTCGGAAGCGGCCCCCCCTCCTTTCAGCTCTCTTTGTTGTGCGTTCCCCCAGCTCGGCATTCTTTTTAGGCCACATGAGCGTCTGTGGGCACGCCGAGTTCACTCGCTACCCCCTCCTTTCCCTTCCGTAGGCTGGCGTTCTCGCCACTTCCGTCACCAAAAGATTGCCGTTACTAGACTGGCGATTTTCCTGGCGCCCCCACATAGAGGGGCAACGCCTCCTTCCAAGTTCTCTCCTGGCCCCCTGGCCAAGCCAGTTCCTGGGATTGTTGTCCCCTCCCCGTTCAACCCGGAACGGCAGAGTTAAACCCTGCCCCCCTAGATTCTTCCTTTTACTTCTTCCTTGGGCTTCCCCCCACCCACAAGATCGGTGATTCCCGTTCCGGGAGAGTTAGCCACTCCCCTCTTGACTTAGGAGTTTTCACGCATATGGTTATCCTCTGACATACAACTGTAGCCTTCCCTTTAAAGATGTATTCTCACCTCCTTGGTAGCTCTTCCCTAACCCCTTAATTTTCTTTTTCGGCGGCCTTTGACAGGCCACACGTCTATTAATTGCCTTGAAAGAGTTACAATCTGAGCGAAGAGGAATGTCATTCGCCTCCTTCTCTCCTTTTACGTCCTCTGTAATGTACCGGGCGGGCTCGTCGGGGATCGACACCAGGCATCGGTTTCCGGAAGTTTCGTTATCGTCGCTGGTTTTATGCTTCGACCACCTCTTCTTTTCCGGACAGCTTTGGTCCTTTGATCAGCGGCCCCTCCAGTCCAACTGTTCCGTCGAGCGGGAGTAGCGTCTTTGACGAAGTACAGAGGTTTTCTTTTGCCCCTCACGTCCTTGGATGTCTGATGGATACTTCATTTATCTCTCCAGTTGGGGTAGGTTGGGCCGCACCAAGTCTTGAAATGTGAGAGTGAGACTTGACCTAAATTGGGGGACCTCCTCTTCTGCTAACTTTCGTTTTTGAACTTTTTTTGCTTTGTCACGCCCCCACAGTTTTCCCCCCCCTCTGACCTTGGTTTATTCTCCCAGTTCGTGGATGCGGTTTTGCGGCTATATATTGTCATCGTTGTTGGGTGATTTGAAAAAACGACTTTTTCCTTGCCTGATCCCCACACCCTGCCAATCCAAAGGTTTTGAACGCACCCCCTCCTTGCAAAAACGCCTTTTGATAACGCCTCCCCCCCCTTGATCCCCTTTTCCCCTTTACCATACCCGTCGTTGTTGTTCGTCCCCTCACGTCCAAGCCCGAACCGCTGTCCGACCCTACATAAAATGCAAGTGCGTTACCTAGGCCTCTTCGTCCCTTTTTCAAACCTCGTTGCTCCCGCTCGACCCCCTTCCATTGAGGGAGGCGCTGAGCGTCCGCCCCTGCTTGACCCGATTTAGCTGTCGCTCAAGAAAGAAGATGGAAGACTTGACCCTTTTCACTCTGCTTTTTCCCCCCCTCTTCCCCCTGCCCCTCTCCCGTCCTTTCCTCCTACTTTTGCGGGGTACCGCGAGCATTTCTTTAAGGAAATACGGCCAGCGATGGAACGCATGGTATCCGGTTCCAATGGCGAGACAACTTTTTTTCTTCTCCCTTTCCTTTCTTCCTTCAGACATCCATTGATGGCCTCTTCCCCCTTCTTATTCTCAATCCCCTTAGAAGCTTTTGGATTATCGTTTTTTTTTTGTCAATTTTTGTGAAACCACCTCTCCACCATGCCCCCCCCCCCCGTTGGGTTACGGCAAGACTGTGCGAACGGCCTGTCTTCTCTTCCCCTTTCGCGCCTGGATTTCTCCCCGCTTCCCGGTGAGTTGAGCCAGCGTTTTCCGCAGACTTCCAGATCGCGGTTTCGCGGTGGTGATGAACCTTCTCCTTTTTTTCCCCCCCCCCCACTTTGATTGTTCCCCTGAACCCCAAGCACGGGACCTTTCCCTTGACAGTAATTCCTGCGATTAATTTTGCCCCATGTTGAGAGAGAGTCACCCCCCGACAAGGACCTCCCAATCGAACTTTCTCCGACGTTCCAGTTAAGTATTGCCTTGGCAAGTCGTCCCATAAAAGCCAGACTGGTACGTTCTTTCATCGACCGAATCAGATATAGTTAGTGACCCTTTTTTACCTTAAGCCGGCGCCTGGGCAAAGATTCTTCTCTTTTATTACCCCGTCACCCCATTTCCCCCTTCGTCTCTTTCTCTTTATGGAGTGCACCTTCCGCGATCCGGAATTGACGGTTCACTAAAGGAGTAGTAATCTCACGTAGGTTCCCCATCCCTTTCCCCCAGCATACTCTCCCTCTGCAGGGCTGACCCTGCATCTTAAACCCCCTGATCAGTCCAATTGGGAGTTACCACTGCCCTCTTTCCCTTCGTTAGGATTCGTGCGCTTGTCGAAATTTTTTTTTGGTGGTGACCTAACGCCCTCTTTCTTTCCATGTCCTCTACGACGTTTCTTTCGTCCTTTTTCCTCGCCAATGACCGTGGGATTTCTTCTTTGGATCGTGGTGTGGTGTTGCTCGGCAGATGACCTTCGGCCGCCAGTGAGCACTCCTGTACCACATGAGATTCCTTTTCAGTGTTCTCTTTTTTTTTCGCTGTCGCCCCAGCCTCCTCTGATTTTGTTTTTTCCAAAAATCTACCCTCGTGTGCGATAGTTAAAGTTGGGGATGCGCTCGTTGGGGGGGTTAATCTGGTCTTCTTTTCTTCTATTTTTCGGATCCACTGCAGATCTCTCCCCTTTCTTGGTCCTTTTTTTGTTTGGTTCTTTTTTGGGGGTTGGTGTGTCGCTGTCCTGTTTCGTTCCT
>Ga0179593_1512407_pt1 | contig 18172 bp, 17 predicted proteins | sample CZODoug2_1_08_16_FD_185931 | JGI IMG/M metagenome (GOLD analysis project Ga0179593, IMG submission 185931) | Vadose zone soil fungal communities from Angelo Coast Range Reserve, California, USA - CZODoug2_1_08_16fungal (PacBio error correction) | ecosystem: Environmental > Terrestrial > Soil >... | reverse complement strand
ACAATTCCCTTACTTTCCTCCCGACCCCCCTTTGACATGGTGAGCCCACCTGATAGAATCTTTTGCATTTGATCGACCCAATAACATGAAGTTTCTTCCTCCTTTCTTCCAACCCAAGGTGCAGCCGAAAGTGGACGTTTTTAGGCCTCCAGTCTTGAACTCTCTTTCTGGTTACTGCGCCCCACGGTGTAGTCTTCGGGCTTGGAAACCATTCGGTTTTTTTTTTTGTTCTTTTTTCCTCTTCACATGTATCGACCGCCTTGGCGCCAACCGGCCTTCTTAAAAAATATGCGTCATCCGATCGCATTGATCAAGCCAAAAGTCCACTTTCGCGGAGGGAAGTTTTTGTTAAGTCAGCCAAGCGCGTTCCAGTTCCTCCGCGGACCCAGTGGCCAATCCCCTCCCCTTGAATCTTAATTACCGGCCATTACGCCCTCCTTTTTGCTCCGGGCATGATTCTTTCCAGTTAAGTTTTTGGTGGCTTGGTAACTATCCCCCCTCATCGATTCCTTTACCGCTTTATTCAAAAAAGAGAGTGGTGTTTTGTCCCCTCTCCCCTTTTCAACTTGAACGTCCTTCCACCGTTACCTTTCACCACTCTGTGTTCCTCCTTTGCCTACTTTAATTCCTTGAAACCCTTAAGCATCCCCTCTGGTGTCCTAGAGGTAATTCTAACGAAGTATCGTCAATTGTATGTTCATACTTTTTTGATTCCGTGTTGAAATCCCACGTCCCTAAACTAAAAAAATACATGGAGAACACGGACCTTTCTTCCTTTTCCCTGCTTTCTGCAGCCAGCCTTTATCGATTATGGAATTGAACTTTTTTTTGCCCAGTCTGCCCTCCCCCCCCCGGTCCCCCGACCGTCACCACTTTCCTTGTCTCTCATCCTTCTAAGAAACAAACCGGGAGGTTTGAGTTGCCTATTTATTGGAACTCAGAAGACTAAAAAGGATATTTCTTCCATACGCTAAGTGCACCTTTTCCCTCTCCGCCTGTCATTACGGGCGGATCAGTTGAGCGAAGGGAACCCTTCCGGCCTTTTTTTGTCAGCCTTGGAAAACCCATTTTTTTCTTCCGACCCAGGAATAAATGCTGCTACGAATGGGGCCCCTGATTCCCAATATAGAACGCGCCGCAGATGAGATGTGTTTACTCACTTCCTTACACGCTTAGCTAAGTCCCTTGAATCTCCCGGTTCCACCTTACAACCCCAATGTTACGCACGCAGCCCTAACTGTACCCGGCGTCGCTCCCGTCTTGTAATTCGGTTCTTCCCCAGGACAGATTCGTGCATCAGGTGCAAGCCTGAATTTTTTTTTCAATACAGTCAGATAATCAATGGGGAGGCCCTGGGCCAGCTCACCTCGGTTCGGTTTTTTTGGATGCCGGCTAGGCCAATTTAGGGGAGCGAAGTTCCCCCTCCCCTTTGATTTTTCCTATTTTCGATAACACATTTGCGGCTTTCCCCCTTCCCCGGTTTCCCGTACAATCAAAGGACTTTGTTAAGGTGATTTCGATTCACCCAGCTTCCCTGACTTTTCTGAAAATATAAAGCGCAGCGACCTCCTCCCTTTTTCTTCCGGGCATTCCCGTTCGAATTCCAACGACACTTTTGTCTTTTTCACCTCCCACTAGGAAGTAGTGATTTTGTCAACTGTTGTCTTGGGTTTACATTGTGAACTTCCCCCCATCCCTTGTTTTTGCCTAGCTGCCGTAATGAGAAAGGATCGTACCCCCTTTGCAGCCTATATGTCTATAGGGCATCTTATCCTGTCCGCACATGTTTTTGTTCCTGTAATTCAACTAGGTACCTTCGACCCTGGAGAGGTGACGTTAGTTTAGATACCCCGGTACCGGCACAAGAGATTCCCTCTGGCACTCTCTACTACAGCCATCAAAACTGTTTTTCGACCCCCGCCTTTTTCGAACATCACATTTTTTGCCCCAATAGGATCCCGGCGACTGAACCACTCACACTCTCTAATGGTTTCAATTTCGAGTTGGGATCTCAGTTCAGGAGGCCCTTTCTTTACCTTCTTCAACGATAATCTGGCGGTTTGCTGCTTCCTCTCTCCCCCTTCAGCGTGGCAAAACCTTGCAATAAGAAGGTCGCCTTTCACTTCTCCTTTCGACGCTGCCTCCCCTCGCGGGTAGAATCATGCTTTTGGCAGGCTTCCCTGGATGCTTCCGACCTCTTTTTCTCTTCGTTCAGCCCCCTATGGCAACCAAACCCAGGATTGTCTCACGCGCCGATTACTTCCTGGACTGAGCGGCCGCACTTCAGGGACTTGGGTTCCGGCCTTTTGTTTCCCAGAGCCCTTCTGTGGCCCGAAGTAAGTACCAAAATACTTAAGTGTCCCTCTTCCTCCCCCTGTTTCTACCTTTTCTCTGCAAGGGAAAAAACCACGCCCCTTTCCCTAATCTGACCACCAATTCCAACCTTTTTTTAACTTCCCCTTTTTCAAGCTGCTTTCGAGGCCTATGCAAGCATCAATTTTCATGTCTCCGCCGCGGCCTCCTTCTCCCCCTCCCCCAACACCGGACCTTGTCACTTGTACAGGTTGAAGTGAGTAGAACCGGTCTTCTCCCCTCCATCTCGCCCAACTCAAGCCTCCCAGTCCCCCAGCGTACTTAGCTTTTAACGATCCTAGCCTGATGCCTTCACCTGATGGTGGACCTGCAGTGTTTCCGAAGGAACCCCTCTCCTTTCAGATTGCGGGTCGGCGCCCCCCGCAGATTCTCTTCAAAGTCCAATCTATATTTTCATAATCTTGAGATGGTCCTTTCTCCGTTTACTCTTCTTGCGTCGACCCGCAGATCTCCGGTAGGGAAAATTAGGACCCGCGTGTCCAAGGTGCCCTTGCCTTGGTCTCCGGGACCTGGACTCTGACCCCCCTCGTAAGAAGTAGCGGCTGGATTGTATGTAGATTTCGTCGATTACCCCCTCTTTTCTCGCCCGTTTTCTTCTCCACTTATGGTACAAGTCCTGTTCAACGGTTGTTTCTCTCTTCCTGGGAGCTTGAGAGCACCTGAACCGTGGTCTGCCCCTTTCTTTCCTTTGGCCTCTGGACCTTTTCTTTAGGGGAACAGGTCCCCAAAGGTTGTTTTAGACGGAGTGTTTTTTTTTGTCCCCATGATTGCAGAATGTAAGTAGTCAAACATTTCTACGCTTTTTTCCCCTTTGACGTTGCCCCTCCTGATTGCGTTTGGAGGTGTCCCAACCTTCCTTTCCCACTCCCCCCAACAGGTCCGTACCTGCCCATTTGACCGGGTCGCCTTTTCCACTTTTATGCCAGTATAGGCTTTACACAATTCCTGTTTTTTTTTTCCATATTTCTTCCCTTCCGTCTAAACCCGCCTTTCCTTTGGAAAACATTCACAGGATGGAGGCTCCGAACGAACCGTCTGATACGCTAGGTCATGGCGTCTTCCGCTTCTCCTTATTTCCTGCCGAACATGATTTTGCCCGCAGGCAGTTGTTTAGCCCCTCCCCCCTCCCCCCGGCTATATGGTCGACGTTTCCCTATGTTCCCGCCTTCACGGAGCACGTCGCCAAAAGCGCTGGGACCCCCCTTTCTCGTTGGGAAGTTACGTTTCGACGGGAGGACCATCGGTTTCTGCTTATTTTTTTCGACTGCTTTAATTCCCCCCGTTCCGTTTTTTTCGGTCTGGTGTATGAGCCGTTGCCCCATCTTAAGGGGGTCGCTTCCGGTTGGCCATATCCCTCATACCAGTCCTAAAACGTCCACGGGCCATCTTACGTCCATGACCAACCCCAGTTGGCGCCCCTGACCCCTCCTCTTCGAGGAGAGTCGGCCAAGTGTCGACTCCCCCGATGCTTCCTTTCCCTTGAGGTAAAAAAAAAAAAAAACCCCAAACAACCCGTTTTTGACCGTTTTGGGCAAACAAATTTTCAGAACCCCCCTTTTCACCCGACTGTTCTCCGTAGTTTTTGCTTTGATATCCCGGGTTCGTTTTCCGTCCCTCAAGGAGCTGTTTTTTTCCGAAGACAAGTATATGGTCCGTTTTGCCGTGTGTATGTACCAAGTCCGTACCTAGTTTGACTGACTCACATGACCAGCTTCGGTGTTGGTGATCTGGTTTCCTCCCCTGCGGGTTCAGATCCTTCATTTTTACCCTTGTTAGGGTCGGGATGAAGGGCCCTCAGTGGTTTGGACCTCCCAGTCCCCTGTCTTCGCCTCCATCCAAACCCTTACCGTATGCGTGTTCTGGGCTCCCCCCGGGGAAATAGAGCTGGACTTGCCCCACTCCCTTTCTTGCCCCCCGAGGCCGGCGGATCTTTTCTGACTTGATCTAGCTCCGCACTCTTTGCTTCTCCGCTGTTTTTAGGTCCTCTTTTCTTTCCACCCCCATTGGGCTGTTAAATGATGTTGGTACCCCTTGGTTCGGATTCTTGCATGAGCGAAGGCGACTGTGAGTCCCCCCCCCACGGACCTTCTTCGTGGCTGGTTTTAATAGAGTGTGGCCCGAAGAACGGCCCCTCTCGTCTCTCCTCAGGCGGGAGAAAACAACATGGTTACATTCTGCCTCCCCAGTATGGAATTTGTCCTTCGAATGTGTTGCTATCAGCGTCTTTAGGCCTGGCTTGAGGGACAGTCACGTTTCTTTGTTGCCCGCTTCGACCTTCCCCTCGAAATCGAACTATCTATTGCGTTCGGAGTTAAGGCTCGAGTCCCCCTCAAATTTTCCGATGCGATTCTTTTTCACTTCCCACCTTTTCCCCTCCGTTGCCTTTCCCTTTCCCTACCTCCTCTACCACCCCAAATGATGGGCTGCAGGGAAAGAGCCGTATTTCCGGGTTTTGGCTTTGGTTGAGGCCGGTCTTCACATCCAAGCCAACTTAAGCCCGAAAACATGGCGCGCTGTTGTTTTTGACAAGTTTGGGCTTAAGCCTTCCAGGTGTGGGAATTTACGGTTCTCTTTACTTGGACTTTCCCGAAGTAGGCCAGGTGACCGCTTGGTCAGTACTTTTTTCCGGTTTTCCCTGTTTTCAAGGGGCGAGCCCCCCCCTTTACCTTTTTTTAGGACGTGACCCATCCACCCCGATTTGTTGGTTCCCTAGTTACCCCTGAAGCCCGACTCCTTAATCCTCCCCGGCGCACGTAAAACGTTTTCTTACTCTTCCATTTGGGTACTTCTTTTTTAGGAATCTTGGCCATCTTTTCGCGTCGCTGGCAGGATCTTGGCTGCTGCAGCTCCTTCCTCGGTCCACGATCCTTTGCCCACCTCTAGACTCTCTCAGTTGACGTCCTTGTTGCCTGCTGTGCGCCCCTGCAACAAGAATCCCCCACCACCCACCCCCCGTTTTGTTCCCCCCTTCCTCATCTGAAACCCCTTGAATTTCCCCTTCGAGTGGCTCCCGACGGTGGCCTAAACCTTCCTTTTCTACGTGCTGCACCTGATTTTCCATCCACTGCTGTCCCCCTTTTTCTTTTTTCGCTGCTGGAAGGAGAAAGCAGTCCCGCCCCCGTATGCTAGTCGTCCGGCTTTCTGATCGTTTCGGTCGGTGTAACATTCTGTATATCTATCAAGACCTCAGACGTTGTTTTTGTTTTTGTCTTAGTCTAACCTCACTTTCCTCCGTTCATCAAATCTTCCGTTTATCGGCCCTACCTTTTTGTTCTGTTTGGTGTCCAAAATGAGATATCTCTAACTATAGAAAATACATGTTTCTTTACAGCTTGATCCTTGTTGCCGTATACCCTGAACTTTGTTAGGGAATACAAGTATATAACTTCTAGAATGGTCCTCTTTTTCCCAGTGTTTCTTTTCAAGATGAAGTTCCCCCAATTTTTTTTTTTTGTTTGTTGTTTTTTTAATTAAATGTGTCATCGCTGAGTCGTAAACACCCTCTTCCCCTCTTTCTCGTTCGCTTATGCCAAGCCCCCAAAGGCATATTGACAGCTGATGAATATCGCAAATCAAGACTCTTAGTATGTCCAGCGTCAGCTTCCGGCTGGCCAATACCTCATGACTTTTTCCTTCCCTCCCAGGCCGATTACCCAAGATGGGGATGAGAAGGGGGGGTGATGAGGATTGCCCCTTCCCCCGCAATTCGCTGCTGTTACCGCGGGAATAGCAAATTTTAGTGTCCTCTATCCCTTTCCCCTTTTTTTTTTTTTTTTTTTTTCTTTTTTTTTTTGTTGTCCGCTCCTTTTTTCCACAAATGGAAAACCGCCCACCACTTCCTTACGACCATCTTCCTCTTTCCCGGGTCCTACTTATTTCAATTACGAATCAGTAATTTTAAGTGTCTACAGAGGGACTTGTTTTCCATCCCTATTTTCAACCCTCTTCCTTTCTTTTCCTTCGTTTTGGCGAAGTTATAAACTACAATCCTTAGTATTCCTTGCCGCCCTTCGCTTCATGATTTATTTTTTTCCTTTTTTCCCCCCCCCCCGTGAAGAAAGGTTGTTTTTTCTCTCCTCTTTTTTCAACCCTCCTCAATTTCTGTGCAAGGAGAGGCTCCGCTCCCCTTCCCATTTGTCATTTTGTCTATCTCCTACCCTCCCCTAAAAGGGAGGTTTGGGGCCACGATTTGTGGAACCTCCCTTTTCCCGCAACCGGAATACATTTCGTAGACCCCCCTCCCCCCCCCCCCCCATCCTGCCTTCTCTTCCGTGTACTTTCTTCTCGTAATGACAAACTTATTCCCCTTTTTTCTTTGTTTCCGAATGGCCCCCATTTGGTTCTCGAAATGCAATAAATATTGAGTGAAGCCTGTCCTCGGCCTCGGCTTCTGACGGCATCGTGCACCTCCGCTGCGTTGGTGGAAGAACCCGACATTAAACGACTCTTCCTGCCCGCATTCGAAATGGTGCGACCTCAGTTACCACACCCCAATGTTGTCAACGAACCTGCGTAAGACTGTAACCTGCGTCTCCGCCCGATGCTTCAGGAAACTTCCCCGATTTTCCGGCAGTGCCCGGTGGAAATACGGATCTTTGGAAATAAGCTCTATCATGAAAAGGTGGTAACCGTTTTTTCCCCGCTCCTCTTTGGAGTTTGATGAAGGCCATCCCATCCACTTTCCTGGGTCGCAAGGTCACATCCCCTTTTTCTTTCCTCTCGTGTCCTACGACAAGTTCGTAAGGGAGGCATTAAAGACCGGCGAGAACCATTTCACCCCACCACAGCAGGTTGTTTCGTCCACTCTGACCCCAATAGGTACACTGAACAAATTTTGTGAAACTCACTACCCCTGCTGCAGCGGAAGTCCTCTACTTTTTCGCGTTGAAAGATAATCGCATTTCGCCACTTCTTCTTCCCCACCAAATATGGAGAATTCTTTTACGTCGCGTCCACTTTTGTTTGAAAGTACAAAGACTGGTTCTTTTTTTCCTGCGGCAAGGAAGTTGCTCCTTCCCGTCTGCCCCTTCTCTTATCTTCGGAGAGCGGGCCTCAACAGGGGTTTTCGTCCATTACTTCACTACGGGTACTTCAGGTAGGCCCTGAGTTGCTGCTTACCCGGCTCTCCCGGTAATAAAGAAAAGGGAGTCCTCCTCTACTACATCCTCCCAACAAGGTTTCTGACCTGTCATTAGACACACCAATTCACGAAACCATAGGGAGGGATCCTCAGCTGAAACTCCCCCCTCGCGACTGTGGTCCCGTAGAGTTTGGAGCGTCCTTCGCCAGTTTGATGAGCCCCATATTGACGAACCCGATCCCTTTTCGGGTGCCCGACTCCCTCTGCAGCTTTTCAAATGCAAGTCACCTGTAGCATTTTCATCGGTCTTTTAGGATCTTTGAAACAAAGACCGCTCCCCCCGGACCTCACATTTTTTAGGATTTTTTTCCTCCCCTTTTGGAGTTATTTTAAGTGCTTGTTCTTTTTGCGTCACCCATCTTGTTGCAAAACCAAAGTTGGGTTTCCCCCCCTCCCACCTTCATAAAGTGGGAGCCCCCCTTTCCCTTGAGCTTTCTTGGGTTCCGTCCTTTTATGTTACGGATGGCACCTCCGCCTCCCGCTCAACCTAAGATCTTTGCGTCACTTCGCCCGCGTACGCCAACTGGTAGTACCTTGGCCCCGCCCTTGGAAAAAAACACCCTCCACGTCCGTGGACCCCATCCCAAACCTTAAAAGCGCTCTTCTTCCCTAGTCCTTTGCCCAGAGGCTACCTTTTCCTGTTCTCTTCCTCCGCCCCGGCTCCGTCGACCTCCCCCCGTTTACAAGGGTTACCACATGCCCCTTGTATTTCTGCCTAATCCCGGCAAGCCTCTCGAGACCCGCCCCCAATGACACCCCCTCCCCCCACAAGGAATCCTCCTTTTTAAGACCCCTCGTCCCCTTCCCCCTTCCCTGTGCACACCAGTCCTTTTCCCTATTTTTAACGAATGGTACGACCTGGTGACGCTGCCGGTCGGGCCCAGCATCCTTTCTCGACACCATGCGAGGTTTCCTCCCTCTTTTTTTTTGTTTTCTCGAAGATTCTTTGTTCCCTTTTCTTATTTTTGTCGACCCGCCGAATCTCCCAGGCTCGGACCATGCGTTGAAACCCGTCCTTTCAATTTTCCTTTTTTTCCCCTTGAAGTGGTTCAGGGAAATCACTCATTCCTCCTTCCAAGCCGAAACTTACGGTCCTTGGATTGTTTTCTGATTTGTGGAGTCTTCCTCCTTTTCCAACCTTCCTTGACAAGTGCCGGTAACATTAAACGTTTTTTTTTTGATGAAGTAGCCGAGGGGATTCCCTCGAGATGACAAGTAGTGCCATTTTCCGTAGTCCCTCCTCCCTTTTTTTCGCGACAGTACCTTTTGCGTTGTTGCCAGAGTCGTTCTTTTTTTTTTTTTTTCCCCCCCTTTATTTCCTATCCAAGCCTCCTTTTCTGGTTGAAGAATAAACTGAATTCTTTTTTTTTCTCCGTTTCTTTGTGAAGCACGTTATATGAACCGACCCCCCTGGGCCTTCCCCCCACGCCTTCTCTTGGAAGCTCAAATCCCCTTGATGTTAAGTCAGTTTTCGAGGCGTGCCCTATTTTTTATTTGCCCCCCCTATGGTCCCCGATGGTTTGCCCCCCTCCGGGTTCTTGTATTCACTCCCCGGATTTGTCCTTCTCTTCCCGAACAGATGATTTATTCTCCCCTCGCTTTGTTTTTCGGTGAGTAATTCGCGCATTATTGAACTGCTACCCTGACTTCTGCCTTTGTTTCCCCGGGGGGCTTGCTTAGTCCCCCCCCCTCCCCCGCCCCCCCTTCCTTCATTATTTTAGAAGCAGTTTTGGTGCGCCTTTCCAAACCGTCGTCCACCCTCCCGAGACGGGACCCCTCCCGGGGGAAGTTCCTGGTCGCCGGTCGGAATCATCCCCCATAGGTTTCTGCTTGATTTTGCGACGAACTTTCCCCCCTTTTGTTGTTCTCTTTCTTCTTGTTTCCCCAGCGTCGGGGGCTCTCTTTGCGTTGTACCGCCCCAGATCTCCCCCATGCCCTAAAGAGAGGTGCCCCCTTTACCAGAGGGGTCAGCGTTCCATTTCCCCCCCCCCCCCCCCCCCACAAATGTTGCTTCCCTGATGATTTCTTTCCCGAGCTCGGCTCTCTTTCATTTGCCGGTTCCCTCCTCCCCCCCCCATTGCCTTCGTCCTGGCACTCTCTTCGCAAACCGGTTGCAGGTGAATTTTCCCCACCACCCGGTGGACCCCCAAGTCACCTCTGGCCATTTCTTTTCTATAAGAGTTGTGTTTGCCTTTCTCCAGGCTTTGCCCGCCCCCTCCCCCTTTCTCGAACTGAAGATGTTTTCTATTCCCAACTCAAGTCAGTGTTTTTATTTTTTTTTTATTTTGGGGGTGTTTTTCCTTGAAAACCATGCCAGAACGCGTTTGCTTTTCCCTTTACCGGCTTCTCTCCCTTTGATCCGGTCTTCCTCATGCCTAAATTGTGTTTTTTAGGCCGATTTCCTGCAAGGGGAGGATTACTTGGACTCCCTCCCTTACCTTGCCTTTCTTCTTCATAACCCAAAAAGTTATACCGATGATCTAGGCGGGATACAAAGGTGGCATAAGTTGAGTTTTCCCCCTCCCTGTTTTCTTTCCCCTGGTTCTGCCTTAACGGGGCCTGCCGCTAGCCGTCCGCACGCGGGTTGTACCCCTCTGTTTCCCCTTTTTCTCCTTGTAGTCACATTGGTGGTTTTACTGATTTTGCTACCCGGCGACTTCGGGCTCGCATGGGCGTTTTGATTCCGTGAGTCCCACACTCTCCAATATGTTCGGGGCGAGTTCATCTGGGTTGCTTTCCCTCCTCCCCCCAACTGCAGTAGTACTTTGGCATTTTTCGATCCCCCCCAATGTGTAAGCCTTCCCCAACGCTGACTCTCCTTTTGTCCTTTCCCTCTCCTCAATCTTTCCCCCTCCCTTCAGATCGTCTCATGAATCTTCGGCGGATCGCACCTACCGCTTCCTGTTGTCGACGCTGCTGAAGTTATACCTCAAAACCTCCTTTTCTTTTTCTTTTTTCTTAGTGTCCTCCGATTCCCCTTTGGAGATTTGGATGCCCCCGCGCTCCCATTTTTCCCTTTCCGGGTATTTTACCGGGTTCTAATATTTTTAGAAACCACTTTTTTTCCTTTATTAAATCTTTTGAAGTTTGCAAGTAGGATAGTACGGTGTGCGGTTGTCGTGGTTATGCAAGTTTCCTTCTTCATTCAAGCCATTTCACCCGATTCTTCTGTGGAAGCCCTTTCCTCGCCCGGTATTCCCCCCCCCCTTGTGACAAGTTACGGATCTGTCGTACTTCCTGCACTCCTGAAAGGTCCAGTGTCGTAAGGGGCCGGCCCTGCCCCATTCAGGGGACCGTCTCCGACACCAACTCTGTTTAGGCACGCGGTTAACCCTCCGCGTCTTTGGGACTAGTCCATGACCTCCCCATTTTTGCCTTCTTTAAAGAGTATGGTCGTCATAGGAATGGGATCATTACGCACTTCATACGGTGATCTTTGGCAATGCGAATCGAGTCCCCAGCTTTCTCTCGCTAATTCTCGCGTTAAGAGCCTTTTGATTTCAAGACGCGACCCTGCTCCTTCTTCCGGTAGTTGTCGTCAGGATGTGCGCAGGTCCCCCTTCTTTCCCCCTTTTTCCCCCCCTACCCACCAACACACACCCTCCTTTTCTCTGATCATACCCTGGTCCCTTCTTACCATGCCCCCTTTCCATGGTATTCCTTACGTGTCTCACAGTGCCCGTTATTCCCTTGCCTTTTGTCACTCAATTCTTCCCCCCCCCTCTTTATTTGGTTTCATCTTCTTGGTTGAAAACTCCCCCCCTATCAGTTCCCCACCCGCAACAATGTGTTTCGACTAGTTTTTTTTTTCGTTTCTGTATTGTATTCCACCACCTTGTATTTCTTTTTTGCTCTCCTTTTGTTGAGATCTCCCCTCCTTCCCTTGACCCTCCCCCCCCTCTTCCGCCTTTTTTTCACGACTTGTGAGGTTGTCCTGCTTGCTATCTTTACATTCTGATTCACCCCTACAATGAAGGTTACAGATTTCTTTACAATCCCTTTCAGCCGTATATGAACGGGACGTTTTTCTGGCCTCCCACGTCTGAAGACAGACCCTGGTAGCTTTCTCCTTTTTTTATTCCCTCTCTCTTTTCCCCACATCTGTTGTTTTTTTTTTTTTTTTAGAAAAAATATTTAACTTCGCAGCCTGGGCAACATTGGAGTCCCCCCCCAAATCTTGCCGTTCAATCCGATTGTTTTGTTTTTCGAAAGGTAACGGAACCTCCTCCTCTCCAATTTTTTCCCAGTTTTTTTACCGAGGGCCCCCAGCACTCATCTGAAGGGCGTTTAATCTCTGATTACGACCCGACCTTATGATCTTTTTCTGTATGACCATGCTTCAGTCAGGGGTAAATATCCACCGACCAATCGCTTCGGTTTACCTCCTTCCCTCTCACACCCACGGATTTTTTTGACGTTGATCTACCACATTGAACCCTGCCCCACATACCTTGAACAAGCTGGGTACCTCGGGCACTCCTGCAATTAAGAGCCGTTGGGGCCTACCCCTCTTCAGGGTGCTTCCTCCTCTTTTTAACATCGTTTTCAATTAGGGTGGATTAACTCTTATTGACAAACGTCATACTCCCAATTCCCCGTACGTGCGACTCCCCCTTTCCGCTGCTGCTTCTCTGACCAGCCCGGGTTCTCCCGGGACCCTCTCTGCCCTTTCATTTTCCTTCCCTCTCCTCCCCTGCAGGAAACCGAAATTGCATCTGATCTCACTCATCACCGGGTCGGTGCGGTCTATTCTATTGGAAATTCAGAGCCGACCAACAGGGCTTCTTTCGTCCTCCTTCCCGATGAATTAGTTCGCAGGCGTACGGGCGGATCTTACGTTTTCTGCGAGCCAGGCCCACCCCCCCTTCGGCAATTTTGGTGTTTTATTCCACATTTTTATCGACCCTGCCCCCTATGGATTGGACCTCCTGGCTTGGGCCTGGAGGCGTTCACACTCTATTTTTCACCGCGCCCCCGAGAGGCGTTTCTCTTCAACGCTCCTTTCCCTGCCAAAAGTCGCACCCGTTCTCCCCCATCCTTTTGTAAACCCCCATCCCATTGTACGAAGTTTTAACCCCCTCCCCTTGCGTTTTTGCGCCCCAGATTGCGGCGAAGTAAAGGCCCTTGATCGTTTTGGCCAGGTTGCAAGCCCCGTCTCTTTGCCAATTTCAGTATAATCAAGGATCTCGCTTCCCTGCTTCCCTTTCTTCGGTTGTGGCTTTACCCGAAAAGAAAATGTCCTTGGCGCAAGTTCCTCCTTCCCTTGCTCCCCTTCCCCCCATTTATTAAGGGCGATACCGCCCCTTGGCTCCTTTCAAGCCACAACCACCGACGGATGTTCAGTTCTGACAGCTGCCCCTCGTTTAAATTTTTCCTTGTAATACCGCTCCCCTTTTTTCCTTCTACTTTTAGGGCGCTCTTTCGACTTCCGACATGCGGTTAGCCAACCCACCCGGCCCTTCTTTTCTGTGGTTTCCCCCCGTTTTTGTTTCGACCGGCCCGGCACCTGCTCTCCTTCCCCTCGTGCTCGAGTCCTTTTCTTGCGTCAACTTGTTTTCGTCCTTCAGTCTTACTTGAGGACGATCTTCACGTTTTAACCCGGGTTTCCATGTTAACTTCACTACGGCGGGACTCAATTCCTGGAGTTTGGCCCCGCCTCTACCGGTACCGGTCCCCCCCCTACGTGGTCCTACTTACCTCAACAAAGGGTTGAACCGCCTCGAACACCCTCTACGAATCCTTGATTCTTCTTCCCCTGCGACTGCCCTCTGGAATGGGGTTCCCCCCTTCCTCTTTTTTTTTTCTCGATTCTCTTTACGGGTCAACATCTCCTCAAACTCCATTTGGGTGTTCAGCTCTGTGCAACCCCAAAGTCTAAGCCAGGTCGCAGCTTCCCAGCTTTTCTTGTCAAAACCCCCCTCCGTTGATTCTTAATAGGGGATGCTCCTTCAAATGAGTGAGTTTTCCGGTACACTTCTGCTAGGGCCTCCTATGCCCAGTTCCCCCCCCCCCCCTGAAGGGTCTTCTATTCCTCCCTTTCCACGTGAGTGAGCCATGCATCTGCGTGGGTTACTTTCTTTTTTCTTTTACATGACTTGCTTCGGCACGCCTACTTTAGAAACCTCCTTTAGCTTCCCGCTACGCACTTTTCTCACGGTACCTGAAGAAATGGGTCAAAAACATACCATCCGTATCGTCGCCCCCCTCACACCTGTTTGACCCCCTCCGACTGCTTATTCTCTTCCAGGGGCCCTCTCATTCCTCTCTCCAGCAGGGCCCGGAAGCAAACACTCGCCCGTGTACAAGGTAGGATAACAAGAACGAACTCCTCGATTCCACCCCTTACCCCCATCCCTCCGCGACTACTTCTTTTCCGTCCCTTCTCCCCCTTCCCCCTTTGAAATTGAATTTGGACAGAAGCGGGTTTTTTTTTAAGAACTGTAAGATCTTCTTGGTCCGTCTCCCCCTGAAGACTTCCGTCCCCAGTACCTTATTGGTTGTGAGATGGAATGTCGCGAATTCGGCGCCTCCCCCGCATATTTCTCCCCCGTCCTGCATTCGGGAAAGTCGACCCTTTTTTCCCTCGTTCTCCTTTTCCCCCGCTTCTGAAGGGGAAAAATGAAAGTCGTCTCCGCTTTGGATTGTTATTTAGATTTGTGTTCGCGATGATTTTTATTTTTTTTCCAAACTATTACATTGGGAATGTCACGGTTTCTCTTATCGGAAGCAGTTGCCTCGAACATTTTTTTGCCCCCCCCTTCAGCTGCCTAGGAAGAGGTTAGGGATGAAAGCCTTTTCTGTGTCGACTCTGGACGTTCGTTTCTGTGTAAACTGTTCCTCCCTAAGGTTTGGTGGTTACCCCGTCTCCCCAGGTGTCGTACGCTTGTTTCACGAGCTTGTGACCCTTTCGAAAGTATTGTTAGCGTCTTATGACTGGCAGCCTTCTCGCCCACCACCTGTAACCCCCGCCAGCTCTAGTACCCGCCTATTTAGTCGTGATAACCCTGTTTTGTCTTTTAATATTGTCCAGAAAAAAGACGGGTTTCCTGTCCAAACTCACTCCCCCCGTCTTTAGGCTTCTCCCTCCCCGATATGCTACGCTTCTTTTGAGTCAATCAGAGCTCCCTTATTGAACCCGATTATTCCCCGCCTTTTTTTGCATTTTTTTGCAATCACCCGCCCCGCTTCATAGTTTAGAATAGATGGTTTTCACTTCTCCACTCTGCGCCCCACCACGGCCCTCTCCGTCCCGACCGAGTGTTCAGTTCGAAGGGAGGCTTACCTCCATAGGTTTGACTTCTTTTTCTCGAATGTCCCCCTTTTTTTTTGATGGGTAGAGATTGAGTTACCGGATATGTAGTTTACCGTTCGAATGTAGCCTCCCCCTTTATCCACCGACTATTTCAGTACATGGCACAACCAACTGTTTCTTCCCCCGGATTCCTTCTTCCGCCCTCTCAGTTTGCCTTCCCAGTTTGAGAAATCCACCTTGGTACTGTAGTTATGTCAACCCCTCGTGCCGTGGACGGTGCCCCCCCAACAACGTGGCGGCCCCCCTCTTCCCCGTTTTTTTTTTTTGGTTGTGACGCGTATCTATCACTAAGGTGTGTGTGACTAGCAAGGAGCTGCCCTTCCAGTTAACGCCGGTCGTTGGCTTTGTCGTGTTCCTTTTCCCCTGCAACCTTCAGACGATGTTCAGCTGGAACTCACCCCAGCCCCTGTTTTGTTGGCTTACGGTAGCCTTTTTAGTCCCTCTCCTCATCCTACGCCATCGCAAGGGGGTAGGGGAACTTGCGTCCGCAACATTGGATTGCTCCTTTCCCTCCACCAATACCCTCTTGCGTTTTCTTTTTACCCCCGGGGCCGGATCGAGCTTTCTCCTTTCTGCACCTTCCGGGGATGGTCTTTCGTTCCTTCCGCCCCAGCAAGCGTCGGAGATCTTTTTAAATTTTGACCCTCTGACACCCTTGGCGGGTGGTTTCTAGTGGGAGTTCGAAACCCCCGGGCTCCGATTTTTGAATTCGTGCGGCACAAGGCTATGAGTGTCTCTTCATATCTTTTTCCGACGCCCCCCTACATTATCTTCCTCAATTAGAAGGTTAGCTCCCGGTCACAGTCCTTTCCAAATATTTTTCCCCTTAGAAGGTGTCCCTTTCTACTCCCCTTCGACTCCGACTCCTCCAGGATTTTTTTCATTGATGCTTGAGCGGGACTACCAAGAATGTTGTACGCGTTTCGTTCCCCTCGAAACAACCAAACCCCCCGTCAGTGACGTTTCTGATCCTTGCTAGAGCCCTCAAGTTTTGTGCGTGCGGGATTACCGAGCATTGACCCCTTCCGGTCTCTTCCCTTTCCCCCCCTGAATCCCCTCTAAACCCCCTCTTCTGGTTATCCATCCGAGTTCCCTCCGGAAATTCTTTCTTCAGTAAGGGTGGATTTTGTTGTGTGGCTTTAAGTACTCAAAACGGTAGTTCCCCCCCCTGTCTTAGTGTTTCCCTCCTTTCCTTACAGCCCCCCCCTTCCCCCTTGAAGGGCAAGTCTCGTGTATAGACTTCCCGCCCTTCTGACATTTTCTGTCATGCGTTTTCCGTTTCGGTTTGAATGGTACTGGAATGTCTGCCCCCACCACATTTGGAAGGAAAGAGGTCAACCCTTCCCCCTCTATTCTGTGGGAACTCCGACTCCCTTATCATTCCCGGAAGTCGAAGAAAAGGTATTTTATTTGGCCTTTTCCCTCATAGTATATCTTGCTCTTTTCCCTCCGATTTCCTGTAGTAACTGCTGGCATTTCTTTCCACTTCTACGCCTTTCCAAAGTGAATTTTGAATTACTGACGCTACCATGGTCTTCTGTTTTTTTTCCCCTGCTTCCTCCCGGCTGAGAGTGACCCTTTCCCCCTCCCCCCCAACCACACCCCCCCCTACTTTTTCCCTCTCATCTGAATAAAAGAAGCAATTAACATTTTTTTCGAGTCCTTCAGACTTGGATTAAATTTTACTCAAACGTCCTATACGGTCTGCCCACTTGTTTCAAGCCCTATTATAACCTTCATTTTTTTTTCAATAAGATTGTTTTGGCAACTGACTGAGCAGGTTTGCACCAACCCGCCCACCTTGGTCGTGCGGGGTAACTTCCGATTTCCAGGGTGGCGGTAGTTCAACATTTCTGATGATATAGATGTAATTTCATCTAATTTTGTTTGAGTCCCGAGATCTCCCTCCAATGTTCCCTTCCTTCATTGACCTCCTCTCCCTTTTTTTTAGAATTGTGAGGGAGGTGCCTCCGTTTTCCCTCTGATCGACAATTAACATGAAGGTATTACAATTCTTACAAAAGGTGACTTCTATTGCGGGACGTTGTAGTTCCCTTTCACTCCTGACTCGGATTTTAATTTGCGTCACTGTCACTTGGGAACCCATTGGGTTGTGTTTTGGTTTATAGATTGAAGTTTTTGTCCCACTTTTCCCCCGCGGCGGCCACCGACGTCGTCTTTTCGCGTCTTTCACGGCCAAACGGAATCCGGAGGAATTTAGAGTACCTCCGCCCAGTTGTCTGCCCCAGACGTTTTACCCGCGGCCCATCTGGAAGGGTCTAATCCTCCCCCATGCCGCTTCAGACCCAAAGTTTATGCCCCCCCCGTGATGTCATTCTTCCTTTTGTGTCTCGTCCCCCGCACCTTCTCGTGCTTTGTACCGCGTGACTATCAAAACGGGAGTGGGTTGTCTATCAACTGCACTCCTTCCAACCGTACTTTTTTCAAAGCTGTTCTCGGGCTCCATTTCCCGGCAATTGCTATGTCACATTTTAAGCAGAGGGCAGTTTCCTCCTCTTTCACATCGCTTCAATTTCTTTTGCTAATTTTTTCTCTTTCAAGCCCCCTTCAATACACTTTCCCCCCTACTGCTGCTAACCTTTAGGTACTTACTTGTTTTATTCCGATCTTTTCCTGTACACTAGAAGGAATTTACTTTTCCGTACCGGCCCGCATCAGAAACAACTTTTTTCCTTGATCACTTTCTCCTCCATCCCATAGGTGGTATTTTAGCGGGGACCCCCCTCCTCGTGGGAAACATCGTAAATTCGTCAGATCCCAGACCGATTTCCTGTTCTTCCGGGCGACTCCCTATACTTTCAGGCGCGAAGTTCTTCCACCCTGTTCAGGATGTGACCACATTGGTCTGTTTTACTCTGATTTACTGACTGTTTGGCCTCTCTAGGAAACCTTTTTGAGCCTGCCGTTTCTTTACCAACCTACCGAGCTTGGCGGTCCCCGCTTCTTGTCTGCTGGAACTCAAAGTTTTCATTCCCTGTCTTCGACTGCGTTACACACCCACCTGCCCTACTTGCTTTTGCGCGTCCCCCTGTGTTATACCCCACACGCGGCCAACTCACACATACGCCCGCGCGGCACTTACCAGGTACCCGTCCGATTCGTTGATTTTCCACCTAGCGAGGTCACCTGAACATGCAGCAAATCGTAGACTAGGAGGCACAAGCCTGTTCTCTTTCCCACCGATCTCTCGCAGTTTTCAACTTGTGCCACGACCCGTTTACTCGTTGCTACGGATGCCCTACGTTTTTTGTTATCTTCCAGACTGTTCGAGACCGTAGTTTCAATACCGCGTTGATACAGACCGCACGTGGACCTCAGGCACATCT